>ENA-OQCO01000944-OQCO01000944.1-human-gut-metagenome-genome-assembly--contig:-NODE-944-length-13140-cov-0.990471_pt1 | contig 13140 bp, 20 predicted proteins | sample MGYA00242500_ERZ504582 | MGnify/ENA primary metagenome ERZ504582 (study PRJEB26092, sample SAMD00036346) | human gut metagenome | host: Homo sapiens | study: EMG produced TPA metagenomics assembly of...
CCACAGAGCCTCCTGGTCGAGACCGTCATTCTTTTTGCCGGCGGCACCGGCCCGCGCCTTCTCAGACCGTTTGCCCTGCCGGTACTCAGCCTTTCGCTCGCATCCTTTCCGGCGTTCAATGGCTTTATACCATTGTTCCTGCCATTGGTCCCAATCGTGGATATATAGGACGCCCGGCTCCGGCTCATCCATCCATCTGGTCTTGACGAGCGTGTCAACGATGTCAACTTTCAAGCCGCTGACCAGCTTGACGCTGAACGCCTCCAAAACATCCTCCCGGTCGGCGCTCATCAGCTTGCCGTCCTTGTCGGCGTTGTTGAGACCCCCATATCCAAAAGCGACACCAGGATTCCCAGGGCCTCCTCTTGTGTGCAGCCGATTTCTTTTGCCCAGTTCCCGGAGCTTGCCCCCTATCACGTTGTCGTGTACGCTGACCCATGCCATTTTATCACCTGCCTTCGTGGCGGCTAGGCCGCCAGTTCACGATCCATTACTCGGCAGGCTCTTTCTGGCTGCCACCATCTTCCGGTACAGGCCCAGAGCTGGCCGCTCCGCCCGCTTCTCCTCGGCCAAACACATGATTTCGCTAACCACCTGATTGTAGACAGACACAGGCATACCATTCGTGGATTCATACCCATGCTGCTCGACAATCTCCTTCAAGATCTTGTTCGCGTCGGCTCCCAGGTGTTCCTTTGCCATGCGGAACAAGGACTGCCGCTGCTCCTGGGAAATGGGCGGTCTTCGGGCTCCGCATCCCCGGTGATGACCTCCCCGGTTTCCGGCACGACCTCGAAGTTGACGGGGATCGCGCCGGAGGCGATCACTACGTCCCCGCTCTTTACCTCCAAAGCCATGCCGCCGCTTGTGCCTACCCGGATAAATGTATCCGCTCCGACTCTTGCAAGTTCTTCCATGGCAATGGACGCGGACGGCCCTCCGATGCCGGTGGAGGTCACGCTTACCTTCTCCCCTTCCAGATAGCCGGTATAGGTCACATATTCCCTGCTGTCAGCTATGAGTTTCGGATCTTCAAGTGTTCCGCGATCTTTGCGCAGCGTTTCGGATCTCCCGGAAGGATCACGTATCTTCCCACTTCTCCCCCCGCTACCTGGATATGATACTGCCTGTCCTTATCTTCAGAGTAATTAATCATAGGCTTTTCACTCTCTTTCTATGTTCTTATTTATGCAGACTTGCTGCCTATATCATACCATTATGCCGCTGATTCCACCAGTCATTCATCAAAACTGGTAGTTTTTCCTCCCAGTTTCGCTTATAATAGATAGTAGATATGAATGGAACTTTGGAAACGATTATATCCGGCAAGAATCAGGAGGTGCCTGCATGGCTTTACAATGAATATTCAACTGATCTATTTACTGCGTCTTCTGGGGGCAGCTCTTTGCGGCGCGATGATCGGCTATGAGCGGGAAAGCCATATGAAGATGGCTGGCATCCGTACGCATGCTATCGTGGCTCTGGCCTCCTCCTTAATGATGATCATATCCAAATATGGATTCTATGACATACTTTTTATGGAGCATATCGGACTCGACCCCTCCCGTATTGCCGCCGGAGTTGTCACTGCCGTCGGCTTTCTGGGGGCCGGCGTCATATTCACCCGCCATATGAATGTAATGGGCATCACCACTGCTGCCGGAATCTGGGCAACGGTAGGCATCGGCATGGCGTTCGGCGCAGGCATGTATATCTTAAGCGCCGCTTCCACCCTGCTCATCCTTCTGTTCCAGCTTCTGTTCCATACCCGGCTGCTCCACCCCCAGAAGTTCATCCATCGAGCAGATCACCCTGCTGGTAGAAGGAAATGAGGACATCAAGGTCCTGCTAAATGACATCTTTGCCACCAAGAAGATAAAAATCTCCAATATCACTGCCAAGCGTGTGGACGCAGCAACATTAGAGATCAAGCTGTATGTACGCTTCCCCGAAGCCTACGATATCTATGATATCTTTCAATTACTAAAGGAATACCCGCAGATCAAGTCCATCGACATCTGATCTTGCCACTGGCAGACGGGGACGCCCGGCCACGATCCTTTGGATCATGGGGGACGTCCCCATCTTCCTATGTTGAAAGGGCTTTATTTTAATATCTTAAGGTTATATCGATCCTTCTTTCCTGCCTGCCGGGGACTTCCTCCCATCTTCTGCAGTTCTTCCAGGCGCATCTTCTTTCTGCGGATCCGCTCTCCAGCTTCTCCCTGCGGACGGTAGCCTGCGAATTCCTCCTCATATGTGGACCTGTGTCCATTCTTAAGATAATCGGCTCCATAACTCATATGGATGTCCAATTTCAGGTATGCACATAAAAAGGAGTTCCAGGCCCTGTGAAGCAGATTATTCTTAGCATCCGCCCGGCTGCCTATATACAAGATAAGCAGCGCTCCGATCAAGATTACGCATGTGACAATTACAAATATTCGAATTGTTTCAGGCATACCAACAACCCCTTTCTCATCTGTATAGGTAAACATGCTCCTGTTGTCTTTATATTAGTCTTTTCGGTTTATTTAGTCAATCTATTTATGTAATTTTGATAAAATTTCTGATTTTAATTCAACCTCATAAATTTCCTGTTATTGCACATCCTATCTATGAGGTGATAGCAAATGATAGACAATGAAGAACTCCCCATTGGCTTTACCATGTCTCTGGCCCAACATTCCGACATCCTCAGCCGTTTTGCCTCTCTTCCGAAGCAGGAGCAGGAAAGGATCGTGGATGGAGCCCGCCAGGTCAAAAGCCGGGAGGAAATGAACAGTTACGTAGAAAATATGTTTCAGGGATAGAGGTTACTGCTCTGTCCCTGATTTTTCTTTTTGCCTGTTCCTATAGTGAATTGCCTCCGGATCCTTTATCTGTCGGACGCGGGTCCACTCCTTCGTTTCATCGTCGCGCTGTACTTCCGAGCGGTTCTGGGAGAGAAATCTAGTCAATTCGTAGCAACTGACCCATATCTCGTTATTCCCTTCCCTCTGGGATTCGTCAAAATCAGCTGCAGGCCGAAGTGCAGATGATACTCATCAATGTTATTCGTATTCTCTTCCGTGCTGTAGCCGGTTCTGCCTATATATCCGATGACATCCCCTGCCTGCACCACCGCTCCTTCCTTTAATCCTTCTGCATAAGGGCGGTCCTGCCTTAGGTGGGCATAGTAATAATAGCGTCTGCCGTCAAAACTGCTGATCCCGATGCGCCAGCCTCCATACTGGTTCCATCCAAGCGCTGATACATAGCCGGACTCCACGGCGATCACAGGGGTTCCTACCTGCCCCATCATATCATGCCCCAGATGATTCCTCTTATATCCATAACTTCTGGATACGCCAAAGTCAATCATAGTCCGAGTACGGGAAATTCCTCGCGATCGGGCTGTAGGCCTTCAGCCCATAGACTTCTTCTTTGGATGCACATTACTGGAACTCTCCCACCATCCCGTCAAGGACCGCGCCATATGCCTCCCGGTAGTAGGAATAATACTCCATATCCTTCGTCATTTCCTCAACCGTCTGGCTTCCAGCCAGGCAGTTTTTCGGCGATGTCCGCCAGATCTTCCTCCTGGTACCGGGTGAAGTCTCCCCCGTACCTGGCGCCTAGAATTGCCAGAAGATCCACCCAATGAAGATGCGGCTCCTTTCCGTAACTATCCAGATCATACTGGTACGCCTTCTTCATTGCCTCGCTGGTCACGTTGAATTCCACCCATTTAATGTAATCCTTCTCTTTTTCCTGTACCGGCTCCTTTCCGGCTCGCCCGAATCCCCGGATTCCGCTCCTGTCATTCTCCTGACGGATACTCCTTACCTGGCTATCCGTATCAGCATCCCCCCTATTCCAGCTTAGAATGCCTCCTCCTGCCAGCATAAGGCATAAAAGGAAAACCTCCAGCATGATCCCCTGTTTCTCGCTAATATGCATCTTCCTATCTCCCCCGCAACCTGCACTATTCTTATCATAACAAAACTATGCCAGGATAAGCCCCGCTATGAACGTAAATGCCATGCACGCGGCAATGCCGGCCGCCGTAGGCACCAGAATGGAAAGGAGCATCCATTTAAAACTTCCCGTCTCTTTGCGTATGGTAAGGCAGGTAGTAGCACAGGGCCAGTGCATCAGTGAAAACAGCATGGTGCTGATTGCCGTGACCCAGGTCCATCCATTCTGGGACAGCAGCGTCCACATAGCCTGGCTGTCTCCCAGTTCCAGCAGGCTGCCCTGGGCCAGATAGCACATGACCACAATGGGCATTACGATCTCATTGGCCGGCATCCCCAGGATAAAGGCCAGCAGTATGATGCCGTCCAGCCCCATCAGCCGTGCAAATGGGTCCAGGAAGTCGGCGCAGCAAGACAGCACCGTAGCATCTCCTACCTTAAAATTCGCCATCAGCCAGATGACAAGCCCTGCCGGAGCTGCCACCGCGATCGCCCTTCCCAGCACGAAAACGGTCCTGTCAAGCACGGAACGCACGATCACTTTGCCAATCTGCGGCCTGCCGGTACGGCGGCAATTCCAGGGCGAACGATGAAGGAAGCCTTTTAAGATGGTTCCCGACAGGATACGGGATACCAAAAGCGTCATCAGAATTCCCAGCACAATGACGCCTGCCAGCAGCAAGGCCGATAAAAAGGAGGAAAATATGCCAGCCGCATTTCCAATCAGAAACATGGATATAATGGACAGGAGCATGGGAAATCTGCCATTGCAAGGGACAAAGTTATTGGTGAGAATGGCGATCAGCCGCTCCCTGGGAGAATCTATAATACGGCATCCCGTCACTCCCACAGCGTTACAGCCAAATCCCATGCACATAGTCAGCGCCTGCTTGCCGCAGGCATGGCATCTCTGGAAGCAATGGTCCAGATTAAATGCCACCCTCGGAAGGTAGCCCAGATCCTCCAAAAGCGTAAATAACGGAAAGAATATGGCCATTGGAGGCAGCATGACGGAAATCACCCAGGCGGCAACCCGGTATACGCCATAGATCAGCGGCTCATATATCATCTTCGGGACGCCGGCCGCCTGCACCGCCAATACCAGTTTATCCTCCACCCAGAACAGCCCATCGGAGAGCAGTTGGGACGGGTAGTTCGCTCCGCAGATGGTAATCCAGAACACCAGAAGAAGCATGAGGAACATGATCGGGAATCCGGTCCTCTTGCTGGTAAAGATCCAGTCCAGCCTCCTGTCTCTGCGGTCATAATCCTTCTTCCCGTACTGTACCGTCTTCCTGCTGATCTGTTCTGCCCTGCGGATATAGGACGCGGCGATGGCGTCGCTGATCTTCTCCTTGGAATATCCGGCTTGGGCAGGTATTCAACTGCCTCCTTCAGCGCGCCTGCAACCTCCGTATCCTCCACCAGGGAATATCCCAGATATTCCTCCATGGAATAAAGAAGATTGCTGTTCGCATCCAGCAGGCGGGCACAGAACCATCTGGTGTTCTCTTCTCCTTTTGTCGCCCACTCCACCGCTGGCTCCAGCATGCCGATCGCCTTTTCCACGGGTCCTTCATACACAAAGGCCAGGGGCTTATGATCCTTCTGCTTTTCCATCTGCTGCAGCGTTAAAAAAATGCGTTCCAGGCCGATTTCTTCTCTTGCGGTGATTCCGATCACAGGCACGCCCAACTCTTTTGAAAGTCCCTTGATATCTATATGAATCTGCTTTTTTGCCGCCTCATCCATCAGATTTACGCATACGATCACCTGCTCAGCTGCTTCGATAATCTGAAGCACCAGATTCAGGTTCCGCTCCAGGCAGGTGGCATCACAGACGGCAATGACTGCATCCGGATGTGCAAAGCATATGTAATCCCGCGCAATCTCCTCTTCCTCGGAATGTGCCATAAGCGAATAGCATCCCGGAAGATCTACCAGTTCATACTGCCTCCCATTATAGTCGCATGTGCCTCGGGCATTGCTCACCGTCTTCCCCGGCCAGTTTCCCGTATGCTGCTTCAGCCCGGTCAGCGCGTTAAACACCGTGCTCTTTCCCACATTAGGATTCCCCGCCAGTGCAAGAACCTTACCCATTCTGACACCACCGCCTCTCTTCCATACGCAGGTAATGAATCATATGATCACCGCCTTATTTCACAAAAAGCCCCAGCAGTCCTGCTTGGGCCATAGCCTTATAATAGTATATGAAAGTTACGTCTGTCCTGTGCGGTCCAATTAAATATTCATAATATGCCGCGCCCCTCCCTTATGCGACCAGCCTGATCCTCACCTGGCTGGCATCCTCTTTGCGAAGCGCGATTACCGTCCTGCGAATCAAATATGCGCATGGATCTCCGAGAGGCTGATGCCCACGCATTCTACCAAAGTACCTTCTATCAGCCCCATGTCCTGCAGACGTCTGCGCATATCCGTATTCATGCAGATGTCTGTTACAATAGCCCTTTCCCCCGGCTTAAATCCGCCATATGCCTGCAATGCTTCATCCCGTCACTTCCTATATCTGTAAAAGGCTCTGCGATAATGCGAGCCTTTAGCCTTATTCTACTATATGCGAAAAAGAGAATTGGGGTTCGAAATAATAGTTATATATTCGCAATCACCTTCATACGTTTATCTGAATCAACTTTTCGGGAGAATTGCCATGCTCATCTATACCGTTAAGCCAGGAGATACCGTGGACAGCATCGCTGCTGCCTATGGCATTCCTGTTTCTACAATCGTCTATCAGAATCAGATTCCCTATCCATACCGGCTTGCCATAGGCGAAGCCCTGCTGCTTCCAACGCCTGCGGGTATCTCTTCTCCCCGCTCTACAATCTATGCAGGCGGATATGCCTATCCCTTTATCAGCCCGTGGGTTCTTCGGGAGACGCTCCCTTATCTCTCCTATCTCTATATATTTTCCTATGGATTTACAATGGAAGGAGAACTGATCGAGCCTTTGCTGGATGACGCTGGATGATCGAGGCCGCCAGAGCCTTTGGCACAGCGCCAATTCTTACCTTGACGCCTTTTGGGCCGGACGGGCGTTTTAATAATTCCTTGATTTCCCAGGTTGTAAATGACCTGGATGCCAGAAGGCGTCTTAAAGATGCGATTGTGGAGCAGATCACGGCCCGGGGATTCCAGGGGCTGGACATCGACTTCGAATACATCCTCGCTGAAGACAGGGATGCCTTTGTAGACTTCGTCGCCTATATGCAAGAAGCCGTAAGCGCCCTCGGGTATCCGACCAGCGTCGCCCTGGCACCCAAAGACCTCGGATACCCAGACCGGACTTCTATATGAGGGCAAAGACTACCGGAGACTGGGCGAGACTGCGGATTATGTCCTTTTAATGACTTACGAGTGGGGCTACACCTATGGGCCTCCCATGGCGGTAGCCCCGCTTAACAAGGTCCGGGAGGTGGTGGAATATGCGGTCACCGTGATCCCCCCTTCCAAGATCCATCTGGGGATTCCCAACTATGGATATGACTGGGCGCTGCCCTTCGTCCGAGGCACCTCCCGCGCCCGTACCATCGGCAATGTGGAGGCCGTGCAGCTGGCCATCTCCCAAGGCGCTGCCATCCAATTTGACGACATCGCCCAGTCTCCTTTCTTCCGCTACTGGTCCAACGGCACGGAACACGAAGTGTGGTTCGAAGATGTCCGCAGCCTGAATGGAAAATTCGACCTTGTCGAAGAGTTCGGCCTTAGGGGCGTATCCTACTGGCAGATCATGCAGCTCTTTCGGGCCAACTGGCTCCTACTGGCTGACCGATTCAATTTGACACACCAGTTGTGACGATTTTACGCACCAGTTGAGGCAAGTTGACACGTAACAAAATGAAGATGTGCACGTAACACTTTTCAAAAGTGTTACGTGCACATCTTCATTTTGTTACGTGTTCAATATACGCTTGGCGTTCTCCACGCGTTCTGTTGTGGGGGGCTCAACCCCTTCCAGAGGATACTCAAGCCCCAGTTCTTTCCATTTATATACGCCCATCGTATGGTAGGGAAGGACTTCTACTTTTTCTACATTCTTCAGGGTCGCGATAAAGTCATGAAGTCTTATGAGATATGCATCTTCATCGCTTCTTCCTGGCACCAGGACGTGACGGATCCAGACCGGCTTTCCTATATCCGAGAGATATTCTGCCAGTTCCAGGATGTTCTGGTTGGATTGTCCGGTCAGAATCTTATGCTGCCCGTCATCGATGTGCTTGATATCCAGCAGCACCAGATCGGTGTACTCCATCAGTTTTTGGAATTTTCCAAAGAACGGCTCTTTTTTCGTAAATGGATTTCCGCTGGTATCAAGGGTCGTGTGAATGCCTTTCTGCCTGGCTCTTTTAAATAGTTCTAATAAGAAGTCGATCTGCAGGAGGGGCTCGCCTCCGCTGACTGTGATCCCGCCTTTGCTTCCCCAGTAAGCGCGGTACTTTAGCGCCTTGTCTATCAGTTCATCCGCAGTATAAGGGGTTCCCGCCTTCCTATTCCAGGTATCCGGGTTGTGACAGAACTGGCAGCGCATGGCGCAGCCAGAGGTAAATATCACGTAGCGGATGCCTGGTCCATCTACAGAGCCAAAACTTTCCAAAGAATGAATGTATCCTTTTGTCATACTCTTGCTCCTTCTTACATTCTATCGTGACAGGTTCTGGCGATAACGTCCATCTGCTGTTCCCTGGTCAGATCAATGAACTTAACCGCGTATCCGGACACGCGGATCGTGAAATTGGCGTATTCCGGCTTTTCTGGATGCTCCATAGCATCAATTAGTTTCTCGGTGCCAAACACGTTTACATTCAGATGATGCGCTCCTTGGCTGAAATATCCGTCCAGCACGCCTACCAGATTGTCCGTGCGCTCCTCATCGCTGTCGCCCAAGCGCGCCCGCTGATAGTCTGCGTATTGGAAATCCCGTCCAGGGCAAGTTCGTAAGGAGCTTCGCCACAGAGTTCAGGGACGCCAGCAGCCCGTTCTTCTCCGCGCCGTATGATGGGTTCGCCCCAGGCGCCAGTGGCTCTCCGGATTTTCTTCCATCCGGCAGCGATCCGGTAGCCTTGCCATATACCACATTGGACGTAATGGTAAGGATTGAGGTTGTGGGTTCGGAATTCCGGTAGGTATGGCATTTCTTAAGTTTATGCATGAAGGTCTTGAGAAGCCAGATTGCGATCTCATCCGCTCGGTCGTCATCGTTTCCGTATCTTGGGAAGTCGCCCTGCGTCTCAAAGTCCACCGCCAAGCCATCCGTGTCCCGAATCACCTTGACCTTGGCATACTTGATCGCGCTCAAGGAATCGACCACATGTGAGAATCCGGCAATCCCGGTGGCGAATGTACGTCTAACATCCGTGTCGATAAGTGCCATCTCCGCTGCCTCATAGTTGTACTTGTCATGCATATAGTGAATCATATTCAGAGTATCCACATACAGTTTTGACAGCCATTCCATCATAGCGTCATATCGTTCCATAACTTCATCGTAATCCAGATACTCTGAGGTGATCGGCCTGTACGCTGGCGCTACCTGCTCTCTCGATTTTACATCGATGCCGCCATTGATGGCATACAGCAGGCATTTCGCCAGATTGGCACGGGCGCCGAAGAACTGCATTTCCTTGCCTGTCTGGGTGGCTGACACGCAGCAGCAGATGGAATAGTCGTCCCCCCATACCGGGCGCATGACATCATCATTTTCATACTGGATGGAACTTGTGGTCACGGATATCATGGCCGCATACTTCTTAAAGTTCTCCGGCAGGCGCGGGGAATAGAGCACCGTCAGGTTCGGCTCTGGCGATGGGCCCATGTTTCCAGGGTATGAAGGAATCGGTAATCGTTCTTCGTCACCATAGAGCGTCCATCCTGTCCGAGTCCTCCCACCTCCAGGGTCGCCCAGACCGGATCTCCGGAGAAGAGTTCATTATATGACGGGATTCTTGCAAACTTCACCATCCGAAACTTCATAACCATGTGGTCGATCAATTCCTGGGCCTGCGTCTCGGTAAGCGTTCCCTTTTCCAGGTCTCTCTGCATATAGATATCCAGGAATGTGGAAATGCGTCCCACGCTCATAGCCGCCCCGTTCTGGGTCTTGATGGCTGCAAGATAGCCGAAATAAAGCCACTGCACTGCTTCTTTCGCGTCCTTGGCCGGCTGCGAGATATCATAGCCCATTAGACCGACGCCATCTCTTTCATTTCCTTTAATGCCTTGATCTGGTCCGCGATCTCTTCCCGCAGACGGAAGTCCGTGCCCTTCATGCCGTGCCTCTCGCCGCGGATAAAATCCCGCTGCTTGCGCTCGATCAAGTAGTCGATGCCATAGAGCGCCACGCGCCGGTAATCCCCTACGATGCGTCCCCTGCCATACGTATCCGGCAGGCCCGTAATAATCTTATTGTGGCGCGCCCTTTTCATCTCCGGCGTATAGATATCGAATACGCCCTGATTGTGCGTCTTATGATATTTGGTAAATATCTCGTGAAGTCTCTCGCTTGGCTGGTAGCCATAGGTGATGCAGGCCTGCTCCGCCCATATGAATACCCGCCGTAGGGCATAAAAGCGCGCTTCAGCGGCTTGTCTGTCTGAAGACCCACCACTTGTTCCAGATCCTTCCTATCTTCCTCAATATATCCAGGGCCATAAGCCGTAAGCCCGGATACGATCTCTGTCTCCATATCCAGTACTCCGCCTTTTGCACGCTCTTCTTTCTGAAGTTCCTGCAATCTGCCCCATAGTCTGTCGGTTGCTTCAGTCACGTCCGCCAAAAATGACGCGTCGCCTTCATACGGAACATAGTTGTTCTGGATAAAGTCTCTTACATCAACGTCATCTTTCCATAGCCTTCCCTTAAACCCTTCCCACTGTTCATACTGTGCCATTCTATTTATCCCCTTTCGTGTATCAGGTTTTCATTTTCCCGCACAGTATATCATCCGGAAATAAAAAATAGCAAGCCTTATTCTGATAATTATTCTCATTACTAATCATGTATGCAATTTTGTGCAATATGCTTTAGACTTATAGCATTTATTGATAGTCCAAATACTGTTTGCCCCAATTACACATTTCGACCAGTATCGGCGAGAGGGTATTGCCAAAATCCGTAAGCGAATACTCTGTTTTTGGCGGGACGACAGGATATACCTTTCGATTTATCAGTCCATCCTTTTCTAATTCACGGAGCTGCTGGGCCAGCATCTTATCAGTGGCCTTAGGCATTAACTTGTGAATCTCGCTATAACGCAATGTCTTCCCCATCAAATGCCACAGAATGACCGATTTATACTTGCCGCCGATCAGCTGGATCGTAGCTTCGACAGGACAAGTAAATTCACCGCATTTCCTATTCATCCAATCACCATACTTTCTTTTTAGGTAGTATATAACTTAATAGTGCGTTCTTGTCGTATACTCTATTGCAGGTATAATTATAGTATAGGTTAACCTGATACACAACGACAAATCAAGGAGGATTTTTTATGAATTTTTTGGATATTGCAAAAACACGCTATTCTGTAAGGAAATATACAGATAAGAAAGTAGAGGCAGAAAAACTTGATCAAATTTTAAATGCAGCACATGTAGCGCCTACCGCCGCCAATCTGCAGCCCGTGCGCTTGCTGGTCATACAAGAAGAAGAGGGTTTAAAAAAGATTTCCAAGGCCGCCAATCTACATGGGGCGCCTTTAGCGATCCTTGTCTGCGCCGACCATTCCAAGGCATGGAAACGTCCTTTTGACGGCAAAAAAACCACGGATATTGATGCTTCTATTTTGACAGACCATATGATGCTAGAAGCTACGGAACTTGGCCTGGGTTCTGTATGGATATGTTTCTTCAAGCCAGACATTATAAAAGAAGAATTTCAACTGCCGGATTCTCTTGAACCAATCAATATCCTGGCTGTCGGCTATGCCAATGAAACGCCGGCAGACCCAGAACGCCATCTGGCAGCGCGTATCCCATTGAGCCAATTGGTATCCTATGAAAAATTTGATTAAACCATCTATAAAAGCACAGGGGCAGCGTGATTTAGGACGAATCACGCTGCCCACATTCTTGCTATTTCAAATTATTTCAGATGCCAGATATCTTTATTGTATTCCGCTATCGTCCGGTCGGAGGAGAAGTATCCTGCCATCGCGATGTTGGTCAGCATCTTCTTGCTCCATGCCTTGCGATCCGCATAATCTTCGTATGCGCGGTTCTTGGTGGCAATATAGTCCTCAGGTCCAGAAGCGTCATGAACCAGTCCTTCTGGATCAGTTCCGCATGAATCTGAAGCAGATGGTAAGGATCGCCGATCTTCATCATCTCCGGGCTGATAATGAAGTTGATCAGGGAGCGAATCTGCTCGTCATGAATATAGTAATCCACTGCCCGGTAGTCCCGGTTCGCATAATGGTCAATGACCTGCTGGCTGGACTCGCCGAAGATATAGATGTTGTCATCGCCCACCAGTTCGTGGATCTCCACATTGGCCCCATCTTCCGTTCCAAGCGTTACCGCCCCGTTCAGCATGAACTTCATATTGCCCGTTCCAGATGCTTCCTTGGAAGCCAGGGATATCTGCTCGGAGATATCACAGGCAGGTATCAGATGCTCTGCCATGGTTACATTATAATTTTCCACCATGACTACCTTGAGGTATGGCGCCACATCCGGATCATGATCTACCAGTCCTGCAGGCACAGGATCAGATGGATAATATCCTTTGCGATGGTATATGCCGGCGCTGCCTTTGCCCCGAAGATCATGGTAATCGGTATCTGCGGCTTCTTTCCGGCCTTTATTTCCATATATTTATAGATCACATACAGGGCATTCATCTGCTGCCGCTTATACTCATGCAGGCGCTTGATCTGGATGTCGAAGATAGAATCCGGGTTCAGTTCCAGCCTCTGCGTCTCTTTTAAATATTCTGCCAGCTGCACTTTCTTCTGGTGCTTCACATCCAGGAGCTTCTCTAATGCGATCTCGCTGTCGATGTGGCGCAGCAGTTTCTCCAACTTGTTGGCATCTTTTCGGAAGTCTTCCTCCACATACCCGCTGATCCAGCGCACCAGTTCCTTATTGCAGTGCAGAAGCCACCTTCGGAAGGTAATGCCGTTCGTCTTGTTGTTAAACTTCTGCGGATAGATTATCATAGAAATGCT
>ENA-OQCO01000945-OQCO01000945.1-human-gut-metagenome-genome-assembly--contig:-NODE-945-length-13122-cov-1.286264_pt1 | contig 13122 bp, 16 predicted proteins | sample MGYA00242500_ERZ504582 | MGnify/ENA primary metagenome ERZ504582 (study PRJEB26092, sample SAMD00036346) | human gut metagenome | host: Homo sapiens | study: EMG produced TPA metagenomics assembly of...
CTGGCACAGCGCCCTGGAAATGAAGCTCTATATCCAGCGCTATATCCACCACATCGGCGGCCTGCCTGATTTCAAGGCGCTGCGCTTCACGAAATATAATCAGTATGAGTCCATGATTCTGCCGATGATCGAGTATCTCAAGGGCTTCGGCGTACAGTTCCACTATGGCGTTTCAGGTTGTGAACGTGGAATTCGACTGCACCCCGGCCCGCAAGCTTGCCAAGCGTATCGATATCATCCGCGAGGGGAAAGAGGACGCCATCGATCTGACAGAAAACGATCTTGTTTTTATTACCAATGGCGGCTGTGTCGAAAATTCCTCCCGCGGCAGCCAGAACGAGCCGGCCCCCTATAACACGGAGATCAAGCCCGGCGGCGGCTGGGATATGTGGCGCAAGATCGCCGCACAGGACCCGTCCTCGGCCATCCTGATAAGTTCTGCTATGACCCCGAGCAGACGAACTGGATGAGTGCAACCGTCGAAACGCTCGATCAGAAGATCATTCCCTATATCAAAAATATCTGCAAGCGCGACCCGTTCACCGGCCATGTCGTTACCGGCGGCATCGTCACCGTCAAGGATTCCAGCTGGCTCATGAGCTGGACAATCAACCGCCAGCCGCAGTTCCGCGCACAGCCCAAAGATCACTGCCTTGTCTGGGTCTATTCGCTGTTTACCGATAAGCCCGGCGATTATGTGAAGAAGCCATGCGCGAGTGCACCGGCAAGGAGATCTGCATGGAGTGGCTGTACCACATCGGCGTGCCGGAGGATCAGATCGAAGAGCTGGCCTCGAACAGCGCCAACACCGTCCCCGTTATGATGCCGTATATCGACGCGTTCTTCATGCCGCGTGCCTATGGCGACCGCCCGAGGTCGTGCCCGACGGCGCTGTGAACTTCGCCTTCCTCGGCCAGTTCGCCGAGACCCCGCGCGACACCATCTTCACGACCGAATATTCCATGCGCACCGGCATGGAGGCTGTCTATACGCTCCTGAACGTCGACCGCGGCGTCCCGGAGGTCTGGGGCAGCGTATATGATGTGCGCGACCTGTTGAACGCGACTGTCCAGCTCCGCGACGGCAAAAAGCCCACCGACATGAAACTCTCCCTCGTCCAGAAGGTAGCCCTCGAAAAAGCCCTCAGCAAGATCAAGGGCACCGACATTGAGAAGCTGCTGAAGGAATACAACATCATCTGATTTCCGGTTTTTGATCTTATCAAACAGGCCGCGTCAGTTCGACGCGGCCTGTTTGACTTCTTCCTCCCGGCGGCGGAAGATTTTTGGGAAGCTGGTAAAAATGACGATTGCTGTCACGATTCCTGCGACTAGATCGGCGATGCCCTCCGACAGGTATACGCCCTTGAAGCCGAGGAAATGCGTCAGCACAAAGCAGAGCGGAATCAGAATGACGACCTTCCGGTTCACCGCCAGCAGCAGCGCCTCCTTGGCCTGCCCAAGCCCCGACGTTGACGTTTTGCAGCGTCATCTGCACGAAAAACATGATGGAACCCATCAGGAACATCGGCGTATAGCGCTTGACGATCTGCGTGACGGCCTCGCTTGCGGAAAACAGCCTTGCGTATACTACCGGGAACGCCATCGAGACGGACCAGATGCAGACCGCGTAGATAAACGCGATGATCGTCACATATTTGATCCCCTGTTTCAGGCGTGCGGAGTCTGCCTTTCCGTAATTATAGCTCACGAACGGCTGCATACCGTTTCCAAGACCGTTCAGGGGCAGGGAAATAAGCTGCAGCGCGCTCAACATGACGGTCAACGCGGCGGTATAGTCCTTGTTGCCGCCGGTCGCGCGGTTCAGATTGATGTTGAAGACGATCTGGATGGCGCATTCCGTCAGCGTCATGATGAACGGCGTAAAGCCCAGCGAAAGAATGCTGAAAATGCGCCCCGGCGACAGGCCCAGCAGGCTTGCCTGAAAGCGGAACAGGCTCTTCCGGGAGAAGAAAAAGCAGACGATCCAAATGCACGAGCAAAGCTGAGAGAGGATCGTCGCGAGGCTTGACCCCTGGACACCCATTTTGAAGGTGAAGATGAACAGCGGGTCGAGCGCGATGTTGATAAGCGCGCCCAGCAGCACCGAGCTCATTGCAAGCCACGAATAGCCCTGCGTCAGAATAAACGGGTTGAGTCCCTGCGCCAGCATGACGAAAATCGTGCCGCAGGCATAGATTTTAAGATAGGAAACGGCGAACTCCACCGCACTTTCCGGGCATCCAAACAGCAGTACGATCTGCCGCGCAAAGCAGAACGCCGCTGCGCCGATCACAACGCCAAGCAGGACCAGCAGGCAGAACGCAGTGTGAAAGATCCGGTTCGCCTCATCCGCCTTTCCCTCGCCGAGCTTGATGCCCGCCCGCGGCGCGCCGCCAAGCCCGACCAGATTCGCAAATGCCTGCATGATCAGCGTGATGGGAAGTACGATCCCAAGCGCGGCCAGCGCGTCCATGCCGGAGCCTTCGATCCGCGCGACGTACATTCTGTCGACGATATTATATAAAAATGTAATGAGCTGCGCAATGACAGCCGGAATGGTGAGTTTGAATACGAGCGGCAGGATTTTTCCCTCTGCCAGCTCGGCGGTCATATCCTGTTTTTCTCTGTTTGCCATGCCTGTTCCTGTCCTGTTTTGTTTTCAATCAATTACACTATAGCAGACGAGCGCCCAAAAATCCACCGTCAAAAAACGCGCATCCTGCCGTTTCTGCGGCTGCGCGTCGGGCCTGCCGCAAACGCGGCAGGCCCGATTCGGTTATTCTGACCAGTAAAGCCCGGCAGCTTCGGCTGCGGGAGCGGCTGCAAGCAGCATATTTGCCGCCTCACGCCGCGTCAGCGGCGCCTCATAGTCCGAGGCAGCAAGCGGGATGCCTGCGTTTGAGAGCGCGCTGACCGCACTCTGCGCCCAGGCAGGAATGGCGGAAGCCTCATCCGGCGCAAAGACAGCGGCACACCCGGCAGGCGCAGGAGCTTTTGGAGCATGACGGCTGCCTCTGCGCGGCTCAGATCCTCCTCCGGGCGGAAAACCAGCCCCTCCTCGGTCGGCGTCCCGGAGATCATGCCGGACTGATAGCCGCGGCCAGATACGGCTGCTGCCAGAGGGGCGTTTCCAGTTCATCCGCGAAGCCGGTCGAGATCGTTCCGTCCGACTGCTCAAGTCCGGCCAGCTTCATGCAGGCGATCAGAAACTCGCTGCGGCTGACAGGGCAGTCCGGCTCAAAGCAGAGGTTCCCGGCAATGACTCTGCCGGTGTAAAGCCCCTTGTCCTTGAGCCACATGGCGGCGAACGCATCCCGGTCGCCGGACATATCCTGATACGTTGCCTTATCCGCGGGCTTCAGAATGCGGATCTTGACGCAGGCCTCATTCGAGACGTTCCCGGCCGGATCGGTCGCAGTAAAAACGAATGAATCCTTGCCGACTTTGTTTTTATCCGGCGTATAGGTGAAGCTGCCGTCCGTATGCAGCTCGACCGTGCCGCGCTTTGGTTCCTTGACAAGCTGATACGTCAGCTCCTGATCCTCCTGATCTGTGGCTGAAAGCGTGCCGGTGTTCGCAAGTTCTTATACGTTTCCAGAGTTCCGTCCTCGCAGACCGGCGCGGTATTCGTGCCGGAGAGAATGCGCAGGGATACCGTGACGGCGTCGCCGAGCGTCCCGTCTTCAATCGGGCAGTAGACCAGCTCACAGTCGGCGTTTCCAAGGCAGACCGGGCGCAGCTTCATCTTTTCCAGTGCTGCCGCAGGCAGAATGTCGCCCCGGCAGATCACGCGGCTGCCGATGCAAAGCTCTGCCTGATACGCGGGAGGGACGGAGGAAATGTAGACGCCCTCCAATCCGTCGGAATCAGAAAAGTCTGCGGCGGTAAACCTGTATTCCGAGGTATAATCGACGGCGATCTCAGCGGCCAGAGCAGGCACGCAGAGCATGACCAGAACCAGCGCTGCGGCAAGCGCGGCGCGAAGCGGGCAGGTACAGTGTTTCAAAGGGAAAACCTCCTTTTTGATGTTACGGAGGTAGTTTCTGCGCCCGGCGGGAAAATATGCAAGCGAAGACTGAAAAATCCCTCCGATCGGGTCGGAGGGATAAATTGTGGGGAATTCAGGAATAGAATGCGTCGATTGCGGCGATAAGCTCCTTCAAAACCTCCTGCAGGGGCTTTCCCTTGATCTGTGCACCGGCTGTCGCGCCATTTCCGCCGCCGTTGCCGAGCGTTTCCAGAACCGCCTGCACATTGCACGAGCCGATGGAGCGTGCGCTGATGATGATCTGTCCGTCGTCCGGGAAGAGAACGAAGGAGGTGGTAATGCCGGAAACGTTGATCAATTCATCCGCGGCCTGAGACGCGATCACGCGGGTGAGCTTTTCGTCTACGCAGGCAATGGCGATCTCATTCCGGTACAGCCGCGCCGCCTGGATAACGCGATAGCGCAGAAGCGTATCGTCCAGATCTGTCTGAAACAGCTTTTTGACCTCGACCGGGTCCGCGCCGGCCTTACGCAGATATGCCGCCGATTCGAACGTGCGCGGGCTTGTCCGGATGGAGAAATTTTTCGTATCCAATACGATACCGGACAGAAGCGCCTGCGCCTCGATCGGCTTCAAATCGCGCTGATTGACCGCATACTGCAGAAGCTCCGTCACCAGCTCGGAAGCAGAGGAAGCAGACGGCTCGTGCAGCTTGACAACAGTCTGGCTGATAGAATCCGCAGCATTGCGATGGTGATCGATCAGAACGACGCGGGAGATCGCTTCCAGCAGCGGCCTGCTCTCGACCTGACCGGGCCGGTTCGTGTCGACTACGATGAGAAGACTGCGGTTGTCCGCCTCGACCAGCGCGTCCTGCCCGGAAATAAACAGATCGGCATAGTCCGGAATGGCCCTGAGCTCCGCAATCAGGCTCTGGCAGGCGTTCTTTTGAAGGTCAATTACGATTTTTGCCCGGCAGCCCTTGATACGGCACAGGCAGAGAAGACCGACGGCTGCGCCGAGCGCGTCGAGATCCGCCATACGGTGCCCCATAATATATACGGTGCTGGACTGGCTGATCAGCTCTGACAGGGAGCTTGCGATCAGACGGGAGCGGATGCGGGTGCGGCGGTCCGTCTCCTTGACTCTGCTGCCGTAGAAGGTAAAATTGAACCGGTCCTTGATAACGGCCTGATCACCGCCTCGGGAGAGTGACATTTCGATTGCAAGCGAGGCAAACTGGTAATTTTCCGCGAAGCTTCCGCCGTCCTTGCCGATGCCGAGCGAGATGGTCGCCGACATCCCGCCGGTTGACGTGATGTGCCGTACATCCTCCAGAAGCGTTGAAAAACGGCTCTCCTGAAGCCGGGGCAGATCCTTGCTTTCAAAGATCACCAGATAGCGGTTGCGCTCGATTTTCCGGCACAGCGCCTCCAGCCCCGTCGTCCAGTTCGCCACAACGTCGTTGAGCTGCGCGTCAAGCGTGGAGATGGCGGAATCGGAAAGATTGGTGGTCAGCTCATCGTAGTTATCAATGAGAACGATCGACACAACCGGACGCGTCCGCATGAATTCATCGCGGATGTTGAACATCTCCGTCATGTCGGCGAAGTAGATCGTCGCGAGCTGCACGGTCGTCGTGCTGTCCTCAGAGCGGACGAAGTTGCCGTAGATGCGATAGCGCCGGTCACCGATGTTCCGGTCGCCGGACATCTCGGAATGGCCTTCGCTCAGCCACTTGTTGGAGAAATCTGGGATCACGGCTTCGAGCTTCTGATAGCTGGCCGTGTCGGATAGGCCGGTGATAGCAAAGAAGCTGGGGTTTCCCCAGATAATCTCGTTGTCGGGCAGCCGGATGACTGCCATTGGGAACGCGGACCCGGCATGAACGGAAATACCGGCAGAATCGGTCGCCTTCTGCACATAGCTCATAAGCTCACGCTTGCGCCTGGAGAGCTGGGCACGGCTGATAATAAAAAACGATCACCGTGGCAAGAAGCGCACCGCCCGCCAGATAATACTGCCGCAGCACGGCAGCTGAGGCGGCGAAGAGCAGCATGACCACAAAATACCAGATCGTATTGGGGTTGAGCAGACGCCAGACAGGTTTTTTCAAATACTGTCGCCTCCATTTCGCAATGAACAATTTTATATATATTATATCAGATATGTCCGTAAAATCAACAGAAATCGCGGCTTTTCGTGCGGCTCGAAAAGCCGTGTCTCCGGAAATACTTCCAGAAAAGATAGAAAAAAGGTATACTTTTTGAAAAAAGTGTGATATACTTAATCAGAATTGCCTCACGGGAGGCTTTCTTTTGGGATTATGCGCCGCCTCGGACGGCGCAGCAAATAGACCAACTGCATATTCATATGGAGCGCAGGCAGCGGCGAAGCAGACCGGGGCGAGACGGGGCTCAGGACACTTCCCTGCATGCGCCTGTTCTCCTGCGTCTTTTTGCATTTGTTCCGCGCGTGATCCGTTTGCCAGAACGGCGCTGCGCAGCCTAATCCATACCTATTTTTTTAAGAAAAGAGTGAAATCATTTGGCAGAAAAATTAAAAATCATCCCGCTTGGCGGTCTGAATGAGATCGGCAAGAATATGACCGTGCTTGAATACGGCAAGGATATCATCATCGTTGACTGCGGTCTCGGCTTCCCGGACGATGAGATGTATGGCGTTGATCTGGTCATTGCCGATATGACCTATCTTGTCAAAAACAAGGACAAAATACGCGGTATGTTCCTGACGCATGGCCACGAAGACCATATCGGCGGCATTCCCTACGCCATGGAGCAGTTCAGATGCCCCATCCACGCCACACGCCTGACCGCCGGCATCGTCCAGCTGAAGCTGGAGGAGCATCAGCTCCAGAATGCGGTGCATCTGTTTACGCATGAGGCAGGGGAGAAGGTCAAGGCCGGCTGCTTTACGGTGGAATTCATCCATGTGAACCATTCCATCGCCGACGCGGTCGCCTTTGCCATCAAAACCCCGGTCGGCACCGTCGTCATGACGGGCGACTTCAAAATTGACGCCACAGCAGAGGACGGCATGATCGATCTTGCGCGCTTCGGCGCTCTGGGCAAGGAGGGCGTGCTGGCGCTGCTGTGCGATTCGACAAACGTGGAGCGGCAGGGCTATACGCCGTCCGAGCGTACGGTCGCGGGCAGCTTCGAGCGGCAGTTTACCGGCTGCAATAAGCGCATCATTGTCACGACCTTTGCCTCCAACGCCTTCCGCCTGCAAAGCCTCATTACGGTCGCGAAGAAATTCGGTCGCAAGGTCGCGGTCACGGGCCGCAGCATGGAGAATATCCTGAAGGTATCCACAGAGCTTGGCTATCTGAAGATCCCCGCAGGCACGCTCGTCGATATCAATCAGATCAAGCAGATCCCGAACAACAAGCTTGTGATCGTCTCGACCGGCTCACAGGGCGAAAATATGTCCGCGCTCTACCGTATGGCGTTCTCTGGCCACCGTCAGGTTGAGATCACAGCGTCTGACCGTGTAATTATCTCCGCGTCCGCCATCCCCGGAAACGAAAAATCCATCGGCAAGATCATCAACGAGCTCTACCGCAAGGGTGCAGAGGTCATCTATGACAAGCTTGAGGGCCTGCACGTCTCCGGCCACGCCTGCCAGGAGGAACTGAAGATCATCCACGGATTGCTCAAGCCCAGATTCTTTATTCCCGTCCACGGCGAGCAGCGCCATCTGCAGGCACATTCGCGTCTGGCCCAGACTATGGGCATGGATCCCAAGAATATTTTTATCTCCGATATCGGCAAGGTGCTTGAGCTTACAAAGGCCACCTGCAAGTGGGGCGGCACCGTTCCGTCCGGCAGGATTCTGGTCGACGGCACCGGCGTCGGCGACGTTGGAAGCGTCGTTCTGCGCGACCGGAAGCATCTGGCGCAGGACGGTATGCTCGTCGTGGTCGTCAACATTTCCAGCGAGGACGGCAGCGTCATCACCGGCCCGGACATCATTACAAGAGGTTTCGTCTACGTGAAGGAGTCGGAGAACCTGATGGAAGAGCTGCGTGTGATCGCCGCGCACGCCATCGACCGGTGCAGCCAGAATGGCCGCAGCGATTGGAGTGTGCTGAAAGCCAACATCAAAAACGACCTGTCCGGGTATCTGTTCAAGACAACAAAGCGCAATCCGATGATCCTGCCGGTCATTATGGAGATCTGAGGACGTCGGACTCGCGATTTTTCTGAAACACAAGAAAAACAGAAAAAAGTCAAATCAGGCATTGTCAAAACGATAAAGTTGGGGTTATAATAACACAGTTGCGCGAGTGCGCGGCAATGTTACCAGATGAATGAGGATGAGCGAAAGAATGGCAAACACAAAGAACCCGAAGCCCTCGACTGAGGACGCAATGGCAACGGTTTCCGCGCTGATCGCAAAGGCAAAGCGCGAAGGAAGCATTCAGTCGAGCGAGCTGACTGCCGAGCTGGAAAAGCTGGATCTGCCGGTCGAGAAGATCGAGCATATTTACGATACTTTTGATGCGATGGGCATCCAGATCGTCAGCCCTGAGCTGGAGCTGGACGTCTCCGACGATCTTGGTATGGACATGGACGAGGTTCCCGACAACGACGAGGAAGAGCTTGTAGACCCGCTGGAGCTTGCTGCAGAATACAATCTGGATGACCCGGTGCGTATGTACCTCAAGGAGATCGGTCAGGTCAAGCTGCTGACTGCCGAGGAGGAAATCGAGCTGGCCAAGCGCGTCTCCGAGGGCGATAAAAAGGCCAAGGACCGCTTGACTGAGGCCAATCTGCGCCTTGTCGTGTCGATCGCAAAAAAATACTCCGGCAGAGGTCTGCACATTCTGGACCTGATCCAGGAGGGCAACACGGGCCTGATCCGTGCGGTCGATAAGTTCGACTATACAAAGGGAAACAAATTCTCTACATATGCAACGTGGTGGATCCGGCAGGCCATTACCCGCGCCATTGCCGATCAGGCGCGCACCATCCGCGTCCCGGTGCATATGGTCGAGGTCATCAACAAGGCGACCCGCTGCAACCGCAAGCTCGTACAGGAGCTGGGCCGTGAGCCGACGCTGGAGGAGATCGCCGCAGAGCTGAACCTCCCGATTGAAAAAATCATCGAAGCCAACCGCACCGCAGCCGATACGCTCTCTCTCGATATGCCCGTCGGCGATGAAGAGGATACGACCATCGGCTCCTTTGTCGAGGACGATAATACCCCCGGTCCCGTCGATGCAACATCCAACGCCATGCTCTCTGAGGCGCTGACCGAGATTCTCGGCACACTGACCGAGCGTGAGGCGGACGTGCTGCGTATGCGCTTCGGTATGTACGACGGCCGCACGCACACGCTTGAGGAGGTCGGTCAGATCTTCGGTGTTACGCGTGAGCGCATCCGTCAGATCGAAAACAAGGCCATCCGCAAGCTTCGCCACCCGTCCCGCGCAAAAAAGATCAAGGATTTCTATTGCTGATATCCCCAAACGCCCTTGCAGAATGCTGCGAGGGCGTTTTTTGCTCCATTTCTGCAACCAACGCGCGCAAATTCCGTCTTAGATAGTATCAGGAAGAATCAGGAGGGAAATTCCATGCGAACAGTACGACGCACGATAGCTCTGCTCCTTGCGTTTCTTTTGGCCGCCGCGCTCTGCGGCTGTGCTGCTTCTCCATCAGGCGGGCAGCTTGCCAGTACCCCCGGCAGCGGCCCTGCCAAACCGGTCGACGCAGCGGATTTCATGTCCTACGCAGGCCCGGTTTTCCCGCTGACGCTGGCGCAGGCGGAGCCTGCGCTTTCCGCCGACCGGGAGGTATTGCTCGACTGCGCACCCTATGCCGAAGAGAATGCCGCCGCGATCACTGTGCAGATCGGTACACGATCCGCAATGATTCCGGCGAAGACTGCACCGTGACGGTGCTCTACCCCTTCGTTTCCAGCCTCAGTGACCTTGATTTGCTCCGACCGTCGCTTACGGCAGATGGAGCTGCCGTGCGGAGCACGCTCTATCCCGGTGCGTTCCCGGGCTGGTTTGGTCCGGCCAGTGCTGAACCGGAGCTTGCGGAGGAACGATGGAACATTCGACACGCGGAAAGCTGGACGGAGTATCAGACGCTGCTGACCGGCAGCTATCAGGCTGACGCGCTCGCTCCGAAAACACTGCCGGAGCAGACCATCTATGTCTATTCCTTTACCGCATCCGGCGAGACGACGGCAAACGCGGCGACCCTTGCGATCACAGTCGACGCAGACCCGGAAAAAACAACGATCCTGACCTACGGGATCAACGGTTATGGACAGGACGAAGCGACAGGCCGGCCGCAGTACAGCTATTTTACAAACGAACACAGGCAGTCACTGCATCTGCTTGCCGTGCTTGGGCAGGATCTGACCGGCTGCGCCATGCAGGGCTATACGGACGGCAGCTGCGAACAGGGGAAGGAGCTGGATACGCTCGAAGGAACCGTGACGCGCACGGAACTGCCCCTTGCGGAGCTTCTGCGGCAGATTGCCGCCGCGCAGCTCGGCGCGGACGCCTCTGCCGACGAGGTAAAACGGCTTGCAGCAGCCGCCGCGGAGCTTTTGACGCAGTACGGCGTCTGCTCCGCCACACCCGCCGAACGTTACAGTGAGGGCCGGCTGGACGATCTGCTCCAGGACGCGGAAACCGTTCAGCGTGTCTGCTATGCGGCAGCGGAGATCACCATCCCGGCAGGCGGCACGGTCTGCGTTGAAGCTGTTTTCCGCAAACCGCACAGCTTCGATTTCTTTGGATTTTATAATGAATTAGTTGACGGTTATGGAATTATGACAACCGGAAGCGCTTTGACACTGCAAAACCAGACCGCGCGTCTGGATACGCACGGTCTGGTTACGATCTATGGGCAAAATTTTGAGTTTGACGGACAGGGGAACGCTGTTCCGCTGTCCGCGCAGACGGAATATTACTATCTCAATCTGACAGCCGGTTCCGAGCCATCATAACCGCACAACCGGCTTAATGAGATCGCGCGGCTTGTCCTTCATGAGCCGGAGCGCCTGCGGCAGCGCGTCCCAGCCGTCATAAACGTGCGTGATCAGCGGCTTTACATCGAGCCGCCCGTTTGTCATGAGCGCGGCCAGCTTTTCCATCCGCAGCCGTCCGCCCGGCATGAGACCGCCGTTTATTTGCTTGTGGCCCATCCCGACGCCCCACTCCGCACGCGGCAGGCGCACATATTCTCCGCTGCCGAGATAATTGACATTTCCGATGTTTCCGCCCGGCTTCAGAGCTTTATGACCGGAATGAACGTATCCGCATCGCCGCCCGCAATGATTGCGCAGTCGACGCCCTTGCCGCCTGTCAGTTCCAGAACCTGCTCGTCAATGGGGCCGTCTTTGTAGCTGATAAAATCGGAAGCGCCATATTGCCGCGCTGCTTCTACGCAGACGGGCCCGTGTTCCGACCGCAAGGATTCTGGCCGCGCCCCGAAGGGCTGCGCCCGCCACAGACATTAGTCCGACCGGGCCGATACCGACCACAAGCACTGTATCGCCGAACCGCACGTCCGCCAGCTCCGCGCCGTGAAAGCCGGTCGGCACCATGTCCGAGAGCATACAGGCTTCCAGAACGTCCATGCCCTCCGGCAGATGCGCCAGATTTCCGTCAGCGTCGTTTACATGGAAATACTCTGCAAATACACCGTCCTTGATATTCGAAAACTTCCATCCGGCCAGCATTCCGCCGGAGTGCATCGCATAGCCCGCCTGTGCCTCCAATGAACTCCAATCCGGCGTGATAGCCGGAACAAGCACCCGGTCGCCGGGCTGAAAGTCCTTTACCAGCGCGCCGGTCTCCACAACCTCCGCGCAGCATTCATGCCCCAGAATCAGGTCGTGCCGGTCGCCGACTGCGCCCTCCCAGACCGTATGCACGTCCGACGTGCAGACTGCCGCCGCAAGCGGACGGCAGACCGCATCCAACGGCCCGCATACCGGACGGGGCTTTTCCACCCAGCCGACCTCGCCGATCCTCAGCATTGCAAATCCCTTCATGCGTATCCCCGCTTTCCAATATTAAGTCGGGATAGTATGTGAGAAAAAAACATCTGCTATGCAAAAGCAGCGGCCTCCGGTTCGGAAGCCGCTGCTTTTGTTATCAGCCCATTTTTCCTTCAGATGGGACAGGCGTTCAAGCGCCTCATAGAGCGTCTCGTCCTTCTTGGCAAAGTGGACGCGGACGATGTGATTGATGTTCTCATTGAAGAACGACGTGCCGGGAACGCAGGCCACGCCGACCTTTTCGGCCATTTCGAGGCAGAAATCCACATCGGATTCGCCCTTGCGCATATATGGGCCGATATCAGCCAGTACGAAATACGCGCCCTGCGGGTCGGTAAACGGAATGCCGATCTGCTTTAAGCCTCCGGTGAACAGCTTTTTCATGTGCGCATAATGCGCGCCGAACTCCTGATAATAGCTGTCCGGCATATCGAGGCCCACAACGGCGGCTTCCATCAGCGGAGACGGCGCGCCGACGGTATTGAAGTCGTGGTACTGCTTGATGCGGTCCATGATGGGCTGCGGCGCGATGGCGTAGCCGAGCCGCCAGCCGGTGATGGAATACGTCTTGGACAGGCTTGAGCAGCTGACCGTCCGCTCCCACATCCCGGGCAGGCTGTTCATGTAGATATGCTTGTGGCCGTCATAGACGATATGCTCATAGACTTCGTCCATAATGGCAAACGCGTCATACTTGATGCACAGCTCGGAAATGAGCTTCAGCTCGTCATAGGTGAAGACCTTGCCGGACGGGTTCGATGGGTTGCAGATCAGAATGGCCTTCGCGCCCTGCTTGAACGCGTCTTCCAGCACATTTGCGTCGAAATTGAACTCCGGCGGTACCAGCGGAACGAAAACCGGCTCACAGTCAGCCATGATGGCCTGCGCGCGGTAATTCTCAAAATACGGGGAGAACATGATAATCTTGTCGCCGGGGTTCGTCAGGGCAAAGATCGTGTCGACCATAGCCTCGGTCGAGCCGATGGTCACGACCATATCCGTTTCCGGGTCAAGCGTGCGGCCCATGAAGCGACCAGCCTTACGCGCCAGCGCCTGCCGGAAGTTCGGCGCGCCCATCGTGATGG
>ENA-OQCO01000946-OQCO01000946.1-human-gut-metagenome-genome-assembly--contig:-NODE-946-length-13118-cov-1.372643_pt1 | contig 13118 bp, 17 predicted proteins | sample MGYA00242500_ERZ504582 | MGnify/ENA primary metagenome ERZ504582 (study PRJEB26092, sample SAMD00036346) | human gut metagenome | host: Homo sapiens | study: EMG produced TPA metagenomics assembly of...
CCCACATCGGCCCGCGCAGAATGCACTGTTTTTAACGGAAACCTTCGGCTAATTCGCAGCTTCCCAACGGGCCGATGTGGGCATCGGCCCCTACAAACAAGTGCGTAAGTACATGCGGATTTCCCACCCAGAAATGAAAATGCCGATAAATCCCGATTGAGATTCAGTCGGGAGCTATGAGCATTTTCCAACGCAAAGGAGACACGAAAACGTGCAGAAGCTATCTCTCCGGTCGCGCGGGAAATATGAAACAAGAACCGTCCGGGAAAGGGCTATGGACGCGGATGAACAACAAGGTGCGCGATTTTCTCGCGTCGATGTGCTTCTCCGGGCCGAGCTTTCTCGGTATGCTGGCGTTTTATATTATCCCGTTCCTGATCGTCGTCTACTATTCCTTCACCGCGGGTCTGACCGACCACAGCTTTGCGGGTCTCAAAAACTATATCAACGTCTGGCAGAACGGCGCGTTCAAGATCGCGGTCAAAAACACGTTCACGTTCACCGGCCTTTCCGTGCCGCTGGCGGTCGTGCTGTCTTTGGGACTGGCGCTGATGCTCGAGGCGCGCATTCCGCTCAAGAGCGAGTTCCGCACGTTCTTCCTCAGCCCCATGATGGTGCCCATCGCGTCCATCATTCTGATCTGGCAGGTGCTGTTCCACTATAACGGCGTCGTCAACGAATTTCTGGCCGTGTTCGGCGCGGACAAGATCGACTGGCTGAAATCAGATTACTGCATGGTCGTCATCGTTGTGCTGTTTTTGTGGAAAACCTCGGATACAACATGATCCTGTTCATGGCCGCGCTCAGCAATATCCCGCGCGAGCTGCTTGAGGTCGCGGAGGTCGAGGGCGCGTCGGCGGCGTACCAGTTCTTCCATATTAAGCTCCGGTATCTTTCCCCGACGGTGCTGTTCGTGACGATCCTGTCCATCATCAACTCGTTCAAGGTCTTCCGGGAAATTTATCTTCTGACCGGCAATTACCCTACGACGGGCTTTACATGATGCAGCATTTCATGAACAACATGTTCAATTCCGCCGATTATCAGCGGCTTTCCGCTGCGGCGGTGCTGCTGGCAATCGTGATCGTCATTCTCATTGCGCTTTTGTTCTTTGTGGAGAACATCTTCGGAAAGGACGTGGAGGGATGAGAAAGAAAAAGCGGTATTTTTCCCGCGCGACGTGCTTTATTCTCTGCGCTGTCTTTGCACTCCTGTTTCTGCTGCCGACGGTTCTGACGATCACGAATTCGTTCATGACCCAGAGCGAGATCACAGCCAGCTACGGGCAGGTCTTCGAGAACGCCAACGACGGCAAGAGCTATATCTCCAAGACCATCAACCTCAAATTCATTCCCGACAAGGTCAGCTTCACGCAGTATTTCACGGTCCTGCTCAAAAGTCCGGATTATCTGCTGAAATTCTGGAACTCGGTGATTCTGACCGCACCGATCGTCTTCGCACAGCTCATGGTCGCGTCCATTGCGGCCTACGGCTTCACGCGCTGGCGCGGTAAGGTGCGCGACAGTCTGTTTTTCTTCTATGTGATCCTGATGCTCATGCCGTATCAGGTCACGCTGGTGCCGAACTATCTGGTCAGTGACTGGCTGCACCTGCTTAATACCCGGTGGGCGATCTTCCTGCCCGGCGCGTTCGCGCCGTTCTCGGTGTTTCTGCTCACCAAATTCATGCGCCGCATCCCCATGGCCGTCATTGAATCGGCCAAGATCGACGGCGCGAACGAGTGGCACATCTTCTGGAACATCTGCCTGCCGCAGTGCCGGAGCGCCCTCTATTCCATTGCGATTCTTGTGTTTATCGACAACTGGAACATGGTCGAGCAGCCTCTGATCCTGCTCAACGACGTTGAAAAGCAGCCGCTTTCGATGTTCCTGTCCAGCATCAACGCGGGCGAGATCGGCATTGCCTTCGCCGCCGCTGTCATTTACATGATCCCCGGCCTGCTGCTGTTTTTGCACGGCGAGGCATATCTGGTGGAGGGTATCGCACATTCTGGCTCTGTGAAGGATAAGGGAAAGAGATATGGAAAACGGTGTAAGAAAACGCGAATGGGTCAAAACCGCGGCCATCATCCTGCTGGCCGTGCTGCTGGTGCTGACCTTTTTCTCAAAAACGATCATGAACGCCTCGCTGCCAGAGGTCGCCACGCAGCAGGTGTCCTCCGGCGCGATCAACGCCCGCATCCGCGGGCAGGGGACCGTCGAGGCCAGCGAGGTCTATAACGTCACGATCAAGCAGACCCGCAAGGTCTCCAGCGTGCTGGTCAAGACCGGCCAGGAGATCAACGTCGGCGATACGCTTTTCGTGCTGGAAGCGGAGGATTCGGATGAACTGAAGCAGGCCGAGACTGATCTGGAAACGCTGCAGCAGAATTACGACAAGAGCCTGATCGAAGCCGGAAACACGGCGGCGCAGGAAAACCGCGACGTACAGAATGCACGCGATGATTATAATGAAGCGCTTGCGATTTACCGTCAGTACAGCACCATGGACGCTTCGCAGCTTGCCACGCAGAAAGCGGCCTCCGAAGCGAAGCTGAAGGAACTTCAGACGGCGAAGACCACAGTCGACAATCAGATCACGAAGATCAAGGCCGAAAAAGAGTATACGGATGCACAGGCAACGGTCACGGAGCACGAAGCGACGGTGAAGTCGCTGGAAGCGGAAAAAGAAAAGCTGCTGGAATCACTTCCGCTGTCTTATAAAGATTGCCGCAACGCATCGTATTATCAAACTGAAATAGACAATATATTGCAAGATAAACAGTATATAGAGAACCTTACGCGATATGAAAAGATATTTGCGGCGTTTAGTACATTGTGTGACAATGATTTCGCAATTATGAAAGAGTGCTATGAGGATAGATCAGATGTCTCAATGATTAAACGAATTGAGGGGAATAGTTCGTCTGCAAAGTATGATAAGGATGGAAATCTAATTGAGACTCCATCTGGATCGACAGAAGAAACTGTAATCAAATATCGTGAGGCGTTTGCCAAGCTTGCTCCTTATTACTACGGCTATGAGAACCCGCAAACAGAGGGACTGCTTATTTTGCAAGATAAGATAAAAGTTGCGACAATCAACGATAAAATTGAAGCGGCCAACAGTGAAATGAGCACCGCAAAAACCATCGTCGGCAATTATGAGCGCTCCATCGAATCTCTGGAAAACCAGAGCGAGGCGCTTGACACGCAGATCACCGATCAACAGACGGCAGTGGACAAACTCACCAGCGCGTCTTCCGCAGCTGAAACGGTCAAATCTACGAAAAAAACCCTTGAGACCTTGTTTTCAAACAGAATCTCGGCGATTCGTCCTCCATCGACATGGAGGCGTCCAAGAAGGCCATCGAGCGCAAGCAGGAGGAGGTCGCAAAGCTCCGCGAGAATGCCGACGAGCTGGAGGTCAAATCCAGCGTGTCCGGCACCATCGCGTCCATCAGCGCCTCTGCGGGCAAGTCTATCGGCGGCGAGGAGCAGCCGCTTGCGACCATCAACGTGACCGATCGCGGCTTTACCGTCAAAATTGACGTCACGAACGAGCAGGCCAAAAAGGTCAAGGTCGGCGATACCGCCGAGCTGGTGAACTTCTGGGGCGGCGACGCCGTCGCGACGCTTGACCAGATCACAAATTCCCAGTCTTCGGGCAATCGCACCCTCGTCTTCACGCTCACGGGCGACATTCAGCCGGGCAGAACATCACGCTCTCCATCGGCCAGAAAAGCTCGAATTACGACGCGCTCATCCCGCTCTCCGGTCTGCGCGAGGACTCCAACGGCAAATTCGTCTATGTCCTGCAGTCGAAGAATTCGCCGCTCGGCAGCCGCTATATCGCCACCCGCGTCACCGTGCAGGAGCTGGCCCGCGACGATAAGTCCGCCGCCGTCTCCGGCATCAGCCAGGGCGATTTCATCATCACGACCAGCAACAAGCCCGTGGAGGCCGGCAAGCAGGTACGGCTTGCGGATAACGGATGAAGCAGCGCGGCCGGTTTGAACGGCGGCACAGGCTGCCGAGACTCCACGGAGGGAAGCTGGCCCTCCTGATCGCGTGCCTGATCCAGACGGCGCTGTCGGTATTTTGCTTCGCCATGCTCGGCCACGTGCGCGGGATGCTCAAGACGCAGTCCGCCGCCGACGTCTGGCGCGGAGACAGCGAGGACCGCTTTGCGCAGATCTCCGCATTCCTGCCTACCACAGAGACGAAGACCCTTGACGATATCCGTTCGTTCCGCGCGACGCTTGAAAACGAGTTCGTCCAGAACTCCATGGAAGCGCCCGAGGGCGGCAGCCTCTACACCGACGCCTACAGCGGCCGGACGAGCCTGTCCGTCTCCGGCAAATCGCCCGGCAGCGTGACGGTCACGGCGGTCGGCGCAGGCGGAAACTATTTCCTGTTCCACCCGCTGACGCTCCTGTCCGGCGGCTACATCTCGGACGAGGATTACATGGCCGACCGCGTCGTGCTGGACGCGCAGACGGCGTTCAACCTGTTCGGCAGCAGCGACGTGGCCGGAATGGAGGTTACGATCAACGGCCGGACTTTCCCCATCGCGGGCGTCGTGCAGAGTGAGTCCGATTTTGCGACGAACGCCGCCCTTGCTGCCGGGAACGAAGCCTCGGGCGATACAAGCGGTTCGAGCACGTCCACAGCCATGATCTATATGAGTTACAGCGCACTGAACGCCATGGCGGAACTGCCCATCGACTGCTATGAGATCGTCCTGCCCGACCCCGTCTCGGGCTTCGCGAAAAAGCTTATGACGGAGAAATTCCCCATCGGCAGCGGCGCGATCGTCCAGAATACCGGACGCTTCTCCGTCTCCGGCCTTATTTCCGTGATCGGCGCGTTCGGCAAGCGCGCCATGACGACGAACGGCGTCATTTATCCCTACTGGGAAAACGCCGCCCGCATGGCGGAGAGCTACGCGGCATTGTACCTGCTGCTGGGAACACTGCTGGCGATCATGCCGGTCGTCTGCCTGACGATCGTGCTGGTGAAATTCGTTACGAGTGAAGTTCGCAAGGGCTATTATAAGGCCTCCCACGCCATCGAAGACCGTGTGGAGGAAACAAACGCAAACACTATATCGCAGGCGGCATCTGAACACAAATCGCCCGGCTCTATCCAAAGAGCCGGGCAATTTTCAAAGCCTTCCCTGCAGGGCATCTGTTATTTAACCTGTCACCGCGTTCAGCCGGTATCCTACGCCGTCTGCCTCAATGGTCACGTCGAAGCCCGCAGGGGACAGATAATCGCGCTCGATGGCGGCGATGTCCGCATCGTCTTCGATAATCAGGATATTCGTCATATCAGCTTCTGCGCACGCGGCAGCGTGAGCGTCACGCGCAGCCCGCCGCCCGCCAGCAGCAAAGCAGCCGCGATCGCGACGGGGATCAGGATCATCACCAGATTGGAACGCGCAAGGCGCTTCCGGATCGTCATGCTATCATATCCTTTGCAGACAGTATCGCATAAATCCCGCGCTATTTTGAAACAGATTTGAAACAAACGCGCTTTTTGCACACGCAGGACAACGGCTATACGATGCGATCTACTCCGCATACCAATCTGCCTGCGGGGTGATGGGCTGGGAGATATCGTAATAGGTCAGGCCGGACTCGCCGATGACGGACAGCTGCACGGCGGTGATGCTGTCCAGTGCGCAGAGCGTGGCGGCGATGGCGCGCACAGCGTTCGCTGCCTGCTGCGCGGAGACGTCGCAGCTCATGAAGTCGTCGGACAGGACTACGCTGGCCGAGCCGTTCGTAACGGAAAGGTCGAGCACCTGCGTCCGGTAGGGGATGGCCCGCGTCAGATTCACGGGAACCTCGCGGCCCACAAGCGCCTGAAGCGCAAGCAGCGGAAGCTGCTCCATGTCAGCGGTACGGACAACAGCATCGCGCGCGGCGAGCAGGCCATCTTTGTCGGGATAATACAGCCGCACGGCATATTCCGGCTGGTCGGCGGACGCATCGTACAGCAAAAACTGATCTGCCGTATAGGTGGCCTCTGTCTGCCGCTGCGTGCGCACAAGGCGCACGCGGTCTACGCCGTCCAGCTGGGTCAGCGTCAGCGTCAGACAGGCTGCCGCCAGCGACGCCGGAAGACCCTCCGGCGCGGTTTCGTCCAGAAGCAGCGTCAGCGTGCCGTCCTCGCAGGAATCAAAGGCGCAGCTGCTGCTGAGCCGTCCGGGAGGGAGAAGCCTTCCCCGGCAGGCGCGGTCAGATATTGCTGCAGCACAGCGTCCGGGCGTTCGTCCGACACAGACACGGGACGTGCGGCAAGCGCGCCGATCCCGGTATCCGCGCCTTCGCCGGTGCAGTAATAGAACTGAAGCTGCGGTTCATCGGTGCTGCGGGGATAGACCGGTGCGGAGCAGCTGCAGAGCATACACGCCGCCAGCAGCACGGCAAGCAGGCGGAGCTTCTTTTTACGCATCCGGGTCGCCCTCCTCTCCGGAACCGAAGCTTGGAAACGTGACGGTAAAGCACGAGCCCTCGCCGACTGTGGAGCGGACTGTGATCGTGCCGAAGTTCCGCCCGACCATCTCATGCACGATGGAAAGGCCGAGTCCCGCGCCGCCGGCCTGACGGCTGCGGGCCTTGTCGACGCGGTAGAAGCGGTTGAAGATGGACTCCAGCGCGTTTTCGGGGATGCCGCTGCCGGTATCCTCCACATCGATGACAACGGTATCGTCCTCCTGCCGCACCCGGACATGGACGCTGCCGTTTTCCCGGTTATATTTGATGCCGTTTTCCACGAGATTGAACAGAATCTGATACGCATCGTCCTCAAAGGACAAAATCGTGCAGCCCTTTTCCACACTGGCCGTCAGCTTGACCGACTGCCGGTCGGCCAGCGGCACGAGCATACGGAACACGCGCGAGAGCGTCTGCCCGACGTCGACGACCTCGTGCTCACCACCCTCTGTCTCGTCAGCCGAGGCCCGGCTGAGCGTGAGCAGCTTCTGCGCCATGCGCGTCAGCCGGTCGGACTCTGCGCCGATGTCGGCGACGAATTCCCGCATCGTGTCTGCGTCCATCTCGTTTTGCAGGATGGAGTCGGACAGCAGCTTGATAGACGCCAGCGGCGTTTTGAGCTCGTGCGAGGCGTCGGAGACGAACTGCCGTTCGGTGATCTCCGTCTGCTGCAGCTTGTCGGTCAGCTTGTTGAACTCCGCCGCCAGCGTCGCGTACTCGTCCGAGCCGCGCATTTGAATTTTGTGGCTGTATTCGCCCTCGCGCACGAGGCGCATGGAGGTCATGATCCGCCGCATACGGCTCGAACCGGTCACGGTAAACACGACCGCGCACAAAAAGATGATCCCGATCAGCACCAGCGAGCCGCGGAAGATCGTGCGCTCGAGACTTGCGATGATGCTGCCCTGCGAGGCGTCGTATTCCATCAGATACACGCACCCCACGACGGTATCATGCAGCAGAACCGGCGAGGCAGCGTAGCTCTTGAGCGTGCTGTTTTCATAGACGCAGTGAAAAAAGTCGCTGCCGCCCAGCGCCTGCACGACAGGCTCAAGCAGGACGAATTTGCCCTCGGCATTCTGGCCGGGGACGGAATCATAGAGCGCGCGGCCCGACGCGTCGGTCACGATCAGGCGCGTGACGTTCATATCGCCGATGACGGCGATGATCTGCTCCGCCGTCTCCTGCGTCAGCGCGTCCACGCCGGAGAACGAGGACGTGACGACCTTCAGCTTATCCTGCGCGGACGAGCATTTTGCCTTGAACATCAGATCGCGCGAGGCGGAGGCGGAATAAATATTCAGAAACACGAGCACGAGGACCGTAACGGCCATATACGCCAGCGCGTTGCGGATCTGCGAGCTTGACGGCATGAGCCGCCTGCGCCGTTCAGTACTTGAAATAGTAGCCAACTCCCCACTTGGTCAGAATATGCTCCGGCTGGGCAGGATTTTTTTCGAGCTTTTCGCGCAGCCGCCGGATATGCACGTCCACCGTGCGGATCTCGCTGCTGACGTCGTAGCCCCAGATCGCGTCGAGCAGCGTCTCGCGCGAATATACGCGGTTGGGATTGCGCATCAGAAGCTCCATGAGGTCGAATTCCTTCGCCGTCAGATCGACCGGCACGTCCTCGCGAAACGCGCTGCGGCTGCTGCGGTCAAGCGTGATGTGCCCGCAGACGAGCGTCTGCTCCGGCGTCTGTTTTTTTGCCGTACCGGCCCGGCGCAGAAGCGCCCGGATACGCGCCTTGAGTTCGAGAATGTTGAACGGCTTTGTGAGATAGTCGTCCGCGCCGTGCTCAAAGCCCAGCAGCTTGTCCATATCCTCGGACTTGGCGGTCAGCATGATGATGGGGACCTGCGAAAACTCCCGAATTTTCGTGCAGGCTTCCAGCCCGTCGAGCCGGGGCATCATCAGATCGAGCACGATCAGATCCGGCGTTTCGCTCGCCGCCAGCTCCACGGCCTCCATGCCGTCGCAGCCGGTCACGACCTCGTAGCCGTCGTTTTCCAGATTGAATTTAATGCCCTTGACGAGCAGCTTTTCATCATCTACAACCAGAATTTTCATTCGCTTTCCTCCACATAGACGTATGGCCGCAGCTGTTCCAGCAGTCCCTCTCCAATACCCTCGACGTCCAGCAGCTGTTCGACCGTGACAAATTTCCCATACGTGTCCCGGTACGCGAGAATGCGCTCCGCCGTCTTTTCGCCCACGCCCGGAAGGGCCAGAAGCTCTTCCTTTGCCGCTGTGTTCAGGCAGACGCGGGCGCTTTTTTCGGCGGCGGTGGCCGCCTTTTCCTTCGACCCGGCTGCGCCATTCATCCTGCGCCGTGCTGCCGGGCGCGGTGCGCTGCGTTTCGAGAAGCGGCCCGCGCAGTGTCGCGCGGCCGAGAAAGAACGCGCCGGCGAACAGAACGATCGCCGCGCTCCATAGAACCAGCGCCGGATCAACACGCTTTTTCCGCATACAGCTGCCTCCATTTGACATACCGGGCCATCCTGTTATATAATGTGTAAAACAGTATACCATATTTTTTTGCTTCTGTACAATCCGAACAGAATAAAATGGAGATAAAAATGAAAAAAACAAAGGCTCTTTCCCTGCTGCTTTCCCTGCTCCTGCTGCTGTCCTCCCTGACGCTGCCGCTTCTTGCGGTGGATGCCGAGACGGCGGCAGACCCGGAGCAGACGCAGACCGACAGCGCAGACGCTCCCGCAGAGGACGACAGTGTCCCGGAGGATCGGCTGCTTTCCTCGCGGACAAGCTTCTCCGTCGCGGCCAAGGCCGCGCTTCTCATCGACCTCAACACGGGCCGCACCGTCTATGAGCAGGACGCGGACGAGCGCGTGTATCCTGCCAGCCTGACCAAGATCATGACCTGCCTGCTGGCGCTGGAAAACGGCAATCTGTCCGATGTTGTGACCGTTTCGGCCTCCGCGCTCGACGATCTGGACGCCGATTCGAGCGTCGCGGGGCTGCAGGTCGGCGAGCAGATGACGCTGGAAAATCTGCTGTACTGCATGATGGTCGTCTCCGGCAACGACGCCTGCAACGTCATTGCCGAGCATATTGCCGGCTCCGTGGCGGATTTTGTCCGCATGATGAACCAGCGTGCCTATGAGCTTGGCTGTCTCAACACGCATTTCAGCAATCCCCACGGTCTGCACGACGAGAGCCACTACACCACTGCGCGCGATCTGTCCATCATCACGCAGGCCGCGCTCAAGAGCGAGAACTTCCGCCAGATCGTCGACACCTATGAATATCAGCTGCCTGACGACAATATGCGGCAGAACATCCCCAAGCTCAAGACGACCAATATGCTGATCTACCGCTCCCTGTCCAATACGCTCTATTATCCGCGCGCGCACGGCATCAAGACCGGCTATACCAGTCAGGCAGGCCGCTGCGTCATTTCCGAGGCGACGGGCGACGGTCTTGATCTTCTGGGCATCGTCTGCGGCGCAGCCACGACGGTGCTTGACAGCGGCGATCTGCTCATGGAGAATTTCACGGAATGTGCGAGCCTGTTCGACTACGGCTTTGACAACTATTCGTACTTAACGCTCATGTCGCCGCTGTATCCCGTCGATCAGGTGAAGATCAACAACTCCGCCGGTGCGGAGGCGGTCGCCGTCGCGCCGCAGGACGAGATTAAGGTTCTGCTTCCGAACGACTATGACCCCGACCAGCTGGTCACGGATATCCAGCTCAACAGCGAAAGCGTCGATGCGCCCGTCCGTGAGGGCGACGTGCTCGGCTCGGTCACGGTCAGCTATGCCGGGGAGATCCTTGGACAGACGAAGCTGCTTGCCATCACCGATGTGGCGCGCTCGGAATTTTCGTCCGCCGCAGCCGGGACGGAGGCGTATATCCAGAAAAACTGGTGGAAGTGGGTCGTGATCGCGATTTTTGCCGCCATCGGCGTGATTCTGGTGCTGATCGTGCTGTACCAGCTGCGCAAGCGCCGCTACCGCCGCAAGCGCATGGAGCAGCGCCGCCGCGCATTGGAGAACCAGCGCCGCCGCTTCCGCGAGGGCTACGACCTGCCGGTCGATGAGCTGGAACAACGGTAAAGGAGGGCGCTTCATATGCTGAACTGGGAATCGCTTCAGACCGCCTGCCTGTCCTGCACCAGCTGCCCGCTGTCGCAGACGCGGCACAACGTCGTCTTCGGCGTCGGCCCGCAGGACGCAGAGGTCATGTTCGTCGGCGAGGGGCCGGGCGAAAACGAAGACCTGCAGGGCGAGCCGTTTGTCGGCGCGGCGGGGAAATTTCTCGACGAAATGCTCTCGATCATCGATCTGGGCCGGGAAAACTGCTATATCACGAACATCGTCAAGTGCCGTCCGCCCAGAAACCGCGACCCGATGCAGACCGAGCAGGATGCGTGCATCGGCTTTCTGCGTGCGCAGACGAAGCTCATCCAGCCGAAGATCATCGTCTGCCTTGGCCGCATCGCGGCCATGCGCCTCATCCGTCCGGATTTCAAGATCTCCTGCGAACACGGACAGTTCACCGAAAAGGGCGGCATCCTCTTCACCGCGCTCTATCACCCCTCCGCCCTCCTGCGCGACGAAACCAAGCGCCCGGACACCTTTTCAGATCTCAAGGCCCTCCAATCCAAAGTCCGCGAGGTCTGCACAAGAACCTTATAACCGCCAAGGGACGCGCCGCAGGGCGCGTCCTTCCTGCTTTGCGGCGCGGGAGCGCCCAAGGCTTCCCCTCGGGAAACTGGCTGCGGAGCGAAGCGGAGCAGACAGATGAGGGACGACAGCAGCCGCGTTTTGCTTCAGATTATCAGAACTTCGTGCATATCATACATTTGAAATAAAAAGTTCTTGAGTTGCAATGATTTTCGGCTGCTACATATTTTTACAGTGGAAAATGAAGACCAAAGTGTATATAATAGAGTAACATCGCAGAGGAGGCTTTTGGTATGCAGATCGATCTATCGAAAAAAGAGTTCCGCCGTCTTCTGGATATGGTTTACATCGGAAACTGGATTCTCAACTCGACCCGCGGGGACGACCGCTTTGCGGATTACGACGATTTGGAATCCAAGCTCTTCGCGCTGTGCCGGGAGCAGGGCATGGATACGCTCGTCGAACGGTACGAGGGGACGGATGTGCCGTCCCGCGCCTTTTCCGACGGCGGCATCCACGAGGCCATCATGGACTATGAGGACACGGTGTTCTATGAAATTCTGGCCGAGGAGCTTGCGCGGCGCGATATGGAGTATCAGCCGGTATCCAACGACAATTACGAGGAGCTTGTCTCCCGCATGGACGACTACATTGCGGAATTCGAGGCCCACGGGACGGACAATATTCTCATTTCCGACATGGATCAGCCATAACAGAAAACGCAATGCCGCATCGGGCATTGGCGTTTTTACGTTTCTGCATTATCCGGCGGCGCGCCAGTATGGGTCTGCGCCGAGCGCCCTGCAAGGCGCTGACCGTCTCAGCGGCGGACAGGGGGATGGAATCGACATACAAGCTGTCCGTCTGACCGGGAACGTCCGTGCTGACGGTGAAGATCAGGGACAGGGGCGTATAATTGCTGCCATCGCTCTGCTTTGTGCTGCCGCTCACGTCCGCCGCGCCGAGGAGTCCCGCGTTGATATCGTCCAGACAGGCCTCGTAGACCCGCCACGCGTCGCTGCCGGTCAAATCGAGCTTGCGCCGGTATCATAGGAGGAGACGTAGCACGAGAGCACGCTTTTCTCCGTGCGCGGCGTGTCGAAGCCCGCGCGGATGCGGACTCAGACGGGACTGTTATAGAGCGCGGAAAAGCGCGAAATGAGGCTGTCCGGGTCTTTCAACTCGGCGTCGTTGTAGACGATGCTGTAATAGCGCTCGGTGAGCGTGCCGTCTGCCATACGGTAGGTGATATAAAACTGCTCCGTGTAATCGGCGCCGAGCTGATATGCGTGTCTGCGGTGCTCCTGCGCGCCTTTTTCCGCAATGGCCGCCGTGTGCAGGGCAAGGCGGCGCGGGCACAAACGGTTCGTAGCAATAAATTGGCCCGGCAGCCACGCCGCGCGAGATGCCTGTGCCATAGTAGACCATGTTACCCCCCCTGTGCGCCGGCATATTCTTTGCTGGATATTTCTTATATTTAATCATAAATCACGCCGGGCCTGTTTGCAAGCTTGCGTTCCGGGGCAGCTTTCTTCGGGCGCACAAAGGGCAAACGCGCAGGGGCGGCTGGCCGCCCCGCGCGTTTCTGACTGCCCTGTCAGGGGCTCAAACCGTGCCGCCCCCGCACTCGGCGTTTTACCGTAAAAAAGCCTTGCCTTTGAAGCGTTAATTTGCCCGCACAGCATGGTCAATCGTCTTTTCAGGCTGCTTTTTCTGCAAAAGTATTGTTCACCACTTCCGCATAAGGGGCCTTCTGATCCAATTCGCCCGCAGAGGACATCACCGTCTGCAAAAGCTCAAAGCTCTCTTCGCTCATGACAGGCGTTTCACAGTAGGCGCCGATTTCCTGATAGCGCTGGATGCCGCTTGCCAGCAGGGCAACATCGGTGTCTGCAAACTGCGGCTGAATCACCTCGGCAATTTCCTGCGCCGTTGTGCCCGGCCACCCATTTCTGGCCCTTTGCCAC
>ENA-OQCO01000947-OQCO01000947.1-human-gut-metagenome-genome-assembly--contig:-NODE-947-length-13114-cov-1.859244_pt1 | contig 13114 bp, 14 predicted proteins | sample MGYA00242500_ERZ504582 | MGnify/ENA primary metagenome ERZ504582 (study PRJEB26092, sample SAMD00036346) | human gut metagenome | host: Homo sapiens | study: EMG produced TPA metagenomics assembly of...
AGCTTGTTTACTTTACCACACTCCCCTCTCCTTGTCAACGACTTTTTTCCTTATTTTCAACTTTTTTTCAACGCTTTGTAATCCCTGTCAAAATCTGAGCTTATATCTCCCCTGCCATCGTACACTTTTCCTTCCCTTGACATTTATGATACACTATTCCTATATTGGACGAATGTTGGACAGGGTTCGGTATGGGGTGGACAGTCCAAAAGCGTTCTGTTTCTGTCCGATCCCTCCCACTCCGCAGAAGTTTCTCTCACCAGCGTTTTCAGCCGGAGTGTGCGCCATAGGTGGACACGATATCTATTTCGTTTTGACCGATTCCTCCTCCTGCGGATCCACGATCCCCTATCATGATATCTCTATGATATCCTTGTATCTTACTCGCTGCTTTGTTTGCATCTCTTCCTCGATCTCCATTCGCTCCCTCTCCTGTTTTACATCCCCCATTACAATAATGTGAGGTTTCCTATGAACGATTTTTTCACCGGCGTGCTGCCGTGGCTCCTCTGGGTCGGGCGCATCGCTCTGTCCGCCGTGGCGGTTCTGCTTTTGATCCGCTGCGGGCGCACCTTACTCTCCGGAGGGAAACAGGAGAGCTGGGGCTTTCTCAGTCTCTCCAACGGCGCACGCTATCCGCTGTACCACTGGGAGAACATGATCGGCCGGGCCAGGCAGGCGGATATTCGCATCAATTTCCCATCCGTCTCCCGCAGCCACGCCGCCCTGTGCCGGGACAGTGAGGGCATCTGGCGCATCTACCCCATCCGCACCGGCGGCACGCTGCTCAACGGCACGGTGGTGGAGCGCCCCACCGCCCTGAATCCCGGCGACGCCCTCTCCATGGGCGGGGTGGATATCTATTTCTTCCCCGACCAGAAGCAGGCCCGTCGGCCGGTCCGCACCGCCGCCGCCCCCGGGACGCTGTGGCTGCTGACCCTGTTTCAGGTGCTGATGTTCCTGCAATTCCTTCCCGGTCTGACGGCCGGAGCCTCGCTGCCGGTGTGCATCGGCTTCGGTGGGCTGGTGCTGCTGTCGTGGGTCTTTTGCTCCCTGCGCCGCACCGGCTCCCGTGGACTGGAGGTTCTGGCACTGCTGCTGACCACCGTGGCTTCGCCGTCACCGCCGCCTACGACTCCCACTCCTTATATAAACAGCTGGTCGCCGTGGTGCTGGGTATGGGGATATATCTGCTGATGGATCGGGTCTTGCAGAGTCTGCCGCTGGCGTTGAAGCTCCGGTGGCCGCTGGTAGCCGCCGCATCAGCGCTGCTGGCCTTCAACGTACTGTTTGGGCAGCGCATCTTCGGCGCCAAGAACTGGATCGCCATAGGCCCCATCACCTTCCAGCCCTCGGAGTTGGTGAAAATCGTATTCATTCTGGCAGGGGCCGCCACGTTGGACCGCCTGTTTGCCAAGCGGAACCTGATCTTCACCATCCTCTTCTCCGCCTACTGTGTGGGGTGCCTCGCCCTGATGAGCGACTTCGGCACGGCGCTGATCTTCTTCGTGGCATTTCTGTGCATTGCCTTTCTCCGCACCGGCGACCTGCCCTCCATCGTGATGATCACCGCCGCCGCAGGCTTTGCCGGGGGCATCGTCCTGCGCTTCAAGCCCTATGTGCTGGCCCGGTTTGCCGTCTGGCGGCACGCCTGGGAGTACGCTCAGAAGGAGGGCTATCAGCAGACCCGCACCATGTCCGCCGTGGCCTCCGGCGGCCTTTTCGGCGCAGGGCCGGAGGAGGCGTGGCTGAAATATGTGGGCGCCGCCAACACGGATCTGGTGTTCGGCGTGGTATCCGAGGAGTTCGGCCTGCTGCTGGCCCTGTGTGCTGCAGCCGCCGTGATCCTGCTGGGCATTTACGCCCTGCGGGCCGCCGGGCGCTCCCGCTCCAGCTTTTACGCCATCGCCGCCTGCGCCACCGCCGCCATGCTGGTGTTCCAGACCACCCTCAATGTACTGGGCTCTGTGGATCTGCTGCCCCTGACCGGCGTCACCTTCCCCTTCGTCTCCATGGGCGGCTCCAGTATGCTGTCCTGTTGGGGGCTGCTGGCCTATTTGCAGGCGGCAGCGCCGCCGCCCGTATCCGTCAAGGCGGCCCCCAAGGCTCCGGCTCCCGCCGTCAAGCCGCCGCAGGCCACCGGTTTTCTGGATGAACTGGGAGTCGCCACGGACGACATCTTCGGAAAGGAGGATGCCCGATGAAGCAAGTGAAATTCCGCTCCGTCCTGCTCCTGCTGCTGATCGTACTGCTGGGGCTGGGGCTGGCGCTGTTCTGCCTGCGCTACACCTTCCGGGGGGAGGCGTGGGCCTCCTTCTCCGCCAACGGTCATGCCTACACCGACGGCGTGGTCCGCACCGGTCAGGTGCTGGACCGCAACGGCACCGTCCTCTATGACGGCCCCTCCGGCGTCTATCACGAGGACAGCGCCCTGCGGCAGGCCACCCTCCACGCCGTGGGAGATCAGCTGGGGAACATCTCCACCTCGGCGCTGGAGGCGTTCCAGTCCCGGCTCATCGGCTTTGACCCCCTCACCGGCACCCTATCCGGCGGTCACAAGGTGTATCTCACCATAGATGCCGACCTCAGCCGAACGGCGTGGGAGGCGCTGGACGGCCGCAAGGGCGTGGCCGCCGTGTATAACTATGAAACCGGCGATATCCTCTGCATGGTCTCCAACCCCTCCTTCGACCCCGCCGACCCGCCGGAGATCAGCGACGACGACAGCGACTATGAGGGTGTGTATCTGAACCGGCTCCTGTCCGGTCTGTACACCCCCGGCTCCGTGTTCAAGGTGGTCACCACCGCTGCGGCGCTGGAGCAGCTGCCCGGCGTGGAGGAGCGCACCTTCACCTGCGACGGCAGCGTCACCATCGGGGATCAGGTCATCACCTGCCCCTACGCCCACGGGGAGATGGATCTCTCCGACGCCTTCGCCCGCTCCTGCAACGGGGTGTATGCCCAGCTGGCGGTGGAGCTGGGGGCCGACGTTTTGCAGGACTACGCCCGGCAGGCGGGGCTGCTGGAGGGCTTCTCCGTCAGCGGCATCCCCACGGTCTCCGGGCTGTTCACCGCCGGGAGCGGCGGCGATCTGGGCTGGTCCGGCGTGGGACAGTATGAGGACATGGTGAACCCCTGCGCCATGCTGGCGCTGATGGGCTCCATTGCCTCTGACGACAGGGCCGCCACGCCCCGACTCCTGTACCGGGAGACCGGCGTACTGGGGCTGCCCGCCGCCATTCCCGCCAAGGAAAGCGGGCCGCCGTGTTCACCGCCGAGACCCGCCAGACCCTGCGGGACATGATGGCCCACAACGTACAGGAGACCTACGGGCAGTCCCGGTTCGGGGATCTGGCGGTCTGCGCCAAGTCCGGCACGGCGGAGGTCAGCGACGGTGCTCCCCATGCGTGGTTCGTGGGTTTTGTGGACGACAACACCCTGCCGCTGGCCTTTGTGGTGGTGGTGGAGCACGGCGGCAGCGGCTCCGACGTGGCCGGCTCCGTCGCCGCCCAGCTGCTGGAGCAGGCACAGAGTTAAAAAATATCCGCTTCCGGTGTAGTGGAAGCGGATATTTTTTACAGGTATTTCACCAGCTGCTCCATGGGCTTGCGGTCCGTGTGCAGCCGGGCGGGATGGGCTCCCTCGGCGGGATAGCCCAGCGGCAGCATGGCGATGGGGACAAGGCCCGCCATCTCCGGGAAGGCCGCCGTCAGCTTCTCCGGATCGAACATCCCCACATAGGTGGTGCCAAGACCCAGATCCGCCGCCTGCAGCATCATCTGGGTCACGGCGATGGTGGCGTCGATCTCACCGTGGTTTTTCCCGTCGCACTCCCGGTCCCAAGCCGCCGCCGGGTCATAGGCCACCGCCAGCAGCACCGGCGGATGGAAGTGGCAGCCCATGCAGGCGTCCGCCTTCGCCATGGCCTCCGGGCTTTGCAGCACAAAGATGCGCTGGGGCTGGTTGTTATGGGCGGTGGGGGCGTTGCGTCCCGCCTCCAGCACCTGCTGCAGCAGGGCATCCTCCACCGGCCGGTCACTGAACTTACGCAGGGAGTACCGCTGCGCCGACAGCTCCGCAAAATTCATATCCATTCCTGCCTTTCTTCAGATAGTGTCCCCATTATACCATGTCCCGTCGGCGGTGGCCAGAAAAATTTTCTGCCGGGGCTTGACAAGTGTGTGCCGGACGCATATAATACTCCACAACAAGAACACAGCGCAAACCTGTGAGAAAGAGAAGTAGTCGGTGCGGCAATTCCTTCAGAGAGCTCCGGATGGTGGGATCGGGGCGGTGAGCGGCCGGTGAATGGACTTTTGAGGGCGGACCGAACGGCGCAGGCCAAGTAGGGACCGACGGGAGCCCCACCCGTTACCCACCGGGGTGCGTATGATGGTACGCAGAAGCGAGCGGACGCCGTTTGGTGTCAATTTGGGTGGTATCGCAGAAGCAATGGCTTTTGTCCCATGTGGGACGAAGGCCGTTTTTTATTTTCCGCAGGCCCCGGCACGGCCACGGGATCATCTGCCGCCTGAGATCATTTTTAGGAGGATACCCGTATGAAAAAGAAGAATCTGATGAAGTCCCTGACGGCGCTGGCGCTGTCCATGCTGATGGTGCTGAGCCTGGCCGCCTGCGGCGCCAAGCCCTCCGATGGCGGTAAGGATGAGGATAAGGACGGCTATACCGTGGCCATCATCAAGCAGATGGATCATGCCTCGCTGGATGAGATCGCCGATGCCATTGCTGCCCGGCTGGATGCCATCGCTCAGGAGCAGAACGTCTCCATCCGCTATACCATCACCTCCGGGCAGGGGGACCAGTCGGTGCTGAAGCAGCTGGCGGATCAGGCCGTGGCCGATCAGGTGGATGCCATCATTCCCATCGCCACCACCGCCGCTCAGGTGTCCGCCGTGGCGGCTGAGGACAGCCGGACGCCGGTGGTGTATGCCGCCATCTCCGATCCCGATACCGCCAAGCTCACCGGCATCGACTATGTTACCGGCACCAGCGATGCGCTGAATACCGAGTACATTCTGGACATGATGCTGGCGCAGGATCCCGGTGTCTCCAAGGTGGGGCTGCTGTACTCCCTGTCCGAGCCCAACTCCACCAAGCCCATTGCCGAGGCCAAGGCGTATCTGGAGCAGCACGGCATTACCTGTGTGGAGCAGACTGCCAACACCAACGACGAGGTGGTGGCCGCTGCCGCCGCCCTGATCTCCGCCAAGGTGGACGCCGTGTTCACCCCCACCGACAATGTTATCATGGCCGCCGAGCTGGCCATTGCCGACGATCTGGCCAAGGCCGGCATCCCCCACTATACCGGGGCTGACTCCTTTGTCCGCAACGGTGCCTTCGCCACCTGCGGCGTCAACTACACCGAGTTGGGCGCACGCACCGCCACGCTGGCCTATCAGGCCATGACGCAGGGCATGGACGGGATGGAGGACTACTACCGGATGGATGGCGGTATCATCACCGTCAACACCGACACCGCCGCCGTGCTGAAGGCCGACTACTCCGTGTTTTCTCAGATGGCCCAGCTGGTGGAGGTCACCACCACCAAGGACTGATGCTTCCCGACTGACTTTCCGAAAGGAGCCGAATCATGCTGCTTGTCGTACAAACCGCACTGGAGCTGGGCTTTCTCTATGCGCCGGTGGCGCTGGCGCTGTTCCTGAGCTTCCGGGTGCTGGACATTGCCGATCTCACCACCGACGGTTGCTTCGTGCTGGGGGCCGCCGTGTCCGTGACCCTTACCGCCGCCGGGCATCCCCTGCTGGCCGTTCCGGCGGCCATGCTGGCGGGGGCGTGCGCCGGGTTCATCACCGCCTTCCTCCAGACCCGGCTGTCGGTGCCTTCCATTCTGGCGGGCATCGTCACCAATACAGGGCTTTACACCATCAACCTCATGGCCATGGGCTGGCGCTCCAACGAGAGCCTGTTGGGCAGCGACACCGTTTTTACCCTGCTGCGCTCCACCGGGTTGGGCGGTGACTGGTATGAGCTGGTGCTGGCCGCAGCAGTGGCGCTCCTGTGCGCCGGGCTGCTGGCGCTGTTTCTGGGGACCCGGCTGGGGCTCTCCATCCGGGCCACCGGCGACAATCCCGATATGGTCCGGGCCTCGTCGCTGGACCCCACCTTTACCGTCACCGTGGGGTTGTGCCTGTCCAATGCGCTGACGGCTCTGTCCGGCGCCATGGTGGGACAGTATCAGAAAACCGTGGACATCAACTCCGGCACCGGCATCGTGGTCATCGGGCTTGCGTGTCTCATCATCGGCGAGACCGTCTTGGGCCGCCGCACGGTGTATAAGGGTATTCTGGCAGCGCTGGTGGGCTCCGTGGTCTACCGTTTTATCTATGCCGTGGTGTTTTACACCAAGGTGGTGCCGGTGGAGTGCCTGAAGCTGCTCACCGCCGTCATCGTGGCGCTGGCCATTGCAGCCCCCGGTCTGCGGCGCTGGGCCGCTTTCCAGAAGCAGAAGCACAGCCGAAAGGAGGCCGCCTGATATGCTGGACATCACTGCCATTTCCAAGACCTTCCACCCCGGCACGCCCAATGCCCGGCAGGCTCTGCGGCAGCTCTCCCTGCATCTGGAGGACGGGGAGTTCGCCACCATCGTAGGCTCCAACGGCGCCGGGAAGTCCACCCTGTTTGGGGCCATTGCCGGGAGCTTTTACACCGACGAGGGGCGTATCCTGCTGGACGGTACGGATCTGACCTTCCAGCCGGAGCACCAGCGCAGCCGGGTCATTGGGCGGCTGTTTCAGGACCCCATGCGGGGGACCGCCCCTCACATGACCATCGAGGAGAATCTGGCGCTGGCCTATCTGCGGGCCTCCCACGGAAGCCCCTTCCGCCGCATCACGCCCAGGGACCGGGAGCTGTCCGCAGCCAGCTGGCCCAGCTGGACATGGGGCTGGAGGAGCGGATGCACCAGCCGGTGGGGCTGCTGTCCGGCGGTCAGCGGCAGGCGCTGACGCTGCTGATGGCCACCATGGTGCCGCCGAAGCTGCTGCTGCTGGACGAGCACACGGCTGCACTGGACCCCGCCACGGCGGACAAGGTGCTGGAGCTGACCCGGCGCATCGTGGCGGAGCACCGCATCACCTGTCTGATGGTGACCCACAACATGGCGCAGGCCCTGTCTCTGGGCAACCGCACCCTGATGATGGCGGAGGGCTCCATTGTACTGGATGTCTCCGGGGCAGAGCGGGAGGGGCTCACGGTCAGCGACCTGCTGGAGCGCTTCCGCAGCGGCGCAGGCCATGCGCTGGACAATGACCGGATCCTGCTTGCGTAAGGGAGAGGTTTTGATTTGTCTGCGGGGACTTCAATGGGACGGGTCTCCGACGGGTGACTTCGGTGAGAACGTGCCTCCGGCGGCCCACTTTTCCCACCAGCGATGGAAAGGTGGACAAAGAGCCGTTTGAAACCGATGGTTTCAAAACTTCCTTTGCTCTCAAGAGTTGCGTTCGCTATGGGCTGTAAAGGGAATTGACTCTGCAACAGACCCGCTGCCGCTCCCACTCAGGTGAAGGGGCGTGTGGGTCTATCGCCGGGAAATGACAGGCTATAGCTATGGTGATAGCCTTCAGCTGTCATGATACGTCTCGCTTTTGTTGTCTCCGGCGGGTAACTTTCTGCCAATAGCGGCAGAAAGTCACCGCCGGAGGCAAAACAATGCACATAAAATATTGAAAGTCAGCACAAGACCCCCGGACGGAGGAATTTTCACTCCTTCTGTCCGGGGGTCTTGTAATAGATCATCCAAATAAACAGCAGCCCCATCCCACGGGTCATTCTTCCTGACTATATCTCGACATATATAATTAAGTGTACCATCGATGGCCAAGAAGCTTGCAGGATGGGCGGATTTTGCCTGACAAAGCCTTGTTTGCTCCCGCTCATCGATGGTGGCCTTACTGCTCCAGACGGTGCATGGCCCCGGCAGTCAGCAGCGCTGCGCCCAGGGGCAGGACGTCCTCGTTGAACACCACCTTCGGATTGTGCATGGGCTGGCCGTAACGGGGATCCTCCTGAGGTACCCCCGCCCCCAGCAGCAGGTAGGCGCAGGGCAATTCGTAGGTGTAGGAGGCGAAGTCCTCGGAACCCATGCCGCCCTCCTTCAGCCGGTAGACCTTCTCCCGGCCCAGCAGCGTCTCCGCCAGCGCCGCCATATCCTCCGTCAGGGCCGGATCGTTTTGCAGCGGCGGGGCCGAGGCCAGCTCCTCCATCTGTGCGCTGCCCCGGAAGGCAGAGGCGATCCCCTCCGACAGTTGGCGGATGCGCTCCATGATCTGCGCCGTCACCGCCCGGTCAAAGGTACGGATCGTCCCCTCCAGCACCGCCTCATCGGGGATGATGTTGGGGGCCTGTCCCGCCTGAAACCGACCCACCGTCACCACTGCCGGGGTCTTGGCGGGAAGCTCCCGGCCGGTGATCTCCTGCAGAGCCAGCCAGATCTGGGCGGCGATGCCGATGGGATCCACGCCCGTCTCCGGCATGGCCCCGTGGCAGCCCTTTCCCCGCACCGTGATACGGAACAGGGTACAGCCCGCCATGAAGGTCCCGCTGCCGCACAGCACCGTTCCGGAGGGGGTGCCGGAGTGGACGTGGAGGGCCAGCGCCTCGCTGGGGGACGGGTCTTGCAGCACTCCTGCCGCCAGCATGGACTTTGCGCCGGTGAACCCCTCCTCATCCGGCTGGAACACCAGCTTCACCGTGCCGGAGAGCTCCTGTCGGTGCCGCATCAGCAGTTGGGCCGCACCCAGCAGCATGGCAGTGTGCATATCGTGGCCGCAGGCGTGCATACAGCCGTTTTCCGACCGGAAGGACAGGACCGACTGCTCCTGTCCCCGGAGGGCATCCATGTCCGCCCGCAGCAGGATGCAGCGTCCGGTGTCAGTTCCGGTGACGGTGGCGGTCAGGCCGCCGCCCAACTCCTGTGGATGGTATCCCATCTCCGTCAGCCGCTCCTTGACATAGGCCACCGTCTCCGGCAGAACCGCCCCGGCCTCCGGGTTCCGGTGCAGGCGGCGACGATCCGCCGTCAGCTGAGGCTGCATGGTCTGCGCCTCCCGGCGTAGTTCCTGAATATCCATGGTATTCGCTCCTTTTGTTGTTTTGATTTTCTATGATTATACACGCTGCGGTGGGAGAAATCTTGCATATTTTGAAAACAGCAGCGCCGGAAGCAAATATTTTTTCCGGAGTCCCTTGACATCTTCTTCCGCCGGTGATATAGTACTACCAACCTACCTAATTAGTAGTATTATCAAAAACGATCATCGGCCCCTGCCGCATGGAAAGGAAGCGCTGTTATGTCCCGCATTTATCCCTCTGCCGATCAGCTCATCGGCCACACTCCCCTGCTGGAGCTGACCCATCTGGAGAAGAAGTACGGTCTGAAGGCCCGGCTGCTGGGCAAGCTGGAGTATTTCAACCCCGCAGGTTCCGTGAAGGATCGTATCGCCCGTGCCATGATCGATGACGCAGAGGCGAAGGGCCTGCTGAAGCCCGGCAGCGTTATCATCGAGCCTACTTCCGGTAATACCGGCATCGGTCTGGCCTCCGTGGCCGCCGCCCGTGGCTATCGGGTCATCATCGTCATGCCGGAGACCATGAGCGTGGAGCGCCGCCAGCTGATGAAGGCCTACGGCGCCGAGCTGGTGCTGACGGAGGGTTCCAAGGGCATGAGCGGCGCCATTGCCAAGGCGGATGAGCTGGCCCGTGAGATCCCCGGCGGCTTTGTCCCCGGTCAATTTGTCAATGCCGCCAATCCCAAGGCGCACTTCGAGACCACCGGCCCGGAGATCTATGAGGATACCGACGGCAAGGTGGACTACTTCGTGGCCGGTGTCGGCACCGGCGGCACCATCACCGGTGTGGGGCAGTATCTGAAGTCCCGGAACCCGGAGGTGAAGGTGGTGGCCGTAGAGCCCAAGAGTTCCGCCGTTCTCTCCACCGGCGTGGCCGGTGCCCACAAGATCCAGGGCATCGGTGCGGGCTTCGTCCCTCAGGTGCTGGACACCAGGGTCTATGACGAGATCATCCCTGTGGAGAACGATGACGCCTTTGCGCTGGGTAAGGAAATGGGTCGCAGCGAGGGCGTGCTGGTGGGCATCTCCTCCGGCGCTGCGCTGTGGGCCGCCATTGAGATCGCCAAGCGGCCCGGCAGCGAGGGCAAGACCATCGTGGTGCTGCTGCCGGATACCGGCGACCGTTATCTCTCCACACCGCTGTTTGCCGACTGAGGCTCTTCCTTTGCTATCTTCTTTTTCCTTTTACTCCTTTTTACCCCTCTCTGCCCGAAAGGGCAAGGGGCAAAGGCCCGGTATCCTGTCGATACCGGGTCTTTGCTCTGTTCTTTTCCGGTGGTGCTTACAGGCCCAGCAGCTTCGCCTTCAGCACGGCGGCCACGGTCTTGCCGTCCTCGATCTCGCCGGAGAGGCACCGTGCCAGCAGCGTATCGAAGGGGAGGCGCCGCACCTGCAAAAATTCGTCGGCGTCGGGGTGCGTTGCCCCAAAGGTCAGGTCACGGGCCAGATACAGGTGCAGCACCTCGCCGTAGCAGCCGGGAGAGGGCAGAACGGCCCCCAGCGGCTGCCAGTGAGTGGCCTCGGCGCCGGTCTCCTCCCTCAGTTCCCGCCGGGCCGTAGTCAGCGGGTCCTCGCCGGGCTCCCGCTTTCCGGCGGGGATCTCCAGCAGCGTCCGGCCAAACACATAGCGGTACTGCTCCACCAGCACGGCGCAGTCCTCGTCATCCAGCGCTAGGATCCCCACGCCGCCGGGGTGGCGTACCACCTCCCGTGTGGAGGTATTGCCATTGGGCAGGGACACGGTATCCACCTGCACGTCGATGATGCGGCCATGGTAGATCTCCCGGCGGGAGAGCAGCTGTTCGGTCAGGTTCATAGTGATATCCTCCTTGCGTTCTTTCTGCAGTATACCACGACAGAGGCTGTGTGCCAAGAGGGCTTCTCTATCAGCAGTGTGGCGCATATTTCGGGCTTGTAATCAGCGGCGGAACGTGGTATACTATATGCCACACTTCAGGAAAGGAGCGTTTCCCATGGAAAAGCGTGGCATCAAGATCGCCGCACAGAACCGCAAGGCGTACCACGACTACTTCGTGGAGGAGCGCTATGAGGCGGGCATCGAGCTGGCCGGAACGGAGGTCAAGTCCATCCGGGGCGGGCGGGTGAATCTGAAGGATTCCTACTGCGTGGCCAAGGACGGTGAGCTGTTCGCCCTGAGTATGCACATCTCCCCCTATGAGCAGGGCAACATCTTCAACAAGGATCCGGATCGGCCCAAGCGGCTGCTGATGCACAAGCGGGAGATCCGCAAGCTCCACGATCTGCAAAAGCAGGACGGGTATGCCCTGATCCCTCTGAGCCTTTACTTTAAGGACAGTCGGGTGAAGGTGGAGCTGGGGCTGTGCAAGGGTAAGAAAAACTACGACAAGCGGGACGCCATCGCCAAGCGGGATGCAAAGCGGGAGATGGACCGTGCCATGCGGGAAAAGAACCGCTGACGCCTGATAAGAAAAGGAGAACGGATATGAGCAATCCTATTGTGACCATCGAAATGGAAAACGGCAAGAAGATCGTGGCGGAGCTATACCCCGACATCGCTCCTCAGAGCGTGCGGAATTTCATCTCTCTCGCCAACGCCGGTTTTTATAACGGCCTGATCTTCCATCGCTGCATCTACGGCTTCATGATTCAGGGCGGCTGCCCCGACGGCACCGGCATGGGCGGCCCCGGCTACTGCATCAAGGGCGAGTTCGAGGCCAACGGCATCCGCAACGACCTGCGCCACACCCGTGGTGTGCTGAGCATGGCCCGTGCGCAGGATATGGACTCCGCCGGCAGCCAGTTCTTCATCATGCACAAGGACTCCCCCCCATCTGGATGGACAGTACGCTGCCTTCGGCATGGTCATCGACGGTATGGACGTGGTGGATGAGATCGCCTCCCAGCCCCGGAATATGCTGACCAACAAGCCCAAGAAGCCGCAGGTGATGAAGTCCGTCACCGTGGATACCCAAGGTGTGGAGTACCCGGAGCCGGAGAAGCTGCCGGACCCCTTCCACAGCTAAGGAAATAACCGTCCGGGTGGGGGCGACCTCACCCGGAACGGTAGAAATATACAGTCTTTTCCTATACTTCGATACGGGGCTGCACCGGTTTCGACGGGGGTGTGGAGGCTGGATAAGCGGGCGGCGGCGCCTGACCGCCATAAAACGGGCAACTTAAAAATTAACTGACAACAATCGTATTGCTGTCGCTGCCTAACTAAAGGCAGCCGTCTGAACCGGAGAGGCCACAGGCCGGGGAAGGCGTCGTTGATGTGGCGGACGTGCGGCGGGTAAGAGTTGCCCCGCCCATGCATCATGACTCTACCAAGCCGTGCAGTCTGGGCAGTGCCTGCACGGGGCGGGAATCCTGAATCTGTCCTGCGCCCGGAGAAGGTCTTGTTAAAGCGCTTTCGGACAGGGGTTCGACTTCCCCTCAGGTCCATACCTGAAAAACCGCTAAAATCCAGTGTTTTAGCGGTTTTTTTGTACATTTTTGATGGAAAAAACAGGGCAAAAATGCCGCTTTAGACCGTTTCAGACCGTTTAAAACCGCATGAATTTTGGTCAAAAAAGAAAGGAAAAATTCGAAATTTTGTCAAACTTTATCTTTATTCGCATTGTTAAGAACGTAAAAGAGACCGTTTCAAAGTGCTGCAGGCACATGAAGTAGAGATATCATTGATGCTGCCTTGCTTTTTGTACAATAGGAAAGTTCGACTTCCGTCGAACTCTTGATAAAAAGAGCCCGCACAAAGGCGGGCATGGCAAACAGACGATAGATTAAAAGAAGTCAATGTAAAAGCCTTCTTCAAATTCATCCTCATCAAGATCGTCATCTTCGGTAAGAAAATAGTGCATATGCACTTATTAACAGGTGGCTCCTTATAACAAAGATTTCTGTTCACAATATAAAAAAATATCCAGCAGGTTAACTTTTGAAGCGGTAAAACAAATGCTTAAGGATGTTTTGAGTTGGTAAGGGACTAATAGATTCTGTACTTTTCGCCCTATGATTGAATCTGA
>ENA-OQCO01000948-OQCO01000948.1-human-gut-metagenome-genome-assembly--contig:-NODE-948-length-13110-cov-1.594239_pt1 | contig 13110 bp, 16 predicted proteins | sample MGYA00242500_ERZ504582 | MGnify/ENA primary metagenome ERZ504582 (study PRJEB26092, sample SAMD00036346) | human gut metagenome | host: Homo sapiens | study: EMG produced TPA metagenomics assembly of...
TAATATAAACATTATAAACTAACGCTATGAAGATACCCGATATTACCGCCGTTGTAAAATATTTCTTTTGAGCGTTCTGCTCATTTCGGCCCAAAGCAACGGACATTAAAACAGAACCGCCTATACCGAGCAGATTACCTGTGCCAAAGAATATCATAATAGGCGGAAATACAATATTCAAACCTGCAAGAGCGTCCGCACCAATTCTGTTGCCGATCATTATAGTATCAACAAGTATATAAATTGAAGTAACCATAGTAGCCAGAACGGCAGGAATAAGATAATGCATAAAAGCCTTTCTTACAGGCTCTTTTGTTAAATCTATATTTTTCATTAAACCTCCAAAAAAAATAAGGCGGTAATATTCCGCCTTATTTTAATCCTTAAAACTACTTAATAATTGACTTGCCGGTCATCTCTTCAGGCTGTTCAAGCCCCATAACCTTAAGCATTGTAGGAGCTATATCGGCAAGTACGCCGCCTTCTCTAAGCTCGCAGTCAAGACCGACAACGATAAACGGTACCGGATTGGTTGTATGGGCAGTAAACGGCGAGCCGTCTGATTCATACATCTTGTCGGCATTTCCGTGATCAGCCGTTATAAATGCGACTCCGCCTTTAGATAAAACAGCCTCAACTGTTCTTCCGACACACTCGTCAACCGCTTCAACGGCCGCTTTTGCCGCGTCAAATACACCGGTATGTCCAACCATATCACAGTTTGCATAATTTAAAATAATAGCGTCATATTTATTACTGTTTATTGCGTCCACAACAGCGTCGGTAACCTCGTAAGCGCTCATTTCCGGTTTCATATCAAATGTTTCAACATCAGGAGATTTTATAAGTATCCTATCTTCACCGTCAAATGTTTTTTCCTCACCGCCGTTGAAAAAAAACGTTACATGAGCATATTTTTGAGTTTCAGCTATTCTAAGCTGAGTTCTGCCCATTTTACTGATATATTCTCCGAATGTCATGTTCAATGATTCCGGAGGAAATGCAACTGAAACATTAGGCATTGTAGCGTCGTATTGAGCCATACACACGAAGTTAAGCGGAAAAAATCCCTTTTTACGTTCAAATCCGCTGAAGCCTTCCTCAACAAACGCTCTTGTAATCTGTCTGGCACGGTCAGGACGGAAATTAAAGAATACTACGCTGTCATTCTCGCTGATCATACCGTTTTTATCACATACCGTAGGAAGCATAAATTCATCGGTAACTCCGTTTTCATATGAATCCTCAATCGCCTTAACCGGATCACCGCATTCAACACCATTCCCCAAAACCATAGCATTGTATGCTTTTTCAACTCTATCCCAGGCATTATCTCTGTCCATTGCATAAAAACGCCCCATTACGGTAGCGACAGAACCAATTCCCAGCTCGCTCATTTTAGAGCATGCTTCTCTCATATATTCTGCGGCTGAGGACGGAGGAACATCACGCCCGTCCAGAAAAGCATGAACATACACCTTTTCAATTCCGTTTTTCTTAGCCATTTCAATTAATCCGTAAAGATGCTCCATGTGGCTGTGAACGCCGCCTGGAGAAAGAAGTCCCATAAGATGCAGTGAAGAATTTTTTTCTATGCAGTTTTCCATTGCTGATTTCAAAGCAGCATTCTCAAAAAATCTCCGTCCTTTATGGATTTGAAATTTTGACAAGCATCTGATATACTATTCGGCCGGCGCCTATATTTGTGTGTCCGACTTCTGAATTTCCCATTTGACCGTCCGGCAGTCCTACATCAAGACCGCTTGCTCCGATATAAGTATTGGGGCCTGCATATACCTATCAATATTAGGTTTCTTTGCCGCGGCTATTGCATTTCCGTAATCGTCAGCGTTATAGCCAAAGCCATCCATTATAATTAAAGCAACAGGTTTTTTACACATAAACTTGACCTTTCCAATAAACTGTTATAGCAACAGAAGATTTATAATCTTATCCGAATTATATTATCAGCAGATTTTTATTTATTATCCTTCAACAGCCGCCTGAACGATTGTATTAAAATCAGCCGCTTTAAGTGACGCGCCTCCGATGAGTCCGCCGTCAACGTTAGGCTTTGAAAGAAGCTCTGCCGCGTTGCCGGCATTCATTGATCCGCCGTACTGAATTGTTATAGCGTCTGCAGTTGCCTGGTCATATATCTTAGCAAGCGTCGAACGAATAAATCCACAAACCTCTTCCGCCTGATCCGCAGTGGCGGTTTTGCCTGTACCGATAGCCCAGACCGGCTCATAGGCGATAACAGTCTTTTTAACGTCCTCGGCAGAAACATCATACAAATCCAGCTTAATCTGACGTGCAATTACTTCTTCAGTAATATTGCATTCGCGTTCCCAAAGAAGCTCTCCAACGCAGACAATAGGCTTAAGACCTGCTGCTAAAGCAGCCTTTGTCCTCTTATTAACAGTTTCGTCCGTTTCTCCGAAATACTGTCTTCTTTCCGAATGTCCGATAACAACATATTCCACACCAAGTTCAACCAGCATATCGGCTGAGATTTCACCCGTATAGGCTCCGCTCTTTTCAAAGTGTACGTTTTCCGCACCGATCTTGACATTTGAACCTGACGTCGTATTAATTGCTGTTTCAAGATTTGTAAAAGGAACGCAGGCAATAACTTCAATCTTACCGTCAGCATTGGCAACCAAAGGCTTAATAGCTTCAAGAAGTTCCTTAGCCTCAGGTCTTGTTTTATTCATTTTCCAGTTACCGGCAATAATTGCCTTTCTTAAAGATTTATTCATATTAACTACTCCTTAATCAAATGTTTGTTTCACAATAAGGAGAACAAGGAAATATCCTCGTTCTCCGGATTAGATATTATTTATCTGCAATTACAGCAACGCCGGGAAGCGTCTTGCCTTCAAGATATTCAAGCGAAGCTCCGCCTCCTGTTGAGATATGACTCATTTTATCAGCGAAACCAAGCTGCATAACAGCCGCCGCAGAATCGCCGCCGCCGATTATTGTAGTAGCGTCTGTTTCAGCAAGAGCCTTGGCAACGGCAATTGTACCCTTAGCAAGCACAGGGTTTTCAAATACGCCCATAGGACCGTTCCAAACAACTGTCTTGGCAGATTTAGCAGCTTCAGCAAAAATCTCCTGGGTTTTAGGTCCGATATCCAAGCCCATTTTATCAGCAGGAATATTTTTTGATTCAACATATTCTACAGAAATTTCAGCGTCTATAGGTTCCGGAAATGAAACGGATACGGCAGTGTCAACCGGAAGAAGAAGCTTCTTGCCGAGAGATTCAGCCTTTGCCATCATTTCCTTGCAATAATCAACCTTTTCAAGATCAACAAGTGAAGTGCCTACTTCATAGCCCTTAGCTTTAAGGAAGGTATAAGCCATACCTCCGCCGATAATCAGGGTATCGCACTTTTCAAGAAGATTAGAGATAACATTGAGCTTATCTGCAACCTTTGCTCCGCCAAGTATAGCCACAAACGGTCTTTCAGGCACCTCAACCGCATTTCCGAGATACTGGATTTCCTTTTGCATTAAATAACCCACAGCAGTTTCAGAAACAAATTTTGTAACTCCCGCTGTAGAAGCATGAGCTCTGTGAGCAGAACCAAAAGCGTCCATAACAAATACTTCGTTATCGACGAGGTCCGCCAATTCCTTAGCAAAAGCCTCCCCGTTCTTTGTTTCTTCAGCGCCGCGGAATCTTGTATTCTGAAGAACAACAATTTCACCGTTATTCATTTCAGCAATTGTTTTCTTAGCTGTTTCGCCGGTTACAGTATCGTCTCCGACAAACGTAACCTTAGCGTCAACAAGTTCACCCAGTCTTTTAGCTGCCGGCTCAAGTGAAAACTTAGCCTCAGGACCATTCTTAGGCTTACCGAGATGTGAGCAAAGAACAACCTTTCCTCCGTCGGCTACGAGCTTCTTGATTGTAGGAAGAGCCGCCTGAATCCTGTTATCGTTTGTTATAACTCCATCCTTAAGAGGAACATTGAAGTCGACTCTGACTAAAACCTTTTTGCCGTTAACGTTAATGTCGTCAATTGAAACCTTGTTTAAACCTGCCATGTTATCCTAAACATCCTTTCATTTATATACATATACGATCCAAGGCTGTTATAATTTTAACAACCATTTATATTTTACACTATTTCCCTTTAATTTGCAAGCTTTTTTTAGTATATTGAAAAATTTCTATTTCTGAATGCCGCGTATTATAAATCCAACAACATTATGACCGGCGTTACATGCGACTGCCGCCCCTATCTGCACGGTATATTCCGGAGGATAACCGAACTTTCTTGTCATTTCAGCAGCAAGCTCGTCTGTCAAGGCAGATTCGCTTCCCTTAACCATAATATAAGAAGTTTTAGGCGTCATAGATCTTTCGGCGTCGGCAAGCAGCTTAGAAACAATATTTTTTTCTCCTCTGATTTTCTCAATAACGGTTGAAACCCCTCCGGCAATCTTAATAAGCGGACGCAACCCCAGCAATTCGCCTGCAAAAGCCGCAGCGGCGGTCACTCTACCCGATTTCTTTACATATTTAAGAGTCATAGGAACAAAATGTACTTCAGCACAATCAAACCATTCCTTAAGATAATCAATAATCTCGTCAGGAGTTTCCCCCTTCTGAGCCTTCAGAGCCGCCTGCATAACAGGATAACCGTAAACTCCGGTATAGTTCTTTGAATCTACGACATAAATCCTCATGCTGCCGCCGGATTCCTTTATCTCCTTTTTAAACTCATCGGCTGCGGAAAGCGCGTTTTTATAAGTGGCTGAGCCCGTAGATGAAATGGTAACATAAATAACATCCGTCCAGCCCTCCTTATAAAGTTCCTTGTAAACCTCAAGTATTTCATATGGGGTAAGCTGCGACGTTGTAGGCATCTCTTTGGCGTTATCCATCATATTATAAAATTCTTCATTTGTAAAATCAATTCTTTCCTTGTAAGCAGTTCCGTCTACAATGACTGGAAAGGACATGATCTTTATACCAAGCCTTTTTTCATCCTCTTTAGAAATATCACAAGCCGAATCCGTTATAATTTTAATCTTCTGCATTATATCCCACCTTTCTGATTCCAGCTATATTGCGTCAGGCGTCCTTCTTTTGAAAGATCCGGAAAATTCCATTGCCTTAATACTTCATATACGGCAATTGCTACTGAATTAGATAAATTAAGGCTTCTCAGATTATTTCTCATTGGAATTCTGACGCAGCGTTTTTCGTTCTCAAATAATATTTTTTCATCTATCCCTTTATCTTCCCTGCCAAAAATAATATAAGCATTATCGGGATATTCAACTTCGCTGTAAACGCTTCTTCCTTTAGTTGTAAAATAATAATAGTTACCGTTATTCTGCTCATAAAATTCTGAAATATTATCATAATAACTGATATTAAGCTTATCCCAATAATCAAGACCGGCTCTTTTTAAATTTTTATCCGTTATTTCAAATCCGAACGGTCTTATAAGGTGAAGCCTTGCGCCGGTAACAGCACAGGTTCGAGCTATATTTCCCGTATTTTGAGGTATCTGCGGTTCAATAAGAACAATATTTAAATTTTTCATAAACTCACCATAATATATTATATCAGAAATCAAAAAAAATTTCAACAATATTGAAAAATTTGGAACGCAGCAGCTATGTATTTTATCAAATCCTTTATGCATAATACCATTGTAAACAAAAATTTCAGCGCTATAGCTGATAAGAAAAATAAAATGGAGAAGATTCAAATGGAAACTAAAGCTATGATAAAAGGCATGGCTGCCGGCGCGGTGGTCGGAACGGCATGCTATATGATTTCAAAATCACCGGACAGAAAAAAGAAACAGCTTAAAAGGAATACCGGTAAAGCAGTAAAGGCCTTTGCTTCTGTTGCCGATTGCTTTTCGTCAATGTTTTAACCAAAGAAATACAGGAGGAGTACGTGGGAAAGCTATATTTTTACATTCTTGGCTTGATAACCGGTCTTGCTAACGGTCTTTTCGGCTCTGGCGGCGGTATAATCGCCGTGCCGATGCTCAAAAAATCCGGTATAACAACTAAAGAATCCCACGCCACCTCGCTTGCCTTAACACTTCCGTTAAGCATTGTGAGCTGTTTTTTCTATATAAGAAACAGCGATAAAATACTGCCGGATTCGCTCCGGTTAATTCCTTTCGGGCTTGCCGGAGCGATAATAGGCGGTATAATAATGAAAAAAATCGCACCAAAATATCTAAAAAAGGCGTTCGGAATAATACTTATAATTTCCGGATTAAGGTTATTTATAAAATGAATTTCTGGATTCTTGCCGCAGCATTTTAACCGGCATATTCGCTTCTCTCGGTCTTGGCGGAGGCATGATACTGATACTGTATATGACCATATTTGCCGGTTACACTCAGCTTGACGCTCAAGGTATAAATTTAATTTTCTTTATTCCCATAGCCCTGCTTTCTCTTATAATTCACACTAAAAGCAAGCTGGTTAAATGGAAAAACATAATACCGTCCGTTATTTGCGGAATTATAACAGCAGTTATAGGCTGTATTATAGCCAAGAATATTGGAAACGAATATTTGACCAAAATATTTGCGGTTTTTGTTCTGCTAACCGGTATAAAGGAGCTGTTTACCAAGGTTAGAGATTAAAATTCGGCTATGCCTTTACCGCTGTTTTTCCTGTATCCCATGTAGCTTTCAAGTATAATAGTAGCCGCTACTGCGTCAACAACCGCTTTTCTCTTTTTGCCTCTGGTATTTGTTGTATTTAAATAATTATGCGCCGAAACGGTGGTACAGCGTTCGTCCCAAAGCTCAACCGGCACATTTGCAGACTCTTTCAGTTTTTCTGAAAACAAAACGCATTTTTCAGCTCTTTCGCCTATTGTGCCGTTCATATTTTTAGGATAGCCTACAACCGCGATATCCGCTTTATTTTCCGCTATTATTTCAGCGGTTTTTTTATGCATTCATCAAAATCCTTCTCATTAATAACGCATAACGGCGAAGCCAGCATCTCTGTTTTATCACACATTGCAATTCCGGTCCTTGAATCGCCGAAATCAACAGCTATAATTTTCATAAGCTATTTTTCACTCCCGCCATACGCTTACTGCGCCTATAATATCCTTTATATCGGAAATACCATGGCTGTTAAGAAACTCGTTGATTTCTTCTATTATCCTGACAGGCGCATAGGGATCTGTAAAAATCGCCGCGCCTATCTGAACGGCCGAGGCGCCTGCCATCATCATTTCTATGGCGTCAGCTCCCGATGATATACCTCCCATGCCTATTACCGGAATATTTACAGCACCGGAAGTCTGCCATACCATTCTGACCGCCACCGGTAATACAGCCGGTCCCGACATACCGCCCATATTATTTCTTAGTATAGGGCGACGCGTATTGATATCTATCCTCATGCCTAAGAGCGTATTTATAAGAGATACGGCGTCCGCCCCCTCGGCTTCAACGGACTTAGCAATATCTGCAATACTGGTAACATTCGGAGACAATTTAACAATCAGCGGCTTATCGGTAGCTTTTCTTACAAGCCGTGTAACAGAGGCAGCTCCGTCGCAGGTTGCGCCGAACGCCATTCCCCCCTGCCTTACGTTAGGACAGGATATATTAAGCTCAATCATATGAACGTCTGTATTGTCGAGCTTTGCGGCAATTTCAGCGCATTCCTCAGCAGTTGAGCCGGCGATATTTGCGATTATTACCGTGTTCTTTGACATAAGATTAGGAAGCTCATCTGAAATAAATTTATCTATTCCCGGATTCTGGAGTCCGACGGAATTGAGCATACCGGACGGTGTTTCGGCTATTCTGGGAGACGGATTGCCGTTTCTTTTGGTTATTGTGGTTCCCTTAGTAGCTATACCGCCAAGCTTTGATAAAGGAAAAAGTTCTTCATATTCCCGGCCGTATCCGAAAACTCCGGAAGCCGGTATAACAGGATTTTTAAAATCTACTCCGCAGATATTAACAGATAAATCAGCCATTACCAAATAACCTCCTTCGAATTGAATACAGGTCCGTTTTTACATACGTGAGCAAAATGCTCTTCTCCGTCTTTTCTTGTTTTGCAGGCGCAAACCAAGCACGCTCCTATTCCGCAGCCCATTCTTTCCTCTAAGGATACCTCGCAGAATACTCCCGAATTCTCTGCAATCTCTGAAATTCTTTTAAGCATCGGCGCCGGACCGCAGGCATATATTGCGTCGGCGTTTCCTTCTTTCAGCAATTCGGCAAGAGGTTCGGTAACCAGGCACTTTCTGCCTGTAGAGCCGTCGTCGGTACATAATATCGTTTCTGCTCCGGCGGCTTTGAAATCCCTCTGCAATATTACAGCTTCCGCACTTCTGAAACCGGAAATAACAGTCGTTCTTTCACCGTATATTTTAGCAAGCGGCAGCATAGGAGGCGTTCCTATTCCTCCTCCAACAAGTATTATCTTTTTAAAGCTATTATCAATAGTAAAGCCGTGACCGAGAGGCGCAAGCATATCAATAAGCTCTCCCTCGTTAAGCTTTGCGATTTCCTTAGTCCCATCGCCCTTAGTTATAAATACAATTCGAAGCGTTCCGCTTTTTTTGTCAATATCGCATATAGATATCGGTCGCCTTAATGTGAAGCCTGGCGGAAGAATATGAACAAATTGTCCCGGGCAGGCAATTTCCGTTATTTCCGGACACTTTATATCTATGCTGAATATATCCTTCGCAAGCGCGCGTTTGCCTGCTATCTGATATTTTCCCTGTGTATATTTCATAAGCTTTCCTTTCTTAATAAAAATTATATTACAGTTATGCCAATTATAATCGTTTCCGTGTCGGCGTTATTCCAAACGGAATGAGTAATTAAACGCTTATATTTCCTGATTATGACAGGCTCTTCTCCCTGAGTTACAATAAATAAATGAATTTAAATGATTTGGCGGCGTAACAAATCCATTCATAATAATCTTCCTATTTTATTTCACAGGTATAACATAATTATCTAAGCTGATTTATCCCTAATTACTTAAATTTTCTTTCAGCAATTCAATTATTTATTATTATAATTTCGGGCGGAATAAAATTCCGCCCCTATAAAATTATATTTTTGTAATATCAATCATTTCAACGTCGTCTATTGTTCTGTTTGTCTGGAGAACGTTCGCAAGCGCTCTGGCGGTATCTATTGCGGTAAGACTGCATATAGAACGCTCGACAGTCTTGCGTCTCATTTTTACACTATCTCTGGCCGGCAGACGGCCCTTTTCAGAGGTCGAAATAACATAATGTATCTTTCCGCTTTCAAGCAGGGACAATACGTTAGGTTCTTCATTTGAGGAAATCTTATTTACTAAATTGGTAGCTATCATATTTTTGTTCAGCATACTCGCCGTACCGCTGGTTCCGTAAAGCTCGAATCCCATCTGTGCGAACTTATCGGCAATATTGATTATTTCCTGCTTATCTGTATCACGAACGGATATAAGAACTCCGCCCTCTTTTTTCAAATCGTATCCGGCAGCTATAAGTCCCTTAAGCAAAGCGTCTTCAAAGGTTTCGGCAATTCCCAGACACTCGCCTGTCGACTTCATTTCCGGACCTAACATTGTATCGACGTCCTGAAGCTTTTCAAATGAAAATACAGGACCTTAACGGCAACATACTTACTTTTCTTATATAGTCCGCTTTCATAGCCCTGATCCTTAAGCGTTTTACCCAGCATAATTTTCGTAGCTATATCAACCATCGGTATACCTGTTACCTTGCTTATATACGGAACTGTTCTTGAAGAACGAGGATTTACTTCGATAACGTAAACCTCGTTATTATACACTACATACTGAATATTTACAAGACCTATGACCTTAAGCTCAAAAGCAAGCTTTCTGGTGTATTCGATCAGCGTATCAACGATTTTTTCTGATAATGTCTGCGCAGGATATACAGAAATTGAGTCGCCCGAATGAACGCCGGCTCTCTCTATATGCTCCATGATTCCCGGTATCAGGAAATCTGTTCCATCACAGATTGCGTCAACCTCAACCTCTTTACCCATCATATATTTATCAATAAGTACAGGATTTTCAATCATCGTTCTGGTGATAATTCCCATATACTCTACGACATCCTTTTCGGAATGAGCGATAATCATATTCTGACCGCCCAATACATATGAGGACGTAAAAGAACCGGATATCCAAGCTTGTCCGCAGCTTCAACCGCTTCCTCCGTAGTCATAACGGTATATCCTGAAGGACGCGGTATGCCGCACTTTTCAAGAAGCTCGTCAAATCTTTCTCTGTCCTCCGCAGCGTCTATACTGTCGGCAGAAGTACCCAGAATATTGACTCCCATATCGGCAAGATGACGGGTAAGCTTAATAGCAGTCTGTCCGCCGAATTGCACCACAACCCCGTAAGGCTGCTCGGTTTCAATAATAGATTCGACGTCCTCCTTTGTAAGCGGATCAAAATAAAGCCTGTCGCCGGTATCAAAATCCGTGGAAACAGTTTCAGGATTGTTATTGCAGATTACAGCCTCATACCCTTCCTCTTTAAGCGACCATACGCAGTGAACGGAGCAGTAGTCAAATTCTATACCCTGACCTATTCTTATCGGTCCGGAGCCGAATACTATTATTTTCTTCTTTCCCTTATCAGTTCTTTCAATAAATTGCTTTGCTTCGTTTTCTTCGTCATACGTTGAATAAAAATAAGGTGTTTCAGCTTTAAACTCTCCGGCGCAGGTATCGACCATTTTATAAACAGCTTTCCTTTTTACGGGGCATTCCTGTCCGGACATACGCTCTATTGTGCTGTCAAGATAACCGTATCGTTTAGCAATAAGATATTTATCCTCTGTAAGCTCTCCGTCCGCGAGCCATTTTTCAAGCTCGACAAGATTTTTAAGCTTATTTAAAAACCATTCGTCAATGAGGGTTATTTCATGAAGCTGTTCAACGGAAATACTGCGCTTTAACAGCTCATAAACCTGAAACGCTCTTTCGTCGTCGGCATGAGGTATTTTTTCAAGCAGCTCGTCAGTGTCAAGCTCTGAGAAACTTTTTCATATTAAGCGAATCAACGCCAAGCTCTGTTGAGCGTACCGCTTTCATCATAGCCTGCTCAAAGCTCGTTCCTATTGCCATTACTTCTCCGGTAGCTTTCATCTGTGTTCCGAGAGTTCGTTTCGCATACACGAATTTATCAAACGCCCACTTAGGAAATTTAACCACAACATAATCCAGCGCAGGCTCGAAGCATGCGTAAGTTTTACCGGTAACCTGATTGATAATCTCATCAAGAGTATATCCTATAGCTATTCTTGTTGCAACCTTAGCAATAGGATAGCCTGTCGCCTTGGATGCAAGCGCCGACGAACGGGATACTCTTGGATTTACTTCTATAACAGCATATTCCATCGATTCCGGATGAAGCGCAAACTGACAGTTACAACCGCCCTCTACCTCCAATTCAGAAATAATATTCAAAGACGCTGTTCTGAGCATCTGATATTCCCTGTCAGAAAGAGTTACGGCCGGTGCAATTACAATGCTGTCGCCGGTATGAACGCCAACCGGATCAAAATTTTCCATCGAACAAACGGTTATAACATTACCCTTACTGTCTCGGATAACTTCAAACTCAATCTCCTTCCAGCCGCTTATGCACTTCTCAATTAGAACCTGTGTTATCGGAGAAAGCCTTAAGCCGTTTTTAGCAATATCCCTTAACTGCTCTTCATTTTCTGCAATACCGCCGCCTGTTCCGCCGAGAGTGAACGCCGGACGCACAATAACGGGATAATCTATTACCTCGGCAAAGCTGACGGCGTCCTCGATTGTTTCAACCACCTTTGACGGAATACAAGGCTCTCCGATTTTTTCCATCGTATCCTTGAATGCCTGTCTGTCCTCAGCCTTATGTATAGTCAGCGGATTGGCGCCAAGAAGCTTTACGTTGTTAGCGTCAAGAAAGCCTTCTTCTGCAAGCTGCATTGAAAGCGTAAGACCGGTCTGACCTCCCAGTGTAGATAAAACGCTATCGGGTTTTTCAATCTCTATTATCTTTTTTACCGCGTCAAGCGTCAGCGGCTCGATATAAATCTTATCTGCCATCGCCTTATCTGTCATGATGGTAGCAGGATTAGAATTTATTAAAACTACCTCAAGTCCCTCCTGCTTCAATGCACGACATGCCTGAGTTCCGGCATAGTCAAACTCCGCCGCCTGTCCGATTACGATAGGCCCCGAACCTATAACAAGTACTTTTTTTATATCCTGTCTTAAAGGCATATCAGCGCATCTCCTTTTTAATAATTTCTATAAATTCATCAAACAGATATTCAGTATCCTGCGGTCCGCCGTGGGCTTCCGGATGGAACTGAACTGTAAACGCATTAATATTTTTATATCTCATTCCCTCGCAGGTTCCGTCATTAGCGTTAAAATGTGAAACCTCGGCAATATTCGGATCAATACTGTCGCCGATAACCGCATAACCGTGGTTCTGGCTTGTTACAAACGTTCTGTCAAGCGTCTTGTCGACAACAGGCTGATTTGCTCCTCTGTGTCCGTATTTCAGCTTTTCTGTTCTGCCGCCGTGAGCCAGCGCCATAAGCTGATGGCCCAGACAAATTCCGAATATGGGGATTCCCAGTCGGCTTATTTCCTTTATATTTTCAATTATCTCAGTATTTTCAGCCGGATCTCCCGGACCGTTGGACAGCATGATTCCGTCAGGTGAAATTTCTTTAATTTCCTCAGCGGTAGTATAAGCCGGAACCACCGTAACCTCGCAGCCCCTTTTTACAAGCTCGTTTCTAATATTTCTTTTATATCCGAAGTCAAACAGCGCAACCTTATATTTCGGAGCCTCGCCGCAATATGTTCTGAATTCTGTTCCGGTAACATTTTTTACTGCGTCCCTTACTTTATATTCATGCAGACTCTTTAAAAGCTCGTCCTTATTTTCATAAACGTCTTCTGTAGAAATAATTCCGTTCATTACGCCGACTTCACGAAATTTTTCTCGTAAGGCTTCTGGTGTCTATCGAATGAATACCGATAATATTTTGCTTTATAAGAAAATCTTCTATCGTTCCCTGACAGCGGAAAT
>ENA-OQCO01000950-OQCO01000950.1-human-gut-metagenome-genome-assembly--contig:-NODE-950-length-13099-cov-1.442723_pt1 | contig 13099 bp, 14 predicted proteins | sample MGYA00242500_ERZ504582 | MGnify/ENA primary metagenome ERZ504582 (study PRJEB26092, sample SAMD00036346) | human gut metagenome | host: Homo sapiens | study: EMG produced TPA metagenomics assembly of...
AAATAACCCATCCGCCAAAGTGTCAGGAGCTAAAATCTGCTTCCTGGCACTTTTTTTGTGGCTTTTTTGTGAATTTGATTAAAAAGTCCTTGACAACTCGTTTCGGGCAAAACAGCTAAGAGCATCTTGGTGAGCGCGGCTGTCCGCTTGGCATCGTTCACGCTGCCGGAAATCCAAAGAATCACGGCCAGTGACGATATGGAACTTGGCAAGCTTGGCGAACGGAAACAGGCCATCTTCTGCATCATCCCGGATTCTAATGACGCATCCTTGAATTTTCTGGTAGGGATGTTATATACACAGGCGTTTCAGGAGCTTTATTATCAGGCGGACAAGGTGCATCAAGGGGCGCTGCCAGTGCCGGTGAGATTGATGTTTGATGAATTTGCGAACGTGGCCTTGCCCGACGGCTATGCCCGGTTGCAGGCGACTATGCGCTCCAGAAACATTATGTCAACTATCATCCTGCAAAACATTTCGCAGCTCAAGGCGCTGTTCAAAGACGATTGGGAGGGCATCATCGGCAACGCGGACAGCTTCATCTATCTCGGCGGAAACGAGCAAAGTACGCACAAATACATTTCGGAGCTGCTTGGAAAAGAAACAATCGATACGAAAACGTCAAGCCAGAGCAAAGGCAGAAACGGTTCGTTCAGTCAAAATTTCCAACAGGCCGGACGCGAGCTTATGACACCAGATGAGGTGCGGCGCTTGGATAATAAAAACGCAATCGTTCTGATCCGCGGCGAGAAAACGGTTATTGACGAGAAGTACGACATTCTAAAGCACCCAAACATCCACCGCACGGAGGACGGCGGCGCACCGCCGTATCTCCACACGCCGCTGCGCGCATTCGCGGCGGACGATCTCTCATTCCCCATTGAAAACATTGACGATATTGTAATTTTGGAGGAATTTACATGAAACATGAATTAACCCCGCGGCGCAAGGAGCACCGCATCATGGCCGTTTGGACAAGCCTTGTACTGACGACGGCGCTGTTTACGACCTCGGCGTTCGCTGCTGACAGCGATCCGCTGACCATCGTAAATAACCTGTCCGATTTCATTTTTTCCTGCATCAAGGCGATCGGTATTATCATCTTAGGCTGGGGCGTTGTGCAGCTCGGTATGTCCGTGCAATCCCACGACGCGACGCAGAGAACGCAGGGTGTTCTTTGCCTGTTCGGTGGCTTACTGATCGCCTTTGCAAAGGAAATTCTGACGGCTATCGGTGTGGTGTAAGCAAAAGAAATGCGCCCCCGACTTGGGACGCATTTCAGCTAGACTATACTTTCTTATATGCAGTAATTTTCTTCCAGTTTTCCGGAAATCCCATAAGCCGAAGCAGATCCGTACCGGCTAACTGACGATTTTCACGATCCGCCTTATCAATCAGCTTGGCTAACTGCGCTTTATACGTCAGGAAGTCTTTGTTTGGCAGCAAGTAGCGGAAAGACAATACCAACGCAAAATAATCATGTTTTCCATATATGTACTGTTGACCATTCTGCGGAATCTGCATCTTTTTATGGAGCGGCAAGTCCGAAATGTCATTCTTTGTGTTGTAGGAGAAAAGACGCTCATTGTGCGCGCAGACATTGCGGAATTTAGTTAGCACCTCCAGCATGGAGCCCAACTGCTTTTCCCGAACGCCCACAAATTCCTTGCTGATTGCAGCTTGGATTTTAGACTGAGAAAGGGCGTACATCTTGGATAGAGTTCCAAATGTCAACGCATTGATCAGTACCCATAACGGCACATTTCCATGTACCTGTTTATGATGCTCGATATACGGATAGTCTGTCGTATGCGAAAGAAACGGTTGTAAATGCCGCGTAATCAACTTTTGAACCTCGCGCGGGTTTATACGCCCCATGAGATTATAGTTATTTGCGTCCAGATAACTGTTCTGACTCTCTCCAAACTGACTGCAAAACGCATACGAATACGCAGAGCGGATGTGTCGCTCCACTTGCAGCAAATAGCGCAGCGTGAGTTCCCGAGCTGTTCATCGAAACGATAGAGCGCAACAATATCATCCAGCGTCGTTCCGTCGCGGTAATCTTTTGTCGTGGGATTTTTGAACAAGTCCTTGTAGCCGGAAATCAGCGCAAAATATCCATAATGGTGCAGCGTGATAGCTGTTGCGGCATCATCCGTAATTGTCAGGTTCTTGTCTTTCAGCTTTTGAATCTGTTGGGGATATGTCAGAAACGGTTTCGGCATTTACACCATCCTCTCAGGTGTGAAAAAGGGAGCCCCCGCAGGGACTCCCCCGGTTGCAGGCCCCGCGAGCATCTGCAACTCGATCACTACGGTAAGTATAACGCAAGATTTTGTATCTGTCAACCAGAGAACGGACAGCAAAATTACGTTTACTCGCCCTAGCATTATGAAGTATAGTCGTTTCATTATAAAATATGCGTAGAAATGGAGATGAAATCATGTGAGTGATAACTGGGTCGTATCGACCCTTGAAGATGCACTAAGCAACTGGAATGACCATTTGGCTGAAATCTGGTCGCTTGTTTCACAGACACCGGAAAGTTTTCGCGGTGGCGAAATCTGGACAGTCATTGTCAGCATTCACAATGCACTGGTAGGCTTTGGCTATGGTCTGCTGGTGTTATTTTTTGCAATGGGCGTATTCCGCTCAGCGGCCAGCTTCCGCGAACTGCAAAGACCGGAATTTGCCCTGCGCCACTTTATCCGGTTTCTGCTGGCAAAAGTGGCGGTCGGCTCGTCGCTGGAGCTGATAACCGCGATCTATAAAATCTGCGGCGGTGTAGTCAGCACTGTCATGGGCGGCATTGGCTCTGCAATTTCCACAACGGCGACGCTTCCGGACAAGATCGTAGAAGCAATCGAGGATGTTAGTTTTCTGGAATCCATTCCGCTCTGGCTGGTGTCGCTGTTAGGCAGCTTACTGATTACGATTTTGTCCTATGTGCTGATTTTGACCGTCTATGGCCGTTTTTTCAAAATCTTCATTTACACTGCCATTGCGCCCCTGCCGCTGGCATCGTTCGCAGGAGAAGCTACGTCCAGAACCGGTCAGACATTCCTCAAAAGCTATGTCGGGGTGTGCATGGAGGGCGCGGTCATTGTGCTGTCCTGCGTGATCTACTCGGCGTTCCTGTCAGGCGGCAGTACGGCGCTGGACGAATCACTCCCTGCGGTCACAATGGTCTGGCAATACATCGGGCAGCTCATGTTCAATATGCTGGTGCTGACAGGTCTTGTCAAAGGCTCTGATCGGCTGGTGCATGAAATGCTCGGTGCATAAAAGAATTGCGTCCCAAGTCGGGACGCAATTCTTTCTGACTGTTCAGAGAAATTCCAGTGTCCTGGATTCGCCTGGCTTCAGGTCCTTTGTGTAGTGGTGTATCAGCTCTGCCATGATCTGTTCCTCGCGCTTCTGGCGAATGTAGCGGATTGTCCAGCATAAGACGAAAAACAGCACGCAGGCAATGAAGATCAAAATGCAGGCTGTTCGGTGTGCTGTCGCCCAGCGCGGCCAGAAGAGTTTCGTTGCCACAAAGTAGCAACCGAGCGGCAGAAGCCGCAGCTTCCAGAGGATACGGATTGCCATTGGCAGGCTCCCCAGTACCAGACCAACGATCAAGAGCTGGCGACCTATTTCCTTGAATAAAATGAGTGTAGAGTTCATAGCATTTTCTCCTTTTTGTCAAGTTTTTACCTATAAATATTATCTCATATTCTAAATTTTCTGTCAAATTTTCAACAAATCGGAGGCGATTTTTATAGAAGTCAAAATTCCAAAAGAAATCCGTGCACACCGGGAGACCATCTTTTTCGGTCTGTCCGCGCGGCAGTTTATTTGCGCAATTCTTGCCGTCGGTCTGGCGGCTGGCATCTATCTCGGTTTAGGAAATATCATCGGAAAAGAAGCCGCAAGCTGGCTCTGCCTGCTGGTGGCCGCGCCGGTTGCGATTGCAGGATTCTTCCATTACAACGGCATGAGCTTAGAACAGTTTCTTTGGGCGTTCATCAAATCCGAAATTCTCTGCGCAGGCCCGCGACGGTTTGATTCTGTCAATCTCCATGAAGAACTGTTTTCAGATTGGAGGGATTGCAAGAATGATGAAATCGTTGTTGGCTGCAAACCGCAGCGAAAAAGATTCTTTTCGGATTCCCCACAGCGTCCAGCAATCCATTCCCATCCGACGCATCTATACGGACGGTATCTGGCAGGTCGGGCAGAAGTACAGTAAAACATGGCGGTTTTCGGACATTAACTACGCTGCGTCCTCGCTTGATGACCGGCGCAGTATCTTTCGTTCGTATGGCGCTGTTCTCAATTCTTTGCCGACCGATGCGACCGCGAAAATCACGATCATTAACCGAAGATTAAATCCGGTTGACTTCCAGCGCACGATGCTCATGCCGGAGTGCAGCGACGGTTTGGACTACTATCGCGGCGAGTACAACCAGATCATCTTGGACAAAGCGGCTGAAAGCAATAATCTGGTGCAGGAAAAGTACATCACACTGTCAATCGGCTTACGGAAGATCGAGCAGACCCGCGCCTATTTCCGCCGCGTCGATACCAACTTGTCTGCCAGCTTTGGGCGGCTGGATTCCGGGGCATACGCTATTTCCTGCGCCGATCGGCTGCGGCTCCTGCATGACTTTTTCCGGCCGGGCGAAGAAGCGTCGTTCCGGTTTGACCTGTCCGCGAACATCAAGCGCGGTATCGACTTCTGCGACCTGATCTGCCCGGACGGGCTGCAATTCCGCGCCGGGTATTTTGAAATGGGCGGCAAATTTGGACGGGTGCTTTTTTATGCGCGACTACGCATCTTTTATCAGCGACGAAATGATAAAAGATCTGTCCGATTTTTCACGCAATTTGCTTCTCTCCATTGACATTCTGCCTATCCCCACTGAAGAAGCGGTACGCGAGGTGCAAAGCCGAATCCTCGGCGTGGAAACGGACATTACACGCTGGCAGCAAAGGCAGAACCGGCAGAACAATTTCACAGCGACGGTTCCCTATGACTTGGAGCAAATGCGCACCGAATCGAAAGACCTGTTGGAAGATCTGACCGCCCGTGACCAGCGGCTCATGTTCGCCTGTGTGACGCTCGTTCATATCGCGGACAGCTTGGAGCAGCTTGACGCAGATACACAGACCTTGCAATCCATCGCGCAGGAAAAGCTCTGCGGTTTCTCTGTTCTCCGCTACCAACAAGAAGATGGATTGAACACCGTCTTGCCGTATGGCCTGCGGCGGATTCACGCGCTGCGGACGCTCACCACGGAGAGCTGCGCCGTTCTCATGCCGTTCCGGGCGCAGGAGATTCAAGACCCCGGTGGTCTATACTATGGGGTCAATGCCATTTCCAAAAATCTCTTGATTTGTGACCACAAGCGGCTCATTTCACCCCATGCGTTCTATCTCGGCGTGTCCGGTTCGGGCAAATCCGTGGCAATGAAAAATACCATCGCAAACGTCGCGCTGTCCACCAACGATGACATTATCATCATCGACGCGGAACGCGAATACGCGCCCATCGCACGGGCGTTGGGCGGCGAGGTCATTGAAATCTCTCCAAACAGCCAACACCATATCAATCCGCTCGATCTACAAGACGGGTACGAGGACGGTGAAAATCCCATTGCGATGAAATCTGAACTCATAACCAGTATCTTGGAGCAGCAAATGGGCGCGGGCTTACTGTCCGGTTCTCAGAAATCCATCATCGACCGATGCACGACGAGTGTCTACCAGAACTATTTCCACGCAAAAGGTGCGCTGCCTATGCCGCTTTTGTCCGACTGGCGCGCCGAAGTCTTGAAGCAGCCAGACCCCGAAGCGCGTGAAATCGCGCTGGCGGCCGAGCTTATCACGGAGGGCAGCTTGAACGTGTTCGCGCACCCGACGAACGTGGACATCAACAACCGGATTGTCGTTCTGGATTTGTACGAAATGGGTGAACAGCTCCGCCCGACCGCGCTCGTTGTCGCACTCGAAGCCATTCAAAACCGCGTCATGGAGAACCGCAAGCGCGGCAAATACACTTGGGTATTCCTCGACGAAGTGTACTTGTATTTCAAGTACAAGTATTCCGGAGAGATTCTTTATCGCGCATGGAAAAGATTCCGCAAATATGGCGCGGCGTTGACGGCCGCATCGCAGAACGTGGAGGAGTGTCTGAAATCCGAAACGGCGCGGCTGATGTTTGCAAACTCAGAATTTCTGCTGCTGTTCAATCAGGCGGCGACCGACCGCGCGGAGCTGTCTAAGCTGCTTCGCATTTCCGATACGCAGCTCAGTTATATCACGAACGCCGAAGCCGGTCACGGTCTGCTGCGCATGGGCGGCAGCATCGTGCCTTTCATCAACACCATCCCGAGGGATACCGAATTGTATAAATTGATGACGACGACGCCCGGCGAATCATTATAAATACGTCTCACCGTGAGACGCATTTATATGACAGAGGTAAATCTCATGGTGGGACAGATATGATATACGTAGGAACTATCAGTGATACGCTCTTACTGCAGATACAATGCTATCTGTATGCCATCCGACTGTTACCGAAGCCGCCTCTGTAACAGCAGATGGCATACGTGTTCCACCATATGGGCGTATTGCAATTATCGGCTTGCCCAATCTTCTTGCCGTATCGATTTCATATTGCATCCAGCGACTATACATTGCGTACATTCCAGATATTACGAGTACACAACTACACGGATATATTTTTCGTGTTATTGCCCTTTGTATTTCGATGGTCGTTTGAACATCACTGGCATCCAAATTATGCAACGGTTTTTCCCTAGGTGCAGAGAAGTTTTGATATGAAAAATTAGGTGCATTGTTTAGAAGCTGTATAAGTCTAGTGTATTCCCGGCCATACCTCCATGCGTGACTAATAAAGATATGATAGTTAGTTAATGCTGGCATATTGGCCTCCTTCTTCAGATGTATTCTTCATTGCTATCTTCCAAAGAGAGTGTTCGTCCTGCATAATCTTTTCGCAACGTTCTGCAAAAACCTGTATGTTTTTATCTCCGTAGCTACCCGCGCCTAATTCAAATAAAATTTTTTCCTTCTTTAACTGTTCGTATGTAGTTCGATAACCAATCCATCGGTCTTTTGTCCTTTTAAGCAGGAGAATACTTGAAGAAATAGATACCAAGGCACTCAGTAATGCAATTATATACTTCATAAGATGAAAGGAATCTACTGCGATAGACAAGACTGGAATCAGCGCATTGACTATAATAGAGATGATAGACAAGCTATAAAACTCTCCTTGAAGCTTTTTGCACTTATCTTTGTAATATTGCATTTGCTGATTGAGGCGTTCATTTATATAATCCATACAAATTCCTCCTTTTGATACATTATAAACAAATAAAGAAGCATATTCAACAGCAGATATATTGGAGTTAATAAGACGGAGGTGATTTCCATTCCAGATATTCGAGAACGAAACGACCGTCCAAAGGACAAGAAGCCAAAACATCATGCTGCATCCACTGTGCAGCGGCAGATGGTGCAGAAATTTGTAAAGGAGCTGAATGACAGCGCGAAACAGCCAAACCAAGCAGGTAGCGCAGAACGCGCAGCGACCGAACAGGTAGAAACGACCGCCCGCGAAATCGTCCATGAAGCTATCCAACTACCGCGCCGCGCAATCCGGCATCCTGCCTGTAAAGTATCAGCGGATTCTTCCGCAAATGTGCAGCCGGAACAGTCCGATCAGCCGCACCATGCACCGGAATCACCGCGAGAGCGAACAGACACACCGCGTACCCGACCAGATGTGACGCCGCCGCAGAGCACAGCGACATCCGCACCGCAGGAGCAAGCCCGCCGTGCTTATGCCCAGCAAGCCGCAAGAGAAGCCACACCAGCGCCAGCAATCACGCCAGAGCAGCCGTGTGAGCCGCTATCCGCGCCGTTGACAGAGAATACGCCACGTCAGCGCACGGAGGATATACGCACCCGACCAGAACCGCAACGGTCACAGAGCAAACCGATACCAGCGCAACAGGAGCAGGCCCGTCGCGCCTATGTCAAGCGGGCAAAGAAATCCCGCGCAGAGAAACCATCTGCGCGGGATAACCTTTATATGGAGCAGCCGGAAATCCGGCTTGCGGATGATCTGCCAGAACGTGAATCGCTGCCTATCCGTGAAAAGCCAGATACACCAGAACTTCGCGGTCAGCTGCAATCCGAAGCCATACCAGCAAAACAATCCACTGTTCGTCATGTAAAGCAGCCGGACACATGGACACCGCGCAGCGCAGCGGCCCCAGCCATGCGCGGCAAGGAGCAGTCCGTTCGTGAGCGGTCAGCGACGGTCACACCAGCGCACGATTTACCGCCCGCGTCGCAAAAGCAGGCCCGACAAGTCTTTGTAGAAAAGCAAGCGCAGCTCTCTCAAAATCCATCCATCTATCCATCCGAACCGACTGCCCCGATTCCGACGCAGCCGCCTGTTTTGGAAGCACCTGCAATTACGCCGGAGCGTCAGCCGGTCACGGCTGACAGCGGCAAACCGGCCCCACCTGTCCAGCCACCACCGACGCAAGATTCACCAGCAGAGCAGCCGCCCGCCATCCGTGAAAAGCCGAAGCCAAACGCCGCACCGAGAGAAAAATCCCGGCGCGGCGTTGATATTCGGACACGAGAAGCAGAGCAGATCAGCACCCCAAAGAAGCAGCCAAAAAACGTCTGTATCAAAAATTGATACAAAGCGTGCGCGGAAAGCGGCAACGCAGGACGCACAGCGAAAAATGCTTAAAAAGAGCAACAATCGTGCTGCCAGAGCAGCCGCCGCAGCCGCGAAAAATCTGGCTGAAGCCGCTGCAAAGGCCGTCAAGGAGCTGATAAGCGCGCTTGCCAGTTTGGGCGGCGGCACGGCGCTTTTTGTCGTGTTTTCCATCGTCATTGTCGCGGGCGCTTTTTTGGCTTCTCCGTTGGGGATTCTGTTTGCCGACGAGCAGAAAAGCGATGATACCGTTCCGCTGGCAACTGCCATCGCGGAAATTCAGGGTGAATATCATGCTGAATTGGAACGCCTGCAAAATGGAGATTTTGCGTCCGTTCAGATTGTCGGACAGGCCCCGGATTGGCGCGAGGTTGTAGCCGTTTTTGCGTCTAAAGTGGCAGGCTCGGAGGACGGAGTGGACGTGTTCATGCTCGACGAGGAACGTGTGGAATTATTGCGTCAAGTATTCTGGGATATGTGCGAGATCACGACGGCGACGCAAACCGTTGACGTTCCGGACAGCGATCCGGACAACGATGTGGACGACAGCCACACAGGGATTGCACTGACCATCACGATTACGGCCAAAACTGCCGAGCAAATGCGCCTGATCTATGCTTTTACGAAATATCAAAACGACGCGCTGGATATTCTGCTTGAAAACCTTGGCAGTCTGAATATTCCGATGGGTTCGCTGACCATTTCGCAGGAAGATGCAATCGAGCTGCTTGAAAACCTCCCCGACGATCTTGACCCGGCACGAAAGGCCGTCGTGGAAACGGCAGTGCAGCTCGTCGGGCGCGTGTCGTACTTCTGGGGCGGAAAATCTTTGACGCTTGGCTGGGACGACCGCTGGGGTGTTCCAACGGAGGTCACAGCGTCAGGCAGCGGCTCCACCGGCACGGTGCGCCCGTTCGGATTAGACTGTTCGGGGTTCGTCGATTGGACATTCTACAACGCGACGAACGGCAGCTACTACCCCGGACGCGGCGGCGGAGCTGCTACGCAGCACAGCTATTGCACGAATATCTCATGGAGCGACGCGCAGCCGGGCGATCTGGTATTCTATCCAGATGATTCCCATGTCGGCATCGTCGGCGGCAAGGACGCAGATGGCAACCTGTTAATCGTCCATTGCAGCGGCGGCGCGAATGGCGTAGTTATCACCGGTTCAGCGGGATTCACCACCGTGGCAAGGCCGGACTGCTTTTCGCAATAATACCATAGTAATATTAACATAGCGCCGAGACAATTAAAAATCGTCTCGGCGCTGCTTTTTTATTATTCACTCTTCAGGGTTTCCAGTGGGTCAACGGCTTCACCGTCAATAAGAACACCCAAATGCAAGTGCGGGCCAGTTGTCCAGCCAGAGTCTCCAGTTTTCGCAATGATCTGTCCCTGCCGAACTTCTGCTCCGGCGTTCACCAGAAATTCTGACAAATGCGCATATTGCGTCTGAACGCCATTCTCATGTTCCAGCGTCAGGATATAGCCGTATGCGGCGTCATAGCTGCAATCCAGAACGATGCCGTCGGCAACAGCAAGAACATTCGTGCCATAGTCTGCCGTAAGATCAACGCCGGGATGAAGAGATTCCTTTCCTGTCAGCGCATTTGTGCGATAGCCAAAGGCGTCTGTCACAGCTGCTTCTATATTTTCCAATGGCCAGATATACATTGGCGCTTCTGGCTGCTCCGAAACGACTTGCTCGGTCTGTAGTGATTCTTCCGGTTCAACTTCCTGCAATTCAGTCTGATCAGACGGTACGATTTGAACCGGTTCCGTTTTCGGCGCAGTTACAGTTTCTTCCAACAATTCTTCCTGCATGACGGATTCCTGCCCCGGAATGGTGTTTGGGCTTGCTGCCTGCGTTGTAAAGACACTTGCTGTCAGTACGAACAGAACAGATACGCAGATTCCGACCCATGCCGGAATCCTTTTGAAACTTAAAATCGCGCGAATCCGTTCTTCGGCGCTGCTTTTTGCAAAACCACTGCACAGCGGCGCTGATTTTGGATTTCGCTGCGCCATGTCAAGCAGCGTCAGCGCGTAAGCCTTCTTGCAATCCGGCCCCAGCGCACGCAGAACCGCTTCATCACATGCAAGCTCCATATCGCGGTTTGCAAGCCATACCATCAGCCAGACCAGCGGATTCCACCAATACAGGCATAAGCATACAGTCAAAAGCAGCTTGCGCAGACAGTCCTTCCGCCGGATGTGCGCCAGTTCGTGCGCCAAGATCAGCTGAAATTGTGCGTCTCCAACCGGCAGATCTTCCGGCAAAAGAACGGTCGGACGAAAAACGCCGAAGGTGAGCGGTGCGCGATGGCTGTTGCTCATGCAGATGCGCGGATCGCGCGAAAAGCGGAAGCGGTCAAGCAGCGCGTCAATGGACGGCTGCGGAGCAAGCCGTGTTCCGCGAAACCGACGTACCATGCAGGCATATCCGATCACAAAATAATGCCGCGAGAAGTATCGCGACAAACGAGCCAGACAAGAAGCATCGGACGGATGCCCGCAGCATCCGCTGCCGATTCTGTGATGCTGTTGGTCGCCAAAGACGGAAACGGCGTTAGCACATCTGATATGACACCGTTTGCCTGCGCTGTGGCCGGCGTGTGCAGCAGATTCCAGACACTTAGATGCGTTGGAATCGTGATTGGAAGCAGCAGCCGCACAGCGGCTGCGCACCAGAGCGTCGGAAAGATCCCGCGCGGCAGATGCTTTTTCAAAAACAGCCGCAGCGCAAGCACCAGCAGAATCATTGCGCTGCCGCTGAAAATCGCAGCCTGTACGCCATTCATCCCTCGTATTCCTCCACAAGCGCTTTTAGCCGCGCAAGCTCTTCTTTCGATAATGACCGGTCACTCAGAATAGATGCAAACAGCAGTTCCGCAGAACCGCCAAATACCTTTTCAACCAACGTATCGGCTTCCTCCTTCTGCGCCTGCTGCTTTGTAATCGTCGCATGGCAGATGAAGTTTGGCTCCCGGCGCTCGATTGCACCCTTATCAATGCACTTTTTGATGACAGTATAGGTCGTGTTTTTATTCCAGCCAATGCTGTCTGCCAGCCGCAGCGAGATTTCCTTCGCCGTCCGGTCGTTTTCCTGCCAGAGAACCTCCATGACCTTCCATTCTGAATCAAACAGTTTCATGTTTTGTCTCCCGTTCTTAGGATGTATTTAGACTATCATATTCGTCTATTTCTGTCAAGATGGCTTGACATTCACGGACTATTGTGATAGTTTTAACGTAGACTATAGCGATAGTTTATCGCAGAAAGGAGGTTAACTGGTACACTTTTACACAAACAACCAATAATCTACGCCAAACGTTGAGCAGGTGTTTCACCTGCTCGACACTTATAGGAGCATTTATATGAAAAAACGTAAGCCCGCTATAATTATCGTACTTATATTGCTTGCTTTGATACTGTCTGCGTGCAGCCGTAAGCAGAAAGAAGAAGTAACCTCACTTACAGACGCATGGCCGCAGACTGAAGAGATTTCAGAGCAGCCAAGCATTTCTTTCCCCCAAGACAGTCCCAAGCCGCAAAATAGCGAGAATGCTCCAGCGGAAACGGATGCAGTTGATGGATATGAACTTGCGACACTGCCTTTACCGGAAGGTATGGTTATGGCGACAGCGCAGCTCAGCATCCGCGACAAGGTCTATACCGCTGGAATCGGTGCAACAGGTGCAGTATTTGGATATTCATGTGCCGACCATACACGGAAAACACTGGAACTTCCCAAAGAATATGAATTTGTATATGCAATGTGTCAGGATGGCGACAATTACTCGCTTCTGTGTGGCTCATATCCGATTGCATATTATGATTTTGAGGACAACTTTACACTGAATGATCCGCCGAAAGGCGATTTTGAGATCATTACGTTTGACAGCAATGATACATATATTTCCACATTGCAGCTTGCCGAGAGATATACCCAAAACGGATTTACTTTTAAGCAGATATACCGCATCAACGGCGGATACATTCTTCAATGCCGTGCAGCTATCATCGTGATCGGCGATGACGGGAATGAAAAAGGCAGGATCACATTGGATGAAACACGGCAATTCGATTCTTTGCAAATGGTTGGAGACGAAGCTTTTGCCATATCCGTTGATGTGGCCTATAACAACGCAGAACTCCACACGCTGAATCTTGAAACATATGAGATGGAAACGTCTCTCTTTTTCCAGAATACCAAAATGTGCTTATCGGCTTTACGCAGTTGAACGAAAAATAGATACAAAAGTCCGAAATATAGGACAGCAGAAGTGCTACAATGATCTCAGAAAACGCAGGAGGTCATTGGCATGGCACGAGCAGAGA
>ENA-OQCO01000951-OQCO01000951.1-human-gut-metagenome-genome-assembly--contig:-NODE-951-length-13077-cov-2.131815_pt1 | contig 13077 bp, 20 predicted proteins | sample MGYA00242500_ERZ504582 | MGnify/ENA primary metagenome ERZ504582 (study PRJEB26092, sample SAMD00036346) | human gut metagenome | host: Homo sapiens | study: EMG produced TPA metagenomics assembly of...
GGATGCCGTTTGATAGTCAAAGGTCAGACCGTACAGGCTGCCGGTACCATCTACTCCCAGAGGACCAACCAGCAGGACATTGTATGGCCGTTGAAATACCATAGCTGCAGGTCATTATATTCCGATTCGGTAACGAGTCCTTTGCGTGCCAGCCGAAGGGCCTCATCTTCACTGATCAAAGGATGGGACAGAAAATGGCGGTAGAGATCATCGGACATACCAAGTGCCTGATGTAGGTAAGCGGGTTGGGATTGTTCAGCCACCAGCGGGTCAGCGCTTCAAAGTCATGGACGACTGGGTGGGGCGTAAGGCTGCGGAATTGTTTTAGAAAAGCGGTTACTGTTTCCGGAGCAGCTGGAGCCGGTACGGGTATTTCCTGCACACAGTTATTGAGAAAGGCAAACGCGATTTTCTCACCGGTTTTGTCCTCCAGTATCAGTCCGAAGCGTGACAAAGGGGCGAGCAGGAAATGCTCCAGCGCAAAGTTTTCCTCCAGAAAGCGATAGACTTTATATTGTTCAATGGTATGGGGCTTATACATAGGAAACCCTCCTTTCCTTGATCTACCCAATAAATAGGGGCAGAAGGAATGTATTCTGCAAAATATAAGGAAAATGAAATGCTCCCTTTATGGGAGACAGTGAAAATAAACTGTCATCATAAAAGGAGCATTTCAAAACAACTTCATGCTTGTCGGTTTGTGACTTCTTATGCAATATTCTTCTTTTTCTTTGCCATAATAAATCCAATTATCATAATCACATTCAAAACAAATACTACAACACTGCCTTCAATTTTATAAATTCCACCAGATAGCAGTTGATTGCCACCGAATGTCATATTAAACAAATGTGGATAGTCCTCTGCAAGTGATACTCCTCCCAAAATAATCGCTCCTACACTATTCCAGAGAAAATGAACGATTATAGGGGCAATCAAAGAATTTGTATATTCCAAAACTGCTGTCATAAACAAACTCATTGTCAAAACATTCAAAACAGGGAGAGTTCCTGCTTCAAAAGCACCTCCATGTGCAAAAGTAAACAGTATGGTAGACACAACAGTTGCCGCAACTACATTGTAGTTTCTCTTTATCATCTGATATAGATAACCACGAACCAACATTTCCTGCATAATTGTGTTGATAAAGGCTGATAGTATCCAGAGCCAGAGCATAGAAATATGATTAGTACCTTCTATCCGTGCAGACCCGGTAAAAAGCAAAATACCGACAGATATACCTAACCAACTTAGTCCAACTGTCCCTCCTAATACACTGCTATAGACGGGGCGCTGTGTGAGATGTAACTTGGTTTTTTTACGATCTACAAACCAAAAAATGACACTCATAACGACGATTGCTAAAAATGGTATTAGTTCAGCAAAAAACCTCCACAACGCTGCATTGTCAATATCAGGAATCGGTATAACTGATGCGCAAATTGCCCATCCAATAAAGAAAATGATAGATTTTAATGATACTTCTATTAGCTTTTTCATATCTCTAAAACTCCCTGATGCTAATTTACATAAAGTACATTATACATCACTTTGTCAAGGAGTTGCATCCTTTTTGTAAAACGATTGCAAAATAAATAGATTTCTGTTCCCTCAAAAAACATTAGGGGGCTGTCAGTCAGATCCTTCAGTTCCGCTTTCTACGGCTCGCTGATTGCTTCATAGCCCAAAAAGCTGTTCGTTGAAAGTGCGGCATCCAGATAGTCATTTCCAATGGCAGGCCGTGACCCTTTCTGAAAGTAAAATCGGTAGGGTGCACCTATTTTAAGCCGGGCCGATTTGCTGAGAAGCAGTGTGATCTCCATGCCATGGCTGTCTACCAAATGCACTTTGCGGTAACGGCGGAGCATAGGTGTACTGATACCAGCGCAGATGCCTTCCACTACCTCGTAGTTCTTATGTGTTGCAGTCGCCCAGATCCCTCGACAGGATATAAGACAGGCGCAGAGTACGACAATCCCCAATGTCAGCAGGATATGATCTTTTGTCGCCACGCAGATGATGACGCTGATTCCCGCACTGGCGATTCCGGCCAGCAGAGTGAGCAGAAACTTTCGCTGCAATACGGTGGGAAAAAGCGTCCATTGTTCTATCATGCTCATACCCTCTCAAAGATAATCTGCTGCCGCAGATACAGGTTGGCAACGGCTAATGTCACCGGCTTGCTGCTCTGGCTGATTTTGACCATGCTGGCAATGTTGTCACTGGTGGTCGTTTCATCTCCATAGAGGGAATCCAGAAGCGCGCATTCATTGGGGAGGCGGGAAATATTTTTATCTATGCACTTGATGATCTCTGCAGTGGAGAGCAGGGCTTGCCCGGCAAGGCGCATGACCAGAACTTCGTATTTGGTGCGTTTATCTTTCTGGAACAGTTTCCGCGCAGCGGATACCGGAACATGTGCCAGCAGCGTCAGCTTGACAAAAGAGGCGAGCCGGAGGAAGAACGGTCCGCTGGTTGGGATAATACTGAGCGAGCCAAGCAGGTCATACAGAGCATCGTATTCTGTTTCACCGCTGCCGGATACCAGAAGGCCACGGGTCAGCAGGCGGTTTGTACAGTCTTCCCAAGAACGCTCGGTACAGTAACCGGATGCGGTGGATAGCTTTTCATATTCTTGTGCGATGTCGTCCCAACGCAGGATTCTCCAGTTGAGCATGCTCCAAATCACCATTTCCTGCATATCGACCATGTATTCCTGACCGCCTAACAGGATGATTGGACAACTGCGGTTGCAGCCGTTTGTCCTTCGTTCAAACCGGCCGACCGCAGTGTATAGGGTTTTGATTGCCATATTTCGATACCTCCTTTTTATACATATCCCTTACTGTTATTGATGCTGATTTTCAACAAATCAAAGCAGGCAGGTCAAAAAGTCAGGGTCATTGCGAAGTTTTTCCAGTGAGCGGGAAATCCAGGCGCCCACATGGGAAGGAGGGACTTGATAGAGGGCGGCGATGTCTGTAATGCGCATTCCCTGAACCTTCAGCGCCAGTGCTTCGATGCCAAGTCTGGCAACGCCCTGATAGTTCTGTTTGCTGGCTTCCAGCAGATCAAGGGTCTCCAGACGAGAAAGATGGGAGTCAAAATGGTCATCCGGCTGGTCTACCTGCTCTCCATCTGAGGCCAGCTCGCCCTGTTCTCCGATGATCAGCCGACTGACATGCCGCCCCTGACTACAGATTTTTCGGCAGTAGGAGAGGAGTCCATTTTCACAACCTTTTTGGCGTAGGTTGAAAACTGCGCCTGTCCGGCATTGTAGGTAAAAGCGGCCTTGCAGAGCCACAGGCATCCTTCCTGAAACAGATCTCCATACTCCAGACCACAGATGCCGGGATTTACATGGATGTTGTTGACAATGACCCAGTGAACGATGGATAGGTTTTTTTCTACCAGTGTCTGCTGGTCTTTGGTAAGCTTAAAGTTTTGCTTCATCAGGCTTCACCTCCGTTCAGGCAGCACGCCCGGATGTGTACGCCGGAGCCTGCTGACAGAGGGAAATGACTTGCTCGCACATATATTCGGAAAACTGGCCGATGTGGGTCTGGTGTGCATCTAGCCCCAGTTTGGCTTGTAGCCAGATATAGACCTCCCATTTTTCCATATGGCAGTCCTGCTGCAGTTTTTTTAGGGCACGATGGGCCAGAATGCGTTTGTGGCGCAGATCGCCATTCGCCAGTGTCCCATGGGGAGCAATGTGCGCTCATGAGCACTGACATAGGCATTGCAGGCCGGCCATCTGTCGCAGACATACAGGAATTTTCCTCTGGTCTGTGGAGTAGATCCATACACAAGGCTTGCAGGCCGAAGAGAAGCGTGAGCATGACAATAAGGACATTTGATTTGCTTTTGTTTCAATAAAATCACCTCCATTACGCGCCGATGACGGCGGCATTGCGTCTTAACAGGCAGAATCATCCGAAGTCGGTATCCCGGTCTGGGCATAGCTGTAAAAATGGACATACATGGTCCGAAGAGGTATGCCATTCCAGAAACTTGGTATAAGCAGTCCGGAACGAGCGGCACTCCAGAATTGCAGAGCATTCTTCGGGGTCTACTGCTTCTCCACTCAGCTTCCGCACTGTCTGGACGGACAGAAAGATCGGCTGACAGCCTGCGTCTGCTGCCATCAGGAACCCCTCACAGGATGCCTGCCGGATCATTGGACAAAGTGAACCGCTGCAGCGGATGAACAGGGCGTTACGCCAGTTACCCCGGACTGCCTGCAGAAAGGAATAGAACTGACACGGTTTTTGATTCATGCTTTCACCTCCATTAGTCGTTATCTGCAAATAAAAAAGGGGGCCAGCTGCAGAAGTTCTGCAAACTGGCCCCTGATTTGGTGCTTAGGAGAACAGACTTTCAATCTCCTCAGTGATGCGGGGGATGACCGTATCGTTGAAGATGAGGGTCAGAGCCGCCAGGAGCAGCGCACCCAAAACTACGGCGATAATGATCTTGACGGCGTCCGAAATGTAAAAATCGCCGCGCTGATTGGACAATGCCATACGGCCGCGGTTGAGCAGATAGTTGGCTTTGGTATAGATACGGGTCGTGAATTTTCTCATGGGTAACCTCCTGTTATATGTTTGATGATTGAGTGGATAGGTATATCAAGTCCACCGTCTGTTAAGCGCGGCGGATAGGCTTGATCAGATTGTTTTTGTTGGAACGGGGCCGGTTCGGATATGCTTTAGGCCGCTGGAACAGCAAGCAACGAAAGCGGCGTTTTTGGGTGCCGGTATCATTCGGCGGATAAAATTTCTTTTTGGGCATAGGCATTCTCCTGTAAAAATGGAGCCGGGCTGATGAAACAGTCCGGCTCAGTTCAGATGAAAAGAAATGATGCGCCTGCCGCTATGGAAAATCGCTTGGGTACAAACGCTCACCTCCCTGTGTATCTGTCTTCCATATGAGGAGCAGGTATGAAAACGCCCGGAAGTACCGTGGCGGATGCCGATTAGCCAAAGAACGCCCCGAGCGAACTCATAACCTCGGTACAGAGCACCACCAGGTAGATGATCATAATACAAATCAGCATCATCATAGAGTAACGCTGGATCTTTTTGGGACGTTTGGCAGCTTCCTTTTTCAGATTGTTCTGCTCGATCTGACGCATATCGAAGGTAATCATTTTGAAGTACATCCGCTGGTCATCACCGCGCAGGACACCAATCAGGCCACGGATCACATCGGACAGCATGGGGCTGCCAATGCGGGTTTCAAATCGAATGAGGGCATTTTCATAGTTGCCGGTCTTCATATCAGCAATGGTCTGATCCAGTTCGGCGCCGAAGTCTTTCCCAGCCACACGGCGGTAGGAAGTCAGAATTTTAAGTACATCCCTGTCATTTTCAAGGCTCTGGCCAACGGTCAAAGCAAATCGGGGAATCTCGCCCTCAATCAGTTTGCGGCGCTTTTTAACGAAATCAAAGGCTGCATAGTAGGTTGAAAACCACAGTGCCACCGCAAGGCCAATCAAAATAGGCACCAGCAGCGGAATAAGAAATGCCATGGGGATGGCACACAGGCCAACTGCCCCTGCAGTTACCCAGGCTCTGGCTGTATAGACCTCCGGGGTAAGCTGCAGACCTGCAATGTCCAGAGCGCGTTGTACCTTATTGCGCTTGAGCCGGTCCAGCCGCAAATAAGGGGCGATCCAACCGGCGATTTTTGTCACATAGACATCAAGCAGCTTTTCGTTTTTGGTGCCCTGCTGTTTGCGGGAGAGCATCATCATTTGTGAGGTCTTCTTGGTCGGGATGTCCACAAAGGCGCAGGTCAGGTTGTAGACAGCAAAACCGAAGAAGATGATGGCGATGAGCGCCAGAAAAGTCATACGCTATCACCTCCATATTCGATGGGCTTGCTCAGTTTCATGATCTGGGTCAGCGCAAACAGGATGATGGCTGCGCAAATCGCCAGTGCAATTTTGCCCGGTGTGGTGAAGATAAGAGTGTGGAACCAATCCTCATTCAAGAAATAGAGCAGCGGCACATTGGCGATAACCAGAAATATCATGGTGATGGCTTCACGCCGCGGCCCTTGCATCATTGCCTCAAGTTCCGACTGCACCACACGCACATCGGAGAATTTCTGGTTGATGGTAGGAAGGGTATTCTTCATACTGCGGTCGGACTGGCACTGGATGAGGGTGCCGCACCATTCATGGAAGACCCGGTTGGGAATCTTCATCTTCAGGCTGTTGATAGCACTGGTGATGTTGGCGTTGATCAATTCCGCTTCATAAACGAGGCTTCAAAGTTGGCTTTTACCGGCTCATTGATATAGGGCAGGTTTTCCTTGACAGAACGGATCAGATCCTCGGTGCGCAGGTAGGAAGTCGTGATGATGGAAATAGCGGTTTCCAGTTCTTCATTCAGGTGCTTTTTATAGCTGGCGGCAGTGCTGCGCAGATACCAGATCGGTATAAGAGAAAAACCGATACCCAGAATGGGCACCATGTACACATTCCCAATCAAAAGAGCCAGCACAGCCCCCACAGCGAACAGAATCAGGGACAGTCGTTTTATTGCCTCATAGCGGTCCGCCCGTCCGGTACCCTTCAAGATCTGTTTCAGTTCGTAATCCTGATTAAAAAAGCCCTTGGCTGGTGTGCCCAGAAGAACATTCAGTTCATCCGACAAGGTGGCGGATTTTCGCTGGGAGCGGAAGAGGGCGTCAATAAAATCACCCGGCTTCACACCAAACAGAGCCAAAAGCCCAGCACTGAGCAGGATAAAACAGATAAGATAGATCCATTGCAATTAACTCACCTCCTTTGGCGGCTGCATGAATTCTTCCAATTCCTTGTTGGAAATGCCATTGTCCAGCAGCCTTTTCTTCAAGGAATCGGAGATCAAGCCAATTTTTTATGGTGCCCTACCACACGGGTTTCACCACGGTCATCAGTTACATTGTCCTCCACTTCATATTTGTATAGGGAATGGGCGATCAGCCGCCCGTCTTGGTAGTCCTCGCCCTCGATGATCTCCATGATCTTACGGGAACGGTCCTCCAGCTGCTTGGTAAAGACGATGATGGGATACGCCTCTACCATGATCTGCATGAGGATGGAGTCATCCATGTTGTACTTGCGTTTGGCAAGGGTCATCATCCTGCGGTAAGTACTGTTGCAGGAATTGGAGTGGATGGTGGTACATACGGTATGGCCGGTGCGGGAACTTTCGGCTGCGGACAGGCTTTCTGCTGCTGACCGCATTTCACCCACGCCGATGACATCCGGGTGCTTACGCAGCACCCGCTCCAGAAGAAAATCCTGATTGATGTTCAGCGCAGGGTTCTCGCTGGGGCGGGTCAGCAGATGTACTACGGAATTAAGGATATTGCCCTGCGCATCCCGCTTGATCAGATCAAATTCGCGGCTGCCTTCTTCAATGGTAATAAGGCGCCGGTTATTGGGCACATTGGACAGCAGCCAGGCCATGATCGTGGTTTTGCCGGAGCCGGTGGAGCCGGCAATGCAGACGGACACCCCATATCGGATACAGGCAGTCAGAAAGTGAAGCATTTCAGCGGTGGCACTTCCGGAGTTCAGCAGTTTTTCTTCACTGACGGTCTGCTGATTGACAATACGGATGGAGGCATTGACGCCTACATCTGCATCCACAATGGGAGTTTTGTCCACCGAAATACGGATGTTCTTGTCCAGAAATCCCACAATGCTGGGCATAGTATCATCAATGACCATGCCGCAGGCGTTGAGCATTCGGCGGATCACATCGATGGCGTGCTGGGGCGAACTGAATTTATCAGGGATCTTGATACTGCGCCCACTGGATTCGATTACTTCAATGTCGTTGTAGGCGTTGATGTTGACCTCCTCAACACCGGGCTTATAGATCCATTTCTTCAAAAAGGAGTAGCCGGCCATGTCTTCATAGAGCTTGGAACACAGTTCTTTTGTAGAGAGCCCGTCAAGGGCATATTTGCGTTTGACAATGTAGTGTTCCATCAGTTCTTTCAGCAGGCTTGTGGCACGCTCTGCATTGCCTTCCCCAGCTTCGGCAATGGTGGAGGCATGGTTTTCGGCAAAATACCGCTGTACATCCTCCAGTACCCGGTCATAGGTCAGCTCCTGATTGGCGGCCGGTGTGAAGAATATATCATTCAAATTACTCATCGGCATCCTCCTCACATTCATACGCCGCATCCTCCTCTGACTGCTCGGCCAGTTCCATTTGCTCCAGGATTTCCAGTACCTTGTTCAGTGAAGCAGTGTATTTGGGGTTACAGTAGGTGATAGCCTTGAACATACCGCCTTCGGTAGCACAGCGGTCGATCTCCTTACTGTAGGGAAGCAGGCCGTCAAACCCGCCAATGATATAGCCCATTTCATCCAAGGCGTGGAAGGGACGGGCCAGACCGGCGAATGTCATATGCTCAGAAAACCGGAAGCGCTCGTCCACAAGCAGAGGTTGATGGGCTTTCAGGTAGTTGATGCCCTTTAGGTCCGGGGTGAGGATACGGATGACCACATCGCCGGCTTCAATAGCGGCGGGAGTGAACACATTGGTCATGCTGGTGCTGCAGTCCAGAATGACGAAATCTACCAGTTTGGCGGCAGCATGAATGAGCTGCAGCACCATGGTATATTTGACCTCTGGGTAGCTCAGCGGGTTTTCTCCTGCCGCATAGCCCATCATCCCAATGAAGGGATAGTTTTTCAGCACTGTCACATGACTGGCAACCAGAGATGTATCGATCTCCACACTGCTCAAAACCTGGCCGATAGAGGTATTGGTCTGGATGATCTGCTCCGGCAGCCAGACCGGCAGCATAGGGACATTCATGTCGGCATTGATAATGATGGCTTTCCGCTTGTCCCGGGTCAGGGCTTTGGCCAGAATACAGCAGAACATGGATTTGCCGCTGCCGGGGCTTCCCCAGACGGTGATAACTTTACCCATAACGAAGATCCTCCTTCCTTGATTTGATTATTCTGCCGAGGGTGCAGTTTCATTAGTAGATTGTGCAGACTCTGCAGTTTCCGTTTCCTGGGGTTCACTTTCAACATCAGAATTTTTCGCATCTGCAGCTTCTTCCTCAATCAAAGTTTCGGGGAAGTAGATTTCCTGAAGAGTCTTATCCTGCTCGGCAAGCAGCTCATCTGCCAGTTTGTCATTGTTGCGGGAGATAAGGGCCACATGAGCTACGCCGTCATTTTCAAGACCGGTAATGATCTTCGCCTGTTCAGGGCTTGCCAGCACAGTGATGGTGGCTGACTGCTGCTTTTCTTCATCCTCCGTGGGCTCCTTGGCATTATCCACATTGATGCCGTCTGAGTCGGTGACGGACAATACTTTGACAAAACGCAGTTCCGGTACTTCGGCCGCCGTATCAAGAAAGTGGTAAATACGGATGATGTCACCGGGCTGAAGCTTGTCAGAGAGGCCGGAAGCAAGTGTTTTAACGGTCAGCGAGATAGCAACCTTACCGGAAGGGATGCTGTTGAGCGCCACATCGGACGAAACCGGTACAGAGCTGATCTTGCTGGTAAGGATATAGTCACCCACAGCCAAGTCGGCGGTAGCGTAAAGACCATTTACATCGGAGAGCTGATGGGCGATGTTGGAGGGGAGGTTATAGCCGCCTACCTCAACCACCTCGGCATTTTCTGACGAGATTTGCTCGCCTTTCAATACCGGCTGGGTGATACGGACGATTTCCTCTTTTCCATTGGTCTGACGGGCGATGGTTGGAAGTGCCACAAAGGCGATAACTGCCGCCAACAGCAGGGAGAGGATACCGAAGATGAATCGGTTATTCAGTTTCATAAGCGTTGTCTCCTATCTTAAAAATAGTTGGGCCAGGGTCGCTGTACAGCAGCCACAGGCGAGAAATGGCAGGAACGGGATAGCAAGGGGCTGCCCAGTTCGATAAAGCCGCCTGAGAAGAAAGATCACAGGCATTGCGGTAACAGCGGCAGTCAGAAAGACCAGCGCCATGCCGGAAGGGCCATAGACCAGCCCTAATATCCCGCAGAACTTGATATCCCCGCCGCCCAGACCAGTGCCGTTTGTTGCCAGTGCAGCTGCCAATGGAATACAAAAGCCGAGCAGGGCGCCTACCAGGGCATGGGTGGCGACCGGCCAGAGAAAGAGCGGCGGGAGCCCGTGATTTAACAGGAAATATCCTTGCAGGACCGGCGCCAGGGCAGCTAAGGGGATAAAAAAGACGAGTGCCCGGTCAGGCACCCGTCTGTAAAGCACATCGTAGACAGCAAAGCCGGCCACCACAAAAAATATGGTAAGCAGGTAAGCTGTCCAGAGGCTATTCTCGATTGGTATACCAGTCATCATAAAGGCTCCCTTGGATCGAAACATAGTCATTTAGGTTGATGGATAACATGCCGTCAGGAGTCCAGGTATCCCACACCTGTGTATAGATGGTGTAGTCGGTGGCATCGGGGAACCACAGCGGTGTGAAATGCACTGTCCGGTCATAGGTGGAAAATTCGTTGGGCTTAAAGATGAATTTTGCACTTTGGCCGCCGGAACGCTGCAGAAGCCGCAGATAGGTCTGATACTGGAACTCAGGAAATACGGAAAAGGCAGTTTGGGGATAAGTAATGTGGCTGGTCGGGGCATCTGTTGACAGCGTTGCCCGCACTTCGGTTTTAACGCCGTACCCGCTTTTCATCGTCTTGCCGGATGCTGTGGGTACAATATCGTCTGGCATTAGAGACATCTCGCCGCTGATGGAAGCGGAGTAGCCCGTATATTCGTATTCCCAATATCCTTCATCAACCAGTGCCCGCCATCTTCACCGTGGTCGCACCATACCCATACAGGCACCCAGTAGCAGCTCCAGACGCCCCAGTTGGCAGTGAGCTTCTGCGTTTTACTGGGGAGGGGCGGCACAGAGTAGCCGGGATTCGTGTCGGTTGCCACAGGGTCAGGTGGAATGTGCTCATTCAGATCCACGATTTTTGCGACAAAGGTATCCTGAGCGGTATAGGCACCGCTGACAGATACTGTAATGGTCACGGTTTGTGGGGTGGAGGGGGTATGCCATTTGACCCAGACTACCTGACTGTCACCGGCTGGGATCACTATATCATTGACCCGGTAGGTGGTGCCGAGAATATGGAAGGTAACCGATGCCGGATTATCCGGCGTCAGATCCTGATCTGTCCGCAGTGTGACGGCGGTGATCACATCCGTATCTACTCGGTATTCGACATCAGGGGCCTCAATTTCTCCTTCCGGCGGAGCTTCATCAAACCAGACGATACCAACGCCAAGGGTGCTGATGATGTCGGAATTGTTCTGCTTTCCAGTGGTGCTGCCTGTCCAGGCGGAGATGCCAAGGTCGCTGAATTCCAGGAACATTGACAGCGGCAGATTTTTATGGGTAAGCGAGGTCATGGTTTTCCGCAGATTGCCGCCGGACATCTGATCATACAGGCCGGCTTCAGTAGCTGTCATACAGTAATACTGGCCGTTGTGCGTGAAATAGGCAATGGGCTCGATCAGCAGCTTGTACTCGCCGGCAATCATCCGCTCATAATCGACTCCGGCTGCCTGAGCGACCATCATGCACGCATATTCAGAACAGAAATACCGTTTGATGGCTTCGATGTTGCTCTGCCCCTTGCTGCTGACGATTGTGGGCATAGATTGCGTAGGTCTAATGCAGGAATAGGCAACGCCGGACTGGAGGGAGAGGCCGGCGCCGCCCAGGTATTGCAGTTTGTTGACTTTCCCAAAATGGAGAAGACTGGTCTTCTGCGTCCGGTTTGAAAAGTCCAGCGGAGAAGATACGGCAGTTCCGCTGGATGCGTCAACAACAGTAATGCGGACGCCATCGTTGCCTGAGTTCCAGAAGTTGCTGCTTGTGCCATGACCCATGCTGCCACCGCCGCCATCTATGTTTCCATTTCCGCCCGTTGCAAAGGCAGAGGAGGGGAATAGACAGAAAACAAGGGTAAAGCAGCATAGGAAGGCGAGAAGTCGTTTCAAATACATCACGCTCCATTCCTTTTGAAAATAGGAAGGCCGCCACAATCCTGTGACGGCCAAGTAGTGCCATATTCAGTTGTAGTAAATCAGCCCATATTGCCGACCTGTTTGTTCAGATCTCCATCGCTGTCACCGGTGGACTGCTGTACATTGCCGGGAACAACCCAGCCAAACACCGGATCGTATACAGCTCCATTTCCGTTGCTGGAGCCTGGAGCCGGTTCATTGCTGGGCGGCGTTTGCTCGGCAGGCGGGGCAGTGACTTCCGGAACTGACGGGTCGGGATTGACAGCATGCCCCTGACCAGGATCTTTGATTTCGGTTTTACCTTCCGGTACCGGAGGAGACGTGTCTTCAGGCTTTTCGGTATCGGTAAAGTCGATCACAACCTCATCCTCCGTTTGGGAGGTTACTTTAGGATATTCCTCTTCGGCGTCTGTGGACTGGCCGGGGGCATAAGCATCTGCTCCATTATCACCATCTGTCTGCGTGCCGCCATCTGACCAATCGCCGGTGACGCTGCTGGGTGGGGATTCATCTGGTCTGAAATCTCCGGTACGGTCGCGGCTTACGAACCAGCAGACGCCCAGAATAGTGATGCAGAGAAGAGCCAGCGAGGAAACAATAAAGCCTTTGGATTGGAAAAACTTTTTCATATTTTACATACACTCCTTTTTTGCTGTTATATAAAGCCTATACGGTATAACGTGCCGGGCTTTCAACAGTATGGTTAGAATTTTGTGTTGTGGTAGCCTGTCAGCTCCACCCGTTGGGTGATAGCCGGATAACTGTGACCGAACATCCGCACATAGAATTCCACATCACAGTAGAAGATGTACTCAACCCGTCCATTCTCTACATTGAACTCCAGGCTGATGTCGGAAACCTTGTAATCCTCCGTTGAAAGCGGAATCTTGGAGTCCAGGCCGCCTGCCACTGTAGCCTCCAGCATGTCGGTATAGTCACTGCTGGAGTAAAGGGTATTTAGGTACTCTTCAAAGTTGGTTTCACGCTGGGAACGGTAGGTATCTGCATAAATCGTGCCGCTAAGGTTATTTAACTCCATTTTAGCGCC
>ENA-OQCO01000954-OQCO01000954.1-human-gut-metagenome-genome-assembly--contig:-NODE-954-length-13069-cov-2.406970_pt1 | contig 13069 bp, 10 predicted proteins | sample MGYA00242500_ERZ504582 | MGnify/ENA primary metagenome ERZ504582 (study PRJEB26092, sample SAMD00036346) | human gut metagenome | host: Homo sapiens | study: EMG produced TPA metagenomics assembly of...
GTCCGAACCATATCCCCGCCCAGTAGTACATGTTCCCGTATGGATTCTGCTGAGGCTGCTGCGCCTGCTGCTGCTCCTGTTGGGCTTGGGCCTGTCGTTCCGCTTCCGTTTTTGCCTTGGCCTCTTCCTCGGCCTTCTTCTTCGCGTCCGCATCCTTCTTGGCTTTATCCACTTTGCTGATGAGGTTCTTCAGCTCGGTCGAAGCCGCAATGGCGTCGGATAGGTTGTCAGACGTTATTTCCGTGCTTTTCCACTGGGATGCGAGGCTTTGCATCTGCTTCTTGTCGTTGCCGTCAGGAGCGTCAGCAAGACCATTTGCCTGCTGTACCAGACCGTCGAGTGTCGTTCTGGTCTCCTTGGCTTTTGCCTGCATTGCATCCGTGTAGGTTCTGTTGGTTTTCTCATATTCGCCGTCCAGTTTTTCCAGGGCCGATGTGATGTCTTTTTCAGTCATCGGATTCCCTGTGGTTGTTTTCTGGAGGGCTTCCACGGCTTTTTGCACGTCGCTGTTTTCCGCGACGGGACTGGCTTTGATCGTGGAGACCAGGTCATCGGCCCTCCGTTTCCTCCCGTCCCATTTGTTCTGTGCCTTCACCAGGGATTGTTGGCGCTGTTTGCGGTCGGCTTCGGCCTGCTGTTCCGCGACGTGAGTGGTGTATGCGTGATAGGTGTACGCTCCCCCGCCTATCAGTGCTCCGAGGCCTATGAGTATGGCGGCCGCGACTGCGATAATCTTTATCAGCGTTCCACCATTTTCCCTATTTTCTATATCAGTGATTTCCTGTGGGAATGGGGAAACATACTGGTGTTCAACTGGGAAGACATCTTCCTGTGGGAATGGCGGATTGTCGAATTGCTGCGGGGGCATGCCATTCGTTTGCTGGCCTGCATTCCACTGGCCGTTCGATTCGTCGTCCGTCTGGCTCCAGAAGTCATCTCCCGTCTGGAATGTTTGCGTTGGGTAATCATCCGCGCTAGGGCTTCCGGTGGATGGGGACGATGTTTGTGGTTCCCCCTCCGGAGGTTCGGATGGGTCATCCCAAAGGTCGAACGGATCCGCAGAGTCCGTGTCCTCGGGTATGTTTCGCCAGTGTCCTGTCTTACTGGGGAACTGTCTTCCTGTTGGAAGGACGAACTGTCATACTGTTCTTCTGTTTCGCTGTCCCTTTGATTTTGCATAGGAACATTGGAGGGGAAAACAGTTTCAATGTCTCCCTGTTCCTGCATATCAACGTTTTTCTTTGAATCTGCGGAACTGTCTTGAATGATGTTGTCGTCTCGACGTTCGTTCTGTTCCGTTGGCGGTTCGCTGGAATCGTCCGATTGCAGGTCGAATTGCTCGAACGGGTCGTATTCCTCCGGGCCTTTTCCTTGTTCCCGTGTTTCCTCATTGTTCTGCGGAAATGCGGAAACAGTAGACTGTTCTTCTGATTTCTTGTCGTTACAGTCTTCTGCTGAGTCGGCGAATTCCTCGAACGGGTCGTAGCCGTTGGCGAGTAGGTCTATCTGATCGAGGTTTTCCGCATTCTCCTGTGGAGTCGTATCCGCAGTGTCCTGTTGAACTGGCTCGACAGTGTTCTGGGGGACTGTCGTCCTGATGGGACGTGAAGCTGTGCCTTTGTTGCCCTGCGAATCTGTCGTTTTGTTGGACTGTGGAACTGTGTGGTCAGTGGAATGAGGAATTGTTTCCGCGTCTTCCTGTGAAAGTGTTGCGCTGTTGGAACGTGAAACAGTGGAATCATTGGAACGTGAAAACGATTCCTCTTTCTCCTGTGTAGGCAATTGCCTGTCATCCTGTTGGAACGGGTCTACGTCATCCTGTTGGAACGGGTCTACGTCATCCTGTTGGAACGGGTCTACGTCTTCCTGTTGAAATGGGTCGCTGTCGGATTGATGGGTTGTGCTTTCGTCAGACTGTGGAAATGAGTCATCAAAATACTGTGGAAACGTGTTTGCATTTTCACCGGGAATGGACTCCCTGTTGGATTGCGAAACTGTGGGCACATTGGAACTACTCCCTGTACCCCCGGCTTTCTGTGGAAGCGTTTCTGCATTGTCCTGTGGAAATGCGGAACCAGTGGAATGTGACGCTGCGCCTTTGTCATTCTGTGGATCTGCGTCATCATCCCACAAATCATCCATCAACAGGGAATCATCCAACTGATTCCCCGCCGTCAGCCAATCATCATCCTTCGCCAACATCATCACATCCTATATCAAAGACCTTTTTCGGCAGACAGGCGCCCGATATTCATGGCGGCATCGATGGCGCTCATGTGAGGCACGTCGACACCTGCCGCATACAGTTTGCTCGCATGCGCCGCAGCGGCGGCACCCTTCAACGGCTTGTCACGGTCTGCGACATCACGCCCGTCCTCGCCGAAACCGTCTGTGGGGAACCCGTCGTCCTCGTCCCCGCCGGAGTCGATCATGCCGTCATCGGGTTTTTCTGCGGCGGTCGGCAGGGCATTTACGATTTCATCCCATGACCAGTGGCCCGAGTTCATGTCGCCTTCCGGCGGTCGGATTGCGGTCAGACGTTCGCGCAGCAGGTCGCTGTATGATTTTCTTTGCTTCTGGTTCTCCTCGTAGAAACCCTTGTAGATGACGGGTTTCATGCCGGGAAGCCTGATAAGGCCGGCTCCTCTGGAGATTCCCGGTTGCATGATGTTTTCCGGTATCTCAGGGAAGTCCTTCGCCCCTCCCAGCAGCTCTTCGACAGCGGTGGAGGGTTGCAGGGTGGGGGAGATGACCGTGGTCAGATTGACTCGCATACCGGGGTCGAAACCGTCCTGCAGGCGGGTCGATTGCCCGCAGAACAGGAAGCAGACACCGGAGAACCGGGCTTTTTGCGTGATCTTCATCGCATAGGTGATGTTCGCCGCATGGATGCTTGCCTCATACTCGGCCCGGATGCGCATCGGATTGTCCTTGCTGACCTTCGGTATGGTGACGCTCCCAGCCCATTGGGCGACCTCATCGCACACGAGCAAAAGCAGGGGGTTCTTTTCCTGTTCGTCCTTAGGCAGACCCCACCAGTTTTCGACCCCATACTGTTTGATGAGTTTCGACCGGTAGGAGCAGATCTCAAGCACATGGATCAATGTCGCGGCGGCTGATTCAGGACTATCGCAACCCCAGCCGTGGGGGATGATCCACGGCCGGCACCATTGGAAATCGACGCTTTTGTCCTCGTCGTCGCAGATGGCAAGCTGGAATCCGGCTTCCAGCGCGGCGGCGATGAGCGTGTTGATGACAACGCTTTTCCCGCTGTTGGCGGCGGCGGCAACCATGATTCCCGGGCCGGATTTCCAGTCGAGTGACAGCCAGTCGCCGGTTTCGCGGCCTCGTTCGGGCAGCTTCATGCCCAGATAGGCGTGACGTAGGTCGTTTTTACCGATCAGCTGTTTCGGGCAGGCTATCATCGCAGGAAAAGTCGGGGGAGTGCCGGGGTACACCATGATGACGCCTTTTTCGGGGTCGGCCTTGAAGAACCAGCCTTTTTTGCCGACCACTTCGACGGCTTCCTGCATTCGCTTGTCGTATACGGAGGCCTGATAGGTGACGGTGTTCTCCTTGATGCGGATTTTCCAACCGTTCTCAGGAGTACGTGAGATACGAATTTCCCAAGGCTTGACCTTGAGAACGTTCGCGAATATACGCCGGGTGGCTGCGGCCTTCTCGTCCAACTGTTGGAGCAGCACAAGGAATTCGCTGGAACTGATTCGAACGAAATCGACGACGGAATAGCCTCGTACTGGGGTTGGCTTTCCAGGTTCTGCACCGTCTTCTTCTGGGAAGCCGTGTCCGCGCATTCGCTGTTGCTGAGTCTGACGGCTTTGATTCCGTTGTTGATATCATCGGAATCCATATCCATCGGCGCGATGATCGCGTACCGGTTGTCGGAATCGACGCTGAATACGCTGTAGCCTTCGAACTCAGGGTTCTTTGCGGCTTTCTCTTGGATGAGGACGGTGAGTTTGATCATGTCGTCCGGATTGGTTTTATCAAAACCATTGGGGAAGAATTTTTCGAGAGGGATTTTCTTTCGACGGTCGGCCATCAGTTTTCCTTTCTCTTGTAGATGGGGGTGTGGAAGGCCTGGAGTAGCCTGTCTGATGTTTCGTACAGGCAATTGCGGGCCTGTTTGAAGTCCAAATGCCGGTTGAGATAGGTGAGGGTTTCGGCTTCACGGGTGTTTTCGGCGTGGAAAAGAGGTTGCGTGTGCGGGTCGAGCTGTCCGGCCGGATGGAATAGCACATGGTTGCCGGCGATAAGACGGTCGTAGAGCTTTTGACCCACTGTGGATGGGTGAATGCTGCTGCGGACCATGACCACGTTGACGTTCGTTCCGGGTGCCATTTCGATGATTCGGCTGAGTTCGTCGGAGATTTGACTGTTGACGTTCAGCAGATTCATGTCCGGGTAGCCGTTGTGTACGTCATAGTCATCGAAGGCGAGCAGTATCGGCTTGATCGGCTCGGGTTCGCCCTTGATGCGCCGTCGCTGTTCCATGCTGACCCGTTGCACTATTTCCAGCAGCTCATAGGGTTGCCGGTAGCGTCCGCACATGACGGTGGGGGAGGGTGGGATGCTGTCCCACTGGTCGGTGAAGGTTACGAGCGTGCCGTCCGAATCTGCCTGTCGGATGATGCTGTCAAGCAGCATGGTTTTCCCGCTTCCGTCGGGCCCGGTGATGGTGAGTGGCGTTCCCGTGGACGTGTCCCATCCAAGGTTTTTCCCGTGAACGTCTGTTCCCAGGTTGATGAGCATGTTGTTTCCCCTTTTGTGTTTGGCTACCAGTCGACTTCTTCGATGTCGTCCCCGTCTTCGGAATCGGCATCGTTGTTGTCTGGGTGGTGGAGCATGTCGTGGAGTTCGTCCATGTCGTTGATTTCCTCGCCGGCTGTCTGTGGATCCGTTCCTTGGCTGAGCAGCTTGGAAAGTTCGTCTTCGGACACTTCGCCGTAGGTTTCCGCTTCGGATGGCATGAACCGCGAATAGTCGATGGGTTGCGGGGGAGTGCGGTCGGCGAACAGTTCCGCCAACTTTTCTTGGCCTCCCGACCACCATGTTTGGACGGCCAGCAGTTCGCCTTGCGCGGTTTCGAAGATTCCACGGCCTTGCGGGATTTTCCCGCCTTCGCCTTTCAACGACTGTTGGAGCCGGTTCGCCTCGCGCAGGTTCTGCGCGCTGATGATGCCCGCCGTGGAGTCCATGCCCAGGAGGATTCGGCCGAGCGAACGGAAGAACGCGTTCGCGTTGTACGGCTTCATGTCGTCCATGGTCAGACGCTGGGCGCCGAGGATTACGCTGATGCCTGCGGTTCGTCCCTGCACGACGATTTTGCCGAGAGCGCTCATGGTGCGTCGTATCGAATTGTTCGTCGCGCTGACGGCCGCATTGTCGTTGGCCAGCTGGATGTCCCTGTTCGGGTTCTGCGTGGTCTTGCCGGCCTCCTGAAGGTAGGAGTTGAATTCGTCGAACACGATGTCGATGGGTTTCGTGTGGGCAAGCTCTTCCTCATTGAGCTGGCTTTTGTCGAGGTCGTAGATGCTGCCGACACCATACCGGCTGAACAGTTTCACCCGTTGTGCCATCTCGTTGCGCAGCCAGGCGATGACGGCTTCGGTTTCGCGCATCTGGCCCAAGCCGACGAACGCCAACGCCAACGGTTTCGCCCATTGAGTGAAGTCGATGCAACCTTTGGATGGGTCGATGAGGATGATGTCATGGCCTTTGAGCAGCGCTTCGGCGACCACGATCTGCGCGATGGAGGATTTACCGGTTCCGGATTTGCCGCTGATGAGCAGGTGGAACGTGTCCTTCATGCTCCAGTAGACCGGTTTGCCCATATCGTCCACGCCCAACGGGAACATGCGTGGTTTCGACTGGCGGGCGAAATCCCAGTCCGCGTTGACCATGGTGGGGAACGGGCTGCGTTTCGCCAGCACCATGTCGTACAGGTTCGAACCGTGTTCCTCACCGCGCGGGAGGATACGCCCGTAGGCGTAGTCTGCGCTGGTCAGGAACTTGCCTATGTTCCGTGAGGGCTTGTCCACATCCAACCCGGCCGGAATCTGGAATCGTGCCAACAACACGTCATGGTTGCTTGGCAACGCGCCGAGACTGACCACATCGGGGGTGCGTCCGCTGGGATCGCTGACTCCGGCCACGCCCCACGAGTCGCTTAAGGCGAGTTCGATGAGATGCTTTTGCTTTGATCTGCGATTCCAGTGGCTGATGTCCCTGACATCCAGGCACGGGTCGTCGCACAGCCATACGGTCGCACTGTCGGCTGACCGCCATTCCCAGTAAATATGTTTCGCCCCGACCGACGATTGGATTCTGGCGGACTGTTTGCGGGCGTCTTCCACGGTCGCGCCGTTGCCTAATTGGAATTGGATGCTCCAAATCGGCTTGTCTTTGCTTTGCGGAGTGCAGGCCGTGATGTTCACGGACGCTTTTGCGGGAAGCACGTCGATAAGGGTTTTGAATATCAACGCTTCCGCATACTTGCGGTGAAGGGGGGTGTTGCCGGTCAGCTGGTCGATGCGTACGGGCGCGCTTCCGGTGGACCAGATCAGTCCGGCCATGTCGGAGCCTTCGTCCACGAGTCCGATGAACCGTGCCTCCGGCTGCAATGGGCCAAGGTCGCAACGCTCGTAGTCGGACGGCGTGGCTGGTGCGGTGAGTACCAATGGCAGGTAATGCAGTTGCCAGCCGTCGCAGTCCTGGGTTTTCTCATAGTCGTAGATGGGTGCCGGTGGATTGAGTTTCGACGGGAGGCATTTGACCCAAGCGGACTGGTCGCTTTTGAACCGTTTGGAAATGGTGATGTAATCGTCAAAGGCTTTCTTGTGGGTCATGCCGTCCGGCCGCCACTTGTTGCCCTTGTCGGATAGTTTCGCATCGTCGAATGCAACCAGGTGGAACTTGTCCTGCAGGTCGGCGAACACCGGCATCCGCAGAGTCTCGGCAGGAGATCCTTCTCCCTCCAGCCAGTCGAAGCTGATGCGGTCGATGGAATCCCCGCCTGCGGGGGAGTGATGATCTCCAACAGCCAGGCGGCTTTGCTCTCGTCGGCGCTCACATCATGAGCCAACGTCAACGGGGCGCGTTTATGCCAGATGAAAGCGGTTTGCGCATAGGCGATGTCGGCGACGAGAGAGGCAAGACCTTCGCCGGCCTTTCTCTCCGCGATGGAGGGGATGCAGGATTCGTCCATGCCAAGCGCCAGACGGACACTGGACGGGTCGAACTGTTCCGCCCCTTTCTTCTTCTGCTTGGCGGACAGTAGACACACGAAACGGTATCCGTCCGCCAATGCCGGCGCCCGCAACGCTTCCACGCCGAGCTTGAAAACTCCTTCGTTCGAGCGAGGCTTACCGTCCGACCCCTGCAGACGAATCCGGTAGACGATCAGAGGATTATCCGAAGAACCGATTTTGTTGACCTGCGTCAGATAGGCTCCCGACCATGCCTTCTGCAAATCGTCCCCGGCAAGCCAACCATCAAGCAGCTGTTGCCCTTCGACCAGCTCACGCCAGTACCGGGACTGCGGTTTGCGCCCCAACATCCATACGAGTAGCAGGAACACGAACCCCGGAAGCGTCACAGCGCTCAGCCAGCTCATGTATCCCGCCAACACGAAAACCAGGACCCCGGCGAAAACCAGCAACGCCATGGAGACGGACAAAAGCCGCGCCCAGGCGGGCGATTTGGTCAGGAACGCCGGAATACTGACGCCCTTGTAGACATGCCTACGGTCAACGCGCCGATTCCTGTAATGCGACCAGCCTTGGGCGAGCATGAAACCGAACAGGCCATCCACCAGGGCAATCCAGACGGCACCGTTCAATCCCAGCAGCATGCCGCCCATCCAGCCCATCCACCAGGAAACACGACGAATCTCCAGCCAATCCGCATTCGGAATAAGACCGGCAAGCATGTCCTTCCAACGGTGGTAGACCATCATCTGCTTGTCGGATGGGGGATCCTTGCGGCTTCCGGAAGCGTTGACCGGATACTGTTGTGTGATTCCTCCGGCGAGCATGCCAAGCCAAAGGAACGGGACCAAGGGCAGGCGCCAAAAGAACCAGAGGATAATTCCAAAGACAAGAAACAGCGAAAACCAGACGCCACTCGATATAGGACGGGTCTGTGTTCTGCTCCTGCTGTTTCTGCTTGCCATGATTGTCAATCTATCTTCGAGCTTTGTTATTAACCGAAGATTTATTGAAATTAACCGATACTAGAAAGAACGAGTACGGCAATCCTGTTCGTCCGAGATTCAGTCTTTTTTTGTTTGCTCTGAGGTTCGCTGCCAAGCGAACCGACTGGATTCTTCTTTTCCGAGGTCGAAACAGGTGCAGGAGAGCGTGTGGCATTTGCCGCGTCAGCGGCATCCCGGTGGATCGCGGGTCGAAGTGGGGAGAGAAATTAAGAGAGAGTTTGTATATTCACTTGTAATATCACTTGTAATATCACTTGGGGGTGCCGCTTAGCCCTACTGCCATAAGGGCTGAGAGGCCATGTCGGTGTCAAAATTCTAAGCGAGGGTGTCAAAATTCTAAGCGAGGGTGTCAAAATTCTAAGAGTCGGTGTCAAAATTCTAAGAACGGGTGTCAAAATTCTAAGGCTGTGACCGCTCTGATCGCAGGCAATCGGGGTATGGTTCGATGGCATTCGCAAAGATGGTGTCAAAATTCTAAGAAAGGTGTCAGAATTCTAAATATGGTGTCAGAATTCTAAGAAAGGTGTCAGAATTCTAAGAAAAACGCGATAAAATAACGATGAAAAGAAAAAGATACCCGCACCGTTCGTACCGGCCGGGTATCTGGCAACCGCTGAAACGGAGCGATTACATGACCAATAATAACGCCATCGCCACAACGAAAATGAACACCGGAGCACCGCCGCTCATGGCGAAACTCTCCCTCTTCCCCGTATCGAAACCCAACGCCTCATACATAGAGAGAACAAACGGTCGGGAAACAGTCCGCATAACCCCCAGTCGCCCCGAGGAATGGGTCTACGGGAAAACCCCGCGACTGATATTCCTCTACGTGCAGTCCATGATTCGCATGAAGAACAATCCCGACGTGGATCAGGACACCCACACTGTTGTCTTTCGTGGCAGCTTCCAGGAATTCTGCGACAACACCGGAATATCCAACCACTCCGGATGCCAGAAAGAGACGGAGGACACGCTGATGAACCTGGCGCGAACCTCGATCTCCATCATGAACACCGACGAGAATCGCGAGAACAAAGGCGAATGCACGCCATTCACCGTCGCCAGAAAAGGCCGTACACAGTTCAGGCCAGAACAGGACATCATCGCATCAATCCAGTTCACCGACGAGATGTGGGCCGAGCTGTCGAAGCCAAGCGTCCCACTCAGCATGGATGTCATCTCGCGTCTGGGCAAATCGGCGCGGGCGTTGGACGTCTATATATGGTTGACGTACCGCACATACCGGCTCGACCACGTCGCCTACGTTTCATGGCGTCAACTGTATGACCAGTTCGAGGGCACCGGCCTGCCGATGAAGGACTTCCGGCGCAGGTTCAAACAGGCGTTGTCGAATGTCTTGGAGGCGGCTCCGAATTTGAGGGCCGAACCGTTCAGGCATGGGATCAAGTATTATCCTCGCACCGATGCTCCAACGCGACAGACTGCGCAGAGCGAGTCGGCTGATATTCCCCTTGAGGCTGAAGTAGTGGATGAGAGCAAAGGTCCCGCACGTCACGTGCATTCCGCCGACTGCGAGCATGTCCGGACGCTGATGTCCGAATGGATGGGTGGCATGTTCACCGGTGTTGATGCCGATCGTGTTGCGTCGCGTTTGGCTGAATTGTTGGATTCCGGGTTGCCTGATGAGGGGGCGGTGTCGCGGGTTTTGTTGGGCTGATTAGGCGGCTCGGTTTTTTTTGTGGCTTCTGCTGGCATGTATCATTTCTGCGGTATTCTATTGGTATTACCTGCGTGTTATAATAGTTTCGTCAAGAGGAGTGGAGGTTGCTTTTTGAAAATCTACGTGCTGTCGCGCGTGCATGAACGGCATCCGGAGCTGACATCAGAGGACGTGCTGACGGCCTTTCGAAGTGTCATGAAAGACGCGCGTAGGGCGGATGGCACTTGGGTGGCAATAGGTCTTGACGGACATGGCCGTGACGTGGAGATGGTCTACAAGCAGTTGAACGACAGCGTACTGATCTACCACGCGATGACACCTCCGACGAAGAAAACACTAAAGGAAATTAATCAGCTGGAAGGCAAAAGAGGTGAACGATGAGCGATTTCAACGAACGAGACAAGGAACTGCTGGAGAAATTCGGAATGACCGAGGAGCAGGTCAGCAGTGACGTGGAACGAATGGAAAGCGAGGACGCCGGCCACGGTATCACCGGCCCTATCTACTACGGTCTCCACATGCTGCCGAAACGGGACGAGCGCATGGTCACCGTCACCATAAAGATGCCCGAAAGCCAGCTCGAACAGGTCACTGCCGCCGCGAAGCGGTACCACATCAGTCGTAGCGAATACATTCGCAGACACCTTACTAATGCATAGGCAAAAAATGATATACGAGAAATGGCAGGTTAGCGACGAGTACCGTCAGCGCATCAAGCAGGCCATGCCGAAAACCGCCAGCAACGTGAGATTCATCGAATCACCGGAACGTATGCGCAGGGTCATGGCCGAGTTCATGCAGCACCGTACCGTCGATGAAGTGGCCGAGAAAGCACGAGTCGATTCAAGCGTGGTGCAACGGCTGATTGACACCGGCGTTGCACCATATCTTCCGACTCGACGGATAATGAAGGTTCTTGGAGTGGATGCCACTGCCTTGCCTGCGGAATGCGTGGTGGCATGAGAAAAGGTGATCGGCTAAACGTCTGGATGAACGGCTCCCACGTTGGCGTGTTCACCTCTCTCAAACGAGGAGTCGCGTTTGAGTATGATTGGAATGCTCCACGGATAAGTTTCAGCCTCCCGAAAGATGGAGAGTGGCGCGAGGATGCACCGGAGAATTTTCTAGAAATTTACTCCCGGAATCAGGTGCCGCCAAGTATGCCATGATGCAGGCAGTCGGCGCGAAATCTCAGGAATCCTTCGACTTGCTGGAAAACGTGGATTCAGCTGGTGCGCTGGTGTTCTCTCGGAACGATGAGATGCCGACTATTGCCAGTGTGCCTCCTGCAGAAGCAACCGATGACGAAATCGCGACACGTATTGCCGCCGTCAAACGGACGCCTGATTCATGGTTCGTCAGGAACAAAGGTGCCAGATTTTCCTTGGCAGGAGCTCAAGGCAAATTCTCCTTGTCCCGTGTAGGCGATGAATGGGTGTGGCCCAATGGCGCCGTTCCGTCGACTCATATTCTTAAACCGGCCGGCATTTATGACGCTGATGAAGTAGAACATGCGACCATGATGCTTTCCAAGATGGTCGGCATCGAAACCCCGGAGTCGGATATTCAGGAATTCAACGGCCAGCAGACCTATATCGTGGAACGGTTCGATCGTCGTATCGAAAATGGTATGCCGGTTCGTCTGCCGATGGAGGATATGGTGCAGGCATTGGGCCTACCATCATCCGAGAAGTACAAGGTGAGTGCCGTCGATACGCTGACCACCCTACGGAAGATGGATCCGTCCGGCAGACTGGGGGAGGAGTGGCTGCGACGATTGGCCTTCAACGTGGCTGTCGATAATTGCGATGCGCATGCCCGTAACTATTCTGTCATGCCCACTTCGCTGGATGGTGAGTCCTGGAAACTAAGCCCAGCATACGATGTGATGACCACGACTGTGTGGCCGGGGTTGACGGACAAGCTCGCGATGCCATTCTCAGGAGCGGAGCATGCCAGTGAAGTGACGCCGGACCATTATGCGAGGTTGGCCGATTATTGTGGATTCGATCCCGACACTGCACGAGACGAGGCTATCCGCATCAGCGACTTGGTCCGGTTGAATGCGCATACTGCGTATATGGATCTGGATCCGGAACTGCAGGCCAAGCTGTTGGACAAGATTCGTGTCGCAAACAGTGGCATGCCAAGTCCTCAACGCTTCGTCCTGCCGGACAATGGCATGGTGCATGTCGTCTCCCACGATCGTGATGGGCATCCGGTGCATGACTATTGGCGGCGCAAACCATCCAGATAGGACAATGCGGCCACTGCTGGTGTTGATTTGTTTGTCGATGAATTCTGTCACAGAATAAGGTCAGGCAAACGAAGCAATGCAACTGCATATAACAGAACGCTGAGCATGGATTGGAGGTGGTCGCAATGCTTACCTTGCTGGCAATGATTGGACTTTTTCTTCTCGTTCTGGGATTGGTGATAGTCCTGTTGATGGGAATGTTCTTCAGCAGCGACATGGGCGGCATGTTCGTCAACGTGTTCAACTATGCGACTTCCACTGGGATCGCTGATCTGGTGACCGTTGGGGTCATGCTCATCATCCTGTTTGCGGCTTTCGCAGTACAAGCCGTTATCTGGTTCTTCGTCAGCGAGAGGATGTTGGAATCTGCGCTCCCGTTGATCGTCCAAATGATCATCGAACTGATTGTTCTCATCCCGATTCCTACGTTCTTCTTCACGGCCTGGGGCTTGGAGTATCGGTGGGCTGGTGTCCTATGTGTTCTTATCTTCGCATTGCCGGCCTTGTACAACCTGGGTTTGAACGTGTACGTCAAGCTTGAGGAGATCAAGGAAAACAAGAATTCGAGGTTGATTGATCCTTCGCCCGAAAAAACTTTCTCTCAGTGGACAGAATGCCTCCGATTCGGATAATCGGAGGCATTCGCTTTTCTGGGAAGGATACGCTGGAACCACACGTTTTTTTTTGGGATTAGGAGTTGAGGATGCACGGAACATTCAGCAGGCCTATGAAAATACTCGCCAGTGTTATTACAGTGGCGGTTCTCGTCGCTGGCATCCTGGCTTGGAGTACGTGGCGTAAAAAAGTCACCGCTGAGGAACGCCAGCAGGCGCAGGCCCAACAGTTGAAAAAACATAAGTTCGGAGGAACGCAAAGAAAGCCGCTGAGGCTG
>ENA-OQCO01000956-OQCO01000956.1-human-gut-metagenome-genome-assembly--contig:-NODE-956-length-12985-cov-2.298802_pt1 | contig 12985 bp, 17 predicted proteins | sample MGYA00242500_ERZ504582 | MGnify/ENA primary metagenome ERZ504582 (study PRJEB26092, sample SAMD00036346) | human gut metagenome | host: Homo sapiens | study: EMG produced TPA metagenomics assembly of...
TACGTGTTGGCGTTAGGAATTTAGTAAAAATTTAATATAACAAAACACATAACCTTCAATAGAAAAGGGCTTGAGTTACTATGATGAACACCTTTTTTTACCAATACAATTGGAAAAATAATTGGTTGGAATGGTAGAGTCAGTGATTATGAGGAGAATGAGGAATTTAGATTTAATATAAGTTGGTGCTATGGCAGTCTTGGAATGGCAAGAGTACTATATAATATAGCGAAAATCATTGATAGTCAGAAATTACGAGAAATGGCGATGGATGTATTTACTTCATCTATTGATTACCTTAATAGCAGTGAGATTTTAAATAATGGAATTTGTCATGGACGGTCTGGAATAATGCTTTTGTTCAATTTGATGTATTTAGATACAGGAAAGACACAATTTAAAGCAATTTCTGATAATTTATTTAAAGAAATTATAAATGATGCTTCTAATTCTGAGTATATATTTGTGGAGCGTGACATATATTTTAGAGGCGTAACCTTTGATGAGGTTATTGATTATATTGACTTTGGATTGCTAAATGGTGTTTCAGGGATAGTTATAACTCTAATGGCACAAAGGACTGGAAATGCCTACCCATTGGATAGAATGCTGTTTATGCAGTGAAGTTTTTAAGTTAAAGGAGAAGTATGAGAAAAATCTTAAAAAACAAACTATATCTAAAAGTTCTGGTTTCGGATTTGATATCAAATTTTGGAGATACATTATACTTTATAGCTCTCATGACCTATGTTACGGAGATTAAGGATAGTAATTTAGCTATTTCAATCGTCAATATATCGGAAACTCTACCTATTTTATTTACAATATTTTTTGGTATCATTGCAGATAAAACGCTTAATAAAGTGAAAATGATTATTAAAACGTTATGGCTACGGGTACTGCTATATTTATTGGTTGCTGTGGCTATGAATTTTAAACCTTCTATTATGATAGTCATAATTGCTAGTCTCGTTAATCTTGTTGCAGATACATTGGGACAATTTGAAAATGGTCTTTTTTATCCAATTTCTAATCGAATAGTGAAAAAGTCAGATAGAGAAGAAACTATGGCGTTTAGGCAAACTGTTGTTTCTGTGATGAATATTATAAATCAATCATTGGGTTGCGTTTTTTAATTACTTTTTTTAGTTTTTCTCACTTAGCATTTATAAATGCTCTAACTTTTGCTATTAGTCTGTTAATTATGTTAGCAATCAAAAATCAAATTAATAGCTATTATGACGAGACGATCTCGACAAGTAAGATATCACAATTTGACTTTAAAGCTTCATTTTCTGAGATTACTTCAAATTTAAAGCTCTCGATTAACCATCTATTTAGTATCGGCAACATGAAGGAAGCTTTACTTGTTATACCAATTCTTAATGGGAGTTTGGCAATTCTCACGCCAGTAGTTGTTGTTGATCTTTCTAAAGATTCTAATTTGACAATTATTAATTCAGCGATTACGATCTCGCTTTTAGGAATTAGCACTGTTTCAGGAGGAATACTTGGGGGCACTTTAATTCTAATTAGTAAAAAATTTAAAAGCCTTTCCATAGGCACTTTGCTAAAAATGAATTTAACGACTGTTTTACTATCATTCGTTGCTTTTTACTTCCAAAATATTTATTTAATTATATTATCATCATTTCTTTCGAGTGTATTAGTTAGTGCATTAAATCCTAAAATGGGGACTATCATATTTAATAATATTGATGAGACGAAGTTGGCTACAATATTTGGAGGAATGGTAACATATTTCCAAATAGGAGATATTGTGTCAAGGTTATTGTTTTCTACCTTAGTGATTTACTTACCGTATGGTTATATCGCATTAATATATATAGCAGTTGTTTTTGTGGCAATTTTATATACATTAAAAAGTTCAAATCACATAGAAAGGGAATTTTAAATTAGTTAAATGATTATAGTTTTCCAAATTTTCTACTATTGAAAACCTATTTTCAAGATTGAGTACTAAAGTTCGAGATTTTGTTCGTACTCAGCTTAGAGAATTTCAATATTTGGATGATGGGCAATTTAAAACATTACCAGAGTATCCAGAATTTGCTTGGTTTGAAGGGATGTAAATGCGGTAACTCATAGAAATTGCTCCATTTTTGGCGATTATATCCGAATTATGATGTTTGATGATCGATTAGAAATTCATAGTCCAGGTAAGCTTCCTAATATCGTAACGGTTGAAAATATTAAGCACGAACGTTTTTCTCGTAATCCTCGTATTGCTAGAACTTTAACAGAATTTGGATGGGTACGAGAAATGAATGAGGGAGTGAAGCGAATCTATTCTGAGATGGAATCTTATTTCTTGCATGAACCTAAATACACAGAGCCAGGAAATAAAGTTGTTTTAACTCTTGAAAATAATATTTTGAGCCGACATTTGAGAGTTAATGATAAGATGATGAAAAAATATGACGAATTCAATGATTTAAATGATGATGAGAAAGCAATTTTACATATCATGTATAATACCGGAGAAAAAATGACTACTGCTTTGGCCGCTAGAATAACAAATAGGGGTAGAAATTTTGCAAGTAAATTATTAAAGAGTCTTGTAAATAAAGAGATCCTGGAATGGCATGGCACAAGTAAGCAAGATAGAAATCAGTACTATACTTTGGCAGAATAGCGGATCTATTTATAACTGGAGTGCAGAAGAGTGCAGTAGTTCGGAGTAAAACGCAGTAAGTGAATTTCCCCTGTTTTCCTCAAAAAATCTCAAACTTTTTGAAATTCTGGACAAAAGAAAAGGCCTAGTTGCCTGTAGTTTCTACCTATTAAGTTATATTGAAATTCATTGGTTTAAAACCAGGTCTTAAGAAAGCTCGTAAAGCTTCACAATTCTCAAAACGTTAATCAATACGATTATATCAATGTTTCAAGACATTCAAGAGTTATCTCTTGGGTGTCTTTTTTTATTCAAAATTCGATAGTTTCCACCAAAGTTTCCACCAATTTTCCACCATTATTTTTTCAAGCTACGAAATGCAATATCGCCTACTGTCCGATTAACTATATCTTTTGTATTTACATAAGTCTTTGTAATTTGCTTATCACTATGAGTTAGAGCTTCTGAAATAGCTTCAAGAGAATAACCTGCTTGTTTGGCAAGAGTAACACCTGCATGTCTTAGTTTGTGTGGTGGTGCTGGTGCAAGTTCTGGATGACTGACTTCATTCTATAATTTAGATAATCCACGTGAAGAGGTAAATTAATGTTGTTTGAACGATCATTATAGGTGAATACAAACTGCTTTTGAGTTTGACGCAATCCAAATAATTTTAACTCCTCTTGTTGTCTTGCTTTCCAATTAGCTAATAGCTCAATTAATTCAATAGGTGTTTTAAAAAGAGTCTTCTTACGACCTTTGGTGGGTTTTATATTTCCGAAACGATCTAAAGCTTGTTCTATCAGTGTTTCTCCAGTAGAGAAATTGATGTGTTTCCATTGAAGAGCATAACTTTCTGATTTTCTATCGGATAAAAAGAATGTCGTATAAAAGAGAGTGTAGTCTTTTAAATCAATAAGTCCTTTCTCTAAGTCTATGTCAAAAGCTTGTAACCATAATTTCAGCTCTTCTTTATCGAGAGATAAATCTTCCTCTCGTTTGCTTTCTTTAAGGAGAATCTTTTTATTAGCTTTAATTCTACTAATTGTTTTGCGGAGTTTATTTGATGGAATATATTCTAGTTCTTCAGCCCAATCGAAAACAGAATTAACATAGCTCCTAATTACTTTGAAATTAGCATAGCTATTTGCCTTGGGAGTAAGTAGTGATAGTACAAGTTGTTTATTATTATTTGGGTATTCGATAGATATTTACCCAGAATAGGTAAAATGTGTAGCCTGAATATATTTTCTGTTTGGAAAACTGTTACTTTTGTGGGTGGTTTTATTGTTGTTGTGGTTTGACCTGCTTTGTATGGTTCTAGCCAAATATCTTCATAAAATTTTTTGAATATGATTTCTCCTTTATTTTTATGTTTATATGGCTTTTTCCAGACTTAGCATTTTTAATGTCGATAGAAAGTTTTAATTCTACTTCTTTGGCTTCTCGTCTGGTTTTATATTTTCTTTCAAAAAGTTTACCTAAACCCAATTTTGCTTGAACATCTTCTGGAATGTAAAGTCGTAATTGATATGTTCCATTTTTTGTTTTCTTAATAGACATATTTACCTCCTTATGCGCTGATTTCTAATCTTGTCATCCATTGATTGATACTTTTCTTGTTGAAACGAATAGATTTTCCGATTCGGATATAGGGTAATCCCATTGCAATCCAAATATCAAGTGTATTATTAGAGATACCTAGGTAGTTGCAAGTCTGTTTTTTGTTTAGAAAAGTGCTGTCAGCCCCAATATCCTCTTTAAAATGATGAATTTCACTCTTTATTAGTGTTACAATCATTTGCTGAATTTCTTGAGTTTGTTCTTCTGGCAATTGTACTAGCATATATTATTCTCCTCTTAAAAATAAAAAAGAAGAGTAAAATACTCTCCTACTGTTAAAAAGATTAATTCTTCTTATTTATTGTTTTTTTGAAAAAAATAGCAAAGCGATCCCGGTTCCCTTTAGTGTCAATTGTTTGCCCTTATTACGACATGCATCACAAATTGGTATTGTTTTAGGTGATGAGATTGTTTTTTTACAAGTTTTACACTTCTTCGTTTTTAGTGTCATTTTTTTCTCCGTTTCGATTTTTGCTGTTTCAGCATTACTTAAATTAGTGTCACTAGTTTGGTTGAATTCAATTAATTTAGTATTTACATTAATAAATAAGTCAATATTGTTTTTTGAGTAGCTGTAATGATTATGAATTAATTCTAACAAACTTACTTTTGGGATACTATTATTCTTTATCCATTTTAATTCTTTTACATAAAGAAGTTTTTTTGCTAGTTCTTTCAAATAATTTGTTTTGTATGGAATATTTTGTTTAGAAACTAATTCCATCGAACCTTGAAAAGATAGTAGCCGATCATGGGCCATCCCCTCATTATTTAGTGTTAAATCGATATAAATTTGCATACCAACAATTTTAGTCATAATTTCTATGTCTTGAAGTAAAAAATCAGCATGTGTTTGTAAAGAGGCTTGACAGTATGTTGGTTGGCTGATTTTCTTAATAATTTCATCTCTATTTGAAATTATATCGGATTTAATAGCACTTACTGATTCTTCAAATAATGTATTTGCATCCTTTAGTGACTTAACTTTTTCTCTGAAATATTTGCTATTGTTGGCTTCTATAACTTTTGTACGAGCTGAATAAAATGGAGCTAGTATACTATTGTTTCTTTCCCATCTAATCTGATAATCTTGATTTTCTTTGATATCTAACAGTAAGTTATAGATTTGTTTAAGTTGAGCTTGAGCGATTAGATCACTAGGAACTTGATTTTCGTTGTTATTGGTCATTTTCCTTAATGTCAAATCTTCAACACGATTCTTCTGATCGGTTGTGTCTACAATTACAGCTCTAAGATTTCCTTCTACTTTTCTAGATTCCCCAATTTTATAAGCGCCCTCTTGAAGTTTCGCTTTGGTGTCAGGAGCTAGACTGTCAAAGTCAACCTCATATAGAGTAGCATTATTGAAATCTAGTATTTTAGTGTTAGGATTAAGATATTGGCTTGAAAAGTTGAATGGGGGGTTCCTTTAGTATCAAATAAGTTTAAGATATCAAATGGGAAACTTTCTTTAATCATGTTGGGGAGAGCTTGTTCAAAAGGACTACTTATTTCAAAGATATCTGTTGTTTTGATATCTATCTCATTTTTAAATAAATCAAAAGATTGTAAGTTTTTTTGATTAATTCTTCTTTTTGCTTTTCTGATTTAGCAACTTCGTTCATTAGATCACCTAGTCATTTTTGTATTAATTATAACATTTAGTATTGATTTTAAACGTATCTAAATTAATAATACTAAAAATTAATATTATTAAAACCATCATCAGTGTCCAATGACATAAGTAAATTATTTTGCTGTTTCTACATCAAAAGTGCGGTAGCTAACGACTCCTAGTCCTTTGATGTTTGATTCAGAGATGAGGATGGAGCCATCTGATTTGACTTGTTCCATAAAGGCGATGTGGCCATAAGTTGGATCTGCTCCAGTTTGCCCTGGGCTAAAGATAGAGCGGAGTGTTCGGTTGGAATGAGTTGTCTGATACCCTGGGGCATTCCTCCATTGGCCACCATTTCCCATATACTTTCCGAAGCTAACACCGACTTCTTTTCCTCGGTTATAGACAAACCAGGTACATTGTCCCCAAGGATAAGACAGTCCTGTGTGGCTTGAGGTATTGATTTCTTTGGTGAGGCTATAGCCTTGTGGGACATCCCCTGTTGTGACACCGCCTCCGTCTCTGGTTTTTCCTGTCGTCTGTTCATGGGCTTTTGGTGTACCTCCATGCTCATCGATATAGGTATCGAGTTTTTGCATGGTTTCAGCACGCCCTTTCCTAGAGCCAGAGGTATCGGTGAAGTAGACGCCACCATCTGTTGACGTGTTGAGAGAACCACTCGCAAATTTTTGCGCTTTGTCATCTTGGACTTTGAAGATTTCATTTTTATTGCCAATGATGGTCTGCTTTGTGAGTCCAACAACGGCTACTTCATCGTTAAAATTATTGGCATTTTCTGGATTAGAGTCAAATGCGGTTCTGTTGAAAAGTTTTAAATAAAGAATAAAATCCCTTACGGTATCTATGATTTAAGCTGGGATTCCCAATAATACCTTGATTTCAGTACAGACCGAAAACCCGAAGAGAGTGCCTTCTTTTCGGGTTTTCTTATATAATCCTCGGATGGCTTCCATGCCTTTAATCGTGGTAGAGGCAGTGCGTAAACTTCGATAGATTTATTGTGTCTCTTTACTGGACGATGGTCTTGTTCAATCAAATTATTCAGGTATTTAATGGTACAATGTTCTGTCCCTTGATAAAAGCCCCATATTCTCTTAGTTTCTTAAAGGCACTTGTAATAGAGGGGGCTTTATCTGTGACTACAACCTTCGGTTCATCAAACTGCTTAACTAACCGCTCAAGAAAAGCATAGGCTGTTTGTGTGTCCCGTTTTTTACGTAACCAAATATCCAAGGTTAAACCATCTGCATCGATGGCTCGATACAAATAATGCCATTTTCCTTTAATTTTGATGTATATTTCATCCATTTTCCATGAATAAAAGGATTTTTTATTTTTCTTTTTCCAAATTTGATAGAGTAGTTTGCCATATTCTTGCACCCAACGATAAATCGTCGTATGAGAAACGTTAATGCCACGATCATATAAGATTTCTTGAACTTCACGATAGCTAAGGTTATAACGAAGATAGTAGCCCACGGTTACAATAATCACATCCTGCTGAAATTGCTTTCCTTTAAAATGATTTATCGTCATTCCTCCTGCTATCTTTTTCTATTATTCTACCTTATTTGATAGTAGATTTAAAACTTTGCAACAGAACCGATGTAACCGTTTATTAATCTTTTTTATCATCTATGGATAACATTTTTTTGTTACACTAGGAGTATGAAAAAGGAGATATGATGGAACAGAGCCAAGCTAAAAAGCATGACAATACGATGACTAATAAGATTTTGATGAGGTTGATTGCTCTTGTCGTAGGTTTGCTTTTTCTTGAAATTTTGATTATTCATAGTAAAAATGAGCAGCAAAAGAGTGTTTTCAAATCAAGTACAGACAGCACGTATCATGGCTAATGGGGACTTGCTTTATCATGACGGTCTCTATATGAGTGCCTTGCAGGCAGATGGTAGTTATGATTTTACTGAAAATTTTACATATGTGAAGCCATGGTTAAAGCAGGCTGATTTGGTCTTGGGTGATTTTGAGGGAACTATCAATCCTGATTATCCTTTGTCAGGCTACCCTCTGTTTAATGCTCCTCAATCAGTGACGGCAGCTATTAGTGATGCCGGCTATGATGTTATGGATTTGACCCATAATCATATTTTGGACTCTGGTTTAGAGGGAGCTTTTACAACAGCCGATGCATTTAAAGAGGTGGGCATTGACCCTGTTGGTGTTTATGAAAATCCTGTGCGTGATAAGGCGCCTCTGTTTATCAAGAATGTTAATGGCATCAAGGTGGCAATACTTTCTTATGCCTATGGTTTCAATGGCTTGGAGTCAAATCTGACCGAAAAAGAGATTGCGAATCATTTGTCGAATCTTGATGAAAAACGGATGAAAGTAGAGATTGAGCGTTCTGAAAAAGAGGCTGACGTTACGGTTATTATGCCACAGATGAGCGTGGAATATCGTTTGGAACCGACAGATGAACAGGTAAAGCTTTACCATAAGATGATTGATTGGGGTGCTGATATTATTTTTGGGGGCACCCTCATGTGGTTGAGCCGTCTGAAGTGGTTAAAAAGGATGGACAGCAAAAACTCATTATTTACTCAATGGGGAATTTTATCTCTAACCAGCGCATAGAGACTATGGATGGTGTGGATAATGCAGCATGGACAGAGAGGGGCATCTTAATGGATGTCACTCTTGAGAAAAAGAATTGTCAAACCACGATTAAGACAGCTCAAGCGCATCCAACCTGGGTTAACCGCACACCTAAGGGAACAATTTCGCCAGAGGGATATCCTTTATATACTTATCAAACCTATATTTTAGAGGATTTCATTAAAGGTAGAAAATACAGAAATAAACTAGATGAAGAAACTAAAGAGCGTATAGATACTGCCTATAAAGAAATGAATGCTCATGTTAATCTAAAATGGAAATAAAGCTAAGATATCGCTAAAATTTGGCGATATTTTTCTTTATCGACAAGTTACCAACAGACTTATCCACAGGTGTGGATAAGTCTGTTCTCAGTGTTAAACCTTGATTTTTCAAGGTTTTATTAGAATTGTATTGTTTTACTTGTTAACAAGTTTATCCACAATTGTTGGATTGATAGAGACTGAATTTTATAAACGATACTGGTTAAATGTTGTAGAAACATTCGTTTTTTTCAATAAAAAAGGTGTAATTTCTATAAAAAATAGCGTTTTTAATCAAAATATGCTAAAATTATATAAAATAAAATGATGGAGGCTTCTCATGAAAGCGATTATTACAGTTGTAGGTAAGGATAAAGCGGGTATTGTTGCAGGTGTTGCGACTAAGATCGCAGAACTTGGTTTGAATATTGATGATATCACTCAAACAATCCTTGATGAATTCTTTACCATGATGGCGGTTGTATCATCGGAAGATAAGAAAGATTTTACACACCTACGTGCTGAATTAGAAGCTTTTGGTGAATCATTAAACGTCAAAATCAATATCCAAAGCTCAGCGATTTTTGATGCTATGCACAACTTATAAGATAGGGGTAGTTGAAAATGGATATTAAACAGGTTACAGAAACCATTGCTATGATTGAGGAGCAGAACTTTGATGTTCGTACTATCACCATGGGAATTTCACTTCTAGACTGTATCGATTCAGATATTGATAAGGCAGCAGAAAAGGTATACAACAAGATTGTTTCTAAGGCTAAGAACTTGGTAGCTGTTGGTGACGAAATTGCGGCTGAACTTGGTATTCCGATTGTTAATAAACGTGTTTCTGTTACTCCGATTTCAATTATCGGTGCGGCGACAGATGCGACAGATTATGTACCGTTTGCTAGGGCACTAGACCGTGCAGCTAAGGAAATTGGCATTAACTTTATTGGTGGTTTCTCTGCATTAGTTCAAAAGGGCTACCAAAAAGGTGATGAGATTCTTATTGATTCTATCCCACGTGCGCTTGCTGAGACTGATTTTGTCTGCTCATCTGTTAATATTGGTTCAACAAAAACTGGTATTAACATGACAGCGGTACGTGATATGGGACGTATCATTAAAGAGGCTTCTGAGGCAGATCCAATGGGTCCAGGTAAATTGGTTGTCTTTGCTAATGCGGTTGAAGATAATCCATTTATGGCAGGTGCCTTCCACGGTGTTGGTGAGGCTGACGTTGTAATCAATGTTGGGGTTTCAGGTCCTGGTGTTGTGCAACGTGCTGTTGAGAAGGTTCCAGGTGAAAGTTTTGATGTTTTAGCTGAAACAGTTAAGAAAACTGCCTTTAAAATCACACGTGTAGGGCAGTTGGTTGGTCAAATGGCTAGCGAACGTCTAGGTGTCGAGTTTGGTATTGTAGACTTGTCTCTTGCACCAACTCCAGCAGTAGGTGATTCGGTAGCTCGTGTACTTGAAGCCATGGGGCTTGAAGTTGTTGGTACGCATGGTACTACTGCGGCTCTAGCTCTTCTTAATGACCAAGTTAAAAAAGGTGGTATCATGGCATGTAACCAGGTCGGTGGTTTGTCAGGTGCCTTTATCCCAGTTTCTGAAGATGAAGGAATGATTGCAGCAGTTCAATCTGGGCATATCAACCTTGAAAAATTGGAAGCCATGACGGCTATCTGTTCTGTTGGTCTAGACATGATTGCCATTCCTGCTGATACGCCAGATACAACAATTGCGGCCATGATTGCCGATGAAGCGGCTATTGGTGTCATTAATCAGAAAACAACAGCTGTTCGTATTATTCCTTATGGTAAGGAAGGGGACATGTTGGAACTTGGAGGTCTTCTTGGTTATGCACCAGTAATGAAGGTAAACAAAGCTTCATCGGCGGACTTCATTGCGCGTGGTGGCCAAATCCCAGCCCCTGTTCACAGCTTTAAAAACTAAATGGATGATAAGTGCTTTACCGGATTGGTAAGGCATTTTCTGATGATTTCGCTAGCTAGATAGTCAGGTGGATTTGTGCTATAATGAGTTCAAAATGACGGAAAGAAGGAGGGGTCATGAGTAAGGTTAAGCTATATATTGCGAGACACGGCAAGACTATGTTTAATACTATTGGTCGTGTTCAAGGTTGGTCTGATAGCCCTTTGACCCCGTTCGGTGAAGAAGGAATTCGTGAACTGGGGGTAGGTCTGAAAGCGGCAGGTATCCCGTTCAAATCTGCTTATTCTAGTGATTCAGGTCGAACTATTCAGACCATGGACATCATTTTACGTGAGACGGGTTTGGAAACTATTCCTTATAAACGTGACAAACGTATTCGTGAGTGGTGTTTTGGTAGTTTTGATGGTGGCTATGATGGCGAGTTTTTTTATGGTGTGTTGCCGAGAACAGTTGCTTTTCAAGGTAAGAATATACATGATGTAACTTATCCTGAGCTTGCCCAGAGTATCCTTGATGTAGATACGGCTGGTTGGGCAGAATCTTGGGAAGTTCTCAGAAAACGTATTATAGAAGGTTTTACAACTATTGCAGAGGATCTTGAAAGGTCCGGTGGTGGTGATGCTTTCGTCGTTAGTCACAATATGACCATTGCAACTTTTGCTTGGTTAATGGATCCTTCTGTCGAGCATCCTCCATTGGACAACGGTTCGGTTACTGTCGTTGCTTATGAAAATGGTATATTCACATTGGAAACACTTGGCGATATGACTTATCGTCAGGTTGGACGAGAGATAATAGAAAAAGACAATGGTAAAAAATAGCTATCCGAGTCGCCGTCTGGCGAAAAAGCAAACCAATTGGTTTTTGGTTATCAGTGGCATCTTGACTGCAATTCTTTTAGTTACAGCAGGACTTTTTTCAGTATTTGGTGTCAGTCGTACGGTCCAACAAACCAATGGATCGTCAGTAACAAAAAATAGTAAGCAAATTACCGATTCGACTCAAAGCAAGGATACAAAAGGACTACCTGATGTATCGCCTAAAGACTGGAAATTGCTTTTGGTAAATCGAGATAATAAGTCTAAAGAGCTTAATCCTGAGCTTGCTAACGTATATGGTGTTTCTGTAGATGCGAGAATTGCGAAAAATGTTGAAGAATTTTTAGCAGCAGCTCAAGAAATTAATCCAAGCTATCATTTGATTTCGGGTTATCGTAGTGTTGCCTATCAGACAGAACTTTATAACAGTTATGTTCAGCAGGAAATGGCTGATGATCCGACTTTGACAGAGTCCCAGGCAGAGAAGAAGGTTCAGACTTATTCACAACCACCGGGTGCTAGTGAGCATCAGACAGGTCTTGCGATTGACATGAGTACTGTAGACAGCTTAGATGAAGCAGATCCAGCTACTGTGGCTAAGGTCAAAAAAATAGCGCCAAAGTATGGCTTTGTTCTTCGTTTCCCAGATGGTAAGACATCGTCAACAGGTGTGGGGTATGAGGATTGGCATTTCCGCTACGTTGGTAAAGAATCAGCAGAGTACATGACTGAACATAATCTTACTTTGGAAGAATATTTGGTACTATTAAAGGAGAAAACTAAGTGAGACGACGTTTTAAACTAAAAGCCTTTATAATCTTAGTTGCTGTTTTCGCTTTAGGGATTCTCTTACCGCTGATTCTTCATGCATCTACAGTTGATAATGCTCGTACGGTAAAGGTTGCCTATACGCAGAAAGGGTTTATTGAAAACTTAGCGCCAACAGCACAAAAAATGTCTAAAAACTATGGTGTCCTTGCGTCGATTCTCCTTAGCCAAGCCGCATATGAGTCGAACTATGGTAGTAGTCTCTTATCTGTTAAATACCATAATATCTACAGTCTCCCTGCTCGGGCAGGACAAGAACATATCTATCTAAAGGATAATCTTTACAGTAAAGGCAAATGGCAATATCAAAAAGTAGATTTTGCAGTTTTTAGAGACTGGTCAAGTTCTATGTCATCTTATCTAGAAGAACTACGCCAAGGTAGATGGGGAGAATCAACCTATAAAGAGGTGGCAGGAACTACGAGTTATAAAGTTGCGGCAGAAAAGCTACAAGCTGCAGGTTTTAATAGTGATCCTGATTACGCTAAACATCTTATTTCTATTATTGAGACCTATAATTTGGTAAAATATGATCGCTGATATTAGAACACCCCTAAGGGTGTTTTTTAATGTTTCTAGGTCTCTAGATGTATTTTTA
>ENA-OQCO01000957-OQCO01000957.1-human-gut-metagenome-genome-assembly--contig:-NODE-957-length-12985-cov-1.388396_pt1 | contig 12985 bp, 15 predicted proteins | sample MGYA00242500_ERZ504582 | MGnify/ENA primary metagenome ERZ504582 (study PRJEB26092, sample SAMD00036346) | human gut metagenome | host: Homo sapiens | study: EMG produced TPA metagenomics assembly of...
AACGCCGGTCGTGTGCGCCAAAGCACAACGCACATAAGACTGCCCCCGGAGAGCCGCAACAAGCTCTCCGGGGGCATTTTTGTTTCGCTATCTTTTCCGCAAGGGAAAATCATGGTATACTGAGAACAGCAACTCGGAATTTATGGAGGTACTTCACTATGGAATACAAACGCTTTGGCGGTAAGCTCCTTGTCCGCATCGACAAAGATGAGGAAATCGGTGAAACAAATTTGATTTTAGGGGGACAAAGATGAGTGATGTAAAAGGAAAGACCGGCGCAGTCCTGAGGGAGACGGCAGTCCTGACCGGGGCGGTGGCGATCATTGCGGCGGGCGTTTTCTTTTTTCTGGTGCCGAGCCATACATCCGTCAGCAGCATTTCCGGCCTTGGCATCGTGCTGTCCAATTTTGTGCCGCTGCCCTTGTCGGTCATTACGATGATCCTGAACGTCGTGCTTCTCATCATCGGGTTCTTTACCTGCGGCAGAGAATTTGGCGCAAAGACCGTATACACCAGTGTGCTGCTGCCGGTGTTTCTGGGGCTGTTTGAAAAGCTGTTCCCGGAGTTCGGCTCGATGACCGGCAGTCAGGAGCTGGACGTGCTGTGCTATATTCTGGTGGTCAGCATCGGGCTGAGTATTTTGTTCAACCGCAATGCATCCTCCGGCGGGCTGGATATCGTGGCAAAGATCATGAACAAGTACCTGCACATGGAATTGGGAAAAGCCATGTCTCTGTCGGGAATGTGTGTGGCGCTTTCCGCGGCCCTGGTCTACGATAAAAAGACCGTGGTGCTGAGTATCCTCGGTACTTACTTCAACGGCATCGTGCTGGACCATTTCATCTTTGATAGCAGCATCAAACGCCGCGTCTGCATCATCACCGAAAAAGAGGAGGCGCTGCGTCAGTTCATCCTCCATGACCTGCACAGCGGTGCGACCATGTACGAGGCCATCGGTGCATACAATCTGGAAAAGCACAACGAGATCATTACCATCGTGGACAAGAGCGAATATCAGAAGCTGATGAACTTTATCAACCGGGAAGACCCCAAGGCTTTTGTTACCATTTACAATGTGTCCAGCATGCAGTATCAGCCCAAGATCTGATCGGCGGAGAGCTGCCGCAAAGGGCGGGCCTTTTGCGGCTTGCTCTTTGCCATAGCTGCGTGGTATACTCAAGTCCGGAAATATCAAAGCGCATGGAGGTAAAAAGCATGCTGACCTATACCTATGTTTCAGAGGGGACGTTTGCCCTGATGGAAAAACCAAAGCCGGTGCTGCAGCACGAGCGGGACGCCATTGTAAAGGTGACCCTTGCCAGCATCTGCTCCAGCGACCTGCACATTAAGCACGGCAGCGTGCCCCGGACGGTGCCCGGCATCACCGTAGGGCACGAGATGGTGGGCATCGTAGAAGAAGTGGGCAGTGCAGTGACCAATGTGAAACCCGGCGACCGGGTGACGGTGAACGTGGAGACCTTCTGCGGAGAGTGCTTTTTCTGCAAAAAAGGCTTTGTGAACAACTGCACCGATCAAAACGGCGGCTGGGCGCTGGGCTGCCGCATCGATGGCGGGCAGGCGGAGTATGTCCGGGTGCCCTTTGCGGATCAGGGACTGAACAAGATCCCGGACGGCGTCACCGATCGGCAGGCGCTGCTGGTGGGCGATGTGCTGGCCACCGGCTTTTGGGCGGCACGCATCTCGGAAATCACCACCGAGGATACCGTGCTGATCCTCGGTGCAGGGCCGACCGGCATCTGCACGCTGCTGTGCGTCATGCTGCACAGCCCCAAGCGCATCATCGTCTGTGAAAAGGACGCAAGCCGCCTGCAGTTCATCCGTCGGCACTACCCGCAGGTGCTCACCGTGCAGCCGGAGGACTGCGCCGCCTTTGTGCGTGCCCACAGTGACCACGACGGGGCCGATGTGGTGCTGGAGGTGGCAGGGGCAGACTCCACCTTCCGGCTGGCATGGGAGTGTGCACGGCCCAACGCCGTTGTGACGGTGGTGGCGCTGTACGATAAGGCACAGACCCTGCCGCTGCCGGAAATGTACGGCAAAAACCTCACCTTTAAGACCGGCGGCGTGGACGGCTGCGATTGTGAAGAAACGCTGCGTCTCATCGCAGAAGGCAAGATCGATACCGAACCGCTCATCACCCACACCTACCCCCTGCGCCGGATCGCAGAGGGCTACGAGCTGTTTGAAAAGAAACGGGACGGCGTGATCAAGGTGGCAGTGGAGTGCTGACGGTGTGCGCCAAGGCACAACGCACATAAGGTGGCCCCGGAGAGCTGTAACAAGCCCTCCGGGGCCATTTTTGTTTCCCGACATCTTTTCCGCAGCGGCAAGGCGTGGTAGAATAAGGGCAGAACCAATCCACAGGTGAGAAAATCGAACTTCAGAGAGAGGAGATGTTTCTATGCAGTCTGATGAGCTGAAACGCCGGATCTCGGCAGGCAGAGGAGATGCTTTGGCTGATCTGATTTTGAAAAATGCCAGAATTGTCAATGTGTTTACCGATGAGATCGACACCGCTGATATTGCCATCAGCGGAAATTCGATCGTGGGCGTGGGTGCGTATCACGGCCGGAAAGAAGTTGATCTGCACGGCAAATATGTCTGTCCCGGTCTGATCGATGGGCATATCCACATCGAAAGCTCAATGCTCTGTGGTCCGGCTTTCGAGCAGGCAGTGCTGCCCCACGGTACCACTGCGGTGGTCACAGACCCACACGAGATCTCGAACGTTGCGGGGCTGGAAGGCTTGGATTTTATGCTGGAAACGACAAGAAATCTGACCCTTTCGGTTTATTTCATGCTGCCCTCCTGTGTTCCGGCCACGGATCTGGATGAATCCGGTGCGGTGCTGAACGCAGAACAGCTCCGGCCTTACTACGGCGATCCCCGTGTGCTGGGGCTTGCAGAGCTGATGAATGCCTATGGGACGGTGCGCTGTGACCCGAAGATCCTGCAGAAGATCCGCGACTGCACCGAAGCGGGAAAGATTGTGGATGGCCATGCGCCGCTCTTGAGCGATAAGGACCTGAATGCTTATATTGCGGCAGGCGTTCAGTCCGATCACGAGTGCTCCAACATCGAGGAAGCCATGGAAAAACTCCGGCGCGGACAATACATCATGATCCGGGAAGGAACGGCTGCCAAAAATATGGAGGCCCTGATGCCGCTGTTCCGGGAGCCCTATTGCAGCCGCTGTATGCTGGTGACGGATGATAAGCACCCCAGTGACCTGCTGGACAGCGGCCACATCGATTCCAACATCCGTAAAGCGATCCGGCTGGGCGCAGATCCAGCAGTGGCCGTCAAAATGGCAACGCTGGTCCCGGCACAGTATTTTGGGTTCAAGCAGCGCGGTGCCGTAGCACCGGGGTATGCTGCCGACCTCATTGTAGTATCGGATTTTGAATCCTTTACGGTCGAACAGGTTTACAAGAATGGCACGCTGGTGGCCGAGCACGGAAAAACGCTGAAACCCGCACCGCTTGACATCGACCGTGTGAGATTTTCCCACGTTATGGATTCCTTTGATCTGGATGAGATCACACTGCAGGACCTGGAACTTCGGGAAAGCGGGGAGCAGGAGCGTGTCATCTGCCTGAACCGGGGCGAGCTGCTTACGGAGGAAAAAATCATCCCGTTCCAACGGCATCCGGGCAAAGCTCCCGGTGCGGACCCGGAACACAACATCGTAAAACTGGCCGTTTTTGAGCGGCATCATCACTCCGGCCATGTGGGCATTGGCTTTTTAGGAAACTTCAGCCTGAAATGCGGAGCCGTTGCATCGAGCATCGCACATGATTCCCATAACCTGATTGTGGCAGGGGACAACGATACCGATATGATGCTGGCCGGCAACACTGTGCGGAAAAACAAAGGCGGACTTGCGTTTGTGGCAGATGGACAGGTCGTGGCAGAACTTGCGCTTCCGGTGGCCGGATTGATGAGCACCGAAAGCGCAGAGAGCGTTGCGGCGAAAATGCAGGCGCTGAACGATGCCCTCAAGGCACATGGTGTAGCGGAAGATATCGGCATCTTTATGACCCTCGCCTTCGTCAGCCTTCCGGTCATTCCCAAACTCAGACTGAATACATACGGCATCATCGATGTAGCGCAGCAGAAAGTCGTTCCGGCTGTTTTTTAATAGGCGATAACAAAAATACTGCCGGAGACCGACCTGAATGGTCCGGCTCCGGCAACAGAACAGTTCGTTCCTACTCTTAGAAGCGAGCCGCATCAAGAGAAAAATTGACGGAAATTCTTATTTGATAAATCGGAATTTGTGGAGGAAAGCCCGATGAAAGAAAAGAGTTGTCAAACTCGTTGAGGAACGATTCACTATTGAGCAAGCGTATCAAACCCGGATACAATTACTCTTGTTTTTCTGCCGGGATTGACTGCGGACCATCGATTGTTTGATAAGCAGATTCAGTATTTCGAGAGCAGATATAATGTTATCGTCTGGGATGCGCCGGCACATATTTTTTGTCCGGAAGCGTGGTATACATTGCACATAGACGCACCTGAGGGAGGGACGGAAATGGAAACTGAAAAAGTATATGCCATGCCATTTGCAAAAATATATCCTATGCTGGTGGCAAAGGCAGTCCGCAAGGGGCGGACGCAGGCAGAAGTAGATGAAATTATTGGGTGGCTGACGGGTTACAGCGCCCCGCAAATTGAGGCTGCGGTGCAGAATGGAACGCTGTATGGAGATTTCTTTCGAGACGCTCCGCAGCTCAATCCGGACCGGGTGCTCATAAAGGGCAGCATCTGCGGCGTAAAGCTGGAGAGTATCGAAGAGCCGCTGATGAAGGAAATCCGCTATTTGGACAAGCTGGTGGATGAGCTGGCTAAGGGCAAAGCGATGGAGAAGATCAAGCGGACAAACAAATGAGGAAAAGCAGCCTATTATACACCGACAGAGAATGTGGCTATAATCCTTGAAAAAACACTGTATGGAAAGGACAAACACGATGAACGCTCTGGATATTATGAAACGCCCTGCCGCCTACGTCAGCGGCTATGAAAACACCCCCACGGAGGAACAGAACCGTGCAAAGCAACTGTGCTGGGAGTACAACCGCACCGCTCCCAACGAACAGGAAAAGCGGCGCAGCATCCTGCAGACCCTGCTGGGCACCTGCTCTCCCATGACCGGCATTGAGCCAGATTTCCACTGTGACTATGGCTTCAACATCCATACCCACGGCTTGGCGGTCATCAATTATAACTGTGTCATTCTGGATACCTCTCCGGTAAATATCGAAGCAGGTGCCTTTATTGCCCCAGGCGTATGCCTTGCCTGCTCCGGTCATGCCATCGACCCGGAGCAGCGCAGCCGTGGCATTGGCACTTCGGCACCCATTACGCTGGAGGAAAACGTCTGGATCGGTGCAAATTCCACCATCTGCGGCGGCGTTACCATCGGGGCAGGCTCGGTTATCGGGGCGGGAAGCGTCGTCACTCATGACATTCCCGCCGGCGTCATCGCTGCAGGGGTGCCCTGCAAGGTGATCCGCCCAATTACCGAAAAAGATAAGTTCAAGCCGGAGGATATTCTGTTCTGAGAAATTCAGATCGGAAACGCTGAAAAAACATACGCACAAGCCCTCCGGAGACATTTTTGTTTTTCGCCATGCTTTTCTGCGGGGAGAAGGCATGGTATACTGAGAGCGACAACTCGAAATTCAAGGAGGTTCTGTTATGCGCACGGAGAAGAAATCCCACCGATCTAGGATGGATCCTATTGTTGCTTTAGTTTTGATTTTCGCTGTACTAAAAGTAACAGGATTGATTTCGTGGTCATGGCTATGGGTACTCAGCCCGATTTGGATTACCCTTTTGATTTTCGCTGCTATTTTTTCTTCCATTTTGGTCGGTGGACGAATCGTTAAAGGAAAATGGTAACTTCCAGTTTGCCGGGCAGACAGACATCTAAAAAACATGCAAAAACGAGGAAATTGCCATGGTACTTTATTTTACGGGAACCGGCAACAGCCGGTATCTGGCGCGGCGCATTGCCGAAGGGTTGGAGATGCCGCTTTACGACCTGAACGCCTGCATCAAGGCAGGGGATACTGCCCCGGTGCAGACCGGGCGGGATGTGGTGCTGGTCACGCCTACCTACGCATGGCGTATCCCCCAGGTGGTGTCGGAGTGGCTGGGCAAGACCGCGCTGACCGGGGCAGAGCGCATCTGGTTTGTGATGGACTGCGGCAGCGAGATCGGCAATGCGGCAGACTATAACCGGCAGCTTGCGGCGCAAAAGCAGCTGCAGTACATGGGGACTGCTCAGATCATCATGCCGGAAAACTACATTGCCATGTTCAATGCACCCCAAAAAGAGCAGGCAAAGAGCATTGTGGAGCAGGCAGAGCCTGCGCTTCGGAAGGTGCTGACCCAGCTCAGAGCCGGGCAGGAATTTCCTCCGCCAAGAGACAACCTCTATGACCGCTTTATGAGCGGCCCGGTGAACCCGGTGTTCTATCGCTTCTTTGTAAAAGCCGATGCCTTCCGGGCAACGGATGCCTGCATTGGCTGCGGTAAGTGCGTGGAGCTGTGCCCCTTGAACAACATCCGTCTGGAAAACGGGAAGCCGGTCTGGGGAAAAAACTGCACCCACTGCATGGCGTGCATCTGCTATTGCCCCAAAGAGGCCATCGAGTACGGCAAAAAGAGCAAAGGGAAGCCCCGGTATCACTTTGAAGCGCTGGAAAGGAAGCAGCAGGACGCCTGAAGGAGAGCGGAAATTAGATGAAGTTTTTATACTTGCATGGGTTGGGACAAAAACCAGACAGTTGGGACAGAGTAATAAAAGAAACGAGGTCTCGGACAGCAGCGTCTGCTTGAGTTTGGCAGAGATGCTGGAGGACAAAGCGGCCACTTATGGGGAACTGTATGCTGCATTTTCAGGAGAGTGTGATAAGGAACAGGATGAAATCGTCTTGTGCGGGCTTTCCTTGGGTGCTGTTCTGGCACTTAATTATGCGATAGACCATCCGGATAAAGTAAAGGCGCTTGTGTTAATTGCGGCACAATACAAAATGCCTGAAAAGCTATTGAAGTTCCAGAATATGCTGTTCCGCTTTATGCCAAATGCAACGTTCAAGCAATTTGGATTCAAAAAAGCAGATGTGATCAGCTTGTGCGGTACGATGACGGAATTGGATTTCAGGGATTCATTATGTAAGGTGTCCTGTCCGGCATTGATCGTTTGTGGGGAAAAGGACAACGCAAACAAAAAAGCCTCAAAGGAACTTGCCAGTTATTTGAGCGGTTCCCACTTCCATGAACTTCTGAAAGCAGGTCATGAAGCAAACATAGAATCTCCGGAGGAATTGGCAACAGTGTTACAGGAATTTTATGATAATGTCGAATAAACTACGATTCATCAAAGAAAGAGGACTGTAAAATGAACATCGAAGAACGGGCGGCACAGGCTGCTGCATGGAAAGCTACTGGACAGTGCAACTGTGCACAGGCGGTGCTGAAGGCATTTGAGGACAAGCTGCCGGTGGATGCCGACACCCTGATGAAGCTGGGCGCAGGCTATGCCGCCGGCATGGGCTGCATGGAGAGCACCTGCGGCGCACTGATCGGCGCTGTGATGGTGGCGGGCATCGTTACCGACGGCAAGGGCACACCCCGCATTTCCAAGGAACTGCTGCAAAACTTTCAGGAAAAGTGCGGTGCTACCATCTGCAAGGATCTGAAGAGGATAGAGAACGGCGCACCGCTGTGCCCGTGCCCGGAGTGCGTCCGCAATGCTGTTCTGGCACTGGGCGAGGTGCTGGGAGAGTAAGATGAAGAAGATCTTGTTTGTTTGCCACGGCATTATGTGATACATACTGTGGGACCGATATGGAATGGTGGAAGGAATAGAGAAGAGGAGCTTCTTGCTAACTGCTATTTTAATTCTATGAAGCTGGCTAGGGATAATGGAATCAGGTCTATTGCATTTCCTTCTATATCAACAGGAGTATATAGTTTTCCGGTGGAGCTTGCAGCAAAGATTGCGGTACGTACAGTTGCCAGATTTCTGCAGGAGAATCCGGGGCAGTTTGATTTAGTGGAATGGGTGCTATTTGATTCTCATACCGAATCGGTGTAGGAAGCAGAAGTTACGCTCTATTATAATATACGAATTTAGTTTATTTGAATCAAGCAAAAAGCTCAAAAAGGAGAGATTATTCATGGTTTTATTGGTTGTAGATGCACAGAATGGTATCGTGGATGAACGCTTATATGAGTTCAAAAAGTTTGTTGGTAATATCAAAAAGCTGATTGGAGCTGCTCGAGAACAAGGCATAGAAGTTATTTATGTACAGCATGATGATGGACCTGATACCGGATTCTCTATCGGGGATGATGAGTTTGAGGTTTATTCCGAGTTTCAACCGATGTCTGATGAAAAACGGTTTATCAAGTCCGTATGCAGTGCGTTCAAAAAAGAGAGTGGTCTGCTTGAGTATCTGACTGCAAAGGAAGAAAAAGACGTGATGATTTGTGGCATTATGACTGATTTCTGTATCAATGCCACGGTAGAGGCTGGTTTTGAGCATGGCTTACACATGATTGTTCCTGCCTATGCAAATTCTACGCAGGACAATGAGTACATGACTAGGGAACAGGCTTACCATTACTATAATGAATTTCTCTGGCCTGAACGATATGCAGACTGCGTACCAATGGACAGGGCATTGGAATTACTCAAAAAATGATATAGCGTAAACGGTCTTTGCTGAATACCTTTGTTACCGAAATACATTACATAAACTTCAAGATTATGTTGCAGTAAATTCAATAAATCAGTATCATGTGAATATCTGCCGCAGCCCTATGGCGGAATTTGTGATGAAGGACTTAGTGGAAAAGGCGGGGATTTTGAAGCCACATGGCAGGATGTGCTGGAGGGCTGCACCGCCCTGCTGGAAGAGCTGCGATAAAAGGGAAAGGGGATGACGAAACGTTTATTGCAAGGGCGAACGGTTTGCTGACCTGTCGTTTGCCGGGGAAGTCTTTGATAGAATAAACCTATTGACATGGTGCGAAAATGGGGTTTATACTATCCCCAACACAAGGAAGGGAGCACAGGCAGATGAAATGTACAACAGATGCCCGGCACAGGCTGCCCGGGCGAATGCGCTGCTCCCAGACAAATTCCCGACAGACAGACTAGAAAAAACAGGAAGATGCCGTTGTCTGGGAGAAGTGCCCGAACATACATCGTCACAATAAAAGGAGAACCGACAATGGCTGATTATAAACTGTGGAACGCACTGAATGACGCTAAGAAATATCGCTGGGGTGGAACTTTCTCACTCGCTGAACAACGAAAGCCCCTACTGGTCCGGCATCCCGGAAGGCTCTGTGGAGCTGGCAAAAACCGTGTGGGACTGGGGTAAGCCGGAACTGGAATGCCTGATTCAGACCTCAAATTCCCCGGACAGTTCGGTACCCACATCGACTTCCCGGGGCACTTCATCAAGGGCAAAGCATTGTCCGAAAAGTACGATGTGAACGACCTGATCTTCCCGCTGGTGGTCATCGATATTTCTGAGCAGGCCAAGAAAGACCCTCGCTACGCTGTGACGGTGGAGGACATCAAGGCCTATGAGGCAAAGTACGGTCCTATCCCGGATGGTGCGCTGGTGGCTCTGCGCAGCGACTGGTACAAGAAGTGGCCGGATATGGATGCGCTGTCCGGCATCGACGCAGAGGGTAAAGAAAATGCCCCCGGCTGGTCGCTGGAAGCATTGGAGTATATCTATAAGGTGCGCAACGCCGCCGCCAACGGCCACGAAACGCTGGATACCGATTCCTCTGCGGTGGCGGAGGAAAAGGGCGACCTTGCCTGCGAGCGCTATGTTCTGGACAACGACAAGCTGCAGGTGGAGGTGCTTGCAAATCTGGATAAAGTACAGCCTGCCGGTGCGGTGGTCATCGTTTCTTATCCCCGCATTGAAGGTGCAACTGGTCTGCCCGCACGGGTTTGGGCCATTACCGAATAAGAGCGGAGAAGTGGGAAAATGTCCTTTGAAAAAGCAAAAGCAGACCTGGAAGAAGAAGGTCTGGGAGACCATGTCATTGTGCTGAACGAGTCCTCGGCAACCGTGGCAGAGGCAGCTCACGCACTGGGCGTAGAGCCTGCCAGCATCGCCAAAACGCTGTCGGATGGACTCTTTTGTGATTCGCAGAGTAATGCCGACAATATTGATTCCGTATTGCAGACGTAAAAACTGTTGACCCTGCGATTGGGCTCCATCTGCAATGAAAAAGGGCAAAGCCGCCTGCATTCAGGAGACCTTGCCCTTTTGTGTTATATTTTACAATAAATTAGGCAGTTTCCCGTGTATTCACAGCGCCACATTGACCGGCAGGACATACACGCCGTCGGCGGCGTAGAAGGTCGATCTGAGTAATCGTCTTGCCGATGATGGATGCAAAGTAAGGATCATCGGCATTGAAGCCAAGCTTGGTACCATGCCAGATGTTGGCCACATGTTGCAGGCCGTACTCACTGCCATCGGCGGTGGTCAGAACTACGCCGTAGACCTTGTTGGCCTTGTAGTCCAGATCAAAGCCGGAGAGCTTCATCTCGTAATTGGTGTGGTGACCGTTGGTGTTCAGCTCCACAGTAACACCCTCCACGGTAGTCTCGGTGGCGTGGATCTTGCCAAACTCCCACTTGCCGCTCAGCAGGTTATACCATGCGGTGATGTAGTAGGCAGGGGTCTCACTGAGCTTATAGTACCGCAAAGCCCTTGACCTTTTTGCCGGAGCGCAGTATACTTTTTATATGGTTAGTTATGCTTAACCACAAGGAGGTACGACATGATACAAGACGCATTCTGGGGGATCCTGATCCCCTTTCTGGGCACAAGCCTTGGGGCGGGCTGTGTGTTCTTTTGAAAAGTCCCTGAGCGACGGCATCCAGCGTGCCCTCACCGGCTTTGCAGCCGGAGTGATGGTGGCGGCATCGGTATGGAGTCTGCTGATCCCGGCCATGGAGCAGGCTGCAGATCTGGGCAGGCTGGCGTTTTTCCCTGCAGCGGTGGGCTTCTGGCTGGGCATCCTGTTTTTGCTGCTGCTGGATCATCTTATTCCGCATCTGCACCAGAATAGTTTGCAGGCCGAAGGGCCAAAAAGCCAACTCCAACGCACCACGATGATGGTTCTGGCAGTGACGCTGCACAACATCCCGGAGGGCATGGCAGTGGGCGTAGTCTATGCCGGATACCTTGCCGGGACTGCTCAGATCACTGCCGCCGGGGCGCTGGCGCTTTCTCTTGGCATTGCCATCCAGAACTTCCCGGAGGGCGCCATCATCTCCATGCCCCTGCGGGCGGAAGGAATGAAAAAAGGCCGGGCGTTCTGGGGCGGCGTACTGTCCGGCATCGTAGAGCCCATCGGGGCAGTGCTGACGATTCTGGCGGCAGGCATCGTGGTGCCCGCATTGCCCTATCTGCTCAGCTTTGCCGCCGGAGCCATGCTGTATGTGGTGGTGGAGGAACTGATCCCGGAAATGTCGCAGGGGCAGCACTCCAACGTTGGCACGGTATTTTTTGCGGTGGGCTTCAGCGTGATGATGGTGCTGGATGTGGCACTGGGGTGACGGTTGGGGGTTCCCGAAAGCGAAATCTCTTTCGGAATCTCCGAAAATGCCTAAACTCCTTGACAGAGGCAACGGCAGGGCGTATTATTTTGGCAGAAGGACCGCTGAGAAGCGGCATTTTATAGAACAGTAAGTTAGCTTTACCTAACTTACGGCACGAGGAATTGCTGGCCTGTCATCCGGTGCAGTGGGCGCATCTGGTAAAAAGTATTGCATTGTGAACGGTAAACAGAAAGAGGGTGGCATTATGTCCTTTTTTGAAAACACCCGAAAGCCCGTAGGCTTTGGCGGGAAGATCATGGTTGCTATGATGAACTTTGGACACAGCGCAATGGCAGAATGGGGGCTGCGCTTTTTACAGCCTGCCCCGGATGCCATGGTGCTGGACTGCGCTGCGGCGGTGGAGCGAACATTAAAACGCTGTTGAAACTGTGCCCCAAAGGCAAAGTGCAGGGCATCGACTATTCGGCTGTCAGCGTGGAAAAAGCGCGAAAGGTCAATGCGGGTGCCATTGCGGCAGGACGGTGTACCGTGCAACAGGCAAGTGTGGCAGAGCTGCCGTTTGAAGCGGAGCAGTTTGATGTGGTGACCGCCTTTGAAACGGTCTATTTCTGGCCGGAGCTTGCGCAGAATTTCCGAGAGGTCTATCGGGTGCTGAAGCCAGGCGGGGTCTTTTTCATCTGTAACGAAGCAAACGGCGATACGGACAAGGACAAGAAGTGGACGGAGATCATCGGCGGCATGACCATCTATACGGATACTGCCCTGAAAGCATATCTGGAGCAGGCAGGCTTCTGTAAGATCCAAAGCCACAAAAATAAAAAGGGCTGGCTTTGCGTTACGGTGCAAAAGCGGTGAAATAGTGCAACCGTAACATTTGGAACAGTGAAGGGCATGGCATGGTTTGTCTGCCGGAAAGCAGAATGAGGAGCACAGGGAGGAACCTATGAAATACAAAATTGAGAAAACACCGTGCAGGAGACGCTGATCCTCCACTGTATTCCCGGAAGCTGTGTACCGAACTGTACCCAAACCTTTATCGGGACGAAACAGCGGTGCATCTGATCGACCAGATCGACTACGACTTTTCAGAGGCAGAGGAAAACTCCCGCAGCCGGATGCAGCGCTTTGGTGCGCTGGAGGTCGCCATGCGGCAGAATGACCTTGCGTGGGAGGTACGGAATTATCTGAAAACCCATCCCAGCGCGGCGGTGGTCAATCTGGGCTGTGGGCTGGATAACACCGGCAGAGCCTGCGACAACGGCAGATGCAAGATCTACAATCTGGACTCCCGGATGTGATCGCCTTGCGGCAGCAGCTGCTGCCCGCCGGGGAGCGGGAGCAAAACAT
>ENA-OQCO01000958-OQCO01000958.1-human-gut-metagenome-genome-assembly--contig:-NODE-958-length-12973-cov-1.769111_pt1 | contig 12973 bp, 16 predicted proteins | sample MGYA00242500_ERZ504582 | MGnify/ENA primary metagenome ERZ504582 (study PRJEB26092, sample SAMD00036346) | human gut metagenome | host: Homo sapiens | study: EMG produced TPA metagenomics assembly of...
CCGGCCTTGATGGAAAGCCTTCTGATAACCTGATCGACAATGCCCTAAAGGCTACGGATGCCGGGTGGAAGCATTTGGGTAAAGGCTTATGAGAAAGCTGGAAAAAGATCTTTGAGGTGTCGGATACCGGAATGGGGGATCCCGGAGGAAGAACTGGGAAAGATCACAGATGCATTCTATATGGTGGACAAATCACGAAGCCGAAAAGAAGGCGGATCCGGACTTGGGCTGGCACTCTGTGTGAAGGTGGCTGAAATCCATGGCGGATGCTTGAAAATCGAAAGCAGACAGAGAGAGGGGACCACGGTAAGAGCCATCTTCTGATTTACAATTTGTTTACATCTTGATGAATACATCGGCGAAGCAATATGGTACTCTTTTCTCATAAGAAGAGGGTACCTTTTTTAATACCGAAAGGAAAGGATGGAAAAAGGATGAAGAAAATAAAAATGTTTATGGGAGCCGTTCTGTGTATGAATCTTTTGACATTATCCGGATGTGACCGTGTTGTCCAGTCTGCTGTTGTGGAAGAAAAGGATCAGACAGAACAGAAAAAAGAAGAGAAAAAGGAGACAGTTCAGAAAACCGTTGCCGAACAGGTACAGGCACCGGAAACATACCAGACAACGATCCAGGCAGATCTAAGATCAGCGGACCGGGAGGATAAAGAAACCCCGATGAATTTTACCCTGACAGCGGATGCACCGGTAAAAGTGCCGGATGTAGATGCAATCTGTTTAAAAAAGGTAAAAAGAATGGCGATTTCTGAAGAAGAACAGAATAAAATAAAAGACACATTCGGAAAAGGACAGTCCATGCAGGAAGAGAAGAATGAGAACGAACAGGCGGGGACATATACAGTAGATGGACTGACCTATCGGTATTCTTATACACAGAGTGAGCAGGTATCGGATGTGGAGGAACTTGGATTTCAGATAGCGAAGTTTAGCTTTGACGATTGTGGGGACATGACCCTGGCATCAAGTGAGAAAAAAGAAAGGGAAGAACGCTTTCAAAATTATATAAAGGCAGGAAGTGGGAAAGTGTCTGAAAAGGAAGCAAAGGAGAAGGTTTCAGGTCTTGTGTCCGGAGACTGGGAGCTATTTGAAAGTTCCTCAAAAGCACTTACTGAAGGAAGCACTACCCTGGAAAAAGATGAATTCATTTTTGAACGGATGATAGACGGGGTTCCGGTTAATTATGTGAGGGGAAACCTCTCTGCCTGTTAATGAACAGGCTCTTGAATGGGAAAACGAAGATGGAACACTTCATGAAGGACAGTCTGAAGGATGGGAAAATGAAGTACTGACGATGGACTTTTGCAGTGGGACACTTCAGAGTTTTCTGCACCGAAATCCCATAGAAGCATCGAATGCTTCCGATGAGAGGCTGTTCTTACTTCCTTTTGATGAGGTCACGGATATCTTTGAAAAAACGATCACTTTGCAGGTCATGACAGAAGACAGGAATCGGCTGATCTCTGTCGATGGAGGAAGCCACTACCGTTATCCGTCCATTGATGCACAGAGTGCGGAGATAACCATAACAAAGGTACAGCTGGGTTATATGTGCATGCCAGACAGTGAAGGCAGCGATACCGAAGCAGTCCTGATCCCGGTGTGGGATTTTTATGGAACCTGGACATCCAAAGAGCCAGAGTATGAGTACGGAAATGGGGAGGATGGACCGGTCATAGGAGACGTGACGATGGATTATGCAGGTGTTCCACTCCTTACGATCGATGCACGGGATGGAAGCGTAATACAAAGGATTCAGGCTGGATGGGCGGCTTCTATGGGTCCCAAGGATATAAAATAGAGTGTGAATTTCAATTTCTAATCAATGATGACCGAAAGACCTGGAATTTCAGGTCTTTCTGCTTTACAGGAAAAAGAAAAATACGTTATACTTTTCCTATAGAAAAAGGTTGGAGGAATATGTATGGCAGAAAAAATGGCAGAGCGGATCGCAGAGATTTTAAAAGAACCTAATTTTCAAACGGCAGAGAAAGCACTGACAGATTTCTGCGGACCGATGGATGGGGAATTCAAGAATCTTCTGGTGGATATTATTGTGGAACGATGGATTGATACGCCTAAAGACGTACCGTTTTCCTATGCCCGCAGCATTTGGAATCAGAAAGATATAAATAGAGAAGAGTATCAGGCATTGCTGGAGGAAATCCGAAGCTATCCCATCGCACCGATCAACAAGGCAAAGATATCGGATTTTTTATGGGTTGTGGAAAATGATTTTTCAAATGCAAAAATAGCAGAAACGGCTTATTGCGAACACTTGAAGAACACCGGTGCATTTGCAGATCATATCATGGCTATAAACCGGATCTTGTTTATCTCTAAAAAAATCCGAAGCAAGGAAATCAATGAAGAGGTGCGAAAGAATCTGCTGATAAAAGTATTAGAAGAGTATGATAACAGCAGCCACGCAAAAATTGGATATTTGATAAAAACTGCCATGGAGGAAAAAGTGGATACAGGATATCTGATCCCTTATGTGGAAAATATCTTGAAAACTTACGATGATAATAGCTGTGATGCACCGCTCATTGGTAAGTTTTGTGATCTGTTGGAAGAACTCTATTGCAGAAAAAATAACTGGCAGAAGAAAAAGTGTATTACTGAACCTAAACTGATTGCGATACGAAGACGTAAGATTCAGGCTGTCCGGATGGAGGCTGAATATGCCGGGGCCTCTTCCAAAGGAAATTTAATGAGAAAGATTCACAATTTGAAAGAGGTTATTCAGTTGTTAAAAACCATACAAGGTACGGAAGAAGAAAGAAAGGCACTGTTGCAGGAAATAGCACAGATAGAAGAAGCTTCCCTTTCGGAGATGATGGTATGGAGTGATAAACAGGATGCCAGCGGCATTGTAAAAGAACTGTTCCGCCAACTGGAAGATCTTGATAAAGAAGAGGCATTATGTTATTTTGCTTCATTTCTTCCGATTCCGGTAAGAGAAAAGGTAAAGAATCAAGTATTAAATAGGACTGGGATCCTGAACACGATATTTCCAGCGGCAATCCTTGGAAAAGGAGGAAAATTAATTGCTAAAAGCGGGCCTGTGAAAAAGCCCGATGGAACAATCGATGAAGGTGCGCTTAAGGATAATATGGAGCGGACAGCAGCCATGGAGATGGATTATTTTGCACAGATCCTGGTGAGCAATACGTTTGAATATATTCGTTCCAGATTTTTGATCGAAGAGAGTGATATAAAAAAGATTGTAGATGTAAGTTGTGCGATTCCGGAGGGGAGAAAAGAATCGTATACCAAGGGTCTCATGTTTGGCTTTTCTGGAGATTTCTTGACGGCGCTCAGTATCCTGATTCCACAGATAGAAAATGCAGTAAGATATCTGGCAGTGGAATGTGGAGAACCTGTTTATAACATGAATGAAGAAGGGATTGAAGAAGTAAAACCAATGCACGCTGTCTTAGAATTGGAAGGAGTAAAAGAAAGCCTGGATGAAGACCTTATATTTGCTTTAAATACGATTTTCTGTTCAAAATTTGGATTTAACATGCGCAACAATGTGGCACATGGAATGCTGGATGATCAGGCATTCCAGAGCTTTAAAGCTTTGTATATCTGGTGGTTTGCACTGAAATTTTGCTATCTATTCTGCGGAAAATTACAGGAGGAGAATAGAAGCAAAATAAATAAAAAGCTGAAACAGCTGATGGAGAAGAAAGATAATATGGATGAGAATTAATATAAAATGGTTGGACGGATGGTATGGTTTCCTTAAAAAGTGTTCGGAAGTATCTGGCAAGCATAGCGTTTGGATATCAAAACGCACTTTGGGGACGGCCTCAACCCCCGGAATGTGTAGCACTGAGAGTAAATCTATAAATATAATATGAATTATAAAAACACTCCAACTTATTAGTAGTCAGAGTGTTTTTCATAAGCATATATTTTTTTCTATAAAAAATAGAGAGAAAGTATTTTGGTAGTTACGGATTTAAGAAAAACCAAAATTCATGTCCCTGGCATACAATATAGCGCTCCAGCCATTCATTAAAAGGAAGGTTAAAACGATCGGTATCAGGAGCTGGATAACATAAATAATCTTCTCTACCTTCTGATACAGCTTGTAAATCCATGGTTATATCACCTATATCTTGCAGAAAAAGAATGGGAAGATGATAGGTGAATTCTGGATCAGATAAAATGGGTGTATTATTCCAAACCTCTTTTTGATTAAGAGCTTCTTTTAAAGAGTAGATGGTACAGCTGACCAGAGAACTACCCTCTTCTCCGCAAAAAAGCTCCATTCCATTTGAACAAGATAAAAAGGCTTTATAAGAAGCGGGAAGTTTCATGTTGGGAAAGTATTTTTCAAATAACTGAAATTCTTCAGAGGATACAGGTGGGTAAAATTTATGAGTTACTTTTATAGGCTCATCACCTAAATGCCATTGATAGACCCAACCATTATTATCCATTTCATATTTTAAATTTTTAAAAATTCTGTGTATTGCATTTACATCTTCCATTATGTACTCTCCTTAATAATTTCTAAACCAAGAAGTTATTGCTCTATGGCTTTCGGTTTTGACAGGCATTAAATTATTAAAATCATTTAAAGCACCGCCATATTGTCTTGGGCGTATATGATGAATTTGAACACTTGACCAATTGAGCAATATTTTGATTTGAGGCAAAAACACTAAAATTGACGCTTAATATCAATGTAAGCGATAACATCCACATGAGTATTATTCTTAATTTATTTTTTTTACGCATAGTTGTCCTCCCGAAAAATATTTAGCTGTCAAATTAGCGCTTTTGTTCAACAACGGAAAGCGATTATAGCACGTTTTATGTTTTTTTCAATAGTTTTTTGCGCATTTATAAGATTTGTATAGAGGTTATTATGAAAAAACATAATATCACTAGAAAAGTAGTTACAGTAAGAATTGAGTAATTGAACCCAAAAGAGTGTATTTGGAAAGAAAAAAGGTGACGTTGTATATGTTGTTGATTTTTTAATTCTAAATATAAATATAGTATCACTATTTTTGAAACTTTTAGTATAAAATTTTATAAATATATAATAAAATTCATTTATAAACACACTGAGGACAATAAGAATATTCGGGTTGAAATACAATGTAATTGTCGAAAACCTATATTCAAATTGAGTATCTATAGTTTTCAGTAAGAAGAGTTCAATAGTAAGTTCAAATATCCATGCAGATAGTAATATCATCAGAAAAAGTGTATAATTACAAGGAAAGAATTCGATGAAAAAATTTATCTATGCAGAAAAGTATTGATGGATCGAGAGGGGATCAGTATGAGGGTTGACAAAACTTGTGGATTTGACTCTAATGGTGTGTGTGACATGTATACCACATGCAAGGAAGGCGAAGAGTGCGATGACTGGGAAGCTTCTTTGATAAGTTTTTATCTACACAACTGGATGCATTAAAGAAATGTAGAGAAGAATTTCGTGATTGTTATGGGGACGAGCTGATAGAAAAATTTAAGCAAAATGGTTATGCTGCAATGGAAGCAAAGATAGAAAAACAAAATGCAGTCGATAAAATAAGAAATGAAAAGTACAGGGAAGAAAACCAGAACAGATATCAGTATAAGGAGATGTACGATGCCATTTAAGATAGTTCGTAACGATATAACAAAAGTGAAAGCAGATGTGATTGTAAATACTGCAAATCCGAATCCGATATGTGCAAGCGGTACAGATTTAGCCATATATGAGGCGGCAGGAAAAGAACAGCTTCTTGCCGAAAGAGCAGGCATCGGCAAGATTGCAAGAGGTGATATTGCTGTTACCGGTGCATACAATCTAAAGGCAAAATATATTATTCATGCAGTAGGACCGGTATGGACAGATGGAAGGCACTATGAATTTGAAATCCTTGAGAATTGTTATCGAAAATCATTACAGAAAGCATTGGAGCTTGAGTGTGAGAGTATAGCATTTCCACTGATTTCGACAGGAGTATATGGATTCCCCAAGGACAAGGCATTACAGATCGCTGTGTCAGTATTCAGCCAGTTTCTTACAGAAAATGAAATGGAAATCATACTGGTAGTGTTTGATAAAAGATCTTTTCAGCTGTCCGGTCAGATTGTTGGGGATATTGATTCTTATATAGATGCAAATTACGTCAGAGAAATTCATAGAAAAGAGTATCCGATAAGGAGCAGAAGAAGTACTCGTATAAAAGAATTGGCAGAAGAAGATTTCAATGAAGAAATGCTTCAGAGAGAAGAAGACAACTATCCATTTGAGGAAATGACAGATACTGGCATGACAGAATTGCTCATGTCGTTAGAAAATATATCATTGGAAGACCAGCTTGCGAATATTGGAGTTTCGTTTCATGACAAATTATTTGAGCTGATTGATGAAGCACATCTTGATAATAAGGATGTGTGGAAACGGGCAAATCTTGATAGGAAACATTTTTCAAAGATTCAGTGTGACCAGAACTATCATCCAAAGAAAAAGACGGTAATGGCACTCTGTATTGCACTGCACCTTGATTTGGAACAGTCAAAAGACTTACTTGCCAGAGCGGACTGGGCGTTCAGCCCAAGCAGTAAGGTGGATCTGATTGTACAGAAGGCAATAATAGATAAGCAGTATGATATGATGCAGTTGAATGTAACTTTGTTTAAGTATACGAATGAAATTCTTGGAGTATAGGAGCAAGATGTATATGGAAGTATGATGCATACAGCTTTTTGTGATAAAAGGCATAGTCAGGAAGTCTTTGATAACATGAAAAAAGATCTACAGGAATTTATTGATAAGGATACAACTGCTGAGGAAGAAGACATTTTCTATGAAGAGTTTACAAGTAAATATTGATTGTCATATGTTACGTCGGCACTTATAGTATCAGCGTATGTTTTGTCCTAAAAAGTGTCGCCCGGACAGCGACCATATAAAGATGTCGTTCAACTATACTCATATTGTAACAAAGAAAAAGAGCTGCCGGAGCAATCCGGAGATTGGAGGCATATATGTACGGAGCAATTTTAGGAGATATTATAGGAAGTCCATTTGAATTTGATAGAGGAGATAAAACAAAGGAATTTGATCTGTTTACTAAAGGCTGTGACTTTACAGATGATTCTGTTATGACAATAGCGGTTGGAGAAGCTCTTCTTGCAGTTGGACCGGAAGCTACAGTAAAGGAAATTGAAGAGGCAGTAGTAACTAATATGCAGGATTGGGGAAAAAGATATCCATATGCAGGTTATGGTGGAAGATTCAGGTATTGGCTTAGAGAAAGAAATCCTAAGCCATACGGAAGTTATGGGAATGGATCCGCCATGAGAGTGTCAGCGGTGGGATGGCTTTATGATTCGCTGGAAAGAACGAGAGAGGTGGCAAGAGCGACAGCAAATGTGACACATAATCATCCGGAAGGCATTAAGGGTGCAGAGGCAACAGCCAGTGCAATATACATGGCTAGGAATGAATCTTCAAAAGAAGAAATTAAAGAATACATCGAGAGGGAGTTTCATTACAATCTTGATAGAACACTTGATGAGATCAGACCGGGATATCATATGGACGAGACTTGTCAGAGAACAGTACCGGAGGCAATTATTGCATTTCTGGAATCCAAAGATTTTGAGGATGCCATACGGAATGCAGTATCACTTGGTGGAGATACTGACACGCTTGGTGCTATTACAGGCAGTATTGCAGAAGCATTTTATGGAATTTCTGATGTATTGATTGCAGAGTGTAGAAGTCGGATTGATGAAGGCTTGATGACGGATATTCTTGATGAGTTTGATCATATACTTGGCAGAGATAAAAATGCTGATTCGGATGAGAAGAATGGGACACAGGCAAATACAGACACCTGCTTCCGGGATTACTTTTTCCCGGAAGCAGGTGTTTTTTGGAAGTGTGAATCATACATATTTCGGAATTCTGTGGGAGTGCACAGGTTTAATTGTTTGAACATCCGTAAAAAGGCGGACAGGCTGGAAAAGCCTGATTGTACTGCCACTTCGGTAACAGCAAGCTCCGGATCCAGCAAAAGAGATTTTGCGTATTCAATTCTTTTCTGGTTCAGAAATTTGTAGAAGGAGGAATTAGTATATTGTTTAAAAAGGCGGGCAAAGTGATATTTGCTGAACCCTGCCAGACTGGCAACCTCCTCCAGAGTAAGGTTTTCAGAAAAGTGGTTGCTGATATAGTCGGTGATAAACAGAAATTTCTCCATATATTCTTTCTGATGGTGAATATCACGGTCTCCGTCCTGCTGATGAAAAGCTTTGTGATTTCTGCCAATATCCACAAAGATTTCCAGGAATTTTGCAATGATGGAAATTTCAGAATAGGTGGTAAAATTCATATATTCATCCTTGATTTCCAACATAAGACGGTGGATGTGTTCATAGACCTGTGGATATTCTTCCTTGGTGACCAGAATGGCAGGACTGAGGAGTGGTGTGATCAGATCTAGCTCTTTTAGCTTGATGTGGTTCAGGCTGGGCTGAAAAATAATCCTTTCTCCTGTAGCCGGAGCAAAGAGCTCGTGAAGTATACAGGGACATATAACAAGAATTTCTCCTTCTTTGATAAGATAATCGTTATGACCGCAGACAACCCGGTAGTCATTAATAACAGGCATGATCACTTCGAATGAGGGATGCCAGTGAGGCGGATAGTTTTCGGCTTCCTTATTGTAATAAAGACAGATCTGGGTATCTGCTTTGTAATCAACGGTTTCATGAATTCCCTGTAAATTATGGATCATATGGACTCCTTTCACACCTAATTATTGCTTTTGATAGCAAATGTTGCTTTTTAATGTTTGTGTATATAATGTATCAAAAACATGTATAAATGGCAATATATAACATTGGAAAAATTGAAATAATAAAAGCATATGTCAAAATACACAAAAAAGAATATAAAAATCTATTAAAATTGACATATTAAAGAGAATAGTAGTAGATAAATAGCAAGAATTGATAGCAACATGACAAGAATTATGGAGCCAATCACAGGACATTCTGATATAGTAGAACCATCAAGAAACGAGGTAATGAATCAAAAGGAGGATTAAAAAAATGAACAAGAAGAGATTACTTTCAGTATTACTTTCAGCAGCTATGGTAGCGGGAACCATGGCAGTAGCAGTGCCTGTATATGCAGATGACACAGAGGAAATCAAATGGATGTTCTGGGATGACCTGGAAGCTACAGAGGATCTGGTTTCCAAAGGATACAAAGATGTTATTGATCGCTTCAATACAGAATATGAAGGGAAATACCATGTAACACCGATCACAACAAATCTGGAAGAATATGACGGAAAATTAAATGCCCTGATCGCAGCAGGACAGACACCGGATGTATACATTTGTAACCCGGGACCCAACATGGATGTATATGTAAATGCAGGAGCAGCAGCAGACCTGACAGATATTCTTGAGAATCAGGAAAAAGACTGGTACGCAACATTTACAGATGGAATCTTTGACAGACTGACTTATGATGGAAAGATTATGGCAGTTCCTACAAACTTCGCAGCTGCCTGTGTATACTATAACACAGAGCTTTTTGAGAAGGCCGGAGTAGAAGTTCCGACTACCTATGATGAACTGATCGATGTATGTAAGAAACTGCAGGATGCTGGTATTACACCAATCTCCTGTTCCGCAGGAACTTCATGGTGCCTGTCAATGATCGCAGGTTATCTTTGTGACCGTTCAGGTGTAGATCTTCAGGCAATCGCAGATCATAAAGCAAACTGGACAGACGATAACTGTATTGCTGCAGGTGAGAAATTAAAAGAGTTATCTCAGTATTTCCAGGAAACAGCAGCTGGTGACTCCAATGATCAGGCTACAGCAAACTTCTACAATGGAGATGCAGCAATGCTGGTACAGGGATCATGGGCTATGGCTCAGATCAATGGCAATAATCCTGATTTCCAGAGCAAATGCGGTGTATTCCAGTTCCCTGGAATCGACGGAGCGAATGATCCGAACCGTATGATCGTTAAAACAGACAACTTAATGATGAGCTCTACAACAGAGCATCAGGATGCAGCAATTGCGCTGATGAAGATGTTTACAGATGAAGAAGCACAGAAATATACAGCAGAAATAGGAGGAAAATTCCCGGTCATCAAAGATCTTGACATTGACTATGACAAAGCTCCTGCACAGCTGAAATATGTTCAGGATATTATGGACAAAGCAACTGGTACTTTTGGATTCTACAATGAATCTCTGGCATCTGTAGAAGCAGGTGACTGCTTCGACAATGCAATGGTTGATATATTCCTTGGAAACCAGACTCCGGAAGAAGCCTTCCAGACAGTACAGGATTTCTATGAAGAAAACGTCTGGAAATAATTGTGGATAGATAGTACAGAATTTACATGGCTGCTGCGGAAGAAAAAAGTTCCGTAGCAGTTTTTAAATGGAGGCAATTATGGATAAAATTTTACGTAATAAGAAGGCTATTTTCATATTTATCGCACCGGCACTGATCATGTTTGTCCTGGTACTGGTTATCCCTATGGTGCAGATGGTTTATTATTCTTTATGCGATTATGCGGCATTGACACCGCCCAAATTTACCGGACTTGCAAACTATAAAAATCTATTTTTTAAAGATTCTACATTTAAAATTGCGTTAAAGAACTCTATTTTCTTTATGATCTTTTCTGCTATCACTCAGCAGGTGATCGGCCTTGGTCTTGCAGTTATGCTTACCAATATTAAGAAAGGCAGAAACCTTTTCAAAATATTTATTATCTTCCATCCGTTCTTTCCTCAGCAGCCTTAGGTCTTTTATGGGCATTTATGTTTAACCCAAAGATCGGTATCAATAATCTGCTGGCACAGTTCGGAATCAAAGGCCCTCTTTGGCTGATGGATTCCAAAGGTTTTATTGTACTTCCCATGTGGGTGATTGCGTTTGTTGCCTTATGGCAGTATGTTGGACAGAATATGATGCTTTATATGGCTCAGATCACAGGAATTTCCAGAGACATATATGAAGCTTCTTATATAGACGGCGCATCAAAGACACAGTCATTCCGTTACATTACACTTCCGTTGATTAAACCAATGATGGTAACTTCACTTTCATTGAACTGTATCGGTTCTCTTAAATTCTTTGACCTTGTGTATAACATGACTCAGGGTGGACCAAACCACAGAACCGAGGTGCTTGCGACAGAACTTTATGCGGAAGGTTTTAACTATTTTAAATATGGTTATGCCAGTGCGATTTCTGTAGTCTTACTGGTTATGTGTCTGATCGTAACATTATTGGTCAAAAAAGTAATTAAAGTTGAAACTTACGAGGGCTAGGAGGTAACAGAGATGCAGACAAAAAAATCAAGAAAACCGGTAAAGCCTGTTACAGTAATTCTTTATATATTTCTTATTGCACTTGCTGTGATTTATGTGGCTCCGCTGTTATGGATGTTATGTGTTTCATTAAAAGATAATGCAGGCGTAATGGCAGCTCCATTTGCCCTGCCGGAAGTATTTCACTGGGAAAATTACCAGCAGGCATGGACAATGGGTAAGCTTGGAATTGCACTTGTAAACTCAGTACTGGTCTGTGGGATCACACTTGTAGTCAGTCTGTTTTTTGGAGCAATGGCAGCATTTGCCATTGCAAGAATGCATTGGAAATTATCAGAAGCAGCACACACATTTTCCTGATCGGAATGATGGTTCCGGTACATTGTATCCTGATTCCGCTGTTCGTACGTTTTGCAGGGCTGGGATTGACTAACTCAAGAGTAGGTCTGATGATCCCGTATATTACGTTTTCCCTTCCGATGACTATTTTCCTTCTGACAGGATTTTTCAAATCTATGCCTGGAGAATTATTTGAGGCAGCAGCCATTGACGGATGTGGAATTTATGGATGCTTTTTCAGAATCGCACTTCCCCTTTGCAGAACAGGATTCTTTGTTTCAGGTCTTATGACATTCGTAGGTAACTGGAATGAGCTGCTGATGGCTATGGTATTTGTCTCAGATCCGGCAAAGAAAACACTGCCTGTAACACTTACATATTTCGTAGGACCATATGCCACAAACTATGTACAGATGTTCGCAGCAATCATTATCGCAATTGCACCTACCGTTATTGTATACTGCCTGTTCAGTAATCAGATTGTAGAAGGTCTGACTACAGGTGCTGTAAAAGGATGATGTATGAAAGGAATGTGTAAAAGGAGGCTTGTATGAACAGAGACGAGGCAAGAAAGAAAGCACAGGAACTGGTATCCAAAATGACACTGGAAGAAAAAGCCAGTCAGTTAAGATATGATGCGCCGGCTATAAAGAGACTTGGTGTCCCTGCTTATAATTGGTGGAATGAAGGACTTCACGGGGTAGCCAGGGCAGGACAGGCAACTGTATTTCCGCAGGCAATTGGCATGGCTGCCACATTTGACAGAGATTGCGTAGCTGAAATGGCAGATATTGTAGCAACAGAAGGACGTGCAAAATACAATGCATATTCCAGTGAAGAAGACAGAGATATTTATAAAGGACTGACATTCTGGTCCCCCAATGTAAATATTTTCCGTGATCCGAGATGGGGCAGAGGCCATGAAACTTACGGGGAAGATCCGTATCTTACCAAAGAGCTTGGAGTAGCTTTTGTAAAAGCTCTTCAGGGTAATGGAGAAACTATGAAAGCTGCGGCATGTGCAAAGCATTTTGCAGTGCATTCCGGACCGGAAGCGATCAGACATGAGTTTGATGCAAAGGCATCTGCAAAAGATATGGAAGAAACGTATCTGCCTGCATTTGAAAGCCTGGTAGAGGAGGCTGATGTAGAGGCAGTTATGGGAGCATATAACCGCACAAATGGAGAACCCTGCTGTGGAAGCCCTGCTCTGCAGAAAAACTGAGAGATGACTGGAGTTCCAGGGACATTTTGTATCAGGCGCTGGGCGTGAGATT
>ENA-OQCO01000959-OQCO01000959.1-human-gut-metagenome-genome-assembly--contig:-NODE-959-length-12944-cov-1.732075_pt1 | contig 12944 bp, 11 predicted proteins | sample MGYA00242500_ERZ504582 | MGnify/ENA primary metagenome ERZ504582 (study PRJEB26092, sample SAMD00036346) | human gut metagenome | host: Homo sapiens | study: EMG produced TPA metagenomics assembly of...
TTCCAGAACTTGATTGTAGCCGGAGCTTTTGGCAAATAACAAGCTTGGTAGGTCATTTCTTCAGAGACCTCGAAAAAGAAAAGATCTCGCACTCCGTTGAATGGGCATAGAATGTCCCGGTAGGTTGTGTCTATCTTTTCGTCTCCTAAAAAAGTAAGCCATTCTCCGTTTTTTTGTAACACATTGATACCAGAGAGGGATACCAATATTTTATCTTGCTTGATTCTTTTTTTCAAATAGGAAAATAGAAAGGAACCATCTTTATCGCTAACCATGATCGATTGCCATTTTCTTTTTGGACTTTTGTCCTTTTTAAAATTATGCAGGTAAGATGTATAATTAGTCCAGCACTCTGATAGAGTAAAGTTTTACTATGAAATGAAGATCGCCGAATGAGGCGAAGATGGAGGAAATTATTATGATTAAAGCAGGAATTATCGGTGCCACAGGATATGCAGGTAACGAGATCGTGAGACTGCTTCTGGGACATAAAGATGTGGAAGTTGCGTGGTATGGTTCAAGAAGTTATATTGACCAGAAATATGCAGATGTTTATCAGAACTTTTTTAAGCTGGTAGATGCGAAATGTATGGATGATAATATGGAAGCATTAGCTGATGAAGTGGATGTGATCTTTACAGCTACTCCTCAGGGACTGTGTGCTTCTTTAATTAATGAAGGAATTCTTTCTAAGGCGAAAGTTATTGATCTGAGTGCGGATTTCCGTATTAAAGATGTGAAGAAATATGAGAAATGGTACGGAATTGAGCATAAAGCTCCGCAGTTTATTGATGAGGCGGTTTATGGTTTGTGTGAGATTAATCGTGAGGAGATTAAGAAGGCAAGACTGATTGCGAATCCGGGATGTTATCCTACATGTTCCACACTTTCTATTTATCCGCTGATTAAAGAGGGACTGATCGATCCGTCTACCATTATTATTGATGCGAAGTCCGGTACTTCAGGAGCAGGACGTGGAGCGAAGGTTGCCAATCTGTTCTGTGAAGTAAATGAGAATATTAAGGCTTATGGTGTTGCTACTCACAGACATACACCTGAGATTGAGGATCAGCTTGGTTATGCGTGTGGTAAGGAAGTGCTGATCAATTTTACACCTCATCTGATTCCTATGAATCGTGGTATTCTTGTGACTGCTTATGCTTCTCTGACTAAGGATGTTTCTTATGAAGAGGTGAAGGCAGTTTATGATAGGTATTATGAGAATGAGACTTTCGTTCGTGTGCTGGATAAGGATGTTTGTCCGCAGACGAAGTGTGTGGAAGGAAGTAATTATGTGGATGTGAATTTTAAGATTGATCAGAGAACTCACAGAGTTATTATGATGGGGGCTATGGATAATCTGGTTAAAGGTGCTGCGGGACAGGCTGTGCAGAATATGAATCTGATGTTTGGATTTAAGGAGGCTGAGGGACTGCTGCAGGTGCCGATGTGTCCGTAAGTTAGAGAAAAGGGGACGCTCCGGAAATTATTTGGTTTTTGAACGCGGTTTCGGGGCTTACTAACTCTAAGTGTTCGTGAATTTGCTAAAGGCATGAGGCGGCTTGTCAAACTCGCTCCGTTGCAAACTTCGCTCAGACAGTGATGCAGCCGCCTCATAACGCAAATTCCCGAGCACTAAGAGTTACTACAGCCCCTGCAAATGCGTTCAAAACCAAATAATTTCCGGAGCTGACTTTTCAGGACGGAAGAGATGTGGATGTCTGACGGACGTGACTGCGCAGGGGAGTTGCGGCAGTCGCTGAGCGTGGAGGATGTGGACGGGAAACAAGATAGTTTGTCTTATTATATAGAAAGGATTGAGGTTTTATGAAGATTATAGATGGCGGCGTTACGGCAGCTAAGGGATTTAAGGCAGCGGCGGCTGCGGCTGAGATTAAGTATAAGGGCAGAACAGATATGGCTATGGTTTACAGTGAGGTGCCTTGTGTAGCTGCGGGGACTTTTACTACCAATGTGGTGAAGGCTGCGCCTGTTAAATGGGATCAGGATATTGTTTATAATCATCCGTCTGCACAGGTGGTGATCTGTAACAGTGGTATTGCCAATGCATGTACTGGTGCAGAAGGTTATGGTTATTGTAAGGAGACTGCAGATGCGGCTGCTGAGATTCTTGGGGTGGCTGCTGACAGTGTGCTGGTTGCTTCTACTGGTGTGATTGGTATGCAGGTTCCCATTGACCGTATTAAGAATGGTGTGAAGATGATGGCGCCGAAGCTGGATGGTTCTCTGGAGGCTGGTACTGAGGCGGCGAAGGCGATCATGACTACTGATACCAAAAAGAAAGAGGTTGCTGTTCAGATTGAAATTGGCGGTAAGACGGTTACTGTTGGTGGTATGTGTAAGGGTTCCGGTATGATCCATCCGAATATGTGTACAATGCTTGGGTTTGTTACTACTGATGCGAAGATTTCCAAGAAGATGCTGCAGGAAGCGTTAAGTGAGGATGTTAAGGATACTTACAATATGGTTTCTGTTGATGGAGATACTTCTACCAATGATACAGTTCTTCTTCTGGCCAATGGTCTGGCTGAGAATCCGGAGATCACAGAGAAGGGTGAGGATTACGAAACCTTCAAGGCTGCGCTGAATTATATCAATACTACTCTGGCGAAGAAGATCGCAGGTGATGGAGAGGGTGCGACTGCACTGTTTGAGGTGAAGATCATTGGTGCAGAGTCTAAGGAGCAGGCAGTTACATTGAGCAAGTCTGTTGTTACTTCTTCTCTGACAAAGGCTGCTATCTACGGACATGATGCGAACTGGGGAAGAATCCTGTGTGCTATGGGATATTCCGGTGCGAAGTTTGATCCTGAGAAGGTGGATCTGTTCTTTGAGAGTAAGGCTGGTAAGATCCAGATTATTGAGAATGGTGTGGCTGTGGATTACAGTGAAGAAGAGGCAACGAAGATTCTTTCTGAGGAAGCTGTCACAGCAATCGCTGATGTGAAGATGGGTGATGCCACAGCAACTGCATGGGGCTGTGACCTGACTTATGATTATATAAAAATCAATGCAGATTACCGTTCATAACAAAATTCTGTGAATAAGGGTGATTTTAACCGAATCAGGTAAGTCTCCTGCTTTAATTGCGAAAAGCAATAAGCAGGAATGGAGAACAGATATTGACTGGAAAAAGGAGAGAATAATGGTTAATCAGAAATATTTGGACAAGGCGGAGGTGCTGATCGAGGCGCTTCCTTATATTCAGAGATTTAATCGTAAGATTGTAGTTGTAAAGTACGGCGGAAGTGCCATGCTGGATGATGAACTGAAGAAGAATGTGGTCAAGGACGTTGTTCTTCTGAAGCTGGTTGGTTTCAAACCGATCATCGTTCATGGCGGTGGTAAGGAAATCAGTCGCTGGGTTGGCAAGGTTGGTATGGAGCCGAAATTTATTAATGGTCTTCGTGTAACAGATAAAGATACTATGGAGATCGCAGAGATGGTTCTTGCGAAGGTGAATAAGGAACTGGTTGCCATGGTGGAATCTCTTGGTGTAAATGCTGTTGGTATCAGTGGTAAAGACGGTGGTCTGCTGAAATGCCGCAAGAAACAGACAGAGGGTGGAGACATCGGATTTGTTGGTGAAGTTACAAAGGTTGAGCCGAAGATTCTGGAGGATCTTCTGGAGAAAGATTTCCTGCCGATCATTTTCCCGGTAGGTTATGACGATGAGTTCGCTACTTATAATATTAATGCGGATGATGCTGCATGTGCATTGCAGAGGCTGTTCATGCTGAGAAGCTTGCATTCCTTTCTGATATTGAAGGCGTTTATAAAGACAAAGATGATCCGTCCAGCCTGATCTCTGAACTTCATGTAGATGAAGCACAGAAACTGATCGATGACGGTTATGTAGGCGGAGGTATGATTCCGAAGCTGAAAAACTGTATTGATGCCATTGAAGAAGGCGTTAACAGAGTCCATACCTTGACGGAAGAATTCCTCACAGCTTACTGCTGGAGATCTTTACAAACAAAGGTATTGGTACTGCGATTCTGAGAGAAGACGGGGAGAAATATTACAATGAACATGAATGAACAGATGAAGGAATCCGAAGAGAGTATCCTTCACACCTATAATCGTTTTCCTGTTGTTTTTTGAAAAGGGACAGGGATGTTATTTATATGATTCCGAGGGAAAGGAATATCTGGATTTTGCAGCAGGTATTGCTGTAAATTCTCTGGGATATCACTATCCGGGATATGATGAAGCATTAAAAGATCAGATTGATAAGCTGATGCATATTTCCAACTTATATTACAATGAGCCGATCATCGAAGCAGGTGCGAAGCTGGTAAAGGCAAGTAAAATGAGCAAGGCATTCTTTACCAACAGTGGTACAGAAGCAATCGAAGGTGCTTTAAAAGCAGCTAAGAAATATGCATATGTACGTGACGGACATGCAGATCATGAAATCATTGCCATGAACCATTCATTCCATGGAAGAAGTATCGGAGCACTTTCCGTGACAGGAACTGCTCATTACAGAGAGCCGTTTGAGCCTCTGATGGGTGGTGTGAAGTTTGCGGATTTCAATAACCTTGAGAGCGTAAAGGCTCAGATCACAGATAAGACCTGCGCAATTATCACTGAGGTTGTTCAGGGTGAGGGTGGTATCTATCCGGCAAAGAAGGAATTTCTGGAAGGTCTGCGTCAGATCTGTGATGAGAAAGATATTATGCTGATCTTCGATGAGATCCAGTGCGGTATGGGAAGAACCGGACATTATTTTGCATGGCAGGCATACGGTGTACAGCCGGATATTATGACAAGTGCCAAGGCTCTTGGGTGTGGTGTGCCGGTAGGTGCGTTTTGTACTGAGCGAAAAAGCTGCCAAAGCTTCTCTGGAGCCAGGTGATCATGGTACAACTTATGGTGGAAACCCGTTTGTATGTGCTGCAGTCAGCAAAGTATTTGACATTTATGAGAATGATAAGATCATTGAACATGTACAGGAAATGACTCCATATCTGGAACAGAAACTGGATGAAATTGTTGCAAAACATGAATGCGCTGCAACAAGACGAGGCATGGGCTTCATGCAGGGAATCGTAATCCAGGGCCGCCCGGTTGGTGAAGTTGTAAAGGCTGCGCTGGCAAAAGGACTGTTGGTGATCTCTGCAGGCAGTGATGTACTCAGAATCGTACCTCCGCTTGTGATCACAAAAGAACACATCGACAAGATGGCTGCAATTTTGGATGAGTGTATGGAATAATTTTAGTGAATCAAGCAAGTAGCGAAACGGATGATTTTATCTGTTTGGCATGAATCTGAGTGTTTTTACAAAATGCTCCGGGTATAATCAATAACTGATTATATCCGGAGCATTATTTTTGCAGAGAAAATACCATCTTTATAGGTAAAGTCACAGGCACCGCCGTTTTTGTCGGTAATGTGGCGGACGGATTCGATTCCTATGCCGTTTCCGGAGCGCTTGGAGGATTGGAAAATATTGTTTTTTTGCTGTATTTTGCCATCGAAGGTATTCTCTACATGAATCAGAAGCAGATGATTATGGTGAGGATAAACCTCCACATTAATCTTTCTGCGGGCGGGCTCTGTTTTTACACTTGCCTGGATGGCATTTTCCAGCAGGTTGGAAAACACAAGGCACAGATTAATCTCATCTATGGAAAGATCAGCAGGCAGGGAAACCAGTGCATGAAAAGGAATGCTTTCTCTTTTGGCAAGGGTGGAATAATATCCGAAAACACTGTCAACAGCCTGATTTTCACAGAAATGGAGGTTATAGTCAGAGATTTTTCCGGTTGCAGCGGACAGATATTTTTTGATCTTTTCCATGTCACCCTGCTCTGCCAGAGAGGACAGTTGGACAAAATGATGGCGGATATCATGACGGGCCTGTCTTGCTTCTTCAATGGCCATGCAGAGATTCTCGTATCTTTCCTGCTGAAGAGAAAGAAAATGGTTCTCCTGCTGAAGTCTGGCATTTCTGTTCAGGCTGACTGCCATCATAAGAAACATGATATAAAACATGAGCAGGATTATGAGCAGTACAAGACTTAAAACAATATAACACTGCAGGACTCGTCCGGTATATAAAGTACTGCGGTATTTAGGGATCATAAAAAGATTCACTCCGATGAAGATTACCGGAAGAATCCAGAATACGTACCAGGTCTGGGCAAAGTTCTCGTTTGTGACCATTGTTTGTACACAGTGGCGGGCAGGATACCAGGCTGCCAGAACAAAAAGCAGACAGATCATGTTATAGAAAATCCCGGCACCGGTGTGAAACCACAGTTCATTTTCTGTAATATGCAGGTCAGCAGTTATAAGTGCATTGAATGCCCGGGACAGGCTGTTGACACATGCAAAAACTGCGAAAACTGCCAGAAAAATACTGACTGATTTCCAGGCAGAGGTTTTCAGCGTTTTATGATAAATGAGCATAATGACAGGCAGTATAGGAAACAGAATCCATCTGGTGGGAACTTGCAGGATACAGCAAACCACTCCTCCCAAAATACAGACTCCCAGAAGAAGAGGAAGAAGCCATGCTGTCAGCTTAAGCGGTGTCTCTCTCAGATAGCTTTTTACAGGCAGATATGCCAGCAGTATACCGGGAATGATTACGGAAAGTTCAAGTACAGGGCGAAGTATGTCAGTCATTTCAGGACCTCCTTTGGAACAGAAATTCCATAAATGTCTGTCTGGCGTTTTTCAGCAGCTTCCGGCTGACCGGGACATTGCTTCCGTTATCAAGGCGAAAGCCTGTTCCGTCAAAATCAACGGCATGCTCCAGATTGATCACAACGCCACGGTTACACTGATAGAAACGTGAGTCCATTTTCAGGGAGGTTATGAAGGAATCAAAGGACTGACGGGTGACCAGTTCCCTTTCACCGGCAGTGTGAATGTGATCATATGGGAAAAATGCTCTGCGTAGATTATTTTCCGGAAGGGAATCTGAATATTACTGCCGTTTACCTTTACATCTATGTATTTCCCCGAATCCGGGATGCGGGAAAGGATTTCATCTGCCAGTGAGGAAATATCATTTTCACTGTAGGGCTTTACAAGATAGTGCAGAGCCCGGACCTCAAATCCCTCTAAAGCATGGTCAGTGGAAGTTGTTGTAAAGATCAGCAGACAGTCAGTATCTGATCTGCGAAGTTCTTTTGCTGTATCAATTCCGTTAGATCCATTCATATAAATATCCAGAAACACTACAGTGAAAGGACATTCCTTCGCAGCAGTGAGGAAAGCTTCTCCATTTTCATATTCAAATATATCTGTATGGACATTGCGCCTGGAAAACTGAGATTCCAGTCTGTTGTGAAGCAGTGTCCGTTCTTCTGAAATATCATCAACAATTGCAATTCTCATAGTAAATCTTCCTTTGTTTATATGTTTATAAAATTCCGCCTGCGGAGACTTTTTGTTGCTGTTCATTCTGTTTTCAGTAACACTTTTTCATCTGTGCAATCGAATTTGCAGACAAGCAGGTGGTATAGTTATTTCAAATATGCTCTGGTAACAGTATATCACAAAACAATACCATAGATTTACAATTCGTGTCATTTTCTGTCGTTTCGTGACAGAATTATTGAAAAAATTTATGACTTTTTTATAATGAGGATAACAAATGGGAGTACATCAAATGGAAGAGGAGGGATGTCGTGTATTGTATTGCCATATTGACTGATCAGGAACAGGAAGGACAGAGCTGTGCGGAATACATCAGAAATTACTGTACAGAAAAGAAAGTTTTTCCCTTGATTGAAATCTATCAGAATCAGTAACAATTTTTTGCACGGATATTGAAAACAGTACCGACAGTGGTGTTTCTCGCATTACCGGATGTGTCTGGCCTGAATGCAGCAGAACATCTCCGTTCCCTGTATCCGAAATGTGGAATCATCTGGTGCAGTGATCTTGATTTTTCGCTTCATGCGTTCAGGCTTCGGATAGAATATTTTTTTATGAACCTGTGGAAGAGCAGAAAATAAAAGAGGGTCTCTCCATCTGGTTTGAACGTAAAAATGTAATATGACAAAAACACTCAGGAGGAAAACAATTATGAAGAAAAGAGCTTTAATTCTTGCAATGATCGCTTTTATAACAGCTATAGCATCTGAACCGGCAGCAAATACGGTATATGCAGAGGAAACACAGACAGAAGAAAGTGCTGGTCAGGCATCAGAACTTCCGGTCAAGGCACTTACACCGAAGGCTATGGATGTGAATCCGTATATGGCAGCCAGTGATTCTAACATTCATCATGACTGCTATAATACAGATTCAACAGATGAGGTATTGCCCGTTGATATTTATTCTGAGATCAATGTTTCTTATGAAAAAGTTAATCCCAATGCTTCGCCGGCAGTCTTTTTTGATTCCTATGGACATTCTGTGGTTCCTCTTCTGGGTGGCCTGGCGATCCGTGATATTAATGCAGATGAGGCACAGACCTTGGGCTATTTTTCACCAAAACAGCATGACAATGGAAGCTATCTGATACAGAGTTCATATTCTTTTGTAGATGAGAGCAATCGCATTGTGTGTCCGACAAACGATAATCGGGTACTTATGCTTAAGTCTACAGATGAGGAGGGAAATGTACTTCCGGAATTTGAGAAGGTTCTGGATATCGACATTAAAGCGGCAGCAGAGGCAGCGCTTGGAAAAACACTGGATCAGAATCTGTTATCTGTAGTTTTTGATTATGAGGGAAATCTCTGGTTTGCAACAGGAGGCTTCCGCATTTATCCCGACAGAAAACAGCAGGGAACCTTTGGCTATGTTTCACGTGCAGCTATCGATAAAATCCTGAATGGAGAAGATGTGGATCTGTCAGATGCAGTGTTTGTATATGAACTGGAACCGGGAGAGGGTGCAGAGAATGGTATTGCGGCATCTAAGGAGGGTGCGGTCATTCTGACAAATCTGAAGTGTTATCTGCTCCAGGCGGATAATGGTGTGAAAAAAGTCTGGGAAACTTCCTATAAAAGTGTGGGTGCCAAGGAAAGCAAAGAAGGCGATGAGACGACAGGTGGCGGTCTTGCATGGGGAGGTGGATGTTCTCCGTCTCTGACTAAAGATCTGGTTATGTTTACAGATAATCAGGATCCGGTAAATCTTATTGCGGTGGATATGAAAACAGGAGAACAGGTTGCGAGTATGCCTGTTATAGATGAGCTTCCGGAAGGTACACAGGTGTCTGTGGAAAATTCTGCAATTGTATATGATGATGGAGAGGGAACAGTAAGCACGATCGTATGTAACTGGTTTGGTGCAGGAAGTGCGAAGCTTGGAGAAGCAGATAATGATTCCTCAATACAAAGCTATGAGAATATTTATGATGTGGGCTGGCTGAGACAGGGCAATAAAATGATCGCGCCAGGTATAGAACGTGTGGATACAGTTAAGACGGAGGACGGATATGAGATGAAGAGTATCTGGTGCAGAAGTGATCTGTCTGACACTTCCATGATGAAGCTGTCCACTGCAACAGGATATATTTACGGATATGTTCAGGATATGGAAACTGGTATGTGGCAATATATCATGCTTGATTTTGAGACAGGCGAGACTGTATTTACCATGGATATTTCTGACAAACCGGGATACAACAACATGGCTATCGGTATGTATGCGGGAAACAGCGGAAATGCGCTCTATTGTCCGACCGGTTATCTGGAACTTCTGAGACTTCAGGACAGGTTTGTATATCTGCCGGAAATGCCTTACCGCAAGGTGGATCTGGATCAGACAATGCGCAATGTGTTAAGCCAGGAGAAATTTGCAGCAGACGGTGGCCAGGGAGATGTGGAAGGATGGCTGAACACGATCACAATTGAGAATGTACATCCGAATACGACCGTTGCAATACGTATGAAAGGAATCTCAGGGGAAACAGGTTCTTTGAAGCTGTATGCATATGGTACAGATGGTACCTTGAAGGAAGTTCCGACAGAGAAATGGCATATCCAGACAGAAGATGGTGAAACACCGGATACGCTGACAGAAGATGTACTGTATGAGGTACACATGACTGTGGAAGACGGCGGCGATTTTGATCTCAGTGAAACGGAAAAAGAAATTAAGATATCCGCTGTTCTGGGAATCTGAAGGAAAACTGGTAAACAACCACCGGTTAAAACGGTGGTTGTCTACAGTCTGGACGGCGGTCGATAAGACCGCCGTTTTCTGCTGTTTGCATTTATAGCTGATTGACTGATAAAAGATAATTGCGAGAGATGAAATGATTTTTGAGCTGTTTGGAGAAATTAAAACCATTTTGCAGCGTATTGCTGTAATTGTTCCTGGACATTCCGGTAGCTGTATTTGCTGACCGGGATTATTTCATGATTATTCAGTGTGATTTCAAAGCGTCTGATTGAACGGACAGCATACAGAGAAACAATGTAGCATCTGTGACATTGCACGAAGATATCTTTCGGCAGAGTTTCACGGACTGCAGAAAGGGATTTATATATCTTCGTGACAGTACCGTCCTGAAGGTGAATCTGCAGTTCTTTATTGATTATTTCAATATAGGTAATATCCCTGATATGAAAGGATACAGTTCTGGACGGAGTGTCGATTATAATGGATTTCGGGATCAGATGTCGGATCGCACGGGTTAGTGCTTCTGCAAGTTTTTGACGGCTGACCGGCTTGAGGATATAACCTACAGGTTCAGCAGAATATGCATCGAATACAAATTTCTCACTGCTGGAAATGAAGATAACGGGAATTTGGTTTTCAGTGTCACGGAGACATTCTGCAAAGCTGATCCCATTGTTTTCACCCAGCATAATATCAAGAATCAGAATGTCACAGCTTTTGGGAGTATTCTGCAATGTATTTTTTAATTCTGAAATAGAAGTATATTTTCGAATCTCACAGGATTCTCCCATGGATGCTAAAATATCGATGATCATTTCTGATATCTGTGTTAAAAAAATCGGTTCATCATCACAGATGACAATATGGTACATAGTGAAAGCCTCCTATTATTCGTTATTTTCGTCAAGACAAAGCGTTGTTGTTACAGCAAAAAAACCACTACGTACCTGTACGCTCAGTATACCATTGTATTTTTCGGCGATTCCATTGATGATCTTAAGACCGTAACCGTGTCTGTCACTGTTCTTTTTACTGGATTTATATTTTCCATTCGTGATTCTCAAGTTATCCTCATTGCAGGAGTTTTCACATTTAATAAACAGAAAATTTCTCTTTGAATGGAGATTCAGCCGGATGATCCGCTGTCCTTCAGAAACCTTCTGACACCCTTCTACTGCATTTTCCAATATATTTGTCAACATCCGGCACAAATCAATGTCTTCCATGTTGAGTCTTCTGCCAATGATAATACTGTACTCCACTATGGCTTTATAACGGCTGGCACGTTCTGCAAATTCTGAAAGGATGGAATTGACCAGAGCATTGGCTGTGTAGGTGACAAAAGGAAGCTGTTCGGCTTCTTCAGTAAATTTCTGTATATACTGTCTGGCACCTGCATAGTCCTCCTGTTTAAGATAGGAGGACAGGGCATTCATATGATGCCGGATCTCATGGTGTATTTCCAGAATATGTTCATTGTTTTCTGCCTGATTCCGGTAGTTTTCCAGTATGCGCTCGGAAATCCTCTGTTCTTCTTGTTTACTGCGGATGTATTCCATGACACTGAAGAATACGGCATATACTATGAAAGCAAATACTGCAAACAGTACAAACATAACATGGACAACTATATTATTGGAAAGATTTATTATGCTTGAGAACTGTGCAATGCTGGCAATCAGAATAAACAAAGCAGGGAGGGAGCAGAGAATCTTCCAGATCCGTGATTCCAGATCAGCATTGATCATAGTACGGATTCGCTCCATCAGCATGAGAAATGGTTTTGCAAGAACTAGATTTATGATAAGTGTGAGAGCCAGTGCAAAGGGTGGATACATAAAATAATCGGATGGAAACCGGAAAGTACGGTGCAAAAAGGTAACGGTGCTTGTAACAAAGAATCCGTAGCTCATTACAACAAAAAATACAAATAGTTTTTCTGCTATTTTTGCCTGGATGATAAAACAATACAACACTCCGAACAGTAGCAGGGCAATATAAAAAATAACATTCCAGATTAGCTCTTTGTAATCACCGCCAATGTTGAACTGTGCGATAAGAGAAAACGGAATGACCATTACAATAAAAATGGACAGTGCCATGAGCATTGTCTTTTTTGTGCTTAGGCGGAAACGATCCCGGAATGGATACAAACAGAAAAATGCATAAGGAAAAATCTGAAGAGAAAATCCGCAGAAATAACGCAATGCTATCATAAAACCCTCCTGTCATAAAGATAGATAATGGCCAGGTTACTTATTAAAAATAAGTATACCATTGGCAGAGGGCAAAATCAAATCATATGAAGGCCTTTTTACGCCATATTTTGACTATTCACGCAAAAATATAGACAGGGAAGTCAAATTCAAATAACATAAATAATATAGATGCAGAAAACTGTCAAAATGAGGAGAGCTTTTGATACGGTATATATGCCCGAAAGTTCGCTTTTACTGGCATCGTAAAGGAAAAAATATAAGAAAAGGAGACTAAAAAAATGAAGAAAAGAATGATTATTGTGACGGCACTGATTATGGGAACTCTGGGAGCAGGATGTGTGAGTGTCCAGGCATCGGATACGTTACCTGAACTGACAAAAGACAATGCACTGGAACAGATGATGAAAGCAGGAGAAACAGACAGTCTTGTAAGCAATCATAAAAGCTATGAAGCTACCTGTGAATATACACTGCAGAATACAAAGGTATATGACTATGAAGATTCTGAAGTGATGTATGTAGATATGTATGGTACTACCCAGATGCTCTATAAAGATGGCGAATTAAAATACGGAAAAGAAGGAGATGAGTATCTCTCCTGTCTG
>ENA-OQCO01000960-OQCO01000960.1-human-gut-metagenome-genome-assembly--contig:-NODE-960-length-12928-cov-1.416921_pt1 | contig 12928 bp, 17 predicted proteins | sample MGYA00242500_ERZ504582 | MGnify/ENA primary metagenome ERZ504582 (study PRJEB26092, sample SAMD00036346) | human gut metagenome | host: Homo sapiens | study: EMG produced TPA metagenomics assembly of...
CCCGCGCAGTAATGCACTGTTTTTAACGGAAACCTTCGGCTAATTCGCAGCTTCCCAACGGCCGATGTGGGCATCGGCCCCTACAAAAGCTGTTTCGCAGTTGCTTTCCCCTTGCCGCGTAAGGCGCGGAAGGGGACGCTTTTTGTTGTTTTACCGCTGCTCCTGTACGTACAGGTTCACGCGGCTCTGGATCATGTTGGCAGTGGTCTGAACATCCTTGTCGCCGGCGAAGTAGGCGGCGACCTCATCGGTGATGATGTCGAGGATCTCCTGATCGTAGTCATAGACGCTGCGCGTGCTGTTGATCACGCCCAGGATCTGGTCAATGTCCTCCTGCGTCAGCGCATAGACATCCTTATAGACCCTTTCGCCGTTTTCCATGGTCTCATAGCCGCCCCGGATGACCTTGTCGGGCTCGCCGTCGCCGTCCCAGTCGACCTGTTCGCCGTTTTCGTCCAGCTGGTACTGCTCGGTCATGATGTCGGTCATTTCCGCGTCAAACGCGGCCTGACTGATGGGGAAGCCGTAATAGTAATTGTTCTCGTCTATCGTGTTCATCTTTTTGATGATCGAGCAGACGAAGTCCCACGCGGCGTCGGGGTATTTCGTGACGGAGGAAATGGCCATCGGCATCTGAAGCCCGAACGAGCTGCCGGAGCCGTCCTCGGTCGATATCCGGTAAAGGTGATCTTGTCGCGGATCGCGTAGACGTTCCAGATATAGGAGTCAAAGTTGTGCATCCCGGTCGTCGACATGAGCTGCTTGCCGTTCGTGATGCGGGTCGCGTCAGATTCCCACATCGCGTCGTCAACGGCGATATCGGCGGAGGAGGCATAAGCAATCGCGCCGTCACCGTCACTGGTTTCTGCCGGGAAGGAATTGCAGAGGCCAGCAGCTGCTGGAACGCCTCGGAGTCAAACTCGCACTTGCCCGTCGTCCAGTCGACGAAAGCAGACAGGTTGCGGGACAGGCAGTTCGACAGAGCCGTGTTCTTCGTCCAGCCGTTGGAGAAGACCGTCGCGCCCTCCTGCAGCTGTGTCATGGCGTCCTGCACGGCAGCGACGTTCCATGTGTCATACTGGCTCGCGATGGAAGACAGCGCGTAGGCCGTCTGCACGGAGAAGCTGGTGGGCAGCTCATAGAGCTTGCCGTCCTTTTCCAGCGCACTCATGACCTGTGGGACAAAATAGTCGCGGCTCAGGCCGTTTCCGCCGTCCATAAATGTGTTGAGATCGGCAATCACGCCCTTGGCGGCGTACTTATCAATCGGCAGATTGCTGGTCAGGAAAATATCCGGCACGCTGCCGCTGATGATCTCGGTGGTGAGCTTGGTGACGCCGGCGTTGTAATCGTCGTCGGTCGCGTACTCGCTGTAGTCGACGACATTGATGCGGTACTCGTCGTTCGTCTTGTTGTATTCGACGATCATGCTGCGCAGGTCCCAGTCGAGATACATGCACGCGAGTGTCAGGACCTTCTTTTCCTTGATCTCAGACGCGTCCACACGGTGCAGGACGATCAGCTGATAGGTCGTGGGGTCGGTGCTCCAGTCCTGCATGAGGGCGGCCACGCGGCTGTCGGAGAGCATGGCATAGCCCGACATATTGTTGGTGTCAACGTCGCAGGCCAGCCAGTCGACGAGCTTCTCCTTCGTGTCCGTTTTGGCGGTATAGCCATAGATGTTATTATTGTAGGTATAGTAGAAGTCATAGGCATCGTCGCCCGGGAAGATGCTCCCCACGTTGGGCGGCAGCTTGACCTTCTCGCCCCAGTCCTTCGTTTCCAGATCGATGGGGACGAAGTACTGGCCGTTTTCATCGGCGGCATTCACGTCGTCCGTGTAATTGTACCACATAACGCCAACCTGCTGTGCGTTCAGCCGGTACAGACTACCGTTATACTGGCTGCCGTCGAGATTGAACTGCACGTTGCCCTCTGCATCGAGGACGTAAATATTATTATAGTCGCTGACGTAGAGATTGCCGGCGGCGTCGACAGCAAACGACGAAAGATTGCTGCTCATGCCGTCCTCGGTGTCATCTGCATTCGTATCGGAAAGATCGATGCTTGCAATCGTGCTGCCGTCGGCGGCAACGTGCACCAGATAAGAGCCGCCCACGTCCGTGGAAGGGTAATCCCATCTGCTCTCCGTTTCAGGGTCAAAGTCGTCGGGCAGGTCAAACTGCGTGGCGTAGACATTGACAAGCATCCAGAGCGTCCCGTCGTCCGAGCCGATCATGTTATAGCAGTCGACGCTGCCGTCCGCGCCCTCCGGAACCTGCGGCAGATCCAGATTGGTCAGTTCCGTGCAGGTACCTGTATCGGGGGTCGATGGTCAGCATGGCCAGACGCGTGTTGTAATACGACCAGGTTTCGCCCGTAACGGGGTCAGAGTTGACGATCTCCTCGCCCTGCATGCCGACCGAGGCATAGAGCGTCGTTCCGGCGGCGCAGATCTGGTTGACGTACTGCACGCCGTCCGGAACGGCAAGGTCGAAATAATCGGCCTTATAGGCGTATTTTGCCGTTGTCTGGGAGGGCTTGGTCTGGTCGATCAGAGAATTGCCCGGATCGGTCTTGCCGGGGTCCTTCGTCCCGTCCTTTGAGCAGCCTGCAAACAGGCCCACGATCATCAGCGCCGCAAGAAGCAGCGCAAAAATCCGTTTTGTTTTCATGTAATACTCCTTTTCATTTCATGCCCAATGTCCATAATCTATATCTTGTGCTGACGCACAGTACAGGCGGCCTATCTTGCCGTCTGTATCATACCAAAACAAAGACGCAAAAGAAAGCCCGGCGTTGCATTTTTCATATTTTTTTAAGAACTGACCTCGGCTGCCCGGATGGGCAGGATGACCTCGGCGGTAAATTTCCCGTTTTCCGTGTAGCGCTTGAAGCCGCCGGCCATCTGGGCCATGATCTTTGCACAGGTGCGCAGGCCGATCTTATTGGACTCGATGCGGCCGGAGGCGGGGTTCACGCTGTTGGACAGGCAGATGTGCAGCGCGCCGTCTTCGATCAGGGCGGCAATGGCGACAGACTGGGCGGGGTCGGCATATTTGCGGATGTTGTCGAAGAGATTGTCGAGCACCCGCTTCAGATACATCACGTCGGCCTCGATCTGCACCTCCTGCTGCGGCAGCAGCAGCTGCACCATAAAGCCCTGCTGCTGCAGCTGGACACGGCTCTCGCCCAGCAGCTGCTCCAGAAGCAGCCGCGCGTCATAGATTTCCATCTGCATGGGCAGCTCCTTGCATCCAAACAGCAGCGAATACCGGAACAGTTCGTCTGTCAGCGTCTTCAGCTGCTCGGCCTTTCCGTAGGCAGCGTCCAGAAAGCTTTGCAGCTCGTCTTCCGAGCGGTACTGCCCGTTTTTCGCAAGATCGAGATAGCCGAGCAGCGCGGTAAGCGGGTTGCGGATGTCGTGCGACATGGCGGTGATGAGGTCGCTGTTCTGCTGCAGGGCACGCTGCTCCTCGCTGGTCTTGCGCAGGAGCGACAGGCGCATCTGCTCGACGCTGGCTGTCAGCTGTGAGATCTCGTCGCGGCCCTTCGGCTCCAGCTGCAAGTAGAGATTGCCCGCGCCGATGGACTGCACCTCCTGCGAGATGGCGACGACTCTGCGCGCGATGCGGCGGTTATACGCCAGCAGCGTCAGCGCCAGAACCGCGCAGCCCAGCAGCAGCAAAACGATCCACAACAGATCGTAGAGCCCGGAATCGGAGTTGTCGTAGATCACAGCGTAAAACGTGCCGTCGCGAAACACGATGGGATAGACGACGCTGGCCATCTGCTCCTTGAGCGAATACGCGTCGACCGCCGCGCTGTCCGCGCCCCACCAGCCGATCTCGAGGATCTGCCGCTGATCATGATACAGCATGATATAATAGTCTTTTTTCGTCTCGCCCCAGCGGGCCAGCATATCCGTGTCGCGCGTGGAGATGCTGTTCTGCCGCACAAAGGACTGGAACTCCTGCGCAGCCCTGTTCGTGCGCTTCAAAACAGCCTTGTCGCTCATATAGCTGCGTTCGATAATCTGCTCGCCGGTGAAGTTCGCCAGCAGGCAGACGCACACACCCAGTACCAGCCCCAGCAGCAGCACAAACAGCGGCTTGACGCTCAGCGAAACAAAATGCTTCTTCTTTTCAGTCAATCTGATAGCCCTTTCCCCAGACGGTGCGGATCAGGCGCGGGTTGGCCGGATCCTCCTCCAGCTTCTTGCGCAGGTTCACAATATGCACCATCACGGTATTGTTTGACGCCGGCATATATGTCTCATGCCAGACCGTCTCATAGATCGTGCGCACCGGCACGACGCGGCCCCGGTTCTCCGCCAGGCAGTGGAGAATGGAAAACTCCGTCTCCGTCAGCTCCAGCGGCTGGCCGTTTACCAGTACGCGGCGGTTTTCCTCGTCGAGCACGATGCCGGGCCGGAGCGTCCGCCCGCTCGATTTGCTCTTATACACCCGGTAGCGCCGCAGCAGCGACTCGACCTTCATCATCAGCTCCGCGTGGGAAAACGGCTTGGCGAGAAAATCGTCGCCGCCGGAATCATATGCGCGGCGCTTGTCGCCCTCCTGCGTCTTGGCGGTCAGAAACAGGACCGGGGCTGTGGAATACGACCGGATGCGGCTGCACGCGTCATAGCCGCCCAGCTCCGGCATCATGATATCCATTAAAATAAGATCAAGCTCCGGGTGCTGCCGGACCTGCTCGACCGCCTCCGCGCCCGTCGCGGCCTCCAACACGGTATAACCGCCCGTCTCCAACAAGATCCGGCAGATACGCCGGATATCCGGCTCGTCGTCTACCACCAGAATGCGGATCGCCTCTTCCATGGCTGCTCCCTCCTTTTTGTGGCGCTATTATATCACACTTCCGCAAGCTTCCGGGCAGAATTAAGAATTTTTAAGACATTTTTTATCCCGTGCGCAAAACTGCGTGACGAAACGGGGAAAGCGTGCTATACTATAATAACTTGAGCATAGATGCACGCGCCCGTGCATCACCTCACAAATCACCCGCCATAGGAACCGCAAATGGAGCTTTTATACACCGACAATCGAATCGTCGTCTGTCTCAAGCCTGCGGGCGTTTTGTCCACTGACGAGCCGGACGGTATGCCGGAGCTGCTGCGCCGGGCGCTGGGAGAGGCGAAACCGGCTGCGTGCGCGTCGTGCACCGGCTCGACCGGCCCGTGGGCGGCGTGATGGTCTACGCGCGGTCGCGCATGGCTGACAGCATCCTGTCCCGGCAGGTGCAGGCGCATACATTTGAAAAGGACTATCTCGCCGTATTGGAGGGGATCCCGGACGCGCCGGAGGGCGTTCTGGCCGATCTTCTCACGCGCGACGCAGCGAAAAAGCAAACCTTCGTCACGCACACCCCCGGCCCGGACGCACGGCCTGCCCGGCTTTCGTACCGGGTGCTTGGCGTGAAGGACGGGCGCGCGCTTGTGCGTATCCGGCTGGAAACCGGCAGGACGCATCAGATCCGCGCGCAGTTTTCCTCCCGCGGCCTGCCGCTCTGCGGCGACCGGAAATACGGCGCACAGTCAGACGGCCCGCTCGGCCTCTGGTCGTATCAAATCGCGTTTTTCCACCCGCAGACGAATGAACGCCTCGTCTTCGCGCATGACCCGCCGCAGGCTGAACCGTGGCTCGCATTTTTTGACACTCTGAAAGAGAAATAGGAGGGCACCATCCCCATGGCAGCAACAAAAGCGAATTCGATCGTGATGACCGAGGGCAGACCCCTGCCGCAGATCATCCGCTTTTCCGTCCCGCTGGCGCTGACCGGCATTTTACAGCTGCTGTTCAACGCCGCCGACGTCATTGTCGTCGGCAAATTTGACAGCAGCACGGCCCTTGCCGCCGTCGGCGCGACAACGTCGCTTATCAACCTGCTCATCGGCGCGTTCATCGGCATTTCCGTCGGCGTCAACATCCTCGTTGCCCGTTATCTCGGCTGCCGGGATGACGAGCGCGTCTCCCGCTCCGTGCACACCTCGGTCGTGCGTGGGGCTTGGGCTTGGCGTCGTGGTCTTCCTGCTGGGCTTTTTCCTGGCCAGTCCCCTGCTCCGCCTGATGGATACGCCGGAGGACGTTCTGCCCTTGTCCGACCGGTATTTGCAAATTTACTTCATCGGCGTGCCCGCCTCGCTTCTGTATAACTTCTGCGCGGCGGTGCTGCGGGCCTTCGGCGACACAAAAAAGCCGTTTTTCTTCCTGTCCGTTTCCGGCACGGTCAATGTACTGCTGAATCTGTTCTTCGTGATCGTCTGCCGTCTCGGCGTGGCGGGCGTCGCGATCGCAACCGTCGTCTCGCAGTATCTCGCGCTGGCGCTCGTGCTCATCTGCCTGATGCGGCTGGAGGGCTGCGCGCAGCTGGAACTCAAAAAACTCCGCTTTTACCCGGACGAGGCCCTGCGCATGATCCAGATCGGACTGCCTGCGGGTCTTCAGTCCGTGATCTTCAATATTTCCAATGTCATGATCCAGTCCTCGATCAACTCCTTCGGCGCGGACGTGGTCGCGGCGAACACGGCGGCAGGCAATCTCGACTCGTTCATTTATACGGCCTGCAACTCCGTTTATCACGCCTCCATGACCTTTACCAGCCAGAATCTCGGCGCGGGCAAGCCGGAGCGCATCAAGCCCGTCTACCGCGACTGCATCCTGACAGTCCTGCTCATCGGCGTGCCGATGTGCGCGCTGCTGTACTTCTTCGGCCAGCCGCTTCTCGGCATTTACATTGCAAAGGACGACCCGGCCTATGCCTCCGTCATTGCCAGCGGCATGGTGCGCGTGACGTATATGGGCATGACCTATTTCGTCTGCGGCATCATGGAGACGTGCTGCGGCATGGTGCGCGGGCTTGGCCGGAGCTGGATGCCGATGGTCGTGACGATCTTCGGTGCGTGCGTGCTGCGCATCATCTGGATCTACACGATCTTCCAGACGCACCACACGCTTGACGTTTTGTATCTGTCCTACCCTGTCAGCTGGGTCGTGACGAGCGCGGTGCACGTGCTCTGCTTTGTTCTGATCTACCGCCGCATGATGGCGCGGTGGAACGCGCATAAGGAGGAAGAAAATGCGAGTTATTGACATTGAAGACGTTGTCTATGCCATGCGGAACCAGACGCAGTTCGTTCTGCGCTGTGAGGAGGTCTTTCACGACAAGATCAGCTCTGCTGCCGCCGCGATCCTGAGCGCACAGCCGCGCAAGCCCTTCTCTGCCTGACCGGCCCCTCCGGCTCCGGCAAGACGACGACGGCGATGCGCCTGCAGGCGTATCTCGAAAATCTGGGCGTCAAGGTCTGTCTTTTGAGCATGGACAATTTCTTTCTGCCGCTCTCCGAGCGGCCAAAGGACTTAACGGACTGGGAGTCGCCCCTGTGCGTCAACCGGGAGCTGCTGCTTGACACCATCGACCGGCTGTCGAACGGCGAGACGGTGCAGGTGCCGTGGTACGACTTTCCCAACAACCGCACCGGCGGCTACACCCCCATGCAGGGCAGCAGCGAGGCTGTGATCATCGCCGAGGGCATCCATATGCTCAATCCCCTGCTCTTCGATCCCATCCGCGACCGTGCCACCGGCATTTACGTTGCGCCCAGAACGCGTATCATCACGTCCGGCGACCGCATCATCCACCCCGAGCAGGTGCGCGTGGCGCGCCGCATGATCCGCAATTATCAGGGCCGCGGCAATTCCCTGCGCGACACGATCCTCCGCGCCGAATCCGTCAACGCGGGCGAACAGAAGTATATCGCGCCCAACAAACCCAACGCCTCCATCCACATCGACTCGTTCCATGATTACGAGCTGTGCATTCTGGCAAAATACCTGCGCCAGATCCCACAGTTCGCGTCCGATCTGGACGACGCGTTTATTGCGGAGCACGGCCTGACCGTCCTGATGGACGTGGTGCGGAGCCTGCCGCCGCTCGATACGCCGTATGTCCCGCGCGACTCCATCGTGCGCGAGTTTGTCGGCGGAAGCATTTTCCAATACTGACACAAAGGAGAACACACACATGACAGTCGTTGAACGCTTTTTGAAGCTCGTTTCCTATCCCACGACCTCGGACGAAGCGTCCGAGACGTGCCCGTCCACCGCGCGGCAGCTTGCGCTTGCACAGGAGCTTGTCCGCCAGATGCAGGACATGGGCATTGCAGACGCACGCGTTGACAAGGACGGCTACGTCTACGGCACTGTCCCAGCAAACTGCGAAAAGGACATTCCTGTCTACGGCCTCATCGCCCACATGGACACCTCGCCCGACGCGCCCGGCGAGAACATCCGCGCACGCATCACCGAGCCCTATGACGGCGGCGACGTGGTGCTGAACGAAGAGAAAAACATCATGCTTCTCCGAAGGAATACCCGCAGCTGAAAAACTCTGTCGGCAAGCGCCTGATCGTCACCGACGGCACGACGCTGCTCGGCGCGGACGACAAGGCGGGCGTGGCGGAGATCCTGTCCGCCGCACAGCTGCTGCTCACGTCCGGCAAGCCGCACGGCACTGTCAGGCTGGCCTTTACGCCCGACGAGGAGATCGGACGCGGGGCCGACCGGTTTGATGTGAAGGGCTTCGGCGCGGATTACGCCTATACCGTCGACGGCGGCGCGCTCGGCGAGCTGGAATATGAGAACTTCAACGCGGCCAGCGCGAAGATCGAGATCTGCGGCAAGTCCATCCATCCCGGCTCCGCGAAGGGCCAGATGGTCAACGCCGCGCTCGTCGCCATGGAGCTGCACGGCCTGCTCCCGGCGCTGGAAACGCCGTATTACACGGAAAATTACGAGGGCTTTTATCATCTTGTCGCCATGCGCGGCGAGACGGAGCAGGCGGAGCTGCAATACATCATCCGCGACCACGACCGCGCGAAATTTGAAGCGCGCAAGGCCGTCATGGAAAAAGCCTGCGCGGAAATTGACCGCCGCTACGGCGCGGGCACCGCAGCGCTCACGCTGCGCGACAGCTATTACAACATGAAGGAAAAGATCGCCCCGTGTATGTTCCTGATCGAGAACGCGAAAAAGGCGATGGAGGCCCTCGGCGTCACGCCGAAGGTCGTCCCCATCCGCGGCGGCACGGACGGCGCACGCCTGTCCTTTGAGGGCCTCCCCTGCCCGAACCTGTGCACCGGCGGCGAAAACTTCCACGGCCGCTTTGAGTACATCCCCGCAGACGACATGGAAACCATCACGAACCTTCTGGCCCAACTCATGTGGCAGCTTGCCGAGTGATCTGCAAACCAAAAAATCCGCTCCACGGCGGATTTTTCGGCATATTAAGAGCAAGGATGATATTCGCATGGATTTGGAATACAGTAAGGCCGTCGGCGCGGCGATCCGGGCCGCATGGCTTGCGCGGGGCACGACGCAGGAGCAGCTTGCGGCAAAGGCACAGCCTGCAGGCTGTGATCTGACCCGCAGTGCATTGGCAAAAATCGAATGCGGCCAGCGCAGCGTTTATCCCGATGAATTAAAAGCGCTCCACGAAGCGCTTCAGATCCCCTATGAGGCGCTGCTGCAACGACAGCAGCAGCTTATCCATATAGCCAACGGCTCCCGTATGCAGCTGCATACGGGAGCCGTTTGTCCTGTCGGCGCGTCAATAGCGGAGGGATTCTGCCGCAGAATTCAGCGCGCGCTGAACTGTGCAGGATACAGAAGTCTCTGTGACAGCGCATAGAATAAGCCTTATAAATGCGCTTCAAAATAAGCGCGCAGGCCGTTCAGAAGGGCGGTCTGGTCGCCGGGGTCCGGGAGGCCGGAAACAGCGGCGACGCCGATGACGCTTCCGCCGCGGATGCGGATGGGGAACGCGCCGCTGCACGCGGCGTAGTCACTGCGCGGCAGCCGCCAGTCGCGTTCCTGATCCTCGCAATTGACCTCCAGCTCGTAATACGCGCGCTGGGAGCTTTTTTCAAGCAGGTTGACGAGGTTCCGCTTGCGCCGCAGCCACTGCTCGTGATATGCGCCCGTGCCGTCCGGGTAATAGCGGAAGACGATCACGTGATTGATCTCGATCTCCACGGCAAGCGGCGCGCCCATCTTTTCGCACGCGTCCACCAGCGCATGGCCAAGCTCCCACGCGTCGCGGTGGGAAAAGCTCGTGAACTGATAGGCCTGCTCATCTGCGATGCAGGCCTGCAGCGCCTTCTGCGCCTCAGCCCTGTCCATAATAGGCGTTCGCGCCGTGCTTGCGCAGGTAATGCTTGTCGAGCAGCACCTGCGGCATGGGGCCTGCGGCGGGGTTCAGCAGTTTGGCGTGGAAGTTCATGAACGCGACCTCTTCAAGCACAACGGCGTGGTAGACCGCCTCGTCCGCGTCCTTGCCCCAGGTGAACGGGCCGTGGTTGTGGACGAGCACGGCGGGAACCTGTGCCGGGTCGATGCCGCGGCGCTTGAATTCCTCGATGATGACAAGGCCGGTGTTCTTTTCATACGCGTCCTTGATCTCCTCCGGCGTCATGCTGCGGGTGCAGGGGATCTGGCCGTAGAAATAATCGCCCTGCGTGGTGCCCATGGCGTCGATGCGCGCCGGCCGTGCGCAAAGCTGGTCGCCCAGCGGCTGTGCGTGTGGACAATGCCGCCGATGGACGGGAAGGCCCGGTACAGCTCTACGTGCGTCGGCGTGTCGGACGAGGGCTTGAGACGGCCCTCGACGCGTTCGCCGGTCTCCAGACTCACGAGCACGATGTCGTCGGCGGTCATCTCATCGTACTCCACGCCCGACGGCTTGATGGCGATCAGGCCGCTTTCGCGGTCGATGGCGGAGACGTTGCCCCAGGTGAAGGTGACAAGATCGTGCTTCGGCAGGGCCAGATTGGCTTTCAATACCTGTTCTTTCAGTGCTTCCAGCATAGTGATGCTTCCTTTCTTTCGATGTTACAGGCTCATTTCCGAGCGCTTGATGATATGGTTCTGATAGACCTCGTTCAGCTCAACGAAGTAGCCGCTCCAGCCCCAGACGCGCACGATGAGGTTGCGGTAATTCTCCGGGTGCTTCTGTGCGTCGAGGAGCCTGTCGCGGTTGACGGCGTTGATCTGCATCTGGTGTCCACCCATGTCCATGAAGCTCTTGACGAACATGGCGCATTTGCGGATGGCGTCCTCATTGCGGAACATGGCGTCGGACAGCTCGACGGTCAGCGGGCCGCCGTTTGCCACGCGCGTCAGATGCGGCTTGGCGAAGGATTTGATGATGGAGATCGGGCCTTCGCAGCGGGCAAAGAGGGACGGCGAGTAGTTGCAGGGCAGCGCCTCATGCGCGCTGCGGCCATCGGGCGAGGCAGGCGCGTCCTCGAATGCCAGATATAATACATGGCCGAGGCCGTGCCCGCGCGGAAGCAGCCGCCGCGGTCGTTTTTCTTCCCTTCCAGCGCGTCGGCATACCAGTCGAGCAGCTGCACGGCGATGGAATCGACAAAATCATCGTCGTTGCCGAACTTCGGGCCCTCATAGCGGAGCATGTTCTGCTCCCGCTCATAGCCCTTGAAATCGGCGTGCAGCATGGCGAGCATGGTTTCCGGCGTGAAGGTCTTCTCGTCGTAGACGTATTTGCGTACAGCGGCCATGGAATCGGCGGCTGTGGCAAGCCCGTCGCCGTGGAAGCCGTAGTTATTATACTTGCCGGGCTTCGAGATATCGCGCATCTTTTCGAGGCAGTCCGGGCACATGAGGCTCACGAGGGGCGACGGCTCTTTATAGACGTTTTTCGTCTCCGCCATGAGCGCCCCGGCCTGCGCCTCGATATTCTGCTTCACAAGCGCCGCGAAGTCTTCATATGTTTTGCATTCCGGCAGATGCTCGCAGGCGTCCTGCACGGTCTTGAGGAAGTTCAGGCTGTCCCAGTTGACAAGATCCATATATCCCGTCACAAGGATCTCCCAGCAGGCGGCCAGCGTGTAGTTATACGCGTCCTGCTTCTCATAGCCCCAGCGCAGCAGCGCAGGAATGACAATTTCGTCGTTCGTATACTGTGGGAAGCCGAGGCCCTTCTGTGTGAGCGTCGTGGCAAGCTCATAGACGGACAGCGGCGTGTTTTTGTGCACGCGCAGATTGACCTTGGGGTCGATGAGGCACAGCTCGCGGCTGGCGATCAGGCACAGCTCGGACAGCTCGTTATAGGCGTCGGAGCCGTCCTCGTTCGAGCCGCCCAGTACGATGGTCTGCCCGTTGTCGCCCTGCTGGATGCCGATGTAAAGGTCGCTGTCGCGGTTGCAGGAGACGAAAAACTCCTCCAGCAGCTCAAGCGCCCCGTCCTTTGTCAGAAGCCCCGTGTCCAGATCGTGCCGGTAATAGGGGTACAGGAACTGGTCGATACGGCCGATGGTATTGTGATAGTTGCCGTTGCACCACATGGCGTAATGCAGCAGGCGCAGGAACTGCAGCGCTTCGAGAAGCGTCTCGGGCACGTTGGCGGGGATCTTGGAAAGCGTGTCTGCAACCGTCTGGTTGCCTACGCGCAGCGCCTCCTCGCGGTAGCGCGCGGCGAAGTCCGTCACGATGGAAAGCACGTCCAGCATGGCCTGCAGAAATTCCTTCTGCTCCGCCGTTTCTGCCTTTTCCAGCTGCGTGCGAATCTTTTCGGCCTTTTTCGTAAAGCCGTCCGCCATCAGCATCCCGTAATCGGGGCACATATTGAATACGCGGCCGTTTTCATGGAACGCGTGCGTCTCGTGCAGCTGCCTGTCCTCTTCTTCTGTGTGGATCTCCGGAATGGTGCGCACGGTGCGCAGCAGCGTGATGCGCTCATCCGGGAAAACGACGGGCGTTTCCTGCGCCAGCACATAGCGCAGCCGTGCGACCGAGCGCTGCATATCGTCAAGCCCCTGCGCCGCAAGCTCTGCGGCCAGCGCGTGCGCGTCCCCTGCGGGCTTGCGGTAGGCATGGTGCGCCTTATCGCGGAC
>ENA-OQCO01000961-OQCO01000961.1-human-gut-metagenome-genome-assembly--contig:-NODE-961-length-12923-cov-3.059784_pt1 | contig 12923 bp, 9 predicted proteins | sample MGYA00242500_ERZ504582 | MGnify/ENA primary metagenome ERZ504582 (study PRJEB26092, sample SAMD00036346) | human gut metagenome | host: Homo sapiens | study: EMG produced TPA metagenomics assembly of...
CTTTGCTCTTTCTGAAATCGGATCATTGATAACTTTTCTTCGATATTTTACCACCATGATCAGTGATAATACATCAAGTACACTGAATGTGCATTGTGATCCATATTTTCCATAAAACCAGTCCTTTTTTTGAATAATTATCTTATCAACTGATTCTATAATACCATGGTTTTTATCATAGAACAAGTGTTCTTTTTTCCATTTTTTTTGCAATTCATCTCCCACCTGTAGAGGAAGGAGAATTCTTGCTATATATTATGTTAAATTCTTATGCAACCATAACGAGATAAAATAAGCGACAGGATATACATATTAAAAACCCGGTATCCTGCCGCTTATTTTCTGGCAAACCACTATATTATTCTCAGCTTTTACGAATATGCAAAAACTGCCGCATCCGAATCGCTTCGGATAGCGGCAGTTCTTTTATCGTTTGAACACTTTATATTTTTTAATTATTTCTGAGGACCAGCTGCTACCAGAGCTTTACCAGCTTCATTTCCTTCGTATTTAGCGAAGTTCTTGATGAATCTGTCAGCCAGGTCTTTCGCTTTCTCTTCCCACTGAGCTGCATCTGCGTAAGTATCGCGAGGATCCAGGATTCCGCTGTCTACGCCCGGCAGTTCTGTCGGAACTTCAAAGTTGAAGTACGGAATAGTCTTTGTAGGAGCTGTTTTGATATCTCCGCTCAGGATAGCATCGATGATACCACGGGTATCTTTGATGGAGATACGTTTTCCGGTACCATTCCAACCTGTGTTAACCAGGTATGCTTTTGCACCGCTCTTTTCCATTTTCTTAACCAGCTCTTCTGCATATTTTGTAGGATGCAGTTCCAGGAATGCTTGGCCGAAGCAAGCGGAGAAAGTAGGAGTCGGTTCTGTAATTCCACGTTCTGTACCAGCCAGTTTAGCTGTGAAACCAGACAGGAAGTAATACTGTGTCTGAGCTTCTGTCAGGATAGATACTGGAGGCAGTACGCCGAATGCATCTGCGGACAGGAAGATTACGTTCTTAGCTGCCGGAGCTGCGGAAATCGGGCGAACGATTTTTTCAATATGATCGATCGGGTAAGATACACGGGTGTTCTCTGTTACGCTCTTATCAGCGAAGTCGATTTTTCCGTTCTCATCCAGAGTAACGTTCTCTAACAGTGCGTTACGTTTGATTGCGTTGTAGATGTCTGGTTCAGATTCAGCATCCAGGTTGATAACTTTTGCGTAGCATCCACCTTCGAAGTTGAATACGCCGTTGTCATCCCAGCCGTGCTCGTCATCACCGATCAGCAGACGTTTCGGGTCTGTAGACAGTGTAGTTTTACCTGTTCCGGACAGACCGAAGAAGATTGCTGTGTTTTCGCCGTTCATGTCTGTGTTTGCGGAGCAGTGCATGGAAGCGATGCCTTTCAGTGGCAGATAGTAGTTCATCATAGAGAACATACCTTTTTTCATTTCTCCGCCGTACCATGTATTTACGATAACCTGCTCACGGCTTGTGATGTTGAACATAACAGCTGTTTCAGAGTTCAGACCCAGCTCTTTGTAATTTTCAACTTTTGCTTTGGAAGCGTTGTATACGATGAAATCCGGTTCGAAGTCTTTCAGTTCTTCTTCTGTAGGTTTGATGAACATGTTAGTTACGAAATGTGCCTGCCATGCTACTTCTACGATGAAACGGATAGCCATACGGGTGTCTTTGTTTGCACCACAGAATGCATCTACAACGAACAGTCTCTTGTTGGACAGTTCTTTCAGAGCCAGCTCTTTTACAGAGTTCCATGCTTCCTGTGTTGCAGGGTGGTTATCGTTCTTATATTCGTCAGAAGTCCACCAAACAGTATCTTTGGAGTTTTCGTCCATTACGATGAACTTATCTTTAGGAGAACGTCCGGTGTAAACACCAGTCATAACGTTAACTGCTCCCAGTTCACTTTCACGTCCTTTTTCAAAACCTTCCAGTGTAGATTTTGTTTCTTCTTCAAATAACATTTCATAAGAAGGATTATAAACAACCTCTGTAGTTCCGGTAATGCCATACTTACTTAAATTAATTTCTGCCATTTTACATTAACCTCTTTCTTTCATAATATGATAACCACCTGCGGATGCAGGCTTATGGTATCCCTCAAAGACAGCCGCTCATAGCAACTCTCTTTATCCCTAATTATACATATTTACGACACAAAATCAATAAAAATTCTTTTAAATTTTTGAAAAGACTAGCTAAAAACTAGGATTTCCGGTTTTCTTTGATTTATCCCACGAATCTCAGTTTCTCTATGATAATATCAGAACCGGAATCTCTTCCGGTCCTGACTTTATCTTTTGCAGATATTTTTCTCAACTTTTTGAAGCAATTACTTGATTGCAGCCGTCTCGATAATGAATTTTACGCTGCCATTTGTATCTTTCTCCCAGCCATCGAATGCGGTGTAGTCTTTGTCAGCTTCTGTCACTGCATCCAGACGATCCATCAGTGCGGTCAGATCGTCTCCTGCCAGATCTGCAATCTTCTGGATTCCTTCTTCGTCAAATTCTTCCATACCGTCTGCCAGTTCTGTGGAGCCGTCTGCCAGTTTCGTGGTTCCGTCTTTCAGCTGAACGCCGCCATCTGCCAGTTTTTTGGTTCCGGACTTCAACTGTGCGGCACCGTCTGCCAGTTTCTGGATACCTGCACTTAACGTATTTCCACCGGACTGCAAAGCTTTGCCACCGACGATCAGGGCACTGCTTCCTGCTACCAGTTTGGCTGTTCCGTCTTTCAGGGTACTGTTGTTTGCGATCAGGGTGTCAGATCCTTTTTTCAGGGTTTCGGTTCCCTGAGTCAGGGATGCGGAGCCCTGTGCCAGCTGTGTGACACCGTCACTGAGGGCGGATGCACCGGATGCCAGGGTTGTCAGTCCGCTGTTCAGAGATTGGGTTCCGGCTGTCAGAGCTGCTGCTCCGGTATTCAGCGTGGTATCATTGGCAGTCAGTGTATCACTGGCTTCCTTCAGCTGATTTACAGCTCCCAGCATGGTCTGTGCCATCGTTGAGAATGTCGTCAGCGGTTCTACGGCATCGCCAAGTGCTGCCGCGCTCTTGGCAAGATTTGCGGTTCCTGCTGCCACGGTGTCTGCTCCGTTTTTCAATGACTGCATCTGTTTTTCGGTTTCTGTCATGCTGACACCGGCAAGACCGGATTCTACTTTCTTCAGGTTCTCCTGAACACCTGCAAGTGTGGTCTTTGTCTCCTGGCTGATGGAAGTGCTTACCTTGGATGCATCCACCTGGACGCTGACTTCCGGACTGGTCTGTACACCCACATTGACCTGAATACCTGCCAGATTATTTAACACTGCCTGTCTTGTGGCTTCATCCACACCTGCAGCTTTCAGAGCAGCTTCCACATTGGCTCTCTGCTGTTCTGTTGCCTGTGTGCTGGCTGCTTCATTTACTTTTGCATTTTCTGCTGCCACTGCTTCTTTTGCTTTTGTCGTTGCCTCTGCGCTGGCTGCCTCACTTGCTTTTGTCACATCTGTTACAACCTGTGGCGCTGATACAGCGCTCTGTGCTGCCGATACGGCTGCTTTGGTTCCGGTCACTGCTCCGCTGAGTGCTGTCACGGCATCGTTCAGTTTCGAAGCACTGGCTGCTGCCTGATCTGCTCCTGCCTGCAGCGCTGCTGCTCCTGCGCTCAGTTTATTGCATCCGTCCATGAGTCCGCTTACCGCACCCGGAAGTTCTCCGACATTGCCGAGTTTGCCTTCCATCGTATCATATAATGTATGGATTCCTGCACCCAGCTGCTCGGCTCCGCCGGTGTAAGCCACCAGACCGGACTGCAGACTGGCCGCTCCGCTCTCCAACTGTTTTCCGCCCTCGGAAAGCTGTGCAACACCTGCGGTAAGCGTTGCTTTCTTTTCATTCAACTGACTGATTCCCGCATTCAGCTGTTTTGCTCCCGTATTTACCTGATCGATACCGGCATTTAACTGTGCTGCGCCATCGGTATAAGATTTCACGCCACTTTGCAAACTTCCTGCACCGCTTCCCAGACTTTCCATGCCGGCTACCAGCTGATCGATACCGGAGATCAGAGTTCCTTTGCTGTTGTTCATGGTATCAATACCATCTTTTAACTGTCCCGCGCCGTCATCGGCACTGTTCAGACCATCCACAAGGGTATCTGCGGAACTGTCCAGTTCCTGGATGCCTTCCTGCAGTGCACGGCTTCCTTCTACCAGTGCGTTGGAAGATTCGGTCAGTTTATCAAGGCTGTCCTGCAAGTCATCCAGATCATCGATGTCATCCAGGCCCAGTTCATTCAGTGTACCGGTAGTTGCCACGGTAGCGGTCAGCGCCAGGGAGAAATCTTCCACATCTGCAGTGATTTCCACATAATCCGGGCTTTCTTTGTCCTTGAAGGAATCCAGATCACCCAGTTTCAGGCTGTCATACAGTCCCGGAAACCCGATTCCCAGGACGATGTTATTATTTCCATCGGAGATCACTTTACCGTTGGTTACTTCTACATTCGTAAAAGTATCAGTCGGAAGGATCATTCCGGTTGCCATCATAAAAGGTGTGTAAATTGTCTCTTTCTTTCCGTTGATCTTCGCGTTCCGGGAAGAATTGTTGGTATAATCGATACGGATCTTTACTTTTCCGCTCTTTCCTGCCAGATCTGCAGCACTGATTTCCCTGCCATCCAGAAAGTATGTCATTTTTACCGATACCGGAAGTTCTTGGCTGGTTTCTCCCTGATAATAGATGTCATTGCCGTCTGCGGCCCATACCAATTTGCCATTGCTTCCCTGGGTATAGCTTTCCTCACCCTTTACATTGGTGATATCGTTCAGTTCGCTGTTGTCCTCGAGCGTGCTTTCTTTGTCTGTATTCTTCAGCCAGTTACTGACGATCACTTTTTCTACATTTCCATTCTGGTCGGCATTGACATAGACGGTCTGTTCTTTTTCCGGAGTCGCTGCGGCAACAGTCGTTACCGGAACGGTTACTGCCAGCATTGCTGTCATACCTGTCATCATTGCCTGTACATATTTTCTCTTCATAACGATCTCCTCCTAATGTTTCCGTCTGAAATTCAGACTGGTTTTACAAATAATTCCATCAAACAGCCAGAACATAGCCGGCAGGAATAATAATACTGCACACATACTGATCAGCGCGCCTCTTGCCATCAGCAGACACAGAGAGCTGATCATATCAATCTGAGAATACATACCAACACCGACGGTAGCGGCGAAGAAACTGAACGCCGATACCATAACCGGTCGAATGCTGGTTTTGTGAGCAATCTGGATCGCATCTTTCTTGCTTTTACCTTCTCCGCGCTCTTTCTCGTAACGGCTGGTGATCAGGATCGCGTAGTCTACGGTCGCACCCAGCTGGATCGTTCCGATAACGATGGAAGCGATGAACGGAAGTTTTGTTCCCGTCAGGAACGGGATACCCATATTGATAAAGATCGCACCCTCGATGACCATAACCAGGATCACCGGAAGGGAGATCGATTTAAATACGAAGAAAATGATAAAGAATACTGCCAGGATCGATACCGCACTGACCACTGCAAAGTCGTGGTCGGTGATTTCGATCAGATCTTTCGTGCACGGTGCTTCACCTACCAACATACCGGTCGGATCGTACTGTTTCAGTATCGTGTTGATCTCACTCAGCTGACTGTTGACCTCATCGGATGCTACCGCATATTCGTTCATGATCAGCATCAGTTCGTAGTTGTCACTCTCCAGGATTTCTTTCACATCATCCGGGATCATACTCTCCGGAAATGCCGGTCCGATGATGCTCTCCAGACCAAGTACCTGTTTCACACCTTCTACCTTTTCGATATCGGCAATCATGTTGTATTTCTGTTTTGCATCCAGATCCTTATCCAGCAGGATCATATGTGCCGCACCCATGTCGTATTCTTCCGACAGTTTTGTATTTGCCTGAACACTTGGGAGCGTATCCGGAAGACTGGCATCCAGGTTGTAGTACACACTTGCATGTGCCTGGAAATAAGCAAACGGGATAAACAATACCACAAATAAGATTGCGAAGATCACATGGTGTTTTACCACGAAATCAGAAATCTTCGGAAATCCGGGATCAGCTGACGGTTGTTTGGTTTTCTCCAGTGCATTGTCGAAAATCATGATCATGGACGGAAGTACGGTAACACAGCAGATCACACCAAATAAAACGCCTTTTGTCATAACGATACCAAGGTCAAGACCCAGGGTAAAACTCATGAAACACAGGGCGATAAATCCGGCAATCGTTGTAATCGAGCTTCCGACTACGGATTTGATCGTTGCCGCAATGGCTTTTGCCATTGCCTCTTTGTGATCCTCTTCGCCTTTTTCTCTCTGTTCCTGATAGCTGTGCCACAGGAAGATCGAGTAGTCCATCGTGACACCCAGCTGAAGGACCGCACTCAGTGCTTTTGTAATGTAGGAGATCTGTCCCATGAAAATATTAGTTCCCATGTTATACAGAATCGCCATGCCGATGCTTAACAGGAAAAATACCGGGATCAGATACGATTCCATAGTCAGCGCCAGAACGATACAGGAGAGAACGACTGCAATCAGTACGTAGATCGCAACCTCGGATTCTGCCAGGTTCTTGGTGTCGGTGACGATGGCTGACATACCGCTTAAGAAGCACTGTTTGCCTGCCAGTGCACGGATGTTTTCGATGGCATCCATAGTCTCATCGGCAGAAGTCGTCGTATCGAAAATAATAAACATCAGCGTGGAATCGTCTGCATTAAAGGCCTCTTTGCCACAAAGTCAAGTGGTGAATTCCCAAAAGGCAAGCGGCATAAAAGAAATCCATCTTTTATATCGCTTGCCTTCTTGTTTTGTTTTGATATTATTTACGGTATTACCTTTAATTTGGGACAAAAAAAAGCAGGAAACCTTTTCAGATTTCCCGCTTAGTAAAACTGTGAAGTTCTTTTAATTTAGAACGCTTGTCATACATCCTTAAATAATTCTATCTTTTATGAAATTCAATTATTCTGGACTACCTTATTCTGTTGACGGCATATGAATACCCAGAAAAACCACGCCAAAAGGACTTTCTCTATGACAAATTTCCAGTGGTTCACCATTCATAGCCATCTCATATACTTTTTCAGTAACTACAAGGTCTGTTTCTTCCCCGTTATCCATCACAATAGTCAATTTGTAATCATCATCATCTACATCTGGATCTTCTGCATGGCTATCCACAATAATAGCTGGATAATGTTGGGCTGGTCCAATAAGAGCTGCATTTACACAGTAATGAAGTCCACAAGCAATGGACAGTCCAACCACTCCCATGTACAACCCTGCGGCTACCCGATTCCGCTTCGGTGAACGAAGAACTTGCAGCACAATCAACACTATGGTGATGGAAAGTATCCGAATTAGCCATCCCCAGTTGCCATCTTCCTCCCGAAGCACCAAATCGCCCCAAATGTCACTAACTTGCCAGAAATAAGTATATCCTATTAACAAACAAATAATCAGCGGGACATGGATGTGCATGGCTCTCCACTCTGGGGTGGCGTTCTGAGGCTTGTCTCCAAAGGAGAGTACGGGAGCAAACACCAAACAAAATAAAAGAAATGGAATAGGAGCAAATGCACCAATTTTCATAACAGTAGTAAACTTTGCGTCAGCGAAAAGATATAGTGGAATAGGAATAAGAACGCCAACGGCAAACAATACAATAACAACCCACAATCCAATCCGGATACTTTTGATATGGTCATGCCAGTGGGTGTGGTACTCCTCCCGCCATTGGACGGTGTTCTCTTGCTGTTCCTCTTGTCTGGTTTGTTTTTCCATCGTAGGAGTCAATGTCGCAGCAAGATTGGTACTTTCGAGCCACTCTGCAAACCGTGGAATTCCCAACATATTGGTTTCGATAGAGGCTAATTTTTTTCCCTCACTGTTCAGTAAATGGATGGAGCGGTTGGCCGTCAGCCGTACCGAAGCCACCTGTCCCGGTGCAAATTTTCGTTTCCTGCCCCAACTGCTAATATACAAAATAGAGTTATCCTGGAACACAAACAAAGACCGGTTGCGTCCAGCCAAAAGCATCCATATGCCCAGCAGGAAGAGTAACACACCGGGAATGGCTACAAAGGCGGTGACATCTGGTGCAAAGGGTGGCGTCCCAGCCACGATGACACCCATGATGGTCAGAACAAATCCAAGCACCCAGACAATTACGCCAAGAACCGTGACTACCATCCGCTCTCGCACGATTACCACCGGCTGCTGGGTTTCTTCCCGTTCAGCGTGGCGGCACAGCAGCAGCGCCAAACCGAATCCAAGCAGGTACAGAAGCATCCCCACACCAGTCCACACGCCCACCATGTCCAGAGGCTCATTCCCGTCCGAAACAAAAATCAGCGGCAGCAGAATCAGAGAAAAAGCAATCGTAAAGCTACCACAAATAATGCAAGGCAGCTTACTGCCCTGCACAGGCAGGTCATGGGGCGGTTCCAGAGGCTTTTGAGTAGCATATTCCCTCTGAACGACCTCTAACTCCGGCGGTTGTTCCAGCACATGGGCGCAGTGAGGACATTGGGATACATACTCCATCTCACAACTATGACCTTTCCCGCCCATTGGCAAGGACTGACCGCAGGCAGGGCAGAACCAGCAGCGTTGGAAGATCTTTTTTTGCATTTGTTTTAGTATCAGGAGCGACGCTGCCGGAAGAAGGAAAATCAGCAGGAATAGCCAAGGGCTGTTCGCAGTGATTAGACCAATCATCAAAATAGTAAAGCATATAGCCATTCCCATCAGAAAGCGGCTTCCCATCTTGGCGGCCTGCCTTGTTGCAAAAATGTAGGTTTCGTTTCCCTGCTTCATACCTGCGTGCTGAATATCCAGTAAAAATGCCTCAATCAGTTCATACAGATCGTCCGTATCGTTTACATCTTCACTAGTAAATTGGTCGTACAGTTTTTCATTTACATACAGCTTTACGCCAGATCGGTTTACCTCAATCTTGCAGTAGAGCCGATTCAGAGTCAGACTGTCTCCTGAAAGTTCCAACTGATACTGAGGATATTGCGCTTTTAGACGCTCATACAATTTTTTAAGTTCGTTTTCTTGATACATAGGTAATCTCCTTCAAGTAAGGGGTTAAGATTTTAATCAGCATTTCTGCTGTTAATGTTTCTGGTTATATATAAGTTTTCATTTTGTTCAGGAAGATGTCCAGATTTTCTTCCTGTGTAGTAAATCCATAGACTTTTTTAGATATTCGGAACTTTATCATATCTCCATCTGTTAAATAGATTTTGAGAATATATTGAAGCGGAAACAGACTTTTTCGCACTTTTGTTTTCTGGATATTGCTGAAAGGGATACGGCTGCTTCCCTTTAATTTTTTCGAATCACCTTGAAGTAGGGATACCAATAGCGCACTTTCGCTCAATCCTAAATATCCAAATGTGTAATTTCGTTTTTTTTTGCAATAGTGTGCCGTAAATCGGTGCTTTTAAGGTCTCGCCTATTTCCAGCAATATGGAAAGTGCAGGAACCATCTGTTCATAAAATGTCATTTCAGTACCTCCGTTAATAAGAAAAAGACAGATACCAATAAGAAAAAGTAATTGTCAAATTGCCATATCTATATGCGAACATTATAGCATCTGTAGGGGGAGTCGTCATCATTTTTCTACTGTCTGACTAAGAATTTGATGGTAAAAAAATTGTGAATATATCTATCGCAATTTTACAAAAAGAAAAGCCTCATCCCTCGCTGATTGAGAGATGAGGCGAAATGATTATGCTGTAATCTCCGGGATTTCTCCGACAAAGTTATAGACGATTCTGACTTCCTGCACCTTCTGTCCGTCAATCTTCTTGACTTCGCCCACCAAAATTTTGCTGATGAGCCGGTTCAGCACCGCTTCATCCAGTTCTTCAATGGCTGCATAACGCCGGATTTCTTTGATAAAGGTGCGGACTTCATTTTCCTGTTCGTCAGAGTGGCGCATCATCAACAGCAGGTCTCGCAGGCGCTTCTGGTTGGCTTCCTGCTCCTGCTCCAGTGTTGCTGTCAGCTTCATAAAACGCTGCTCAGTCAAGATTCCTTTTGCCTTATCGGTATATAGGCTCAGAAACATCTCATCAATTTCACAATTCCTGCTTTCCAGTCGTTGACATTCCTTCTGTGTCTGGGAAGCGTCCAGAAGATACCGGCGCTCCATCCGGCTGCTCAGCCGCTGATAAAAAGCATCGGCATCTTTGAGCGCAGTCTTTGCCAGCTCCTGAATATCTTTCAGCACAAGATTGTATAAATCTCTGGCTCGATCTTGTGGCTGGTACAGGCGTTCTTGCCCAGCCTGTTATAGGTCTGGCAGATATAATACGCCTTATCAATCGGTTCCCGCTGTTCGCCGGTAAAACGGTTCTTTCCGGTTCTGCCAACCTTTTCATACCGCACCTGCATGGACTTTCCGCAAGTCGCACAATAAATGATACCGTGGAACAGGTTATAAAAGGGGCAGGAGTTGCCCTTCATAATGGTTGGTCTGCGGTCAATGATTTCCTGCACCTGCTCCCATTCTTCCGGGGAGATGATTGCTTCATGGCAATCCTCGATAATTTCCCAGTCCTCACGAGGGATAATATCATAGGTGTTGGAGCGAATCCCTTTCTGATGTGTCCGGCAGACCAGATGTGCGCCCTTATAAAAGGGATTCCGCAGGATATGGCTGATTCTTGCACTTCCCCATGAATAGTAATTTACATCACATTCTGTGTTACTTTTTACTCTGGTGATTGGGACTTTATCATCCATGAGCTGCTTTGCAATCCGCATACATCCCCAGCCATCCAGCGCCATATCATAGATTTTTCGGATTACCGGTGCTGTCTCAGGGTCACGGATCAAATGCCCCTTATCCTCCGGGTCACGCATCAAACCGAGGGGCGGCTGCCCACCACAAAACTTCCCCTGCCGGGAACGGGTCATACGCCCTGCCAGCACCTTTTTGGAAATATCCCGGCTGTACATATCGTTCAGGATATTCTTAAACGGCGTAATGTCCATTTCCTGACGGGTCAGGCTGTCCACGCCGTCCGTGACGGCGATATAGCGTACATTGTGTTTGGGGAAAAAGATTTCGATATAGCTGCCGGCTTCGATATAATTCCTACCAAGCCTCGATAGGTCTTTCGTGACCACGCAGCCGACCTTTCCCGCCTCAATGTCAGCGATCATGCGCTGGAACGAGGGACGGTTGAAATTGCGGCCCGTGTAGCCGTCATCCACATAATACTCATACTGGAACATCCCATGCTTTTCAGCAAAGTCCCGAAGCATGATTTTCTGGTTGCTGATGCTCATACTCTCGTTGTCGCCGCCGTCATCCAGAGAGATGCGGCAGTAGAGAGCGGTGATTTTCTCATAGACTTGTTTTTTCCTGCTCATAGCGTTCTCCTTCTATGAACAGGGACACGATACCATTATAGTACCATGTCCCTGTCCCTGAATCAACCGTTTTTACGCAGCGTTCTCCGCCATCTCACGCTGTTCCAGCCATTCCTCGAAGTGTTCGCAGGTCTGGCGCTCGATCAGCTGCTCAAAGGCTTCCCGCATGGACTTCTCCCCGGAGAACTCCCGCACCACCACAAAACGGACTTTATTTTTCTGCTGTTTGCTTTTTTCCATAGGCTACCTCCATAGAGTAGCAGGCCAGACGGCAGCACTGGCAACGAAGTCCGGCAACGAACCTCTGAAAACCTGTAAACTACCGTCTGACCTGCAAATCTTACTTTGTGAATTTTCTTGAAAAGTCTCGTTGCTTTCGTTGCCGGAAATAGAGATAGATATTAGAAAACGCCTTATTTACAGGCTTTTTCCGTATCCAGACCGGAAAATCCCCGGCAACGAACCCAGCAACCAAGCGGCAACCATCCCGGCAACAGAACACCATTTTCAGGCGATCCACTCCTTCGGCAGTTCCAGCTGGCAGCATTCTTCCTCGGTCAGCTCCACAAATCCATCTTCGTTGCCGGGCAGTTCGTTGCCGGAAACGTCCCGTTCCCAGCCCCTCTGCCTGCCATATCCGGTGAACATCCGGGGGATTGGAGAATGGCTTCCAGCCCGTCACCACCGTGTTCATGATCTCGTTGATATTGTGCAGCTGCCACCGCTTCGGCTCATCGTAGGTGTGGCCCAGCGCCTCCTTGAACAGCTGTTTGGAGCAGACCATGCTGCCGGTGTAGTGTTCCAGAAAGCCCTGTATCTGCCCGGCCTCCGTATCCTCCGGCATGAAGTCCTTCTGCACCTCCACCAGCTGGCGCTGGATGGACTTGCTGAACTTCATAGAGTAGTGGCCGCTGCGGTAAATCGTCATGGCCTCCGCCCAGACCTGCAAAAGATAGGCTCTGGAGGCGTCCTCGTCCTCCAAAATGTGAACCTCCGCATTCTCCGGGTAAATCATGATCGGCAAAAAGCGCCCGGGTTCCCGGCCCGGTCAAGGGGCAGGAAGTCCAGTGTGTTGGACGAACCGCCGAACACACACTGCCGCAGCCGGTCTTTGGGCTGGGCCTCATAGGGTGTGCGGTAGGTTTCCTTCTGGCGGCTGATAAATGAGCGGATTTCCTCAATGCTTTTGGCGCTGCTGGTGGCCAGCATCTCTGACATTTCGATGATCCAGTGGCCTTGCAGTTTCAAAAACACCCGGTCATCGTCCAGCTTTTTCAGATCGTCACTAAACCACTCGTCACGGATTGCCAGCAGGCGGAAGAAGCTGGACTTGCCAGCCCCCTGCCCGCCCACCAGACAAAGCATTTCCTCGTATTTGGAGCCGGGGGAAAACACCCGCCGGATCGCGCCCAGCAGGAAGTGTTTTAACATTTCCTCCACATAGTCGCTGACCTCTGCACCTAAGAA
>ENA-OQCO01000966-OQCO01000966.1-human-gut-metagenome-genome-assembly--contig:-NODE-966-length-12889-cov-1.326986_pt1 | contig 12889 bp, 16 predicted proteins | sample MGYA00242500_ERZ504582 | MGnify/ENA primary metagenome ERZ504582 (study PRJEB26092, sample SAMD00036346) | human gut metagenome | host: Homo sapiens | study: EMG produced TPA metagenomics assembly of...
TTCGTTATCAGGATATTTTTGGCAAAGGGAATTTCTTCCTGGAATTACAGGATCATGGAATTCCTGCGCAGAGACTGGTAAATCAGGAACTTCTCCGTATGCACGAAGAAACAGGGATTGACCTTGTGGCAACCAATGATGTGCATTACACAAGGGCGGAGGATGCTGATCCTCATGATATTCTTCTCTGTCTGCAGACAAACAAGAAACTGGCAGACGAGGACAGAATGCGTTATGAGGGCGGCCAGTATTATGTGAAATCCCCGGAAGAAATGGCAGAACTTTTCCCATATGCTTTGGAGGCCCTGGAGAATACTCATAAGATTGCACAGAGATGTCATGTTGAGATTGAATTTGGCGTGACCAAGCTTCCAAGATTCGATGTGCCGGATGGTCTTACATCCTGGGAATATCTCAATAAACTATGCTTCGAGGGACTGGAAGAACGCTATCAGCCGGTTACAGAGGAATTAAAATCCCGTCTGGATTATGAATTATCTACTATAAAAAACATGGGCTATGTGGATTACTTCCTTATAGTATGGGATTTTATCAAATATGCCCGCGATCATGACATTATGGTAGGCCCGGGACGTGGTTCTGCAGCAGGAAGTCTTGTTGCTTATACCTTAGGAATCACACAGCTTGATCCTATACGTTATGATCTGCTCTTTGAGCGATTCCTGAATCCGGAACGAGTATCCATGCCTGATATTGACGTTGACTTCTGCTTCGAAAGAAGGCAGGAGGTTATTGAATATGTCCGCCGTAAATATGGGGATGACTGTGTGGTTCAGATTGTTACTTTTGGTACTCTGGCAGCCCGTGGTGTGATCCGGGATGTGGGCCGTGTACTGGATATGCCTTATGCACAGGTGGATTCCATTGCGAAAATGATCCCGCAGGAATTAAATATTACTATAGATAAAGCCCTTACTATGAATCCTGAGCTGAAAAAAGCATATGAAGAGCAGGATGAAATTCATTATCTGATCGATATGGCAAGACGTCTGGAAGGACTTCCCAGGCATACCTCCATGCATGCTGCAGGTGTGGTTATCAGTCAGAAAGATGTTTCTGAATATGTACCGCTTTCCAGAGCGTCGGATGGTTCCATTGTCACACAGTTCACCATGACAACACTGGAAGAGCTGGGACTTTTGAAAATGGACTTCCTGGGACTTCGTACTCTGACTGTGATCCAGAATGCAGTAAAGCTGATCCAGAAGGATGCAGGAGTGACTCTGGATATGCAGAAAATCAATTATGATGATAAAAAGGTTTTGGATTCCCTTGGCACCGGTCGTTCTGATGGTGTATTTCAGCTTGAAAGTGCGGGAATGAAAATTTCATGAAGGAACTGAAGCCTCAGAGTCTGGAAGATGTGATCGCAGGAATTTCTCTTTACCGTCCGGGCCCCATGGATTTTATCCCTCAGTATATCCGGGGCAAAAACCGTCCGGATACCATCCGTTACGACTGCCCTCAGCTGGAGCCGATCCTGAAGCCTACTTATGGGTGTATTGTCTATCAGGAACAGGTTATGCAGATCGTTCGTAACCTGGCAGGTTATACTCTGGGCCGAAGCGACCTGGTGCGCCGTGCAATGTCCAAAAAGAAGGCCTCTGTCATGGAAAAGGAGCGCCAGAACTTTGTTTACGGAAATGAAGCAGAGGGAGTTCCAGGCTGTATTGCAAATGGAATTGATGAGGCAACGGCAAATAAAATCTATGATGAAATGACGGATTTTGCCAAGTATGCATTTTAATAAGTCCCATGCAGCAGCCTATGCAGTTGTTTCCTATCAGACTGCATATCTGAAATATTACTATCCTGTGGAATTTATGGCTGCATTAATGACATCGGTTATTGATTTTCCCAATAAGGTTGCAGAATATATTCTGGTCTGCAGACAGATGGGGATTAAGATCCTGCCGCCGGATGTGAACTGTGGAATGTATGGATTCTCTGTAGATAACGGTGCGATCCGATATGGTCTGTCCGCTATAAAGAGTGTGGGACGTCCGGTTATTGAAAGTCTGGTAAAAGAGAGGGAAGAGAACGGACAATATCGTTCTCTGAAGGATTTTATGGAACGAAACTCTCCGCAGATGAATAAGCGTGCAGTAGAAAACTTTATCAAAGCAGGTGCACTGGATTGCCTGGATGGTAACCGCCGCCAGAAAATGCTGGTTTATCAGAAGATTTCAGACAGTATCAGTCAGGAGAAGAAGAATTCACTGGCAGGCCAGATGAGTCTTTTTGATCTGGTAAGCGAGGAGGACAAGAAAGAATTTGAAATCCGTATGCCCGATGTGGAGGAATTCGGAAAAGAGGAACTTCTGGGATATGAGAAGGAAGTTCTGGGAATCTACCTCAGTGGTCATCCTCTGGAAAATTACCGGGAAATGATGGAGAAAACCATTTCTGCGAAAACCTCGGATTTTCAGCAGGATGAAGAAACAAATCTTCCGAAAGTCATGGATGGTCAGAAAGTAATTATCGGTGGAATGATTACGGATAAAACCATCAAATATACAAAGAATAATAAGGTTATGGCATTCCTCACAGTGGAGGATCTGGTAGGAACAGTGGAGGTAGTTGTGTTCCCCAGAGATTATGAGAAAAGTCAGCAGTTCCTGAATGAAGAAGGCAGAGTATTTATTCAGGGCAGAGTATCTGCAGAGGACGATCGTGCCAGTAAACTGATCCTTGAAAAAATCCGTCCCTTTGACAATATGCCAAGGGAAATCTGGATACAGTTTGACAATAAAGAAAGCTACACACAGCAATCTCAGGAACTGCTTGCAGACCTCAGACGTTCACCGGGTGACAGTGCTGTTGTGATCTACCTGAAAGACGTAAAGGCCATAAAGAAGCTTCCGGTTGGATATCATGCACAAATTCAGGACTCATGGCTGAACTATATGTACGAAAAATATGGTAAAACCAATGTTAAAGTTGTAGAAAGAGGATTGAAAAACTTATAGAAATGCGCTAAACTATACCCGGATATGTGTATAGTAAAAATGAGATAGATTCAGAAGATGGAGGAAGAAAAGATGGCAGAAAACAAGATAAAAACCATTGGTGTCCTTACCAGCGGTGGTGACGCACCTGGAATGAATGCTGCAATTCGTGCAGTTGTCAGAAGAGGTTTAAGCAATGGATTAAATGTAAAAGGTATTCTGAAAGGATACAATGGTCTGTTAAACGAAGAGATTATTGACATGAGCGCAAAAGATGTATCTGATACAATCGAGCGTGGAGGTACAATCCTTTATACAGCACGTTGTGCAGAATTCCGTACAGAAGAAGGCCAGAAACGTGGAGCAGAGATTTGCAGAAAACATGGAATTGACGGACTTGTTGTCATCGGTGGTGACGGATCTTTCGCAGGTGCTCAGAAGCTTGCGAATCTCGGAATCAATACAATCGGTCTTCCCGGAACAATCGACCTTGACATTGCATGTACAGAATATACCATCGGATTTGATACAGCTGTAAACACAGCAATGGAAGCAATTGATAAAGTACGTGATACTTCCACTTCTCATGAGAGATGCAGTATCATCGAGGTTATGGGACGTGGTGCAGGATATATTGCTCTGTGGTGCGGTATTGCCAACGGTGCTGAGGACGTTCTGGTTCCTGAGAAATATGACTATGATGAGCAGAAGCTGATCAATAACATTATCGAGAGTCGTAAGAAAGGCAAAAAGCATCACATCATCATCAATGCAGAAGGTATCGGTCATTCTGAAGCAATGGCAAAACGTATCGAAGCTGCCACAGGTATCGAAACACGTGCTACAATTCTTGGACACATGCAGCGTGGTGGAAGCCCGACATGTAAAGACCGTGTATATGCATCTATGATGGGTGCCCTGGCTGTAGACCTTCTTGTTGCAGGCAAGACATGCCGCGTTGTCGGATATCGTCACGGTGAATTCGTAGACTTCGATATCAATGAAGCACTTGCTATGCAGAAAGGTATCTCTGATTACCAGTGGGAAGTATGCCAGTCACTTTCTCATAACTATGATAAAAACAACAAATAACAAATGAATAAAAAGATGCAGTTATATAACAGACTGCATAAATTAAATACTGCTCAGATAATTACCCTCGGTTTTGCGGGGGTGATTATCTTAGGGGGATTACTTCTGTGGCTGCCGTTTTGTACGGCACCCGGATACCACACATCTTTTACAGATGCCATGTTTACCGCAACCACAAGTATATGTGTAACAGGGCTTGTGACAGTTGTTACGGCAACTCACTGGACTCTGGCAGGCAAGATTATTATTCTTATCCTGATCCAGATCGGAGGTGTGGGACTGATTTCCCTGGGCAGTATTATTTTTTATAAGTCTGAGAAAGAAAATATCGCTGAGGAACCGGCGTGTTATCCAGGAGTCCTATAATATGGACAGAATGGGTGGGATGGTCAGGCTGGTGAAGAAAGTTCTGATCTGTGTGTTTGGAGCAGAAGGAATCGGTGCAGTGTGTTATGCAGTTCGATTTATTCCGCAGTTCGGTCTGGCAAAAGGTCTGGGATACTCTGTTTTTACGGCAGTATCTGCATTCTGTAATGCTGGTATTGATCTGCTTGGAGAGGACAGCCTGGCTCAGTATGTTGCTGATCCGATCGTAAACTTTACAAGTGTAGGACTGATCATTATGTCAGGTCTTGGGTTTGTGGTCTGGTGGGATATCTGGGATAAGATCAAACGAGTCATCAGAGGGAACCTTCCTGTGGGACGTGTGTTTAAAAATCTTCGTCTTCATAGTAAGATTGTGTTGATGATGACGCTGATACTTGTTGTGGGCGGTACAGTACTGATCTTTCTGTTTGATCATGGAAATCCGGAAAGTATTGGGACATATTCGCCGGGAACGAAGTGGATGGCATCTTTGTTCCAGTCAGTTACCACAAGAACAGCCGGATTTTTCACTGTAAGCCAGGAGAGATTTTCTAATGCAACTTATATGCTGTGCCTGATATTGATGTTGATCGGCGGTTCCCCTATGGGAACAGCAGGTGGAATTAAGACAACAACAGTTGCGGTCCTTCTGCTGAGTCTGAAATCCAATCTTCAGGGAAAACGGGATGTGGAAGTACACCACAGGAGAATCAGAGACAGCTATATCCGTTCTGCGATCGTAGTGACAGGTATGGTACTTACAGTACTTATTCTCATGAGTATGCTGTTGTGTGCAGCCATGCCGGAAGCACCTATAGAAGATGTTGTTTATGAAATTACATCTGCGGTTGCAACGGTAGGACTTAGCAGAGGGCTGACACCCTGCCTGAATACAGCAGGCAAATGGATCGTGATCCTGACTATGTATCTGGGAAGAATCGGTCCGCTGACTCTGGGAACTGCAGTGACTGTACGTGTACAGAAAATGCCGGCAGATTCACATCTGGCAGAAGAAGATATTATGATTGGATAGTAACGGTTCGGCAGTCAGGCGGATATTCGCAGAGGATAACGAATACATGTTCAGAAAGAGAAATGAGGAAGAAAATGAAGAACAAATCTTATGCAGTGATCGGTCTTGGGCAGTTCGGGATGACGGTAGCCCTTACTCTGGCAGAGGCGAACTGCGATGTACTTGCCATTGACGATAAAGATGATAATGTGCAGGATATCGCAGAGAAAGTTTCCTATGCTGTCAAGGCAGATGTGCGTGATCCGGGAATTTTGGAATCGCTTGGAGTTCAGAACGTAGATGTTGCGGTCATCGCAGTAGCCGAGAATATGGAGGCCAGTATTACAGCAACGATGCAGGTGAAAGAACTTGGAGTTCCTTTTGTCATGGCGAAGGCAATGAATTCTCTTCATGGCAGGATACTGGAGAAAATAGGGCAGATAAGGTGATTTATCCTGAACATTCCATGGGTATCAGAGTTGCAAGAAATCTTCTCTCCAGTGGATTTGTCGATATGTTTGAGCTTTCTTCTGATTTCAGTATGGCAGAATTTAAGATCCCGCGGGAATGGATAGGAAAAACACTTCGGGAGTTGAAGGTCAGGGAAAAGTATAACATCAATCTGATCGGTCTGAAGCATGGCGATAAGATGAATATGAATGTGGCGCCGGATGAAGTGTTTCCGGCAGACTGCACAGTTGTTGCAGCAGGAGCAAACAGTGACCTGAATAAGGTTTCGGAAAATTGAGGATAAGATATGATCACCAGTGTAAATAACGGACAGGTAAAAAATATCATACAGCTGAACCAGAAAACAAAAGCCCGCAGAGAACAAGGGCTTTTTGTTGCAGAAGGAAGAAAAATGTTCGGCGAAGCACCGAAGGATTGGATCTCGAGGTGTATGTATCAGAAGCTCTCAGCGGTGATGCAGAACTGATGGCTCAGGTGGAGAAACTTCCATATGAGATAGTAGCAGATTCTGTTTTTCGACAGATGAGCGATACACAGACGCCGCAGGGAATTATGACAGTGCTTAAGAAACCTTCCTATACAATAGAAGATATTCTCGGCGGGAAAAATCCGCTGGTTATGATTCTGGAGGATCTGCAGGATCCGGGAAATGCGGGAACTATTCTCCGTACAGGAGAGGGCGCCGGAGTAAGCGGGGTTCTTCTGACAAAGACCTGCGTGGATATCACAAACCCGAGGTTATACGATCAACCATGGGTTCTGTCTACAGAATGCCTTTCCTATATGTGGAAAGTGTGGTATCATTAGCACAGGAACTGAAAGACAGAAATATCCGCACATTTGCGGCACATCTGCATGGTAAGAACTCTTACGATAAGGAATCCTACACAGGAGGAACTGCTTTCCTGATCGGTAATGAGGGAAAAGGACTGACAGATGAAGCGGCAGACAGTGCTGATTGTCTGATACGGATTCCTATGTGTGGAAAAGTAGAATCTCTGAATGCTGCCATGGCATCCGGGATTCTCATGTATGAAGCTGCTCGTCAGAGACGATAGCAGACGAAAGGAGGAGTTTCATGCAGCCTTTGATCTGGCTTGGGATTCTTGCATTATTGCTTGTTGTAGAGGCGATTACTGCAGGACTGACCACCATCTGGTTTGCCGGCGGCGCACTGGTCGCTGCTATTGCATGTTATGCAGGAGCGAACCTCACTGTACAGATATTGCTGTTTCTGTGTGTTTCATTGGTACTTCTCATCTTTACCAGACCACTGGCAATGAAGTACTTCAACAAAGAAACCATACAGACCAATGCAAACAGTCTGATTGGAAAGAAAGCAGTTGTGATTCAGGAGATTGACAATCTGGCGCAGACAGGCCAGGTTCGTATCAATGACATTGAATGGACTGCACGTTCTGCTGATGACGAAAAAATCGGCGAAGGCACCGTTGTAACGATCGAAGAGATCCGAGGTGTGAAACTTATCGTAAAACAGAATAAGGAGGATTAGTTATGGGCGTGGTTTTTCTGATAGTTATTATCGTTATTGCGGTATGGGTCCTTGCATCCTGCGTCCGCATTGTACCACAGGCATATGCAGTAATCCTGGAACGTCTGGGAGCTTATCAGGCGACCTGGAGTACAGGAATTCACTTTAAGGTTCCGTTTATTGAACGAGTGGCCAGAAAGGTAAATCTGAAGGAACAGGTAGTGGATTTTCCACCGCAGCCGGTTATCACAAAGGATAACGTAACCATGCAGATCGATACTGTCGTATTCTTTCAGATTACAGATCCGAAGCTTTATACTTACGGTGTGGAGAATCCGATCATGGCAATCGAGAATCTGTCCGCAACAACATTAAGAAATATTATCGGTGACATGGAACTGGATGAGACACTTACATCACGTGAGACGATCAATACTAAGATGAGAGCTTCTCTTGATGAAGCTACTGATCCATGGGGAATCAAGGTCAATCGTGTGGAACTGAAGAACATTATTCCTCCGGCAGCTATCCAGGATGCAATGGAGAAACAGATGAAAGCTGAGCGTGAACGTCGTGAAGCAATCCTGATCGCAGAAGGTCAGAAGAAATCTACGATCCTTGTTGCAGAAGGTAAGAAACAATCCGCAATTCTGGATGCAGAAGCTGAGAAACAGGCAGCAATCCTCCGCGCAGAGGCTCAGAAAGAGCGTATGATCAAGGAGGCAGAAGGACAGGCTGAGGCAGTTCTGAAAGTTCAGAATGCCAATGCAGAGGGTATCCGCATGATCAGAGAGGCAGGAGCAGATGAGGCAGTTCTGACACTGAAGAGTCTGGAAGCATTTGCCAGGGCAGCAGACGGTAAGGCAACCAAGATCATTATTCCGTCGGATATTCAGGGAATTGCAGGTCTGGCAAGTTCGCTGAAAGAGATCGTCACTGATCCGAAAGCGGAGACAGACAAATAACAAAAGAGAATAAATGACATCGGGGAGAGAATTATTATGAACTTAAAAGGAAGAAACTTTCTGACACTGAAAGACTTTACACCGGAGGAGATCACATATCTTATTGATTTATCCGCAGAACTTAAAGCAAAGAAGAAAGCCGGCGAGCTTCACGAATATTACAGAGGCAAAATATTGCACTTATTTTGAAAAAACAAGTACAAGAACCCGCTGCTCTTTTGAGGTAGCTGCCCATGATCTTGGAATGGGAAGCACATACCTGGATCCGACAGGTTCTCAGATCGGTAAGAAAGAAAGCATTGCAGATACAGCAAGAGTTCTGGGAAGAATGTATGATGGTATCGAATATCGTGGATTTGGTCAGGAAGTCGTAGAAGAGCTTGCAAAACATGCAGGTGTTCCGGTATGGAATGGCCTTACGAACGAATATCATCCGACACAGATGATCGCTGATATGCTGACAATCCGTGAGCATTTCGGAGATTTAAAAGGACGTAAGCTTGTATACATGGGTGATGCCCGTTACAATATGGGTAATTCCCTGATGATTGCCTGCACAAAACTTGGCATGCATTTCGTAGCCTGCACAACTAAGAAATATTTCCCGAATGCAGAGTTAGTTGCTCAGTGCGAGGAATATGCAAAAGCATCCGGCGGAAGCATCACTCTGACAGAGGATGTTCAGGAAGGAACAAAAGATGCAGACGTTATCTATACAGACGTATGGGTATCTATGGGTGAGCCGGATGAGGTATGGACAGAGAGAATCCATGATCTGACACCTTATAAAGTAACAAAGGACGTTATGAAGAACGCAGGAGAGAAAGCAATCTTCCTTCACTGTCTGCCGGCATTCCATGACCTTAAGACAAAGATCGGCAAGGAAATGGGCGAGAGATTCAATCTGACAGACATGGAAGTAACAGACGAAGTATTTGAGTCTGAGCAGTCCAAAGTATTTGATGAGGCAGAGAACCGTATGCATACCATCAAAGCTGTTATGGTAGCAACATTAGGAGAGCCGGAGAACAAATAATGGCACATCTGTATAATGAAGAAACAATTTCACAGGCGATAGACACAAAATGGGCGGGCAAAACCGTCCATTTTGCAAAAGAAACAGATTCTACCAATTCATGGATCAAGCGTCTGGCAAAAGATGGTGCAGAGCATGGAACTCTGGCAGTTGCGGAATTTCAGTCTGCGGGGAAGAGGGGCGTTTTTGACAGAAGATGGGAAGCGCCGGAGGGCAGCTCTATTATGATGACACTGCTCTTACGTCCGGAATTTTCACCGCAGTATGCGTCTATGCTGACACTGGTTATGGGAATGGCAGTGGCACAGGCAGCAGAGGAACTGGGGTTTAACGTAAGTATTAAATGGCCCAATGATATTGTGATCTCTAAGAAGAAAATCTGTGGTATCCTGACCGAGATGGGAACAAATGGTGTGAAGATCAATTATGTTCTCATCGGAGTAGGAATCAATGTAAACCTGAAAGAATTTCCGGAAGAAATGCAGGACAAAGCGACTTCACTGATTCTGGAGGGCGGTCATGAATATGACAGAAATCAGGTGATTGCACTGGTGATGAAATATTTCGAGATCAACTATGAGAAATTTATCCAGACCTGTGATTTTACTCATCTGCTGGATGATTACCACAGAATCCTTGCAAACTTGAACCAGCCGGTCAGAGTGATCGATGGTGACAGAAGTTTCGAAGGAATCTGCAGGGGGATTGATGAAAAAGGTGAACTGCTTGTGGAAAGGCAGAATAAAGAAGTTGTGAAAGTCAGCGCAGGAGAGGTTTCGGTGCGTGGACTTTACAGCTATGTATAAAGATTCTGAATAATTTCGAAAGAGGGAAACAGTAATTTATGTATCAGGACAACATTACTCTCTGCGGCGCAAGTGCCTATGAGAAGAAATTTTATTTTAATCAGGATTTCAATGCACTTCCGGATCATGTGAAGAAAGAACTTCAGATCATGTGTGTTCTTTACACAGAGGATGTAGGAGGAATCCTGACTCTGGAATTTGACGAAAACGGCAGACTTCAGTTTAAAACAGAAGCTCTGGAAGCAGATGCCCGCTACGATGAGATCGGAAGCGGACTGAAGATCAAACAGCTTCAACAGGACAAGAAAGAACTTCTGGAATCTCTGGAAATGTATTATAAAGTATTCTTTCTCGGAGACATCCCGGAAGAAGAACTGAAGAAAACATCGGGCAGTGAGGACTGAATCCATGCAGATAAAGAATGAGCCGGTACAGGCAAGAGAACCATTCATGAAGATGCAGTGGAAAATAGGAAACGTACAGATTGACAATCCGTTTGTTCTTGCACCAATGGCAGGTGTCACAGACCTGCCATTTCGAACGCTCTGTAAAGAGCAGGGAGCCGGACTGATCTGTATGGAAATGATCAGTGCAAAAGCGATTTCTTTTCACAATAAAAACACTATTGCTCTGATGAAAATTGATCCATGTGAGCACCCGGTTTCCATGCAGCTTTTTGGCAGTGAACCGGATCTTATGGCAGAGGTTGCGAAATCCATTGAGGACAGAGATTTCGATATCCTGGACATCAATATGGGATGCCCTGTGCCGAAGGTTGTCAATAACGGCGAGGGATCTGCATTGTTGAAGAACCCGAATCTGATTGAAGAGATCGTTCGAAAAGTATCATCTGCAATCAGTAAACCGTTGACTGTCAAGGTGCGAATCGGATTTGAGAATGAACCGGTAGATATTGTTGAAATCGCGAAACGTATTGAGGATGCGGGAGCAGCAGCACTTGCAGTGCATGGGCGCACCAGACAGCAGTACTATTCCGGCACTGCAGACTGGGATACGATCCGCAGGGTAAAAGAAGCGATTACCATTCCTGTAATTGGAAACGGAGATGTAGATTCTCCGCTGAAAGCAGAAGCACTGGTAAAACAGACCGGATGTGATGCTGTTATGGTGGGACGTGCAGTAAGGGGAAATCCCTGGTTGTTCCGCGAACTGAACCATTATTTCCGGACAGGGGAACTGTTGGAACGTCCATCCGTAGAGGAAATACGTGAAATGATCCTGCGTCATGCCAGAAAACAGATTGAATTAAAGGGGAATTCGTAGGAATCCGTGAGATGCGTAAACACGTTGCCTGGTATACTGCAGGCATGCGTCACAGCGCAGGGCTCAGAAGAGAGTCAAACACCATAGAAAGTTATGAAGCTCTGGAGGCGCTTTTATCAAGATTAGCATAAAAGTTAAAACCATGTGAAATGAGAAATATAAACAATAGCAAAGGCGCTCGGAATGCTTGACAATCCGGGTGCTTTTTTGTATAATACAGAAATTGTGAATATCCTAGAATAAGTCTGCCCTTTTTCAGGTATGATGTATCAGGAAGCACATAAATCCATGTAGTGATCCGGGGCGAAAAGAAACGCAGAAGACTATACCGGATGTTGAAAGGGAGTAAGGTTATTATGGAAGAAAAGAAAAACTTACTAACTTATGCAGGACTTAAAAAATTAGAAGAAGAGCTGCATGATTTAAAGGTAGTAAAGAGAAAAGAAGTAGCAGAGAAAATTAAGGAAGCCAGAGAACAGGGCGACTTATCTGAGAATGCGGAATACGATGCAGCGAAAGACGAACAGAGAGACATTGAAGCACGTATCGAAGAAATCGAGAAGATCTTAAAGAATGCTGAAGTTGTTGTAGAGGACGAAGTAGATCTGGACAAGATCAGCGTTGGATGTAAGGTTAAAGTACACGATTTTGAATTCGAAGAAGACATCGAGCTGAAGATCGTAGGTTCCACAGAGGCTAACAGCCTTGAAGGCAAAATCTCCAACGAATCTCCCGTAGGAAAAGCACTTATCGGTGCGCATACAGGCGATGTAGTAGAAGTAGAGATGCCGGCAGGAATCATGAAATACAAAGTTCTGGAGATCCAGAGAAACGTATAAGAGACAGATGACTGAGGTGCGCGTAGAGATTTATCATGCAAAGGCATAACGCGCACCTTTCTCTGACTATATAAGCAGATAATAAGAAGACAATAAGAAGTTTGTTATTTCTTATTTTTGTCTGTATATCTGATAAATTGATATTTGAAAATACAGGATTCTGTTGAATGGAATCTTCTGTTACATCTGATATCACATGGAAATGTAGAATAAATGTAACTATTCAGTAGTCTACTATCCCGCGAGGTGTTTTGGCACGTAAGTACCAAAATCCCGAGACATACAAGCCAAAATGCCATCACCGCAGGTGATTTTTAATGCATTTTGGCTCGTAACTGTGAAGGTACTGAACAGTTACGAACAAATAATAATTATACAAGTATATAAGGAGGAACCAAGGTGGCACAGCAGAAGCAGGAACAGGATTTAAACCAGTTACTGAAGGTACGTCGCGATAAACTGGCAGATCTTCAGGCTAATGGAAAAGACCCATTTCAGATCACAAAGTTTAACCAGACTCATCACTCAATGGAAGTGAAGAGTCTTTATGAAGCACA
>ENA-OQCO01000968-OQCO01000968.1-human-gut-metagenome-genome-assembly--contig:-NODE-968-length-12839-cov-1.000708_pt1 | contig 12839 bp, 17 predicted proteins | sample MGYA00242500_ERZ504582 | MGnify/ENA primary metagenome ERZ504582 (study PRJEB26092, sample SAMD00036346) | human gut metagenome | host: Homo sapiens | study: EMG produced TPA metagenomics assembly of...
CTCTTTAGGCAGTTCGCTGTCATTTTAAGGCCAACAGATCTTCCAAGCCTTTTTTGGGTTTCAGCTTCCTCCTTTGCATACTCTGCTCCTTTATCCTGCTGCTGTCCCCAGACGGAAGTCATCCCCAGCATATCCTTGACCGAATCTATTCCATACTTGTGCTCCATATATGCGGTAATCTGATCAAAGAAAGATTGACAGCCCTGGTCCGTAAGGAACTGTATCCGCTTTATCTCCTGTTCCATATTTCCCGCACCATAATACTCTAAACGCTTCATCAAGTTCGACTGCTCATATTGCCCTGTCTCATAGCTTCCGTCCAGTGCAAATATATGGTACTCGTCCAGCAATTCTTTCTGGTATTCTGCGAACATGCACTCGACTGCCCGGTTCATATCCGCCCGTCTGTAATTCTTCGCCATCTGTATCGAGGCGCTTTCCATCAATCCCCCTACCAATGTTATAAAGAGGATGAAGACCAGGCTTAAATATGCTGTCACTTCTCCGCGGACTAGATACCTGAACTTTCGCTGGTTATCTTCTGGAAGATTGTCTGCACCAGGCTGGTAAGCTGGGACTTGAATATAATGACCAGCCCAATCAGCACCACCAGTATCAATATAACTTCTACGACTCCGATTCCTCTCTTTTCTCTTAATACTTGCGATATATACCATATTCTCCACATACACGTTCTCCTCCTAAGTTTATCTCTTCTTCCGGCCTCACATCTGCTCGTTCGCTAGCCTGTTCCTTTACTGGCATACGCTAGATCTGCATAGATAGAAACGCAGGCACTATGACTATGATCAGCACGATTGCCAGCATCAAGAACATGGGAAGCAGCAATTTCGTGCCTGCCTCTTCTCCCAGCCTTTTTGCCCTGGATTTGCGTTCTTCGAAAGCCTGGATAGATTCCAGCCGTAATAGATGAGTGAGGCCTTTCGTTCCCTTACGAAGATTCTGTGACAGCAGCGCCCCTAATCTGATATAAGGCTGTGCGTTGCATCTCCTTCCGAAATTCTCATAGCTTTCTGTCTCCATAACCCCGCTTTCCATCTCGTAACACGCCTTTTTCATCTCTTCATATGCATGTCGGGCATTTCCATCTGTCTTATGTCGTTCATAATCCTCCACTACTTTTTTCCACGCTCTTTTTACAGTCATGCCTGCCCCCAGGAATAAAGTCAGCTTATTGACAATTTCCGGATAGTCCAGCATCATCTGCCGCTTCTTTTCTTCTCCTTCCTTCCGGATGTTCTGCTGCTTTAGGGCATACAGCAGGATGGCGATCAATATTGCCATCACGATCAGGACCAGTCCCCGGTAGTCCATCTTCTTATAATAGGTGGCTGCCTTTCCTTGAATCTTCTCCGGAAGCAGCCATACCCTTTTGGTCTTGCTGTCTGCCTCCCGCTTCATAATTTCCTGCATGACCTGCTGCCCCTTTTGTTCTTTCCCGGTCAAGGCCTCGGAACTATATTTGCTATGCACTCATATAACGCCTGTTCCTTCGGATCTTCACTATAGGTAAGGACAGCGCTTAGTTTTACAAGCGTCCCTTCCTGATCCAGCGCGTTCTCCTGCAGCTCTCCCCTGATATTCATCACATCATAACGTTCCAGCTCCCACTCGACTCCTACCGGCTCGCCCGGTACCTGCGTAACAAGGTCCATGTCATATTCTATCCTATCCAGGCTCTCATTTTTCCCGAGAATCAGTCTGTCCAGTCTACGCATTACTCTCTGGAATAATTCCCGGACCTCTTCTTTGCCATATTGCTGCTCGGATACTTTAATCTCCACCGGTATCTTTTCTGCCGCGCCTTCCAGCAATACCTCCAGCATCTCCGTGCTTGCACCCTGCCCATGGCTGTTCCTTACAATTTTCCCCACTGTCCTGGCAGACGCTGACATGTAATCCACAAACAGCAGGAGAATTCCCGCCAGCAGGATGGCGCTTACTGCCAGTATCTTTATACCTCGATCCTTATGATTCTTGCTCCAAGATAATATGCGCCCAAATATATTGCCAGGCATGCCGACATCACCCCGATTCCCATTATGTTCCCATACAGGCTGTCCATAAATTCCGGGAAGCTTAATGACATATAGCCGATAATCGCATACGGGATTGCCGCCATTACCCGAAACTCATACTTCTTAGCCGCCAGCACGGTATCTATCTCTCTTTTCACATCAATCTTGTCCCCTATCTGGTTTGCTGTATTACGGATAATAGAAATCATATCTCCTCCGCTTTTTCTTGCAGCTGCAAATACTGCCACAAAGTTCTCCATATCCTCCATACCGGACCTTCCGGCAAACTCCTCCAGGATCTGCTCCATTGGCACGTGAAGCCTTAGTTGTCTTGCCATCACCAGAAATTCTCGTGATATCCTCGCATCCTCAGGGTACAGAAGCCTTAATTCCTTCTGCGCCTCAAGAAGTGAATTCTCTACAGAATATCCTGTATTCAGAGCCGATGCCATGGCTTGGATTGCTTCTTTGAACTGCAGCAGGAATTCCTGATCTTTCTTGCGAGCCACTTCTTCTGCCATCATCTTAAAATGCCAGGCCCATACAGGCAGCAGGGGCAGCAGCATCCAGAATGAACGATAGTACAGCCAGGCGGTCACTAAAGTAACTGCGCCTGACTTAATTATGATCATCGCAAGTTCCCTCTTGGTCATATCCGGCCATCTTAAGTTTCTGATCGTTCGTAATCTCATGTATCTTCCTCCAATTCCCCTGTAACCTTCCCTGCCTTCTCTCCTTCTTCTTCATACTTATACAATAACTGGAGACATATCTTTCCGTCCTCATATCCCAGAACCTCCGACACTTCCAGTAATTTTCGGCTCTTATCCCGCAGTCTCCCAAGATGGACGATGATATCAATGCCCGAGGCAATCTGCCTTTGAATTGCCGGCAAGGGAAGATTCATTCCCATCAATACCATCGTCTCCAGCCTGGAAAGCATATCTGCCGTACTGTTGGCATGGCCGGTACTAAGACTGCCATCGTGTCCAGTATTTAGGGCCTGCAGCATATCGATCGCCTCCGCTCCCCGGACCTCGCCCACAATAATCCGATCTGGGCGCATTCTCAGGGCCGACTTGATCAGATCGCGGATCGTTACGGCGCCTGTCCCCTCCACATTGGGATTCCTTGCCTCAAGGCTTACCAGATTGGGGATTTCCTGCAATTTTAATTCTGCGTTGTCTTCAATGGTTATAATTCTTTCATCCTTTGGAATATACTGCGATAATGCATTTAAGAAAGTGGTTTTCCCGGAACCGGTCCCTCCACTTATGAATATGTTATATCCGGCTGCCACCAGGGTGGCCAGAAAAACAGATATTTCTTTGCTGATGGAATTCCATGCAATCAGCTGATCCATGGTAATGGCATCTTTTCCAAATTTTCTTATCGTAACAATAGGCCCGTTCACTGCCACTGGCGCTAGCACTACATTGACCCGGGAGCCGTCGGCCAGCCTGGCATCCACGATGGGAGATGCTTCATTTACCAGACGGTTAGAGCCCGCTACGATCTGCTGGATGACATCTTCCAGTTTTTCCTTCGACAGGAACCGCTTGTCCGACTTATAGATCCTGCCATCCCGTTCAAAAAAGATACTTTTGGTGCCGTTAATCATGATCTCTGTAATTCCTTCATCTTCCAGAAATTCTTGAAGCAGGTCCAGCTTGCGGAATGCATTGAATAGTTCCTTGCCCAGTTCCGTCTTCCGTGAAAGAGAAAGATATTCTTCTGAAGACGCTTCCTGGAGAACCCGGTAGATCAATTCCGTCAGTTCCTCATCTTCTATCTCCCTGGTCATATCCAGTTCTTCCAGGATCCTGGCGTGCAGCTGTTCCGCCTGTATCATCGCTCCAGCTCCTTTTTCACCAGTTTCTTCTTCACATCCTCATAGCCAAGCAGCCTTAGTTCCTCTTCAAACTGGAACAACTTGGCCCTGGCAGCCGGATCATTAGCCACGGGCACCATCACTTCCGTACATTGCCTGAGAACTCCATAGACATCCTGTATTCCTTCATCTATATCCAATATCAGGACATCATAGATGGCGCACTGCTCAATCTGCATAAGAAGGCTCGTCCATTCCTTGGACGTGACTGCCTTTATGTCTTCGGATACCCGGAACGGGAGCAGATAGTCCAGTGATTCCATATGCTTTGCCAGCGTGGTAAGGATCATTCCGAAGTTCCGGCTTTCCTGGCGGGAATAGTAGATCAGATCTGCCAGCGTCTGCCCTTCCTCTGGGAATGACCGCCGATCCCCCCATACAGTTCCATGTTGATATACAGGACATTATAAGATACGGCCAGTTCCTTTCCCATTTCCAGTCCATAGCCGGTCTTTCCCGTGCGGTGTACCGGCGAGAAAATCCCGATGATCCGCATCTGCCTTTTCTTTGCCGCTTGGAGAAATAATCCTTCTTCTCCTTTTAGGCCGCATTGGCAGATGACCTCAGCAAGAATGGCCTCGCCCGACTGATATCGGTATACCGGGACTTCTAAAGGCCCGGTACTCGCGCTTGCCGTCTCTGTCAGGACGAATACGCTTCCTGCCTGGATCTCCTTTCTTATCTCCTGCGTATAGCCGCTGCTGATAAGAAGGATATCAATCGCTTCCTCCTGCTGAATCCTCCGCACTTGTCCCGGATCGCTGCACACTTGCACTTGCAGCGCGAGTTCCTTTTTCTTTGTCAGGTATGCCGCAAGCGCAGAGGCATACTTCTCTTCCTGGTCGCAAATAACCAGACTCCTGCTGCTCACATAAAATCCCTCCTCTGTTGCTGTCTTATCATGTCTGTGTGATCTTCCGCCGATATGGCATAGAATCTATTAATAGAATTAGATAATCAGATTCAAGTCACCAGATGTAACTTGTAGGACGATTATAAACCACATATTTCCTGTTTGTCCATCCCTTTTTTAAAAAAGGCAAAACTTTGTGCAACCCTTACAAAATCTGGTAGATAGTAATGCCGTAAAGAAGCGCGACCCCTGGGATTCCAAAGACTCCGGACGTCAAAAATGTTACCGGATTCATGCCGACCTGCGCAGAGATCCCCTTAGAAGCCAAAAACTCATTTACAAAAAAAATAATTGCAATACCTATGATTGCCCGTACTAAAAAATTAACCAAAATATGAGATTTCTGTTCCGGCATACTCACCCTCCCAAATTCTTTTCCTAGTTCCATATATATCCTCGTATCTGGTATTTTATTCTTCAAATCTGCCTATACTAGAAAAAAGAAAACCAAGCGATACAGCAACGGAGGTGGATTATGAGATTATTTGAGCGAGGAAGTGCTGCCGAAGAAGATGTATACAGGCGCTTATCCTTCGATCCCCAGTGCGATACTTTGATTGAAGAGATCGCCCAGGCAAGGCAGGAAATCGAAGATGCATACAACAACTTCCAGAATGCTTCAGACCCGGACTTGATCGACTGCTATATCTACAAAGGCAATGCTGCCTGGAAACGCTACCGTTTCCTTCTGCGGCAGGCCAAGATGATTTCATAAGCATAGTTTTATAAGCAAGAATAAGGAAAGGGAAGCTTCCGGCCGGTCAGGCCAGGAGCTTCCCTTTCCTTATTCTTGCCAGGCTTACAGCCTGATGGTAATCTCTCTTTGCGTGCGGTGGTACTGATGGTAATTCACGCCCGCCGCATCAAACATCCGCATGGATGCCTTCACAGAGGATGTATCTTCATATTTATTGCAATCATAGATCACTTCCTTAATCCCGCTTTGAATGATCGCCTTGGCGCATTCGTTGCATGGAAAGAGGGACACATAAAGTTTCGCTCCTTCCAGGCTACCGCCCCGGTAGTTAAGGATCGCATTCAATTCGCTGTGCACCGTATATACATATTTGGTCTCCAACGGGTCGTCCCCTTCCCTCTCCCATGGGAATTCATCATCAGAGCATCCCATCGGCAGTCCATTATAGCCCATAGACAGAATCTTGTTATCTTGGCTTACGATACAGCAGCCAACCTGTGTATTCGGGTCTTTGGAACGCATGCCGGATAACATGGCTACGCCCATAAAATACTCGTCCCAGCTGATATAGTCTTTCCTCTTGCTGCCCATATGCTTTACCTCCTTACCGTAGATATGTCATTACTTGGTTCCAAAGATACGGTCTCCCGCATCCCCCAGCCCCGGCACGATGTATTTCTGCTCATTCAGATGATCATCCAGAGCCCCAATATACAGATCCACATCCGGGTGTGCCTTTGTCATACGCTCCACGCCTTCCGGCGCCGCAATGATGCACATGAACCGGATATTTTTCACGCCCTTGTCCTTCAGCATCTGGATCGCCGCAACGCTGGATCCGCCGGTAGCCAGCATGGGATCTACCACGAAGACTTCTCTTTCATCACAGTCAGCCGGAAGCTTGCAGTAATACTCCACCGGCTCAAAAGTCTCGGGATCACGATACAGGCCAATATGCCCTACTTTTGCGGCAGGGATCATATTCAGTATGCCGTCCACCATGCCGATTCCCGCTCTCAGGATTGGCACTACCGCCATCTTTTTTCCACTTAATTCCTGGCCCACCGTCTCGCAGATTGGAGTCTTGATCTTTACATCCTGAAGTTTCAGATCCCTTGTAGCCTCATAGCACATCAGTGCCGCAATCTCTCCCACGACTGCCCTGAATCCCTGGATCCTACATTCTCCTGACGGATATAGCTGATCTTATGCTTAATCAGCGGATGATCCATGATCTGTACGTTAGACATCTTTTCTTCCTCCTCATTCGTCCTTATTATTTATTAGTGTTTATATATGAATCACGTGATGTCCGGCTGCCTTCAGCAGGCGATTCATAATCGCGCTCCCAATCCCTCCTGTGGCAAATGCCTCACTGTAGATATAATCAACGCCGTCATTGTCAAATTCCCGCAGGATGCCATAGAGGCTTCCCGCTATCGTCGCTTCATCCTCCCTGGTTCCTATGCTCTTTACATCTCCTGCCGGATAGCATTCTACCGTCTCCTCGGTTCCAATGATCCCCACCTTCAGGCCTTCTTCCAGCTTTTCTGCCGCCAGGCTGTTGATCTTGGCAATTACCTCTTTGATCTCGCCTTCTACAATCGTCAATTCCGCTTTCGGCGCATAATGCCTGTATTTCATGCCCGGAGCCTTGGGAGCCTTTTTACTGTCCGGCGTTATCAATGTCTTGTCCACGGACACTTCGCCGATCAGTTCCGTCAGCATCTCCCGGGTAATGGCGCCAGGGCGGAGGATCATCGGCGGCACAACCGTCATATCCAGTATGGTAGACTCCACGCCTATGTCCACAGGGCCTCCATCAATGATCATATCAATCTTCCCGGTCATATCTTCTTCCACATGCAGGGCTGTCGTAGGGCTTGGCCTTCCCGATGTATTTGCGCTGGGGGCAGCTATATAGCCGCCTCCTGCATCAATCACTTCCCGGGCTATCTCATGGCTTGGCATGCGGACTGCCACCGTATCAAGACCGCCGGTAGTTCCATAAGGGACAATGCCGCTCTTATCAAAGATCATGGTAAGCGGTCCCGGCCAATACTTGTCGGCAATAACCTTAGCCGACTCCGGTATGGAGGAGGTAATCTTTGCAAGGTCATCCATGCTGGTTATATGGATGATTAAAGGATTGTCGGATGGCCTTCCCTTGGCAGCATATATTTTTTGCGCCGCGTGCTCATTCAGCGCGTCTGCTCCCAGTCCATATACGGTTTCTGTCGGAAATGCCACCAGGCCTCCTTCTCTTAATATGCGTCCGGCTTCTCTTATAATATCTGTATTTATTTTGTTTTTATCTATTTTCTCTATTATTGTTCTCATAGATTTCATTATACTACACTCTACTTCGACAGACAAGTTTGGATTCCCTGAGTAATTGCTTCTGCCAGCAGCTGCTGATACTCCTTCGTGACTAACTTTTCCGCCTCTTCGTTGTTGCTCAAGAATCCGCATTCTACAATGACTGTCGGAACCTCCGTTCTCTTAAGAATATAGTATGTATCATTGGCCTTTGCCTGCCTGGTATTATCGCTATCCACGGCCAGCAGCGCTTTCTGCATGATTACCGCCGCCTTTTCTCCATCGCTGGAGTGGGAGTAGTAGAATACCTGGGCTCCATGGATTCCCTCCTCATGATAACTGTTCTGATGAATGCTGACTACCATTGCCGGCTTCGTCTTATTGATCACATCGACCCGTGCCTTCATATCCTGGATCTTCTGATTCTGGTCGCTTTCCTTAGCCAGCGTAGCATCCTCCTTACGGGTCATGACTACGGTCACGCCCTCTTTTTCCAGAAGCTTCTTGACCTTCTTGGCAATCTTTAAGTTGATGTCCTTCTCCAATGCATCATTCACTCCGATTTTGCCCGGATCGCTTCCGCCGTGTCCCGCATCTATGACTACGGTAGCATTTCCTTTCTTCACATCTGCGCTGGATACATATTTCTCCAAATTCTTGCTGACGGCCAGCAGCCCTGCCAGCGCCAGTACCAGGACTGCGAACTCTACTTTTTTACGCAAAAAAATACCTCCTGACAGTCTATATATTGTTTAAATATATGACTGCCGGAGGTATTTTATATTTTATTTCACTAATTTACGTATTTTAATATCAGATTCCAGATGTCCGGATTCTCTTGTCCCAAAGCCCAGGCTGCCGTACCTGCAAGTTTATTCTCTTTCATCAGCTGCAGCTTAGGCTCGATAGATTTCTCATCCTCCAGCCATATCTCGTATGTCACATTATCTACGGTCCATGTGGCATAGTTCTGCTGCGCCTTATCATCCCAGGTAATCTCTGCCCCGGCCTGAGCCACCTGGTCGCTTGCGCTGGTCATTCCCAGGGCCTGGCTGTCCACATTCATGGTATATTCCGCGGCATCCGTTCCTGCCTGGCTTGCCAGTTCTTCCTCCGTCTTCGGAGTCTCCGACCATAGCCTGGTAAAGAACGGGATTCCACTGATCACCTTTTCAGCCGGAACTTCCTTGAGCGTCTCCTCGATGCCTTCTTTTACAAAATTATAAGAAGAAACCGGGCCTGCCTCCGGCGAGCCTGCAAAATGCTCATCATAACCCATGATATCAACATAATCTGCAACGATTCCCTGCTCCTTACGGTCATATTGCATATTATAGCCCTTAGGAACATAATTGTCGACAGACAGCACGATTCCATTCTGCCGGCATCTCACAGACAATTCGCGGATAAACTGTATATAATGCTCTCCGCATTCTTCTGAAATCTTTCAAAATCAACGTTGATTCCATCGATTCCCACGCGCAATGCTTCGGAAATCAGCTGGTTGATCAAATTCTCCCTCTTAGAGGTATAACTCAGCAATGCATAGGATTCATCATAGGAGTTGATTCCCCCGTCAAAATCCCTGATAGTCGCCCACACTTCTATGTTGGCTGATGTGCATAATTTACATAATCCGCGGAAGCTATGGAGTCCATATTCCCATCCGTATCTTTTACATGGAACCAGGTTGGCGCAATTGTCGTCAGACCCTTACTCTCTGCAATCTTCTGCAGCACGCTTCCATTTGCGTCACTGTTGGTCACGTTGTGCCATGCCATGTTGATCGTATAATCCTTGGAAATACTGGTAAATTCCTGCTCTTCGAAATCTCTGGATATCGTCTTGGTCTCTTCATTCTTCAGGTCTTTGTTCCTGACATATCCGATAAATCCGTCCTTCGTGCGAACCTTCTTCCAGTTTTCCTCGCTCTCTACGATCGTAACTTCGTCCTTTTTCGATACTTCGGCAAGGATCGGACTCTTGACTCCGCCCTGATAGCGAACCTGAGTGTCTCTTTTTATTGTTGCCACTGTAGTCTTTCCCCAGTCGCTGACGATCATGACTCTGCTTGGATTATCGTAAACCTCATACTCCATATTGGTATACTGGCTGATAAAATCAAGTGCGATATATGCCGTGCTTCCTTCGGTCTTTAGGATGACGTAGTCTTCGCTTTTCTTATCCTTCGACACCATATAGTCCTTGCTGCCTACTTCGACGGAAACCATGTCTTTTGGAAGCGTGTACAAGAGGATATTCTCATCAGGATCCCAATAGAATCTGCTGTTGATGTATTTCCTTACGACATCATACTGGATATATGCCTTGCCATCCGCAATCATGCCATGGGGTTCTACGACCTGATTATTAACGGTAATAGCCAGCTGTCCTTCCTGTTCAATCCCATAATACTTTTTCAAATCATACTTTTCTTTTGAAGGACTGTATCGTTTCCATAAAAATGCTGCCACAACAGCTAATATCGCTAATATAATCACAAGGAATATCTTGATTCCCAAGTTTCTCTTTCTTCTTCTCTTGGATTGGGGCCCTCTCGCCGGCGTCCGCTTGCTTCCCGGTCTCCCGGACTGCGATCTTCTCGCCTGCTGCCTTCTGGCCTCCTGCTGCCTTCCTGTCTCCTGCTGTCTTCTGGCTTCCTGCTGCCTTCCCGCATCCTGCTGCCTTCTGGCATTCTGCTGCTTTGTCGTATCCTGTCTGCCTGTCGCGGTTCGGCTTCTTGCTGTGCCAGTTCTTGGCGTCCCCGGCCGGCTTGTGCTTCTTGTTCGGTCCGGAGCTGTGCGGCTTCTTCTTTCTCTTTCTTCCATGCTGCACCTCCTACTAGACCTTATTATAGCAAAAGCATTGACACACGTCATTATTTATTTCGACATTTTATTGATTTTTCGGGGTATTTGCGTTTCTTCGTTTTTCTGGTTTTCTTCAGTTCTTACGCCTTGGAAGTCCAATTCGATAATATCGCCCTCATCGTCCAGTATATAGTCCCTCATATAAGTCACACCCTCCCGCATCTGGTGAGCCTGGACTATCTGCATGGGGCTTGCAGGTATTCCCTCCATCTTCAGGTCTATCTTTTTCTTCTCATAGCCTGTCAATTCCTGGAACATCCTTCTTAAATCTTCTTCCTTCCCCATGTACTAGCCTCCTTTTCAATGCCATATGATAACTACGGCTGCGATTGCATATAATAATATAAAAGGAGATACTCGTGATACATTTCCGCCATATATGCCACAGCTGGTAAATATAGAAGATAGTTTTGGCATTATAGTGCTTTTCCATAAGTTCCTCTAAAAAATAATGTGATAATTATGCCTGAAACGGCAATCTCTGATTTGTCTATGATAGATTCGCAGATCGTCTTACATTGAGAATTAAGATAAAATAAAATTAAGAAATTCTCCCTCCTTTGTTCTAAGAACGTAGCTATCAGGGAAAACTATCTTCTAGTATCGTCATTATATCCGATAGATTCAGCGAAATCAAGCACTTTTTATTTTATACTTATTTTATTGAACATCCCCATATTTTCTATGCTATACTAAATTAGAAGGAAGTGATGAATATGAAGATTGAGAACTCAACGACAATCAGATACGCTGCACTTTGACACGTGCCGATCTGGCTGCACGCCAGCTTCAGTTGAGCGAACTGGCCTACGGAACCGAAAAAGCGAAGTCACTTTTCCACGATATGATGCAACAGGCAGCCTTTGAATTTGGATTCGAAGCAGAAGATATTCCTCTTATGATAGAAGCAATACCTGCTTCCGCTGATTCAATCGTGCTGATAATTACTAAAGTCGAGGATCCAGAGGAACTCGATACCCGTTTTTCAAAATTCGCTCCGTCACCGGATGGCGACTGGGATACTAAGAAGAAGGATGCCCCCGCCAAACTGGAAGGCGCTGAGACATTGCTGGATCTGTTAGGCAAGGTCAAAGAAAAACTTGGCACGGCCGAGACGGCGGAAACTGTCAATGAAGAGCAGTCATCCAAAGCACCCAAGACCACCTTGCGGCTGTTCTCATTTGCAACAATGGATTATGTGTTAAAGGCCGCGCGCCTGCTTAGCACGATGTACTCTGGTTCCAATACCCTATACAAAGATCAAGTCGAAGACGTGTATATCCTTGCGCTGACACAGTCAGACCTGACCACTAACGATTTCAACCGGATATGCAACATGCTTTCAGAATATGGATCTTTGGAAAAGGCTTCCGGCGCTACACTGGCATTTCTGGAAGAGCATTGCGAGGTTCTCGTATCTGCCAACGCAGTTCAAAAGCTTGCGGCAGTTTAATCTGCGGGTTACAATATCCGCGCTTATATGTCAAATAACAAGAAAAGATGCACGGGCTTGTCCCGATGCATCTTTTTGTTATTTGCTGTCATATTATGCATTCAAGAATGCATTGATCTTTTCGACCAATAAATCAGCATCTATACCATGAACCATTGCAGCCTCTGCCAGAGACTCTCCCTGAGAAGCTGGTCATCCAAGGCAATGCATTCCAATTTCCTGAAGGATTGGTGCAATTCCCGGGTTCATGAAAAGTGCTTCTCCGATAGTTGTATCATTAGAAACCTGTGCCATCTTAACGCCTCCTTTTCTCTTCAGTGTTTCCATTATAGTAGGTTTTTATCATTGTGTAAACATTTTCTGCAAATTTATTCTTAATATTTGACTTCTTAAAAGTCAATAACTATTTCGGTTTTTTTCGACAAAATCTAATTTTTATTATAACTTCACAAAACATCCGTTCTTTTATTTGCCTTGAATAATCCCCCCGTTTTTGATACTTTTTATGTGGATAATGTGGATAAAATTTCTAAAACATCATTTTTTCCACCTTTTTTGTCTATTTCAATGTGGAAACTTGGATAAGTCGTTTTTCCAGTATTTTACATTTTTTTACAATTTTGTACAATTTGTACATTCACCTGACAAAGTTTTTAA
>ENA-OQCO01000969-OQCO01000969.1-human-gut-metagenome-genome-assembly--contig:-NODE-969-length-12837-cov-0.844847_pt1 | contig 12837 bp, 14 predicted proteins | sample MGYA00242500_ERZ504582 | MGnify/ENA primary metagenome ERZ504582 (study PRJEB26092, sample SAMD00036346) | human gut metagenome | host: Homo sapiens | study: EMG produced TPA metagenomics assembly of...
GGTATTGAAAATCGCTTTGGCAGAATAGGAAAGGGAAATAGAATGATTATCAGAAATATAAATTTGGAAACCGTGTGCGGGCTAACCAGCCAGCTGCCGGACAATCAGTTGCCGGAAATCGCTTTTGCGGGGAAATCAAATGTAGGGAAGTCATCACTGATCAATGCGCTGATGAACCGCAAGTCCTATGCCAGGATATCGGCTACTCCAGGAAAGACCCAGACCATCAATTTTTACAATATCAATGAAGAACTGTATCTGGTGGATCTTCCCGGGTATGGATACGCGAAGGTATCCGAACAGGAGAAGGCAAAATGGGGCAAGCTGATCGAACGGTATCTGCATGGATCCGCCCAGTTAAAAGCGGTATTCCTGCTGATTGATATCCGCCATGATCCTTCTGCCAATGACAAGATGATGTACGACTGGATCGTGGCACAAGGGTACAATCCGATCATCATAGCCACAAAGCTGGATAAGATTAAAAGAAGCCAGGTTGACAAGCATTTGAAGGCAGTAAGGCAAGGGCTTAATCTTGTTCCGGGAACCAAGGTCATTCCATTTTCCTCTGTGACCAAGCAGGGAAAAGACGATATCTGGACGTTTGTAGAGACGGAATTGCTGGGCAAAGAAGAGGTGGAGTAGCCATATGGAGACGAACTTTAAGGAACAGCTGCATGATACCCGTCCCTATTGGAAGGTGATCGTGAGCCTGACCTTCAGCCTGATAGCGACGATCCTGTTCATCTATGTAGGCTTCCGGCTGCTGGGCTTCTTTATGCCATTCGTGATCGGATGGTTTATCTCCTATATTGCCAGCCCAATCGTCAATTGGCTGGAAAAGCGGGTGAAAATCGTTAAGAGCTGGGCTCCGCATTAATTATCATCGCGGTATTAGGGGCAGTCGGGATCCTGATCTATTTTATCGGAAGCAAGCTCTGGAAAGAGATCGCATCTTTGATCCAGAACATGCCAAAGATGTATCAGGACCTGGAGTCCGGATTTGGAGAGATTGGGAGCAGCTTAAATGGCGTGTTCAAAGTGCTTCCGGCGGGCCTTCAGGATGCATGGCATACCATGACCAGCAATCTGGATAAGACTATGGGCGACTTGATGGGAAGGATCAGCGAGCCTACGGTGGCGGCTGCCGGAAACGTCGCAAAACGGATTCCATCCGTCTTAATAGCAACTATCGTTACATTCATCTCAGCCTATTTCTTGCATTGCGGAAAGGGATGAGGTGATCGAGTGGGCGAAGAAGGTATCGCCGGAACCGGTCGTGCGCCGCATGAGCATGGTGATCGACAATCTGAAGTTTGCGGTAGGCGGTTATTTTAAGCCAGTTTAAGATTATGGGAGTGGTATGCCTGATTCTGGTAATCGGGCTTTGTAATTCTGAAGGTACACTTCTATTTCTTACTTGCGCTGCTCATCGCATTCCTGGATTTCCTCCCGTTTTTCGGGACAGGAACCGCTCTGATACCGTGGGCGCTGTATAAGCTTCTGGTGAAAGACTACCGGATGGTGGTGGGCCTGATCATCCTCTATGGGGTCACCCAGCTGGTACGGCAGCTGATTCAGCCGAAACTGGTGGGGGACAGTATGGGGATGCGGCCGCTTCTGACCCTTTTGTTTTTATATATTGGATACAAGGCAGGCGGTATTTTTGGAATGATCTTTGCGGTCCCGATCGGATGATTATAATAAATCTTTATAAGGCAGGCGCATTCGACTATATTCTGGACGATGTGAAGATTCTTATGGAAGGGATCCTAAGCCTGCGGGAATAGAAGGAGGCCAGCGCATCTTAGAAGCGCTGGCCTTCCTCTGTAAAATAATGGAAATGATTTTTTGTATGCTGACAGTTATACAAAACAGAAACAATCTATGATATACTATCTATAATTAGGCTTACATAAGGTAAAGGGGTAGAAGAGCATGAGCGTAAAAGAGTATAAGTGTCCTTGCTGCGGCGGAAACCTGGTGTTCAACAGCGACACCCAGAAGCTTCATTGCCCGAGCTGCGACAACGAGATGGATATGGAGACCTACCGGGAATATGCGAGGTGGTCGAGTCCACGGAGCAGAAAGAAGATACCTACGACTGGGGAGCCACCGACTTTGGACGGTCAGGCGAATGGGGTGGTCAAAGAGGATGGAAGCAGAGTATACAAATGCCCATCCTGCGGCGGTGAGATCGAGGCGCAGGAGACGACGGCCGCAACCAAATGTCCATACTGCGACAGCCCGGTCATTCTTCCGGAACAGGTATCAGGGGGGATTTAAGCCGGATCTTATCGTGCCGTTCCAGCTGGATGCGAAAGCAGCAAAAGAAGCATATAAAGGATTCTGCAAAAGAAGTCGCTGCTTCCAAGATCCTCCAAAGCGACCAGAAGATCAAGGAGATCACAGGAATCTATGTTCCTTTCTGGCTGTTCAGCTGCCAGGCAGAGGGAACCATTAATTATAATGGACAGAGGATCAGGAAATGGAAGGATCAGCAGTACGAATACATACAGACAGACTATTATCTGGTATCCAGGGAAGGCTGCGTGAATTTTGACTATGTGCCGGTGGATGGATCTGTGGAAATGGACGACGCCTATATGGAATCTATTGAGCCATATGATATGTCAAAGGCTGTTCCGTTTGACGAGGCATACCTGTCCGGCTACGAAGCGATCAAGTACGACGTTTCCAAAGATGAGAGTCGCGGCAGGGCGCAGGAGCGGATCAAGACCAGTTTCCAGGACATTTTAAAGCAGTCCGTTGACAAGAAGGAGTATGACATCCTGATGCTGAAGAATTCGCAGATCGGCTGCACCAATGGAGCGGTTCATTATGCGCTGCTGCCTGTCTGGGTAGTGAAGGTAGAGTATAAAGACAAGATGTATCGGTTTGCCATGAATGGGCAGACAGGGAAGCTGGTAGGCGAGTTGCCGATTGATTCGGGGCTGTTCTGGAAGAATGCCCTGGGCTTCTTTGCCGGAAGCAGTATTGTGGTATACTTGCTGATCATGCTTGTCCGCTTATTTTTATAATTGTAGGAAAGGGTAGAAGATGATGAAGAGATTACGGTTGATTGTGGCAGCCCTATGCCTGCTAGCTGCAAATGTCATTCCAGTGGCGGCCAGCGAAGGGACGGATCTGCCAAAGTCATAGATGATGCAGGGATTCTGTCGGATTATGATGAGGCTCAGCTGTCAAGCCAGATTGATGAACTGATCCAGCAATACCAGATAGACATTGTGCTGATGACGGAGAATCGGAGGCAGGAAGGCACAGCCCAGGCGGAGGCCGACCTGCAGTATGTGAATAGAGGATATGGGATTGGAGAAGGGAAAGACGGAATCATGTTTCTGCTGGACATGGGTAGCAGGGAATGGGCAATCTCCACCAACGGGGCGGCCATGACCATGTTTTCCGATTACGACTTGTCCGCATTGGGAGATCACGCGGCATCCCGGATATTTTTCCTCTGACCAGTACTATCAGGGATTTCAATCTTACTTGAAGGAACTTAATAAGACGCTTGAGCGCAATCTGAATCCGCAAAAAGAAGAAAATAAACTTGGCGACGCCCTGGCTTCTGCTATCGCTGATGGGCAGAAGGAGGCAGAGAGCAAGCAGGAAGAAAAGGCAGAAGAAACGGCGGAAGAAACGGACGCAAAACCTAAGGAGCCGAAAGGCCGGAGGATTATATCATACCGGCACTTGTCTGCGGACTGATTCTGACCATACTTTATATGGCATCCCTGAAGTCCGGGATGAAGACGGCAAATATGCAGAAAGACGCCCAGGGCTACCAGAGAGGAGATGCTGCGTCTCAGATACGCAAGAGAGATATCTTTCTTACCAGCAGCATCACGAAGAAGCCGATCGAGCAAAAGCAGGACAACAGACAGAATTATGGCAGTCGTAACAAGACCACGCTGCACAAGGATAAGCATGGGAATATGCATGGCGGCGCCAGCGGTAAATTTTAGAGCAGGAGGATACAGATATGGGATTGATTAAAGCGGCATTAGGATCAGTTGGAGGAGTGCTGGCAGACCAGTGGAGGGAATACTTCTATTGCGATTCTCTGGAGGACGGAGTGATCGTGACCAAGGGAGTCAAACGTACGACCAGAAGAGGCTCCAATAAAAAGGGAAGCGACAATATTATCAGTAATGGCTCTGTCATAGCAGTCAACGAGGGGCAGTGCATGATGATCGTAGAACAGGGCAAGGTGGTGGAATTTTCATCCGAGCCGGGCGAGTTCATCTGGGATAGTTCTACAGAGCCCACCATATTCTACGGAGGTTTCGGAAAAGGGCTTCTGGATTCCTGGAATACCCTTAAGAAACGTTTTACGATGGGCGGAGAGACTGGAAACGACCAGAGGGTCTACTTCTTTAACACAAAGGAAATGATGGGAAATAAGTATGGCACGCCGAATCCGGTGCCATTCAGAGTCGTAGACATAATATCGGGCTGGATATGGATATTGCGATCCGGTGTTTTGGGCAATATTCCTATCAGCTGAACAATCCGATCCTATTCTATAAGAATGTATGCGGCAATGTGGACGATGAATTTACGACAAAGGATCTGGACAGCCAGCTCAAAAGCGAACTTTTGACAGCGCTCCAGCCCGCATTTGCCAAAATATCCGAGATGGGCGTCCGCTACAGCGCACTGCCGGGCCATACGATGGAACTGGCAGATGCCCTGAAGGAAGTCCTGTCGGATAAATGGGAGGACATCCGGGGGAATTGAGATCGTATCCATAGGTGTGAACAGCGTGACCGCATCCGAGGAGGATGAGGCATATATTAAGGAACTGCAGCGGACGGCAGTGATGAAGGATCCGACCATGGCAGCGGCCCACCTGGCGCAGGCGCAGGCGGCGGCAATGCAGGCGGCGGCAAAGAATGAGAATGCAGGTCCGGCCATGGCTTTTATGGGCATGGGAATGGCAGGAACGCTGGGAGGCATGAATGCGCAGAACCTTTACCAGATGGGGCAGCAGACGGGGCAAGGACCGCAGAATGTCAAGCCTCAGGCAGCGCCTTATCAGCCGGGACCCCGCGATGGATGGGTGGACCTGTGCCTGCGGCATGGCAGGGAATACTGGAAAGTTCTGCCAGGAATGCGGCGCGCCCAAGCCGATCCCTGAGGAGGGCTGGACGTGTTCCTGCGGGACGGTGAACAAGGGTAAATTCTGTACAGAGTGCGGAGCGAAGAAGCCGGCGGGAGTCCCCCAATACCGCTGTGATAAATGCGGCTGGGAACCGAAAGATATGAAGAATCCGCCTAAGTTCTGCCCAGAATGTGGAGATCCCTTTGATGATGGAGATGTAGTTTAGGGCGGCAAAAAAGTAAAGGCAAGCAGGTTTTCTGAATATATTCGTCAGAAAGCCTGCTTTTTTGTACTTTTCTTGCAATTAATACGGTATTTGTATATAATAGATAATAATGACTTTTGGACGGAGAGAAGTTTTGTGCATTTTATTAGAGGAGGACGGGATTATGTATGAATTATGGGAAAAATTGGAAGAATTGAAAAAGTATCGCTGGATAGAATTATCGCATCCACTGAACAATCACAGCCCTTATTGGGCGGGGATACCGGAAGGCGCGGTAGAACTTGGGAAAACGGCCTATGACTGGGGAAATGAACTGGAATGTCTGATCCAGACTTCAGTTTCCGGGGCAGTTTGGAACGCATATTGATTTTCCAGGACATTTTGTGAAGGGGGAGCCGCTCAGCGAGCAGTATACGGTGCGGAATATGGCATATCCTCTCGTGGTGATCGATGTGTCCGAGAAGGTGAAGGAAGATGTGCACTATGCAGTTACCGTGGAGGATATCAAGGCGTATGAAGAGAAGTTTGGAGATATTCCAGATGGGGCGTTTGTAGCACTGCGCACAGGATGGAGCGAGCGTTGGCCGGATATGGATGCAATCTCCAATGTAGATGAGAATGGCGGGGAACATTTCCCGGGCTGGTCTATGGAGCGCTGCAGTATATCTATGAAGTCAGAAATGCGGCGGCCAACGGGCATGAGACGCTGGATACGGATGCCTCCGCTCTGGCAGAGAAGGCCGGGGATCTGGCATGCGAAAGATACCTCCTGGGAAAAGGGAAATTGCAGGTCGAGGTCATGTGCAATCTGGATCAGGTGCCTCCGGCAGGCGCCATCGTATTTGCGGCGTTTCTTCCAATCGAAGGAGCCACAGGACTCCCGGTCCGCATGTGGGCAATTGCGAAGTAGCATCGCTTAACCTGGGAAAGGAACGGATTAGAATTGAATAAAGGATTTGAGAAAGAATTAGAGGCAATCTTGCGAAATATCCCCAGCGGCGTATGCGTCTATCGGCTGGAGGACGAGAGAATATTCCCGGTATATCACAATCCCGCTTTTTATGAGATACTAGGCTATTCGAAAGAACATATTTCCCGAGTTGAGAAAAAGATGCCTTTTTCAGGCGTTCATCAAGAGGACATGCCTGAACTGGAGAAGAAATTTAAAGAAATGAAAGAAGAAGGCCGCGAGCTTCACCATACCTTCCGGCTATATAGCGACAGGGAAGCGAAGTACCGCTATATCCATATCGATGGCACGATGAAGCGAGAAGACGATGGTACACGGCTGCTCTACGCGGTCTACAGCGACGTCAGCCAGCAGGTATGGCTGGAGAACGAACTGACAAGCGCCAACGAAAAGATGCAGGATATTGTGGATGCAATTCCCGGCGGCGTGGCAATCTACAAAGTATCGGATATTTTTGAGACAGTCTACTTTTCAGATGGAGTGCCGCAGCTTTCTGGGTATACGGTGGAAGAATATCAGAAGCTGATCAAACAGGATGCCGCCGGACTGACTTACAAAGAGGATACTCAGAAGGTCGTGGAAAAGGCTATGGAGGTGATCCGTAACCCATGGAATTGCCGAGATAGAATTCCGCAAGCAGCATCGGGAAGGCTATATCGTATGGGTGCGGGCCCAGATGAAATATATCGGAGAGCAGGACGGCTGCCCTCTGATTCACTGCGTGTTCCATAATATTTCCAATCAGAAGGAAACGGAACTGGAATTAAGCCATCTGGTAAATTCCATACCCGGAGGAATTGCCAGCTACAGGGTTGAAGGCGAGAAGTTTATCCCCACCTTCTTTTCTGATGGCGTGATGATGCTGTCTGGGCACAGCAGGGAAGAGTATAAGAAAATGATCCGCAACAATGTCCTGGACATTATCTATGAACCAGACCGGGAGAGGGTATTTGCAGCAGCAAAGGCTGCGGTGATCAGCGGGGACGTCCTGGATGTGTCCTACCGGATGCGTCATAAGGACGGCAGCCTGATCTGGATTCATCTGAACGGGAGGCGCATGGGGCCGGTATCGGAAAATGCCAGGTTCTACGCGGTATTTACGGGAATGTCCGCCGAAACCCGGCTCTTTCAAAGCATTGCCAATGAGACGGCAGATGGCATCTATGTAATAGACAAGGAGAATTATGACCTTCTCTATGTCAATGAGTCCAAAGAATTGTTCAAGGACTGTAAAGACAGCGTTGGAAGAAAATGCTATCAAGCGCTCCAGGGAAGAAGCGAGCCTTGCAGCTTCTGCTCGTTAAAGACGCAGAAGCCGGACGGGGAAGAGCATGAGATGTGGGTGGAAGAGAAAGGGGAGTACTATAAGACCCGCTTCAAGGAAACGGAATGGAATGGGATTCCGGCTTACATCAAGTTTGTCCGGGATGTTACGCAGGAAGTGGAAATGCGTAAGGAGAAGGAGAGGCTGGAGCAGTATTTTCAGACGCTGGTCAGACACTTGCCGGGGGGCGTGGCAGTCGTACGCTATGAAAAGGACGGCGCGATGATTCCGGAGTTTATATCAGATGGATTTGCCGCTATGACAGAGATGGATATGATGATGCGTGGGAGTTATACAGCAGCGATGCTATGGCGGGAGTTCACCCGGAAGACAGGGAAAGAGTGCGCAAGGCAATGGAAAAGTACATCGCTGGCTGTGATAGCAGCTATGAGATCGTGTACCGTATTAAAAAAGGCAAGGATGGATATCTGTGGGTAAAAAATACACTTTCCCTTATCCAAAACCAGGGTGGCGACCATAGGGTCTATGCCGTCTATCACGATATGACAGAGGAGATAGAGGCACAAGAGCGGATGCGCAGCCAGTATAAAGACCTGATTATCCGGCATTACCGCGCTCCAGGTCCTAACGCGCTTGTGCTGGGGCACTGCAATATAACAAGGAACCGGATACTGGAGATCATTGACTATACGGACTCCAGCCTTCTGGAGGTGTTTGGCGAGGAGAGGGAGAAGTTCTTTACAGGACTTAGCAGCCTGATTGTAGAAGAGAAAGACCGCAGGAAGTTCCTGGAAACGTATTTGAATGAGCCAAGCCTGGCCGCATTTGAGAGAAAGGATACGGAGCAAGTTCTGCAATGCTTTGTCAAGCTGCCCAAAGAGGAGCAGGGGCGCTATGTCCAGTTTAAGATGAACCTGCTGGAAACTCCGGATACGGGAGATGTTACCGGAGTCCTTACGGTTACGGATATCACCGAGCAGACGATTTCCGACCGGATCATGCATCGTCTCTCCGTTACGGATTATGATTTTGTGGTGGACGTGGACCTGCATCATGATACATATAATATCCTGTCAAGCAGCGGCAAGGTCTGCTGCGCGCCGCCTGCACAGGGCAGCCATACGCAGTGGGTCAGCCAGATGGTTCAGACCCGGATCGTCCCCAAAGACAGGCAGCAGTATCAGGCATGCCTGGAGCCTGGCTATATTATGGATAGGCTAAAGAAGGAACACTCCTACACTTTTGGCTTTTCTATCATGGATGAGAATGGAAATATATGGGCAAAGAACCTTACCGTCTCCGCAATCGATTTAAGGCTTGGCAGGGTGTGCCTGTCAAGAACGGATATTACGGAGTCGATCCAGGAGCAGCAGGGTCTGCTGCATATGATCGCCTATACATTTGAACTGGCAGGATTTATCAATATCAGAAGCGAGCAGTTTATCATGTATACGCGGCAGACGGTGCTGGAAAATCTGTCTCCATATATTTTAGAGCAGTATAGCAAATCGGTAGATGCTTTGCCAAGTTCTATGGGGTAGAGAATAAGGAGGAAGCAAGGCAGCAGTTTGAACTGAAAAACATGATCCGCCGTCTGGAAGAAAAGCCGGAAGGATATGACTTTGTCCTTCCCTATCAAGAAGAAGATCAGATCTGCTATAAGCAGATTAACGTATTGTGGGGAGACCAGAACCATAGCACGATCTGCCTGGTGCGGGCAGATGTGACGGATATGCTGGCATCCGAGCGGGAGGCCAAGCATGAGCTTGAGAATGCCCTGAACATGGCGCAGGAAGCCAGCAGGGCAAAGGAGCGAAGTTCCTGTCTGCCATGAGCCACGACATTCGTACGCCTATGAACGCGATTGTAGGCATGACCACGCTGGCCAATGCCAATATCCATGACATGGAGAGGGTAAAAGACTGTCTGAAGAAGATCGAGACATCTTCCAGGCATCTTTTAAGCCTTGTCAACGATATTCTGGATATGAGCAAGATTGAAAATTCCAAGATCACCATCAACCATATGGCAATCCATATGCCGGGGCTGATCGGACAGCTGGCGGCCATCATAGAGCCTCAGGCGAAAGATGCCGGAATTAAATTCGAGATTCAGTCACGCATCAGCCATAAGAATTTTTATGGGGATTCGCTGCGTATCAGCCAGATCCTGATCAATATCCTCAGCAATGCGGTAAAATTCACGCCAAGTGGGGGGACCGTCGGATTTGCCGTTGAAGAGTCGCCTGCAAAACAAGGAGCACAATGGACCTGCTATCGTTTTACAGTGACGGATACGGGCATTGGGATGACGCAAGAGTTCCAGCAGAGCCTGTTCGAGCCCTTTATGCGAAGCCATGCGGCAGAGAAGGTAGAAGGGACGGGGCTTGGCCTTAGTATTACCAAGGGGCTGGTAGATCTGATGGGAGGCCGGCTGACGGTTGAAAGCCAGGTGTCGAAAGGCTCTGTATTCCAGGTGGAACTGGAATGCGAGATCATGCCGGAGGAATGGCAGAATTCCCTGGAGTCAGAGACTCTGGGCCCAAAGAGGGAAAAGGAATTGGCGGGCAGGCGGTTCCTGGTGGTTGAGGATAATGATATCAATGCGGAGATCCTCTGCGAGCTGCTGGGAATGTTTGGCGCAGAGTCTGTGTTGAGGATGGACGGCAGGCAGGCGGTGCAGGCATTCGAGGAAGCGCCTCCGGGAGAATACGATGCCATATTGATGGATATACAGATGCCGGTGATGAACGGATATGAGGCTTCTGCGCGTATTCGGCAGACAGACAGGCCCGATGCGCGGACAATCCCGATCGTGGCCATGACTGCCAATGCTTTTGCCGAAGACGTACAGGCATCTTTGGAAGCAGGAATGACGGCGCATGTGGCCAAGCCTATAGATATAGACATATTACGGATGACATTGCACAAAGTATTGGATAGAGAGGAATAGGACAGATGGAACAGCAAGTTACGGCGAAGGCGACGCTTCAGGCGTTCTGCCAAGCCTGGTTTGAAGAGCGGAATCTTAATGGCGCTTTAGGGTATCTGACAGAGGACGTGGAATTCATAGGGACAGGAGATGAGGAGGAAGCCAGCGGAATTGAGGAAATGTCATTATATATCCGGCAGGATATCGATGAGATGCCGGAACCTTTTCTGTTCGAGATATTATACATGCGCGAACAGATACTGGCGGACAATGTCCATAATCTGTCTGCGAAATTCCGCTTAAGAAATACCATGTACCAGTGGCATCTGCGCGCATTCTGCGTTTTGGGAAGAACTTGCGGGCAATGGAAGATCAGGAGCATTCATTTTGCAGAGCCCAGCAGGGCCCAGGCGGAATGGAGAACATTATCCGGAGACGCTGGTTATCGAGCAGGCAGCAAAATTGAGGGACGAACTGCTGGAAGAATCTATGCCCGGAGGAATGATCGGCTGCTATCTGGAGCCACGGCTGCCGCTTTACTTCATCAACAAGAGGATGCTGGACTATCTGGGATATGTCAGCGAAGAGGAGTTCCAGGCTCAAATCCAGGGTTCCCTCCTAAACTGCATTTATCCGGAAGACCGGCAGAATATGCAGGCGGATGTGTTCCAGCAGATAGAAGAAAAGGGAGAGTATGCGGCGGAATACCGGATGCGGAAGAAGGATGGCACTTATATCTGGGTACATGATGCAGGAAGGGGAATGCAGACCGAGGATGACAGAGAGGTCCTCATATCGGTATGCATAGATATTACCCGGCAGAGGCAGTCGCAGGAAGAAGTGCTGAACATCTATAATAATATCCCAGGCGCAGTTTTTAGGTGCAAGTTTGACAATGTGTTTTCCGTGATTGACGCAAATGATGGGCTGTTTGAGTTCATAGGCTATACAAGAGAAGAGTTTGCAGCTATGGGGAACCATATGGCGTCAGTGATCTATCCGGAGGATCTGGAGATTATGGCTGACAAACTCAAGGATCAGTTAAAGCATGGGAATACGATACACAATGAGAATCGGCTGGTTTGCAAGGACGGGAGGGTGCGATGGATCTCCATCAAGGCCCAGCTCTTTGACGAGCCTGACGGGGAGCAGTATTTCTACTGCGTTTTCGTGGATATTACGGAAGAGAAGCATCTGCATGAGAGAGTCAGGGAACTGTACGAAAAGGAATTGGCCTATTTTGCGGAAATGCTTTCTTCTGGGGAGAGCATCCAGGGAAGGATAAATATTACGCAGAACCGTCTGGAAAGTTATGTGTCTTCCTCGGAAACGGCGATTGTCAGGGTCGGAGAAAATTATGACCAGGTTGTAGAACAGCTGGCAATGTCTGCCATAGATGAGGAGTCCGCAAAAGAAATACGTGCCACCTTGAAGCGGGAGAAGGTATTACAGGACTATGCCTTGGGCAGATGCGATTATCACTTCGAATTCCTGCGCAGGCGTAATGACGGCATGGCATTCTGGGGAAGCACGAATATGAGGACTTCCCAGAATCCGGAAACCGGCGATGTAATCATTTTCTTCTATACTTCCGACCTTACAGAGCAGAAAATGCAGGAACTGCTGCTTAAAAAAACTTGCGACACTGGATTATGACGTTATCTCAGACATCGATATCGTGCGGGATACGCATCGGCTGATTTCCTTCGACAGCAGTCGCGCGGATACGATTCCCATGCAAGGGCGGTTTCAGCAGTCGATCCGCAGGATCGCGGAAAAATTTATGGACGAGGAAGCCAGAAAGGAATATCTTGGGAAGCTGGACTTCCAATATATGAAGGAACAGCTGGAACATCAGGATTCCTATACGTTCCTGGTGGAATTTAAAGATCAGCTTGGTATGAAGCGGATGAAGCATTTCCAGGTATTTTATATCAGCCGGGCTACCGGAAGGGTCTGCATGGCCCGCAGGGACGTAAGCGATGTCATCCACAAAGAGCAACGGCAGAAGGAGGAACTGGCTTCCGCACTGGTGGCGGCGGAACAGGCCAATGCCGCCAAGTCGGACTTCCTTTCACGGATGAGCCACGAAATCCGCACGCCGATGAATGCGATCATTGGCATGAGTACGATTGCAGCCCAGTCCATTGGAGATGATGAACAGGTGGCTGACTGCATATCCAAGATCGGGATATCCTCTAGGTTTCTGCTATCACTGATCAATGATATCCTGGATATGAGCCGGATTGAGAGCGGAAAGATCCATCTGGAAGAAACGGAAGTCAGTCTGTCAGAGGTTC
>ENA-OQCO01000970-OQCO01000970.1-human-gut-metagenome-genome-assembly--contig:-NODE-970-length-12828-cov-1.928825_pt1 | contig 12828 bp, 13 predicted proteins | sample MGYA00242500_ERZ504582 | MGnify/ENA primary metagenome ERZ504582 (study PRJEB26092, sample SAMD00036346) | human gut metagenome | host: Homo sapiens | study: EMG produced TPA metagenomics assembly of...
TCTGATGATTTGAACGATTTCGCCATAAATTTTCTCTTTTATCATGATTTTCTCCTTTTTTAACGGCTGCAACTGTATTTTCTACCAATCATATGTATTCCAATATGATTTTGATCGTAAAGTTCATGCAGAATTTTTTGATCATCATAAGTTAGCAAAATATCTGCACATCCTGGGAATTCTCTCAGTAATTCTGTAATCAATGCAGCTAATTCCTGATGCAAATGAAATTTTACTGGATACAAACAATCGCCTTTTTCAATGTAAGGCGGATCAATAAAGATACAATTATCTGGGCTCCAATACATTTCTTCGATCAGTTCCATTGCATTTTTATTTGTTACCTCAATCCGATCGCTCATAGAATGTATCTTTTCGATCCGTTTGATCAGAGTATCAGAAAGCCAGCGATCTTCCATGTTGGATTTTGGATTTGCTGTTTGAATTCCAGAAAAACTACATCGATTGATCACAAGAAAGTAAAATGCACGATCAACTTCTGAAATATTTGCTTTGAGCATTCGCTTTTGATACAGAAAATAGGATTCTCTACTTGGCTGATATTCTTTGATCCTTTGAATCAGCTCTTTATAATGATCACTGCATACTATATTCCAAAATGCATACACGTTCGGATCCAGATCATTTAATATCAGTTTTTCAATCATTCCGGATTCTAAAAGTGAAAGTCCAAAACTAGCTCCGCCACAGAAAGCTTCTACAAAATATTTCTTTCCTTTAAGATAAGGCAGCAGATGATCGATCATTTTCGATTTTCCACCTGGATATCTTAAAGGAGACAGCTGTTTCTTTAATTTTGATTTTTGGATGATCGGGCGATGATCTGATACTGGTTTTTCTAAGATGATATCTGTTTGACTGTAATCTTCTTTCCCTTCTTTATAAAGGAATCCCTGACAGTCTGGACACCAGAATCCGAATTCACCTTCTTCAAATCCGTCTCCGTCATATCCGCAATATTCGCATTTTTTACTCAATGAATTTCCTCCATCATATTTTATGATTCCATTACATCTCTAATTTCATCAAATGGACGTGCCTCATATTCAATATGGTATGTATCAAAAGAAGCATACGCATGAAACACCATAAAATCTTCTGTAATAGGTTCTTCGTATCTTCCAAGTTCATTAACGCTATTTGTACACTCATGACATATTTCTTGCGATAATTCTTTGTCCTCTTCAATTAACGATAAAAGATAACTCTTAATCTCTTCTTCTGTTGCAGCGAGCCGTTCAATAGAGAACTGACCGCTGCCATCATTCCACACTACTACTAACCATTCTTTTTTTGCCATTCTTCTTTCCTCCTAATTTCAAAAGAACTATCACACTATTGCCATGCTTTTGATGACATCGGCACCGTATGATAGTTCAATTCTCATTTTTTTATTTCACAGGCAATATCACTTCTACTTCCACGAACAGAAAAACCTTCTGTATCATGTTTCAGAAGAATAGCCATAATCTGTTTTTCTTCTTCCTCGCTCAAAGAGAATCCTTCCCAATAAGAAAAATCATCTTCTCCGAATCTGGTAATGATTCCAAAAATGTTCTCACTCATTTTCTTTCCTCCTGATTTTAATCTTAAAACCATCATGACAAAAACCATATTTGTTTGTCAGAGCGTCTGAAACATCATCCAGAAAATCCTCATTATAATCTAAATCATCGTCAGGATCATATTTAGAAAAATTAATGTTAAGAACTGAAGCATAAATTTCATCAGGTAATCCTGCCATCACTCTAACATCATCCGGTGTAGACCAATTGATGTTTGTGATCATGATATCTTTCCATGATCTTTGCTTCTTTTTTTTCTTTACCCATTTTAATTCCATAAGATCGAATTGGTACAATTCACTAGGTCGTTCTGTTTCCTCATCTATATCGAGAAAATCAATGCACAGTAGGCAATCTGCAAAATTACCTTGTCGTTTTGGCACATCAAATACAAAATCGATGCCATACAATTGATCAACATATCCTGATTCATGGATCAAATCTTCTGCTTTTTTAAAAATATGAAAAATTCGAATCTGTGACTTTCTTAAATGGCTTTATTGGCAAATTATCATTTTATATTTTGTATCTTCTTTTAAAGTATAATCAAAATATTTATTACCATTTTCATGGTAAACCGGTAATTTGTTAAGATGATATTTGATTACAAGATGTCTTGCGAGACTCAGAATATCATTATTCATCGCAGCTCCATCTTGAATAATCAGCTTTGTCTCATTTTCTGTAATTTCTAATTTCCAATTTTTAATCATAATTTCTTTCTCCTTATATGCAAATCATATGAATAATATCACTTTCTGGTATAGGCATTTCACGTTCATGGTGATCTAAATCTCTTTGACCAAATTCATCAATGAAATCATCCTCAACCGCTGATCTCTTTGGTTTGTGATCATACTCGAAGATATAATCATCATCAATAAGATCATCATTATCGTTGACTCTTTGAACTTTTGCGTAGAATGTAGGGAATTCTTCATTTTCTTCTGCTTTTCCAATTACATACTTTACTTTTTCCGCTTTCCATTCCGTCTTCCATTCATCAAGCTTGATGCACTTATACCCATCAATTTTAATTTGCTTTTCATTTTTCATAATGTATTCCTTCCTTACCAATAATTTTGTCGTTTGACAATATCCTTGCAAATCATGCTTGCCAGAAAATCGTCATTTTCACATAACTCTTTCAAATTTTCTCTTATATCATCATAAGATTTTGAAAATTCTTCGTAAGCATAGTCAATTATTTCTAATCGCTTTTCTAATGATTTGATAAACCTTTTTGTGCTTTCGATTTCTTCTGATACTTTTTGCTTAATTTCTTCCAAAGTATTTGGATTATCCTTATTACCACAATCAATATAATTTCTAAAATATTGATTTTTGGTAAATTTTGTATCAACTTCAAGAATGTATCCTCGAAAAGATTCTTTCCTTTTATATGTTGCATTGGTGAAATTTTTTGACATGCTTTTAAAAGGGGTTCCATCTTTTTTCGTTAAATATGTGACATTTTCCCATGCTTCCAGTCTTGCTTTATTTTCTTCAATATAATCTTTCAAATCTCTTTTAATACTATTCAAACTCATATTTATTGCCTGCCTTTCCTATGATTTTTTAATTTCAGTACGATAAAATTCTTTGATATATAAAAAGTACAAAAACAAATAATAATTTTTCATCTGTTTTTGTACCATATTAATATAATATATATCAAAATTAAGCAGTTACAATCTGCCAAACATGAACCTCTTCTCCATTAATATAGAGAATAGCTTCTTCATTATCGCAGTGTGATGATTTCATCCATTCCGGATCAATACCGTTTGAAAACATTTCTTGATACTCAATCTTTCGTTCATATTCAAAATTAAGTTGCTTACAGGCTTCTTCTTTGGTGTTATATTTTCCAACAACATCAATAGAACATCCGTCTGTATGAATTAATAAAACTTTCATTAATTCATCTCCTTTCCTGATGAATTTACATATTCTTTATAAAATTTCATCAATTCATCTTCTGGCATCTGTTCAAGAGTTTCTTCAACTTTTGCATATAAATCCTCTTGATCATCATCTGGCGATTCTCACCAAAAAAATCAAAATAAACATAGTCACTGTTCATGCACTCCTGAATCATAGTGCATTTCAGGCTAATTAACATTTTATCAGTGAATTTTAATTTACACATTTTGTATTTCCTCCTTTCTTTTGTAAAAATAAAAATGGACATAAAAAGAAGCAGATACAAAATATCTACTTAAATTTATGCCCAAATGATTGGTTATGAAATTTCTATTGATTTTTTATCCTTAAAAAAGTTCAGAATTTTTCTGTTAAAACTCCAAAGTCTAATAAAAAATACATTAGTATTATATCATATTCCAAAAAAATTATAAAGATTTTGTCGCAAAAAAAATAAGAGCAGACAAATATATGCCTGCCCCTTATTTTGATTATTACGCACTCAATTTCTGATTTAATTCAGATAATCGTGCCTGTTTCTTAATTAATTCACTTTCATGAGGAAAATCAGGATTTAATTCCGTCTTTGCTGTAACAAATTTTCTGGATTCAAACTCTAATCTTCTCTTGAAAGTTTTTAATTCTTCCAATATTCCATATTCAATGATCTTATCAATCTGATACATGATATTCGTACTGCCACTGAATTCAAATTCATAGTCATAATTACCACGAATAATCATTGTCTGATGACTGTAAACTGACTTTCTATCAAGAATAATATCAAATCCTTGATAGCTGGCAATCTTTCGTTCATTCTTATAAGATGGTTGAATATTGTGGATTATTTTGTTAGCTTCTGCTCTTGTATCGGAATCATATTTATCTAAAACTTTGATATGGAAATCACCTGTATGATATTTTTTAGCAACTTCGATATCTTTTTCAATGTTTTCAATATTTTTCTTATACTGTTCAATTCTGTTTGGAGCAATCTTGCTAATATAAGACTCTAACTCGTAATATTGATTTAAGAAATTGTTTTTCTGCATTTTTAATCGTTTTACTTGCTGCGTAAGTTCCATCTGTTCCTTGATTAATGGATTCCCACAGGCTGCTGCCTTAATTTCCGCAAACGATAATGTTAAATCATCTTCCTCCATACGTCTAGGAATGTTTTCTTCTGACAAAATCTGTCCAATATATCGCTGCTTGTTTTCCACTGTCTGCCATAAATAAGAGTCAAAGGTATTTTTCGTTACATATCGGTAAATGTAAACTTCTTTATTAAAGTTACCCTGACGGATAATACGGCCGGACCTCTGTGTAAGATCTGACGGTCTCCATGGACAATCCAGATCATGTAAGGCAATCAATTTTTTCTGGAAGTTGCAACCAGTTCCCGCTTTATCTGTACTTCCTAATAATACACGAATAACACCTTCGTTTACCTTCTTGCAAAGATCAACTTTTTGTTTATTCGTTTTAGCACTATGGATAAAAGCAATTTCTCCTTCTGGAATTCCCCTTTCTATTAATTTAGCCTTTACATCATCATAAACGTTAAACTCTCCTTTCTTTGGCGTTGATAAATCTAAGAAAATAACCTGAGTTTTCCAGGATATTTCTCATAAATATCCATGACCTGATTCACACAATATTTTGCTTTAGAATTAAAGTTTTCTTCCTCAATTCCAACCAGTCGCTGATCTAAAGCTAATTTACGTCCTTCGTTTGTAACCTTGAGCATATTATCTTCTGATGGATCTACTCCACCGTCTCGAATGCGAGCTGCCCTGCTTGCCAAACCATCTACATATTTTTTCTGTTCATCAGAAGCATCAATGGAAATAGTCTCCATAACGGCATTCGGCACATCCATTTCTTTAATATCTTTGACCTTAATATCAGCCACTTCTTTAAAGATTGTTAATAACTCGGCCAATCCAACAAATCGTGTGAATCTTGTTCTGGCACGATACCCTGTTCCCTCCGGAGCAAGTTCCATGGCAGTCTTTGTTTCACCGAATGTCGATGCCCAGCTGTCGAATGAGTCAATGCCAAGTTCTTTTAAGGTATTTAACTGCAAATAGCGTTGCATTGTGTATACTTCTGCCATACTATTTGACACGGGAGTACCGGTTAAGAATACAATACCTTTGTTTCGGCAATTTTCTTCCATGTACTGGCATTTCATGAACATATCAAAAGCTCTCTTTGAATTACTGCTGGTATTGATACCTGCAATATTATTCATCTTCGTTGTTAACAGCAGATTCTTGTAATAATGTGCTTCATCAACGATCAGCTTAGTAACACCCAACTGATCAAAGTAAATTACATCATCTTTTCTCTTGCTATCCTGTAACTTTTCAAGCTTGACAGAAAGTTTTTTCTTGGAACTTTCGATATTTCGTACTGTAAAGTTCTGCTCAGCAGAGTCTAACAGCTTATCTAATTCTTCAATCTGTGCTTTAATATATTTTTCCTGATATTCAGGAGAAATCGGGATTTTTTGGAATTGTGACTGAGCAATAATGATTGCATCGTATGATCCTGTCGCGATTTTAGAACAAAATTCTTTTCTCTTGGCCGGAGTAAAATCGTTCTCACTGGACACTAAAATGTTAGCACCAGGGAATAATTTCATGAATTCTTCTCCCCACTGGCCTACTAATGGATTTGGAACAACAAATAAGTTCTTTTCAGATAATTTTAATCTTTTGGCCACCATAATTGCTGCAATCGCAGTATATGTTTTTCCGTAGCCGACTTTGTGCCCAATTAGTGAATTGTCTTTAGAAAATAGAATCCTCATGATTGCATCTTTTTGATGTTTATACAGTTTGATCTCGCTGTTCATATTTGGAACTTTTAAAAAGTCCCCATCAAATGTACGATACCTGATGGAATTAAATCTTTCATTATAAATGTTTTCAAGATCACAACGACGATCATAGCTCTTAAAGATCCAAGAATGAAATACTTCTCTGATCTCATCCTGTTTGCCCATCGCAAGCGTTGTCTCTTTTGAGTTTAATACTTCTTTCTTATTATCATTTTCATCATAAACCGTATCATAGACCTTTGCATCTTTTAAGTTTAAGCATTTTTCTAACAAAAGAAATCCATTGATTCGTTTTGTTCCATACGTAACCGCAGCTTTCTGGTTTGCAGAATCTCGATACCATTCGATATCCCAATGATCTGTCTCTTTAGTATAAGTAACACTCATACCATTTCCATTAAAATATTCTCGTGGAGTGTCAAAAACCTCAACCAAGAAATCTTCAATGTAATGAGCAGGAATCCATGTTGCACCAAGTTTTGCATCAATCTCTGCAGCTTTTAATGGCTCCGGCTGTGCTTCTTCCAATGCAGCGACATTGATATTATATTTTTTATCCTGTTTTGCTGCACACTTTGCAAATTCCAATTTCTTTCGAACATTGCCTGATAAATATTCATCTTTCATGACATACTCTTCGGTTTCTGGATCTAAAAAGATCTGTCCTTGAAGTTCTTCAATGATATCTTTCTCTGCTTTGTCATAAATACTTTCCATAAAAGCAAAATCAATACATCCTTTTTCATTCAGTGAGCATAATAATGACTCCTGTGCTGTATTGACTTTATCTGGCACAGAATGAGGAACAATAGTTCTTTTTGTGAATATATCTGCCTTGCTTTTTAGCTTATTGTTTTCATCCAGATTTTCCAAAGAACAAAGGAGGTAATAACTATCATCTTCCTGAAATGCTAATTTATTCCCTCTACTATGGATCAGTCCAAATTTTTTTGAAACTTATCATAAGTCATATTTAATTTCTTACGATATGGTTCAATCGATTCATCACTAACATCTTGCATTTCTTTAGAAATCAATTCCTTTAATACATTTCTTAATTCGATCATGGCTGCAATTCTTTTTGCGACCATTCCTGTATCCGGAATTTTTTTCATCATGGAATTCTTTCGGTAATAAATATGATCATTGTAAATTCCATAGGACATGTTACTAATGGAATCTACTGCCGGAACATATTCTTCATCGTTATTCTCAATTGTCTGACCTGGTTCATAAACATCTTTGAGATAACTTTCCAAATGAAAATTATCAATACATGCTTTCCAGTCCATACCTTCTTTTTCCTTACATACAAAGCGTTTTCCGTATGGTCCACTTTCTTCCATCATACGTCCTAACATATGATTAAGATGCGTGCCAAAATACATATTAGCTTCTTGTGCAATGTTTACCCATTCCGGTTCATCACCGACCGTCTGGTATCTTCTTTTCTGGAAAAATAAAATGTCTGTAGAAACCTTGGCTCCTGTCACTGCAAAAGCTGTTTCTGGAAGTCTGATGGCACATAAAAGATCAGCTTTTTTCGCTAACATCTTACGAATGCGGCTAGATTTCTTGTCCATTGTGCCTTTTGTGGTTATCATAGCAACAATTCCACCCGGTCGGGCAAGATCTAATGCTTTAAGAAAAAAGTAATCATGAATTAAGCATGAGCCGTACGTATTATCTGCTGCACTAAAATCGGAAAATGGTACATTTCCAATGATCAGATCAAAATAATTGTCTGGCAGATCAGCTTTTTCAAATGCACAATTTTGAATATTGGCTTTCTGAAATAGCTGTTTTGCGATATTACAGCTCGTTTCCTCTAACTCAACACCGTACAAGTTTGAATCTTGTAATGTATCTGGAAGCATCCGATAGAAATTTCCTGTTCCCATGCAAGGATCAAGAATATTCAACTTCCCTTTGACTCCTATTTCAGATAGAATCTGATACATAAAGTTTATGATTTTTTCATTTGTATAATAGGATGTTAAGATTGAAGACTTAATTCCCTTATATGTATTTTCTCCAACAAGGGTTTCTAACTGTACTTTCTTTTCCTCCACTTCGAAATATGAAGACAATCCACCCCATCCTTCATAACTTGACAAGATGGTTTGCTGATCTTCATCAGCATAATCGTCCAACCCAAGTAACATTTTTAATGCTGCTAGATTGTTCTTCCATTTATCTTCCAAGCTCTTTGCGAACTGAATTGTTCTATGGAAGAAATTCTTTTTAGGCTTTTTTTCTTGTTTCTGTGTATCTTGCTCATCTGTAGAAAACAAGTCGAAAATAGATGTTTGCGTTCCTGTCTCTACTGCTGTTATGTCAGCTGCAGCAATACCACCTTCTGAAACTGTAACATTTTCTTCCTCAGTTTTAGTATTTTCAATGACAGAAGAAAACATATCAAAAATAGACATTTGCCCTTCCATCTGTTTATTTTTCTTTCTTCTCATAAATTTAAAGGTCCTTTCTTATAAACAAAAAAAAGGCCGCCGCATCTCTGATTCTTAATCATTAATGCGACGGCCTTCGTCTGAAATTCTATTATTATTTAGTTAAATTGTTATCTGAAATGTGAAAATGTAGAATTCCTCCTACATTCTACATAAAGTATCGATTATTTCCACTGAATCACAAATTTATCATCGGAATAATCTGTAGAAACTTCTCTCCAAAGACGTTCAAATTCTGAACATACATAAGGGAAAAATTTAGAATCTGGTAACCGTTCAATTGTATCTTCATACATTTTTTCAATTCTCCATCTTCTTCTCCATATCCTTCTACTTTTCCAGATGTATTTACCTGTAAAAAGTCACAACCACTTGCGTCTGCTTCCATGATGAAGCGATTGATTGTCTGGTAGGCAAAATGATTTAACCATAAGTCTACTTCTTTTTTAGGATCTGTTTTTTTTGTTTCAGATTTTTTCACACTTTTTTCTTTTACTGCACTTTCAACTTCTGATGAATTATTAATAATCTCTTCTTCATTAGTTTCTACTGCTTCTTTTTTACTAGCCTTATTTTTGGATAAAAATGTATTAAATAAACTTACATTCCCTAACCCTAATAAAGAGTTAACTGGTCCTCCAGTTAAAAATAAGAAAACTAATAATACAATTTTCCATTTCTCTGCTCCTTCTTTTCCTTCATTTCGATATAAAATATAGGAAATTAATAAGTTGCATAAAAATACTGAAAAGGATCCAATCATAAACACAATATCACCCAAAATAATTGCTTTTTGTAATGTTGTTGTTTGATTTTTAACCTTTAGTGTTGTTTCTTTCATTGTTTGTTCTTTCATTACTCATTCTCCTTAATATATATAATTAATTATCTCCATTTTGCATAAAGTCATTTGGATCTGGTAAATTTCCATCTCCGTAAGGGTTATGAAACTCATCATCCTTCACCGCTGCCATATTAAATGGATTTTCTTCCGGTGCAAGACCAGCAAACTCATTATTACTACTACTTGGCTGTTGATTTGATCTTTCAGAATTTTTTCTTCCAGAATTATTACTTCTTTGAGTTGAAGCATTTTTGCCAGTATTAGATTGTGAATTCTGCTGATTTGAATTTGATGTTCTATTGGATGAATTCCCTGCTGATTGCTGCTGATTTACTTCTTGTGCCATTGGCATTGTAGCTCTTTTTTTAGGCGGTACACTTGTACTTGTTTCAGTTGTGTTCTGCCCTTGCATCTCAGAATGCTGTCCTCTATTAGAGTTTCTTGATTCCTGATTCTGAGGATTTGCATGGTTAGACTGCCTCTGCTGTCTTTTGCTTGAATTATTCTGATTTTGTTTCTGTGTATTTTGATTATTGTTCTGCTGATTTAGCTGATTCATTGGAATACATGTATTGGCCATGATTTGAAGCCCATACACTTTTCCATCTTCTCTGTCATAATTATTTGGTCTAAGCTCTCCTGAAACTTGCACATAAGATCCTTTTTTAACCTTATTAACCAATTCCATTGCCGTTTTCCCATAATTGACACAATTAAGATAGATTTTTTCATGAACTAACTGCTTCTTTTCTTTGTCCGGATAATAATCTCTTCCTGTATAAATTTCAATACTATAATATAAAATCGTTCTGTTTGGATTTTCTTTATTCTCTTTATAAGCTGGTTCACGATTTACAGTTCCTGACACTGTGATTATGTTTAAGTCTCTCATTTTTTCTCTTCCTTCCTTTATAATACAATGCATAAACATTCAGTTATTGCACCTGAATAATAAGTTTTCCTTCTTTTCGTTGTGTTTTTCGGTATTTGTTCTTATATACTTCACATAACTCCTCAGAGTATTCATTATATATGCGACAAGCTTCTTCAATAGTTTCTATGCTATGAAAGTTCTTACTTGTCGCCTGTGAAGATGTATAGATCAAACACACATCATATGTTACAGATCCGTTATCCCATATACATTCTTCTAATTGTACTGTTCCTTCGGATAAGCTACGTTTTGCCACAACCTGTTTTGTCATTTGATTTTTTCTCCTTTCATAAAGGCAATAAAAAAACAGACAGTAATTTTTCTGTCTGTTTTTTGCCTATATCTTTTCTTTATATAATATGTTTTTATACGTGTACTTTTTGATTTTTTTTGATCTGTTCGAGTCTTTCTTTTGAGATTTTCAAGTATTTTAGAATCATCTCATCGGAAGCACCCTCTTCAATCATACCTAAAACAATCTCCATCTCTCTATCGTTACGTCCTTCTGCACGCCCTTCTATACGACCCTCTTGTAGAAGTTCTTGATATCGAATTTCCATTGCTTTCACATCTTGCCTCCATTTCTGATCAGACATTGCTTTTCGAAATTGAGCTTCGATCATCTTACTTAATTGTAAGCTGTCTTCTTTAATAATCGGCTTTTCCAAATATCTCAGAGCATCTTGCAATTCCTTGGATACGTTATAAATCTTCCCTTTTGTATTAAGAAAAATTTTAGTTGTTCCGTCTTCAAATGATAAATTAGATACTTCCTGACAACGATTATCAAAAGTGTATTTCATATATTTTTTCCAAATGGATCGAAAGAACAAACAAAAATCACAAAACTTTTCTGTAATTCCTGATAGACACTTCCTCGATTTAGGGATTCTACATCCATAACACTTTGATAATATCGACTGCGTTTTGGTAATGATCCTCGATTTGCTGACTGTATTTCAATATTATATACAGTATTCTGATCATCTTCTACATAAACGTCCAATCGAATACCTTTGACATCAATAGCTGGATCTAAGGTCTTTTGTTTTTCCAAATAAACCAAATCACGAATTTTGATATCCAATGTCTGTTCTATAAATCGTTTACAGGTTTCTTTGTCTTCCATGATTTTTCCAAATACATAATCATGTTGAGGAAGAATTCCTTCGTAAATCATAGTTTCTTTCTCCTAATTATAGCATATTGATAGTTGCTTTTGTACTGTGTACGTTGATTTTCTCCTTTCTCAAAATAAAAAAGGACATAAAAATAAGCAGATATAAAATATCTGCTAAATTACGCCCTTTGGGTTGATAATGTTCTATTTTAATCGTTATTCTATAAAAAGTCCCAAGTATCCTAATACCGTCGGGAATCTAATAAAATACAATAATATAATATCATAAATTATGTTAAATAACAACTGATAACTACAAACAACCGTGGATTATTGCTTGCTGCTATATAATATTGTATTTTTCAATTCCTTTTCTTTTTCAGTTACCACAGAAGTTTCATTGACTTTATATAAAACATCCTGCTTTGTTTGATTGATCTCTTCCTCATTAATACCATCATCAATAAATCGCTCTCGGTAAGTATCAATAGAATTTACCGTTAACTTGTATAATTCTAAGGATGCAACAGTGTTTGAATTTCCTATTTCTAATAGATCCTTAAGGTTATTATAATATTTCTTATAAACTCCTTTATCTGTTCCTTCCTTTACATTTAATGTGATCTCTTGATTAAATTTTCCAATCTCACAATAAATTTTGGCAATTCTATGATGCTTTGCTGTGCTTTTGTATTTCAAAGAATCTTCAAACCATTGAACAGCACTTTTCATTCTTGTGATTTCTTCATTATTCATATCATCATATTCATAGTAATACCAATATGCCTTTCCAATTTCATAAGACAAGTTTCCATAGCCATCTCCTTTTTTTACCTTGTCCCAATTCTGATGAATCGTTTTAAGATAAGCACTTTCTTCTTTAGAACTAAATACCGCATCCTCTAAATATACATCTAGCAATTTTTCGTATGCTTTTGATTCCTTTGGTAATATATCAATTGCCTGATGCAACATCTTGATTTTTTCTTTTTGGTTTGTGCTGCGATCTACAACCTCTATAATATCATTATATTTATTTTTTTGATGAATATTATGTATGAAGAATCCCCCGACTCCTATAACTAAAAGTACAAAGCTAATG
>ENA-OQCO01000972-OQCO01000972.1-human-gut-metagenome-genome-assembly--contig:-NODE-972-length-12750-cov-1.294225_pt1 | contig 12750 bp, 11 predicted proteins | sample MGYA00242500_ERZ504582 | MGnify/ENA primary metagenome ERZ504582 (study PRJEB26092, sample SAMD00036346) | human gut metagenome | host: Homo sapiens | study: EMG produced TPA metagenomics assembly of...
TTAAACAAGCCTTTTGTTATCCTTCTTAATTCCGCTCACCCGGACGCAAAGGAAACAAAAGAATTGGCAAAACAAATGCAGGGAAAATACAACGCGACAGTAATACCGGCGAATTGTTCAGAATTAAATGAAGAAGATATCAACAATATTATGGGAAAAATGCTGTATGAATTTCCTCTTATGGAACTCTCTGTGTCAGTTCCGGCTTGGGTTAGTTCTATGGATAACACAAATATTTCTGAAGATATTTACAGCGCCATTGAGAACGCTGAAAAGATATCAGACGTAGATATGATTCCTAAAATATTAAAGGAAGAATGCGAGTTTGTGGATTCAGCTCAGATTGTTGAAATCAACCCTGGATATGGAGAGGCAAGGATTGAGGTTTCGGTTCCTGACAGCCTGTTCTATAAGACACTTAACGAAAGGTCAGGATTAAACATCAATGATAAGCAGGCTTTGCTTAAAGAGATAGAAGCCCTGTCAAAGATGAAGAAGGAATACCAGAAAGTTGCGTATGCTTTGGGCGAAGTAGACCGAAAGGGCTATGGAATCGTATACCCATCAATAGATGAGCTGACTCTCGACGAGCCTGAAATAATCAAGCAGGGAAGCCGGTTTGGAGTAAGGCTCAAGGCGAGCGCAACATCTGTTCATATGATAAAAGCTGATATAAAGACAGAGGTAAGCCCGCTGGTCGGAACAGAGAGACAGTCTGAAGAACTTGTAGAATATCTGATGAGCGAGTTTGAGAGCGACCCAAAACAGATTTGGCAGTCAAATATATTCGGAAAGTCGCTGCATGAACTTGTTAACGAGGGTCTGCACAATAAACTGTCGAAATGCCTGACGACGCCCAGCAAAAGCTCAGAGAAACTTTGGAGCGTATTATCAACGAGGGCAGCGGCGGCCTGATTTGTATATCTTATAGTTTAACGATATAAACCAAATGATGAGTTATAGACTTTAACGTCCTTGACTCATCTTTTTTATGGAGGTATATTATGCTTGCTTTTATAAATTCTGTACTACAGTCATTAATATTGCTTATATCATATATTTCAAACCACAACTCTTTTCCCAAACCGCTTTCCAAAGAGGAGGAGGCGGAATGCCTGAGACTTATGGCGGAAGGAGACGAGGAGGCAAAAAATAAACTTATTGAACATAATTTAAGACTTGTCGCTCATATCATTAAAAAATATTATTCAAATATAAAAGAACAGGATGAATTGATATCAATAGGAACAATAGGACTTATCAAAGCGGTTTCCACATTTGATTATTCAAAAGGGAACAGGTTTGCCACTTATGCAAGCAGATGTATTGAAAAAGCAACGGTATCATAACGGCTCTAAATAATCCACAGGAAGTAAAACAAGAGCCTTATTCAGATTCATGGAAAATCTATCGGAAAGTCGGTAATGGCTTCTGTATTCTTTACAAGTTTCATAATGGCAATGTCAGATATGCTCCGCTGTACATACACTCGTTCAGATTCCTTACAAAACGTCATTTGACACAGGCTCAGAGGTTCTTGTTTGAAAATCCGAATCCAAACAGGCTTGAATCAGTATCGGACAAGCTGAAATGGTATCGCATTCAGAACGGACTTTTACAGCGCGATGTCGCTAAGGTCATGGAAGTTGACAGGACTACTTATTCACGTTATGAGGAGAATGTTTTGGAAGCCTATCCGCTGGACAAGCTTGCAAAAGCTGCTGAACTATTCGGAATTGATGTAACCGCACTTCTTGATGATTACAATTTGTTTCTCTATCATGGACAGGGACGGCAGATAAAAGAACTGCGCAAGTCTATGAAACTCACGCAGTCCGAATTTGCAAAATATATCTCTGTTCCTCTTGGTACGCTCAAAAAATGGGAGCAGGAACGTGCTTGTATTCAGAAAAAGACGTTTGAAAAGCTGTTGCAGCTAAAGAACATTCAATCAGACGCTTCGCACGCTCTCAGAACCGTTTGAATCCTTTCGGCGAAACCCTTTGCCCTTGAAAATGGAAAGGCTTAAAAGGGTTATCTGGACGTTCCTTAATATGATGTAATAGGAGAGCAAATTATTCTTACCGCTAAGATTTCAGGCATATTGATATGCTTTAGTGTCAGCAGTTTTCGGTAGCCCCTCAACTTTCCCGTAAAAAGCAGTCTTAAAGATTGCCCAATATGCACCTCTTTCCCCAAAAGACGAGCGTGACAGCATTATCATTTTCGGGGTTGAAAAATCACAATCTCTTATGGATATCAATGAAGCCTTGTACGACCATGATTTCAAATGTTTATGCGAAAAATAAGACGGAGTTTTTACGCTCCGTCTTTTAGCGATATGTAGTTATTCATTCATAACTTTATCGCTTATTAAATTGAATATTTTATCGTTTTCCTCTCGTGACAAGTTCTTTTTTTCAAGATCGGAAATAACGAACTCCGCATGAACTTGCGCAAGACGCCTTTGTAATTCTCTGATTGATTCCTGTTTCGTTGGAAGATGAACAATACATTTCAATGAGCATCACCGCTTTCAATAAAAGCATATTATCAATGTTTTGTCCATTATTCAAATAAACAGGCTTTAAATTCTTTTAAGCTTTCAATTATATCATTTGTCAGCTCGGGTTTTTCAATTATGATTTTAAATGCCTCCTCTTTTGCCTTATGATACTTTTTTCTGTATTCTATCCGAAGCTTTTCAATTTTCAATAAATATTTAATTTGCTTTGATAAACTAAGTTTATTTGATTCAAGCAAATTGTTATATTGAGATTTTATTAAACGTGCAGTTTCTGTAATCACAAAGCAGCAATCCAAATAATATATAAATTTAGTATTCATAATTTATTTTCCCCTTTTACTGTTATACTGACGATAAAAAATGGTATTTACTTCTTCATCACCGTCATAAATTCCGATATTTTCCGAAAAGACTTCCTTTGAATCCTTAACCATATTCTCCGCTTGTTCGTATGACATAATTTTACAATATGGTTTCTTGATATTCTTTGAATGCGTAAAGCATTTGGAGTTTCTTGGATAGAATTTTATTCTATCGTTTTTGGAATCAGAAGAATTGGAATTTGTATTATTTCCTGGTGTAAAATAAGCGCCTATATTATCATTGTTTTCAAGTTTTATTATTTTGATAAAACCATGGTTCCAAATTCTTCTGCATTCATCTAAATCAATAAATAGATACTTTTTCTGCAAATCCTTAATTAAAATATGAATATGCCAATTCCCGTTGGAATGCGGCTCAAAAATTGAAATGTACTCGCAATTTTTGTATCTGTATTTAAATTTTTTCCAAAAAAGTTTGAAATCAGCAGATACTTGCGAACGATCAAATTGCGGATCTGTATAGGTCAAAGTCAAAAATATCTCATTTGGCTTACCTATAAAATTTGCATTGATATATCTTCTTAGATTTGTAAAAGAACGATTCCGATTTATTGAATTACTATCGGAATATTCCTTTACTTCACCAGTTCGCATATCAACATATGTGTATTTTCCACACTTTTTAAAATTGTGTAAATACTTTGAGCGTTTTTCTATTACAACAATCTCAATAATATGATTTGTAATAAATACACTCGCTTTTGAATGGTCATCCGGCTGTCTGTCAACTTTTTCATTAACAGACTTTTTCGTTTCAATCAATTAAAACCACCTCTTTAGAATATTGAACAAATCTAATTTAGATTTGTTATGTACAAGTGGTTCTAATTTAATTATACGCACCGTCTGGAAAAATATCTCATTATCTCGAAAAACTTATTTTTATCACTTTTTGAGATTTTTTCGCCTGATGTAGCGTTAATAATCAAGTAAAAGAGCATAAAAATAAGCACTCCACGTTAAAGTGAAGTGCTATAGAATTTATTTGGATAATTATTTAAAAAGCAGAATCAATATCCTTAATTCCGGCATCAAGCAACATTTGCGCAAACTCAGCCCCGTCAATGATTCTTATATTATCATCTAAATAGTCTTTATTGTATTCAGCTATACTTGCAGTAGTTATAACCCAACGTACACAAGTATAGTCAAACTCATCATTCTGTAAGTTGTCATATCTCTTTATTTGCTCGCAAGCCCAGTTTAAATCAGCTTTTCCATTATAAAACTTTGCTTGGACAACCACTTTTAGTTTCAAGTTCTCAAATACTGCTTCAACGTCAGCATCTTCAAACTCACGTTTTTGATAGGGATTCTTAGGAAGAACTTTAGCGGAATCTGCGCCTATTTTTCTGAAATACCATGCAATAAGCTGCTCAAATTTGTCAGGTGATAAAGACAAAAGACTTTTATTAATAGCATCAATGGAAGATTCCAATAGTTCCGAATAAATTGAAATCGGCTCAGTAGCAATTAATGCTGTAATAACATCTTGTTTGGCATTATCCGACAGGTATAAAACGGTTCCTCTGAATTTTAATGCAGAGTTAAGATAGCTTTTTGCATACTCTTTCTTTGAAATATTTATTCTGATTGGTTTCAGCTTTTTGAAAAATTTGAAATCGGAGTTATCTTTTGCGACATTCTCAGCGCTTACTCCGCAATCAAAAAGCTGTTTTTCAATGTCTTTACAAGTGAGTAATTTTTCATCTTCAATTTGAAAAACGTGAAAATAACTCTTGTCGGGAATTATCAGATAATCATTTTTCTTATATTCAAACAAAAAGCGATAAAGTGAATATCTGAAACGCGGTTTATTTGCATTCAATTTTATTAGTAAATATATTTCAAATTCATTAAACGGCGTATTGCTTTTTCTAATAAAATCAATATCTTCTTCTGCAAGCTTTCCAGATTTACAGCCAATAGATATGTAACATCCATTCATATCACTAAAATCTCTTTTACAGTTGTCCTTAATTTCACTGAATCCAAGCAGTTTCCATGCGCTTTCACCATAATGGCTATTTCTATGCATTATGAAATTAACGTCTTTCTTTATATCGTTCTCTTTAATTGCAGATGAGTAATTATCCATAACAAATCTCCTTAAATAATTATAACGCCTCTATAAGTGCTTTTATAATTATACCATATTTAATGCTAATAATCAATATTTAATGCTCCAAATAAATTTATGGATTTTTGTAAATATTGTATAATAACTATAAAGGAGTGAAGCTATGGAAAAAGAACTTGACTATACTGCACTAGGAATCAGAATTCGTCAGGCACGAAAAGAACATCATGTAACGCAAGAACAGCTCGGAGAACTATGTGAACTCTCAACCGCTCATATTGGTCACATTGAAAGAGGCACTCGTATACCGTCTATTGACACATTATTTCGTATTGCTCAAGCTTTAGATGTCAGCATGGATTATTTGATTTTCGATTCAATTGCACCTGACGAAAATCTTTTTATTACAATAAATTCCATACTTCAAAACAAGGATAAGCGAAAAGTAAAACATTTATGACAATAGTTCGTGCCATAGCTGATAAAATTGATGAATTCTAAATCAAATGCCCTATGATGATTATAACACATCACAGGGCATTATTTTTATAGCAATTTGCTGCAATTTCAAAATTTTTCTGAAATTTCGTCAAAGTCGTTGCAATCTTACGAAATTTGCGGTATAATAGTTTTAGAGGGTAAAAGCCGTAATGATATATAATTCATTGCAACGTTTTAAGGAGATGATTTCATGATAGATATGCGGAAAACTGCGATTTATTCCAGAAAATCCAAATTCACAGGCAAGGGCGAAAGTATTGAAAGTCAGATTGATATGTGCAGAGAGTACATAAGCAGAGAGTTTCCGAATGTTGAAGAAAGCGACATTCTCATATTTGAGGACGAGGGATATTCGGGAGGAAATACAAACAGACCTCAGTTTCAGAAGCTGCTGAAAGCTTGCAGAGAACGTCAGATTGCCCATATCGTCTGCTATAAGCTCGACCGTATCAGCAGAAGTATCGCCGATTTCCTCAAACTGACCGAAGAACTGGAAAAGCTGAACGTCAACTTTGTTTCTATCAACGACAAATACGAAACTCATACGGCAACAGGCAGAGCCATGCTGCAAATGACAATGGTATTTGCACAGCTTGAACGCGAAACCATTGCTGAGCGTATCCGTGACAATATGCTCTATCTTGCCAAGGACGGACGCTGGCTTGGAGGTAATGTTCCTACAGGCTATAGAAGCGTGGAAACAGAAAGTAAAACACGCTCGGACGGTACTAAGAGAAAAGTTCATAAGCTTGAAATTGTGGAAGAAGAAGCAGAAATTATTAAGCTTATTTTCAATAAGTATCTTGAATTTCAATCGCTTACTAAGGTTGAAACCTATACTTTACAAAATGATATAAAAACCAAAAATGGTAATGATTTTTCAAGATATACAATAAAAGGAATATTATTTAATCCCGTCTACATGATAGCTGACGAACAGGCATGGAATTACTTTCAATCAGCTGATTTGGATATGTATTGTGATAAATCTGAGTTTGACGGTATTCATGGAATGATGGTTTACAACAAAACCAATCAGCGTTCAGGCACAAGCAATCAATATAACGATATGAAAGAATGGGTTATCACAGTCGGCAGACATAAGGGAATTATAAGCGGGAACGACTGGGTTCAGGCTCAGATACTTTTGAATCAGAACAAATCAAAATCCTATCGCAAGCCGAAAAGTGAAGTGGCTCTTTTATCAGGACTGCTTTACTGCGGTAACTGTGGAAGCTTTATGCGTCCGAAATTATCAAGCCGTACCAACAAAAACAGTGAGAGAATCTACGATTATCTATGTGAACGCAAAGAGAAAAGCCATGGGGAGAAATGCAATATGAAACGTCCTAACGGAAACGAGCTTGACAGGCTTGTTTGTGAAGAAGTCAAGCGTCTTTCCGAGGATTCTTCCGACTTCATGAAGAACCTAAAACGAGGTCTGAAAAGCATTGACTACAATGACGAATCCTATCAGGATAAAATCAAGAATCTGAAAAACTCCAAAACAGGCTATGAGAATAAAATCAACAATCTGATCAATTCTCTTTCAGAGTCGGAGCAATCATCAGCTCATGACTATATCATTGCAACGATAAATGAACTTGCTATTAAAATCAAACTGCTTGACAAGCAGATTCAGGAATATACAGACTTAGCAAACACCACTCATATTTCAGAATCGGAATTTGAAATCATGGCTGAAATGCTCTCCAATGCTGCGAACTCCCTTGACAATATGACCGTTGCACAGAAACGGACTGCGCTCAGAAGCATTATCCGCAGAATTGAATTTGACGGTGAAAATGTCCACATCTATTTCTTCGGTTCAGATGAGAATGAAATCGACCTCTCAGAGGAAGATAATTTAGAGCCGTTGCGAGAGGGTTGCAAATGAAATACTAATGCACTTCCGTGCAAAGAAGAAAAGCTCGTCAGATATTTACATAGATGAACCGATGAAACAGATAAGGACGGCAATCAGCTTACATTAAGCGATATAATTGGAGACGATGAGGACATAATCGAAAAAATTGATTTATCTATAAGATCGGGACAGCTTTATAAATTTTTGGAGCAATGCCTTGATTCAAGGGAAATGGAAGTAATCAAGCTTCGTTACGGTCTTTACGGCTGCTATCCGCTAACGCAGAGGGAAGTATCCGATAAATTGAATATTTCACGCTCATATGTTTCCCGCATAGAAAAAAAAGCTTTGACCACTCTAAAGAATATGTACGATAAAAATCCATACTGATTGATAAAAGCTGTCTCACAATATAAATGAGACAGCTTTTTTATCACCGTATCTTATTATATTTTGTCAAACCGTTTTCTGCGCCTATCCTAAGCAGTCTGTTATATTTTGCTACTCTGTCAGAACGGCACGGAGCCCCCGTCTTTATTTGTCCGGCATTAGTTGCTACGGCGAGATCTGCAATTGACGTATCCTCCGTCTCTCCGGAACGATGTGATATTATTGCTCTGTAACCGGCTGAACGCGCCATTTTTATAGCGTCAAGCGTTTCGGTCAGAGTTCCGATCTGATTAAGCTTTATCAGAATTGCGTTAGCAGCGTTTTCTCTGATACCGCGTTCAAGATGACGCGTATTAGTAACAAAAAGATCATCGCCTACCAACTGTATCTTCTTGCCGAGTACAGACGTTATCTCAGTCCAGCCGCTCCAATCTTCTTCGCCCAGGGGATCTTCAATTGAAATGATCGGATACTTTTCAACAAGCTTATCCCAGTAATCAATCAATTCGTCTGTTTCAAAGGTCGCTCCTCTTTTAGGAAGATAATATTTTCCGTCCTTATACCACTCGCTGCTTGCTGCGTCGAGTGCAATTTTTATCTTATCGGTATTATAGCCGGCCTTTTCAACCGCTTCAATAATACATTCGATTGCTTCCTCCTCAGATGATAAATCCGGCGCAAACCCGCCTCATCTCCGACAGCAGTCGCCAGTCCCTTTTTCTTTAAAACTGATTTCAATGAATGATAAACCTCAGTACCCATTCTAAGCGCTTCTGCAAAGGTAGGGGCTCCTACAGGCATTATCATAAATTCCTGAATATCAATGTTATTAGCGGCATGCGCTCCGCCGTTTAAAATATTCATCATAGGTATAGGCATAATATCTGCCGATATACCGCCGATATATTTATAAAGCGGCAGCCTGTAATGCGACGCGGAGGCCTTTGCCAGCGCAAGAGAAACCGCCAGTATTGCATTTGCCCCCAGCCTGCTTTTATTATCAGTACCGTCAAGATTAATAAGCATACTGTCAATTCTGCTCTGATCTATAGTATTAGACGAAGCTGCTGCCTTGCATATTTCTATATTGATATTCTTTACCGCCTCTGTAACGCCCTTACCGCAGTATCTGCCTTCTTCCCCATCGCGCAGCTCTGCGGCCTCGTTTATTCCGGTTGACGCTCCGGAAGGAACGCTTGCTACTCCGACGCTTCCGTCCGAAAGCAGAACTTCCGCCTTGACAGTCGGATTTCCTCTTGAATCGAGAATTTCATATCCTCTTACCTTTTCAATTTTAATAGCCATACTGTATCCTCTTTTTATTATAATTTATTCGTAAAAGGAGCTAATGAAAGCCTTATAAAGTAGCCCTGCTTATGATTGCATACCGGACAAACCTTAGGAGCCTCAGTGCTCTTATGAACATATCCGCAGTTAAGACACATCCATTCTTCCTCTACATCAGATATAAACAGCTTTCCCTGCTCAAGCCAATCTGCAAACATTCCAAAGCGTTCGCCGTGAATCTTTTCAATCTTTGCAATTTCGTTAAATTTCAAGCCTATCTGGTTAAAACCCTCCTGATTGGCTATTTTACCGAAATCCGGATAAACGGGTTCAAATTCCTCAAATTCATTATGCTGAGAAGCCCGAAGCAGTTCCAGAGTTGTGCCGTAAATGTCCACAGGATAGCTTCCGTCAATCTTAATGTTCTGACCCGACATATCCTTTAAAAAGTCGTAAAATACCTTAGCATGCTCCTTTTCCTGATCCGCAGTGAATTTAAACACCATTTCTATAACGGGCAGATTTTCTTTTTTTGCCTGCGAAGCCGCAAAAGTATAATCTGTTTCTGGCCTGGCTTTCCCCGGCAAACGCTCTTAAAAGGTTAATTTTTGTCTGACTTTCAGATAAATTATTATTCATATTAATCTCCTTCTGCCGCTATATCTTTAAAATTTAAAACATCGCAGCGGCGCAGCGAGGTTTTATTTTTTATGTTTCCGTTTTATGTTAATGAATAAATCGGAAACGCTTATTAATATTATTTTCCGCTTATACTAAATTTATACAGCAATTTTATTGACATCATAATAAAATTCATGTTATACTGTTTTTACAAATTAAATATAAAACTGATAAAATTAAGGTATATTACTGCAAGTATTACAAAAACCCTATCCGCCGCCGCGGGGTTTGTTTTTTTATATTTAGCTTATAATAATTCGGCGGCAGACTGGAGATTAATTATGAAAGTTCAGCGATTTATTCTTGGACCTCTTTCAACAAACTGCTACATCATAGAAACCAAAAATAAAAATGCAGCGGCAATAGATATCGGCGGAGATTATGATAAAATCAAAGACTATCTTGAAACAAACGGCTAAAAACTAAAAAAAATACTTCTTACTCATGGTCATTACGACCATTTCGGAGGAACAGCCGACGCTGCTATAGATTCGGGAGCCGAGATATTTATAAGCGGCAATGACTCCCATATGCTTTCAAGCCGTATGGACAGCCTTGCAGATTTTATAAGCAACGAGTCTTTCAAGCCGATTACAGAATACAAAGAGATTTCAGAAGGTTCAGAAATAATACTTGACGAACTTAAATTCAAAGTCATAGAAACGCCGGGACATACCAAAGGAAGCGTGTGTTATCTTTGTAACGACTATATTTTTACAGGAGATACTTTATTTGCGCTTTCAATGGGAAGAACAGATTTTCCGGGCGGTAATCCTTCTGAAATGCATAAATCCCTTTTAAGACTTGCTGAAATAAAAGAAGACCTCAACGTTTGTCCGGGACATAATGAAACGACAACGCTTTCTTTTGAAAAAAGAAATAATCCGTATCTGAAGGAAAATCCATATGAAGATCTTATTTAGCGGAAACGACTTTAAATATGAAACGGAAGCGACAGTAAAGCTTTTTATCCCGTCACGATTTACATTTCATTATGATATTACCGACGCAGACGGGGACATTATAATGACGCGCCTGAAAAAAGGACGGCATAATACTTATCTTTATGTATATTGCCGTCTGAACGGAAGCATAAAAAGAATGTCCGCTCGCTTTCCGAACAAAATCGTTGACAAACAGCTTGCCGAGCATGAAATCTGCCGTTTGGTATACCTATGCCTTCAATCGCTGACCGGCATAACCCCTCCATGGGGATTACTTACAGGTATACGCCCTGTAAAGAAAATGGCTGATCTTATAGCAAGCGGGAAAACCAGACAAGAAGCCTTTGATTTTTTAAAATCTAAATATATGGTATCAGACAACAGACTACAATTAGCATACAGCACCGCATTAAATCAGATACCTCTTATAAATAAATACTCTAAAAAAACAATCAGTCTTTATATATCAATTCCCTTTTGTCCTACCAGATGCAGCTATTGCTCATTTGTATCCCATTCAATGAACAGCGCATATAAGCTTATTCCTGAGTATATAAGCTTTCTGTGCCGCGAAATAAAAATAACAGGAAAAATAATTAACGACTTGAATTTAATAGTAGATACCGTTTATATAGGCGGCGGAACACCGACGTCAATATCAGCAGAGCAGCTAAAAATGATAATGAAAACAATTTCAGATTATATTGATATATCAAATGTCAGGGAATATAATGTTGAAGCAGGAAGAGCCGATACAATAACCCAAGAAAAGCTTCGGGTTATAAAATCTTCCGGAGCGGACAGAATATCCGTAAATCCACAGACGATGAATAATAATGTTCTCAGAATTATCGGAAGAAATCATACTGCCGAGGATACGGTACGCGCGTTCTTATCCGCAAGGGAGGAGGGCTTTGACAATATAAATATGGATCTGATAGCCGGTCTGCCTTCCGATACTGCTGAAAGCTACCATCAAACTCTTGATCGTATTATTGACTTAAATCCTGAAAGTATTACAGTTCATACTCTGACAATAAAACGGTCTGCTAAAATATATGAAGATGATATCGAAAAATATCTGACTGCCCCGGCTTCTGAAATGGTAAACGAAAGTATCCGCATACTTCCTGAAAACGGATATCTGCCATATTATTTATACCGTCAGAAAAATACTGTTGAAAATCTTGAAAATATAGGGTTTGCCAAAAAAGGAAGAGAAAGCTTATATAATATTTTTATTATGGATGAAACCCAAACTATATTGGGCGCAGGCTGCGCGGCGTCAACCAAGATCGTCCAGCCAAACGGAAAATCACAAGAATACACAATTATAAATTTCCATATGAATACATTAACCGTTTTGACGATCTTATGCGAAAAAAACAAATTATTTATGAATTAATATAAAAAAAAGCACGGCATACGCCGTACTATTTTTATATTGAATATTTAAACCGTTTGTTCTATACTATGTATATATTTATTTAAAAGATAATTAATTTTATCCTCGCAATCAATAATTTCACGAATAATGAATGTATATTGATTACCGGCAATACGATTACCCTTAAGAAAATCTTTGTATAAGGCCTTATCAAGTAAGTCCCATTTTAATATAGAATCATTTAGGGAATTTAATAGCGTTTCCCTATATTCGCCGTTATTACTGTCATATACAAACTTCTTCAGTAATTTTCGTCTTCCCCTAATGTTCCAAATCTTCCAATTAAAATAAGTTATCATATCCCTGTCTTTTGACGGCGCCATTTGATCCAAGCGTATATTTCCCAGTTCAAATAAATCCAAAAGCTTTAACATAGCTTGCTTGCCATAATAACATTCGACTCCGTCCTTAACTTTATTTTGTAAATGATAATTTTTATATGAATCAATCAAAGCATTTAAAGGATTGTTAATGAAGTAGTTTATTTTTTCCAAATCAAAGTTAAATGTAAATAAATCGCAACAGCCTCTTACAGAGACATAAAAATCTTTTTTTGAAATAATTCCTATTTCTTTATTATCGCATAATCCGAGATAATTTTTATATGAAATTACCCCCGGATTATCTATGAAATAAAAAATTT
>ENA-OQCO01000973-OQCO01000973.1-human-gut-metagenome-genome-assembly--contig:-NODE-973-length-12747-cov-1.305943_pt1 | contig 12747 bp, 18 predicted proteins | sample MGYA00242500_ERZ504582 | MGnify/ENA primary metagenome ERZ504582 (study PRJEB26092, sample SAMD00036346) | human gut metagenome | host: Homo sapiens | study: EMG produced TPA metagenomics assembly of...
CCGCCGCCAGCGCGTCGATCACGATCACAACGTCCGGCTGCGCGGTCTGCATGGCGCAATTTGACAAGCTCCAGACTTTCGATGCCCGTCTGGCCCAGTACGCCCGGCTGACAGGCCGCGACGCGCATGAGGCCCGGCAGCGCTTCATCCGGCCCGCCTGCAGATGGCGCGTGACGATCAGATTCTTCACGGCCTCCGGGCCGATGGCGTCGGGCGTGATGTCCCGGTTGCCCAGCCCGACGACGAGCGCCTGCCTGCACGGCCCCAGCAGCTCGCGCAGCGCCCGGCTCACGGTGCGCACGGCATTTGAAAAGCTCCCCGGCTCCCGACGCGAGAGCGCTTCAAGCTCCGCTGTGATATACGTGCCGCGCGCTTGCCGAGCGCCTGCTCGCCCTCGGCGCTTGTGATTTTCACGACTGTCATGCGTACACCGTGCCGCTCCTGTTCGCGCGCGGCGACGCCGGAAAGCTGCGTCTGTTCCTGCGCGGAGCGCTCATACAGCGCCTTGGCCTCCATCGCCAGATCCGTTCTTGGCTGCATAGACTCACCTCGCGGCTAGTTTTTCCGGAAAGTCGGGGAATAATGTGAAAAATTTTTTTTGAAAAAATCCGAAAAAAAGATTGATTTTATCGGACCATGCCGCTATAATGTATTTCTGCATGAAACGGTATCTGTTTCTATATTCACGCTATTGGAGGAGGTGTAGTTATGCCCAACATTAAGTCTGCAAAGAAGAGAGTTCTGATTGCCAAGGTCAACAACGAGCGCAACAAGGCTGACAAGTCCGCCCTGAAGACCACCCTGAAGAAGTTTGAAGCTGCCGTCACGGAAGGCAATCGTGAGCAGGCCGATAGCGCTTACCAGGCTGCGGTTCAGTCCATCGACAAGGCTGCCGGCAAGGGTATTCTTCATAAGAATGCTGCCGCCCGCAAGAAGAGCCAGATCACACTGAAGATGAACAAGCTGGCCTGATGCCGAATGCTGCGAAATAAATGCCCCTCGGGAGTTTCTCTTCGGGGGGATTTTTCGCGCACTTTTTTAGGGAATGCCTTGCGGAAACACGCGGGGATACTATATAATATACCGGTGCGGGAGTTTCTGTAGGGTCCGATGCCCACATCGGACCGCGCAGGATGCACTGTTTTTACGGTAATCTTCGGCGAATTCGCAACATTTTTTAGGCCGACAGAGTCCTCGCCCCCTACGACGCATATTCGGGCGCTGCATCATGTAGGGGCGGACGACTCTGTCCGCCCGCAGGATGCGCCGGTTTTTTACGGAACTCTTCGGCGAATTTGCGACTGCCCAGCGGCCGATGTGGGCATCGGCCCCTACAGGATCTGCAGCAATATGTCGGTAAGGAGCGCGAACCCATGGACTTATTTTCCCCCGTGACCGATCTGCGCGGCGTAGGGCCGGCGCGGGCGGCGGCTTTGCAGAGGCTTGGGATTTTCACGCTCTATGATCTGCTGGCCTATTTTCCGCGCGATTATGAGGACCGGACGAATCCGGTCGAGATCGCGCAGCTGCAGCCGGGGGTCCCGGCGTGCTTTGAGGCGCTGGTCGTCTCGCAGCCGGTCCTGCGGCGGATCGGAAAGGGCCGCGATGTGACGAACCTCACCGTCGCGGACGAGACAGGCAAGCTGACGCTGCACTACTTTAACCAGCCCTATATCAAAACCCAGCTGCATTACGGGCAAAGCTATTATTTTTACGGGACGCTGCTGGAGCACGGGATGCAGATGGCGAATCCCGCCTTTGAGGAGGCGGGCAGGCCCGGAACCGTTACGAACCGGCTGCTGCCTGTGTACCCGCTGACGGCGGGGCTGTCCAACCGGACGCTCTGCGCCTGCATCCGGCAGGCGTTTTCGGCGGCGAGCGCGCTGCCGGAGCTTCTGCCGGAGACGGTGCGGGAGCAGTACGGCCCTGTGCGGCGTGACGGAGGCGTATACGTCTGTCCATGCGCCGGAGAGCTGGGACGCGCTGCAGCGGGCGCGGAAGCGGCTCGTCTTTGAGGAATTTTTCATTTTCTCGGCGGGTCTGGCCGTCCTGCGCGCATCGAGAACGGATCTGCATACCATCCCCGTATGACACCGCCTGCATGGACGCGTTTTTCCGCGCGCTGCCCTTCCGGCTGACGGGTGCGCAGAGCGGCGCAATTGACCAGATCCTGCGCGATCTGTCCTCCGGCCATGTGATGAACCGGCTCGTGCAGGGCGATGTCGGCAGCGGCAAGACGATGGTTGCGGCGGCGGCCTGCTTCTGCGCGGTCAAAAACGGGAAGCAGGCGGCGTTCATGGCGCCGACGGAAATTCTGGCCGAGCAGCATGAAAAGACGCTGTCCGCGCTGCTGGGGCCGCTTGGCGTCCATGTCCTGCTGCTGACAGGCGCAAAGACCCCGGCGCAGAAGCGTGCTGCGCGGGAGAAAATCGCCTCCGGCGAGTCGCAGCTGATCGTCGGCACGCACGCGCTGATCAGTACCGGCGTGGAGTTCCACGCGCTCGGCCTCGTTGTGGCCGACGAGCAGCACCGCTTCGGCGTCGCGCAGCGCACGAGACTCACGGAAAAGGGCGATGCGCCGCATCTGCTCGTCATGTCCGCCACGCCCATCCCGCGCACGCTGGCCCTCATCGCCTACGGCGATCTGGACGTGTCCGTGATCGCCGAGCTGCCGCCGGGCAGGCGGCCGGTCGAGACATTTCTGGTCAGCGAGGCTCTGCGTGAGCGCCTGAACGGCTTTATCCGGAAGCAGTGCGCCGGAGGCCATCAGGTCTATGTCGTCTGCCCGGCTGTGGAGGACGGCGAGGAGAACACCATGAAATCCGCCGAGGGCTGGGCGCAGACGCTGCGGGACGAGACGTTCCCGGAGCTTCGCGTCGGATTGGTGCACGGACGGATGAAAAGCGCGGAAAAGGACGCGGCGCTGAGCGCGTTCCGCGCGGGAGACTACGATATTCTCGTCGCCACAACGGTCGTGGAGGTCGGCGTGGATGTGCCGAACGCGACGCTGATGGTCATTGAGAATGCCGAGCGCTTCGGCCTCAGTCAGCTGCATCAGCTGCGCGGACGCGTCGGGCGCGGCAGTGCGCAGTCCTACTGCGTGCTGGTCAGCGGGACGAAAAACGAGGAGACAAAAAAGCGCTTGCAGGCGCTCTGCAAGACGACGGACGGCTTTAAGATCGCCGAGCAGGATCTGGCCCTGCGCGGGCCGGGCGATTTCTTCGGCAACCGCCAGCACGGACTTCCGCTTTTAAAGGTCGCAAGCCTGCAGATGGATTTGGAGACGCTACAGGACGCACAGCAGGCCGCAGCCGCTGTGATTCAAACCGCAGACAGCCTGAACGCCCCGGAGCTTGCCCCACTCAAGGCAAGAGTCGAGGCTCTGTTCACCCGTCAGGAGGTCAGTCTGAACTGAGCGGTTCCTGTCAAAAAAGAAAACGGCGGCTTGAATGTAAAACAGTTCAAGACCGCCGTTTTGCGCTGCGGGGCGAAAAAGGGGAACGCATACGCCGCGTGAGCCGCTGTTATTTGAGAAGCTGCTTCAGATCTGCCTCCGGCGTGGTGATGGGCGCAATACCGAAGTTGTCTACAAGATAGTTCAGTACGTTGGGCGAAAGGAACGCCGGGAGCGTGGGGCCGAGACGAATGTTCCGGATGCCCAGATGCAGCAGCGTCAGCAGGATGCAGACCGCCTTCTGCTCATACCACGAAAGCACCATGGAAAGCGGCAGCTCGTTCACGCCGCAGCCGAACGCGTTCGCAAGCGCAAGCGCGATCTGAATGGCACTGTAGGCGTCGTTGCACTGGCCGACGTCCATCAGGCGCGGCAGTCCGCCGATCGTGCCGAGATCGAGGTCGTTGAAGCGGTACTTGCCGCAGGCAAGCGTCAGAACGACGGTGTCGGCAGGCGTCTGCTTGACAAATTCCGTATAGTAGTTACGGCCGGGGCGTGCTCCGTCGCAGCCTGCGACAAGGAAGAAGTGCCGGATGGCCCCGGACTTGACGGCCTCGATGACCGTGTCTGCCGCACTGAGCACCGCGCCGCGTGCAAAGCCAGTCATGACCGTGCTGCCGCCGTTGATGCCGGTGAAGGGCCTGTCCACGGCGTAGCCGCCCAGCTCCAGCGCCTTTTCAATGACAGGCGTGAAGTCCTTTTCTTCGCCGATGTGGACGAGTTCCGGGTAAGATACGACTGACGTGGTAAATACGCGGTCCGCGTAGCTGGCCTTCGGCGGCATCAGACAGTTGGTGGTGAAGAGCACCGGCGCAGGAAGCGCCGCGAATTCCTTCTGCTGGTTCTGCCATGCCGTGCCGAAATTGCCCTTGAGGTGGGCATACTTTTTAAGTGCCGGATAGCCGTGCGCGGGGAGCATTTCACCGTGGGTGTAGATGTTGATGCCCCTGCCCTCGGTCTGCTCCAGCAGCAGCTTCAGATCGTGCAGATCGTGGCCGGAGATGACGATGAACGGACCTTTTTCCACGGTCAGCGGAACCGTGACCGGCGTGGGCGTGCCATAGCTTTCGGTGTTGGCCCTGTCCAGAAGCGCCATGCACCGGAGGTTCTTCTCGCCGACCTCCATCACAATGGGCAGCAGCTGCTCCATGTCCCAATCCTCGCCCACGGCAAAGAGCGCCTTGGCAAAGAACCGGTTTACCGTCTCATCGGCATAGCCCAGCACCATGGCGTGGTGCGCATACGCGGCCATGCCGCGCACGCCGAAGAGAATGAGCGATTTGAGACTGCGGATATCCTCCTGCGCGTCCCAGAGCTGCGCCATGTCATAATCGCCGGTTCGTCCGCACGCGGCAGCGCAGGCCGCGCAGCCCGGCACGAGCCGCGATTTTTCTGCGTGCACGCGGCTGATCATCGCGCGGATGGTCTCATCGTGAAAGCTCACGTTCGTAACGGTCGTGAACAGACCCTCGATGAGAAGCTGCCATGTGCCTGCATTCACGCCGGGCGCATGGTCCGTCGCGCGGGCAAGGCCAATGAGCGCGCCCGTCAGCTCGTCCTGCAGCTTCGCCGTACCGGCTGATTTGCCGCACGCGCCCGCCTTTCCCGTGCAGCCGGTGCAGCCCGCCGTCTGTTCGCACTGAAAACAAAACATCGTGTGTTCCATTTTGAGATCCTCACTTTCATGATTCGGGTTCTTGCGTTTGTGGCTATATTATAATAGAATAAAATCAACAGGTCGGTTGAATTTTCAACGAAAGAGGAAAATATGCAGGAATTTTTATCCGTGATCCGGTCTTCCACGCTCTTCTCCGGTATTTCCGAACAGGAGCTTACGGCCATGCTCGCCTGTCTTGGCACGAAAGCATCGCGTTTCCCGAAGGATGCGCTGCTGCTGCGTGCCGGCGATACGGCGGAATCGATCGGTCTGGTGCTGTCCGGGAGCGTTCTGGTCGAGCAGGAGGACGTCTGGGGCAACCGCAATATTCTGTCCAAGGCAGGGCCGGGACAGACCTTCGCCGCCGCCTATGCCTGCGCACCCGGTTCGGTGCTGAAGGTGAGCGTCGCGGCGGAAACACCCGCGACTGTGCTGTTTCTGAACGTCAAACGCGTGCTGACCATGTGCCCGTCCGCCTGCGCCCGGCACAGCCGCATCATCCGCAATCTTCTCGGCGAGCTTGCCGAAAAGAACCTGCGGTTCGGTGAAAAGCTCACACACATGGGCCAGCGCACCACGCGCGCAAAGATCATGTCCTACCTTTCCGCAGAGGCGCAGCGGCTTGGGACCTGCGAATTTGACATTCCGTTTTCAAGACAGCAGCTTGCGGATTATCTTGGCGTCGAGCGCAGCGGCCTGTCGCTGGAGCTTGGACGGATGAAAAAGGACGGCGTCCTCGAGTATCGCAAGAGCCACTTTCTCCTGCGGATATGACGGAGAAGCGCGGACTTATGGAGCCGGAGAAAAAATAATTGCAGCACTCCTTGCTTTTTTGACTGGACCGTCGTATTATTTTCAGTAAGAAATGGCCTGACACCCGGAGTGTCCATGGATGAGTTTGAAAGGAAAAGAGGCACTGCATATGTATCAGATCGGCATTGACATCGGCGGAACCAACGTCAAGATCGGCCTGCTGGACGAGGCGCTGGAGCTGACCGCCGAGACGTCTGTCCCGTTCCCGCACACGACGGCGGCGGATCTGGCGAAAAAGATCCGCGCGGCAGTCCTTGCGCTGCTGGAAGAGAAGAACGCGGCGCTTTGCGACGTCGGCTCGCTCGGCGCGGTCGTCCCCGGCAGCATCGACGCGAGCGGCGAGACGGTTCTTGACGCGCACAATCTGGATTTCCACAATGTACCCCTGCGGAAGCTGCTGCAGGAGCAGTTCCCCGGCATTCCCGTCTATATTGCGAACGACGCAAACGGCGCGGCGCTGGCCGAGCTTTATAAGGGTCGCGTTCACCGGCTGCAAAACGGGCGTTCTGCTGACGCTCGGCACGGGGCTTGGCGGCGGCATCATTCTGAACGGCAAAATGTTCAACGGCGGCATGAACCACGGCGTTGAGCTGGGCCACGCGTATCTGGTCGACGGCGGCGAGCCGTGTACCTGCGGCAATCACGGCTGCATGGAGGCCTACTGCGCCGCGTCCGCGCTCACGCGGGAGGGCCGCCGAGCCATGCAGGCCCATCCGGAGAGTATGCTGGCCGAAAAGACCGGCAGCGACCCGGCGAACGATCACGCCCAAGCTCGTCACCGACTGCGCCAAGGCAGGCGACCCCGCCGCGACCGGCGTTTTCGACGACTATATCGAGCACCTGAGCTCCGCCTGCGCGTCGATCTATAATATTCTCGACCCGGAGGTACTTGCCCTCGGCGGGGGCCTCAGCGCGGCAGGCCCGTTCCTGTTTGACCCCTTGCAGGACAAGGTCAGCAAAAAGTGCTTCTATTCCACGCGCGGCAAGCTCGTCCCCGCCGTGCTCGGCAACGAGGCCGGAATGATCGGCGCGGCGCTTCTCGCGCGCGACGCGGAAGCTTAACGCCGCGCATCGGTTTTTGTTATTTTCTCATCATAAAAGGAGCGATCAATATGGTAAGCATCAATTTTGAAGGCGCAAAGCAGTTTTATGCCAGCCAGCCGGACAAGGCCGCGGCACAGGCTGCGTTTGACACACTGGTAAACGGCACCGGCGCAGGCAATGACTTCATCGGCTGGGTCGACCTGCCGGTAAATTACGACAGGGAAGAGTTCGCCCGCATTCAGGCTGCGGCAAAGAAGATCCAGTCTGACTCCAAGGCACTTGTCGTCATTGGTATCGGCGGCAGCTATCTCGCGCGCGCGCCGTGGTCGAGCTTCTGAAAAGCCCGAACTACAACGCTCTGCCCAAGAACACCCCGGACATTTATTTCGCCGGCAACGGCATTTCCTCCGACGCTGTGACGGAGATCCTCGCCATGATCGGCGACCGCGATTTTTCCGTGAACGTCATTTCCAAATCCGGCACGACGACCGAGCCTGCCATCGCGTTCCGCATCTTCAAGGCGGCCCTCGAGAAGAAATACGGCGTGGAGGGTGCAAAGAGCCGCATTTACGCCACGACAGACAAGGCGCGCGGCGCGCTGAAGACGCTCGCGTCCCGTGAGGGCTATGAAAGCTTTGTTGTGCCCGATAATGTCGGCGGCCGGTATTCCGTTCTGACGGCTGTGGGCCTGCTTCCCATCGCCTGCTGCGGCATCGACATTGAAGCGCTCATGCACGGTGCACAGGCCGAGCGTGAGGATACGCTGAAGCGCGGTGTGGAAAGCGCCGCCGTGCAGTACGCCATGAGCCGTCAGGCGCTGTACGCGGACGGCAAAAACATTGAAATCCTGGCGGCCTACGAGCCCGCGTTCCGCTTCATGGCCGAATGGTGGAAGCAGCTTTACGGCGAGTCCGAGGGCAAGGACGGCAAGGGTATTTTCCCGGCCTCCGTTGATCTGACCCCCGATCTGCACTCCATGGGCCAGTATATCCAGGATGGCATCCGTATGCTGCAGGAAACGGTTGTCTTCTTCGACAACTCCAGAACATCTGTTACTGTTCCGTCCGACGAAGAAAATCTGGACGGCCTGAACTATCTGGCGGGCCGCGAGATGAGCTATATCAATGAAAAGGCCATGCAGGCGACCAAGGCCGCGCACATTTCCGGCGGCGTGCCCGTCACCGAGATCCGCCTGCCGGAGATCGGCGAGGAAGCGCTGGGTGCGCTCATCTACTTCTTCGAGTTTGCCTGCGGCGTGTCCGGCTACATGGAGGGCGTCAACCCCTTCAACCAGCCCGGCGTTGAGGCCTATAAGAAGAATATGTTCCACCTGCTCGGCAAGCCCGGCTATTAAGAAACCCCAAAACGCCGGAGGATTTCCCTCCGGCGTTTTTTCTATATTAGAGAGGGGGTATTTCCATGCAGCTTCCGGATTCGCTTGCCGGGCGGCTGCTCGGGTGGTACGCGGCGGGACACCGCGCGCTGCCGTGGCGGGAGGACCATGAGCCGTATCACGTCTGGCTGTCGGAGATCATGCTCCAGCAGACGCGCGTGGAGGCCGTAAAGGGCTATTACGCGCGCTTTTTATCGGAGCTGCCCGATATCGCCGCGCTTGCAGCCTGCGAAGAAAACCGCCTGACGAAGCTTTGGGAGGGCCTGGGCTATTATTCCCGCGTGCGCAATCTGCAGAAGGCCGCCCGCGTCATTATGACGCAGCACGGCGGCGAGTTCCCGCGGGACTACGCTGCCATCCGGGCGCTGCCCGGCGTGGGGGGATTATACGGCGGGCGCGGTCGCGTCCATCTGCTTTGACGCGCCGGAGCTGCGGTCGACGGGAACGTGCTGCGCGTGCTCTCCCGCGTAACGCAGGACGAAGCACCGGTCACGCGGCCCGCCGTCAAAAAGGCGTATGAAGCCGCGCTGCGGCCAGCTTATGAGAAAAATCCGGGAAAAAGAAGCGAGCTGACGCAATCGCTCATGGAGCTTGGGGCCTGCGTGTGCGTCCCGAACGGCGCGCCGAAGTGCGCTGCCTGTCCGCTGCGGGAGATCTGCTGCGCCGGAGAAAGCGGCGCATGGTCGCGTCTTCCCGTTAAGGAGGCAAAAAAGCCCCGCCGCGTTGAGGAGAAGACGGTGTTCTTTCTCCAATGCGGCGGGCAGTATGCCGTGCGCAGGCGGCCGGAGACAGGGCTGCTTGCCGGACTCTGGGAGCTTCCGAATGTGGAAGGAACGCTGAGCGCGCAGCAGGCGCTTGCGCTGCTCGACAGCTGGGGCCTCGTCCCGGAGGAGCTGACGCGCACGCGCGAACGGACGCACATCTTTACGCACGTCGAGTGGCATATGCGCTGCTATGACATCCGCGTCTCGGCCCCGGTCGGCAGCTTCACATGGGTCAGCGGCGAACGGTTCCGGCAGGACATCGCGCTTCCCAGCGCCTTCCGCATCTTCTGGCAGCCGGAGGAACCGGCCTGAGCCGTCCGATACGGGATACCATCAACGGCCGCTCCCGTGCGTCTCTTCCAGATATAAGCCAAAAATATAGTTCGGCGATTGTCCGTAAAGGCCTGTTTCATCATCGGCAAAGGACGCGCCGGCTGCGGAGGAATAAAATGCTTTCAGCGCCTCATCCTCGTTCAGATGGTCATGCGCCATGATTTTATGGATGATTTCGGGCAGAATCGTCGCGCGTGTTGTGCTGTGATTCATGGTTTTACACTCCCGCAAATATAGCTGTTCTGAAAATGAAGTGTGTACAGGGAAGCTTCCGTGCAGAACGCGATTTGATTATTGATTTGTTCAAACCGCAGACGCTCAATCGCGTCCTCCCTGCGCATGATCCCCTGCATGACATAGGAAACCGTTTCGCCGACGTTGTCATTTGCAATTTTGCCTTCGACAATATCATAATCGTGAGAATAGTCTGTCCGGCTGCGGCAGGCAACGACAAGCTCCAGCCAATCCATGCCTGCGCCGTCGAACCGCAAAAGGCGGAGATGCTTTGCGGCATCCTCGTCCCATTCATAGACGCTGACGACAGGCTGAACTTCGATTTTTGTGCGGCGGCTCTCGATCATGGCGCGGCGTCTGGCCCAACGCTCAGCCTGCGTCCGAATATCGGTGGTATAGAACGCAAAGCCAAAGTCGCGGCCAATTTCAGATTTGAGAATGCGCGGCTGCTGCACCTCCACTGTGCTTCCGTGGTACAAAATCATGCTGCGCCCTCCAGATACCGGTCAAAAAACTGCATCAGATATTCCATACTCATGCCGTGCAGATCCTCGTAGTCCTCATCGAGCAGCTTCAGAAGGCCGGTTCGGTCAAACAGCGCATAGATCTCATTGCCGGGCCGCCCGATGTGTGCGGCATAGTATTCAATGCAGAATGCCTTGAAGGATAATGTGCTCATACAGACGCCCCCTTCTGGTTCCATTATACCCAAATCGCAGTCAATTTCAAGACTGCCTGCCGTTTGAAAAAGCTGCCCCGCCTGCCGCAAGCTGCGGCAGGCGGGGCAGCTTTTGATCAGTTTATGCCTTCTGCGGCTCCATTGCGTCTGCGAGGGTGTCGGTGATGGCGGCGCGGAAGAGGCTGCCTGCGTTGTCGTGGACGATGTTCAGGGCGGGGGCCGTATGGTTCAGCTCGATCTTGCTGTCCATGTAGAGATCGAGGTCGAGCATGAACACGCGCTCCTCCGTCGTCTCGCGGGTACGGTTGTTGACCTTGCGCAGCAGGCCCGGGCCGGATTTGACGTTGGCTTTCGCGCCGCCGGGCATCTGGACGGTCGCGGTCAGCTCGTTCTTCATGAACGCCTGCTCCTGCGCGTCCTCATCGCCCATCAGGCCCAAAAAAGCCCGGCGTGATGAGTTCCTTCCAGAGGCAGTCCTCCAGACCGAGCGGCGCTCGGCGGAAGGCGTTGACATACCGCAGACCCACGCGGGTGAACCACGAGGATGATATGTCTCGATAAATACCGCGAGAATGCGGTCGAGCCGCTGGGCAAATTCCTCCCAGCGGGTATAGCCGTAGGTCGAAAGGGCGATAAAGCCCTTGGTGAGACTGATTTTCCACTGCCCCTCGGCAGAGACGAACTGATAGTTGTTGACCGTTCCCTGCGGAACAGGCTTGCCGTTCACCATCTGTGGCGGCAGCTGCTCGATCTTCTTTTCATACTGCGGGTATTCCCGGCGGATGCGGTCCTGAAACGCGGCAGGCTCGCTTGCGTCGATGGACAGGATCTCCGGGAAACGAAGCTGACAGATCACCTCGACCAGCTGGCGCTTGGCGTAGATCATTCGTTCTTCATTGGAAAACATGGTTCGCACACCTTTCGTTGCTTTTCTTATATCATACTATATTTATCTGAAAATGCAAGATGCTTGGCAAATCCGGCGTTTGGTGGTATACTGATTTTGTATCTCAATTCAGGAGGTTCCGGTATGGATTTTTTGCGGCTTCTCGCGGCGGGGCGCTGCGGCGTGCTGGACGCGTTTTTCTCGGGTCTGACCTATTTCGGCTCGGAGGTCGCGTTTATGGCGGCGGCGCTGCTGATCTTCTGGTGCGTTGACAAGCGGCAGGGCTATTATGTCTTTCTGGTCGGTGCGCTCGGCACGGTCTGCAACCAGTTTCTGAAGCTGGCCTTCCGCATTCCGCGCCCGTGGGTGCTCGATCCGGACTTTCAGATCGTCGAAGCCGCCCGCGCGGACGCGACGGGCTATTCCTTCCCCTCCGGCCATACGCAGAACATCGTCGGCACGACGGCCTCGATCTTCGCGAGCCGGAAGGAAACGTGGGTGCGTACTGTCTGTATCGTGTTGATGGTTCTGGTGCCGTTTTCGCGGATGTACCTGGGCGTTCACACGCCGCTGGACGTCGGCGTGGCCTTCCTGACGGCGCTGGCGCTGGCTGCGGCGCTCTATCCGGCGTTCCGGACAGAATCTGCCGCAAAAAAGACAGTGCCGTGGCTTTTACTTGGCGTGGCGGTGCTGTGCGGCGGATATCTGATCTACGCCTCGTCCCTCGCCCGGTGCGACTGGCCGGAGGGCAGCGAAGACCTTTCCAATATCACGCACGGCCTCAAAAACGCGTACACCATGCTGGGCGCGCTGCTGGGCTTTCTGATCGTGTACATTGCCGACGAGAAAAAGCTGCATTTTTGACGTGCGCGCGCCGTTTTGGGGACAGGTCTTGAAGCTGGTGCTGGGCCTTGCGCTGATGCTCGGCATCAAGGCGGGGCTGAAGCCGCTGCTGGTGTCCCTCTTTGCCGGGTCGCAGGCGGAAAGCCTTGTGCGGTATTTCCTGCTTGTCCTGTTTGCGGGCATTGTCTGGCCGCTTACGTTCCCGTTCTTCGCAAAGCTCGGAAGGAAGGGGAACGCGGCATGACGGCGGCTATGATCGTTCTGGCCGTTTTGCTGGCGGTCGTTCTGCTGGCGCTGGGCCTGTTCCTGTTCGCCTGCCGCCGCAGCCCCGTCCCGGATTTTACAAAGCCCGCGGTCATTGCCCAATGGGGCAGGGAAGACCAGACGGAGGAAATTCTCGCGGGTATCACGCTGATGCAGGACGCGGAGGATATCTTTCTGCCGGCCTATGACGGACTGCGCCTGCACGGGCAGCTATTGCAGCAGCCCGGCGCGAAGGGCACGATCCTTCTGTTCCACGGCTACCGGTCGAGCTGGATCATCGATTTTTCCATTGTCCTTCCCTATTACTATTCGCTCGGATATAATTTACTTCGCTGTCGACGAGCGTGCACACGGGCAGTCGGAGGGCGTATATATCACCTTCG
>ENA-OQCO01000974-OQCO01000974.1-human-gut-metagenome-genome-assembly--contig:-NODE-974-length-12745-cov-1.214931_pt1 | contig 12745 bp, 14 predicted proteins | sample MGYA00242500_ERZ504582 | MGnify/ENA primary metagenome ERZ504582 (study PRJEB26092, sample SAMD00036346) | human gut metagenome | host: Homo sapiens | study: EMG produced TPA metagenomics assembly of...
CCGCGCGGAGGCGATTCTGCGCATCCAGTCGCAGGGCCTGAAAAAGCGGGTGGAGCGACACGCACGCGAAAACGGTCGTGCTCGGTATTTCCGGCGGACTGGACAGCACGCTGGCGCTGCTGGTGTGCGTGCGCGCGTTCGATCTGGCCGGACGCAGCCGGAAGGAGATCCAGTGCGTCACCATGCCGTGCTTCGGCACGACGAAGCGGACAAAGTCCAACGCGGTCAAGCTCTGCGAGGAGCTTGGCGTCAGCGTGCAGGAGGTCAATATCACAGCCTCCGTCCGGCAGCATTTCGCGGATATCGGCCATGACGAAGCCGTGCACGACGTCACCTATGAAAACTGTCAGGCGCGGGAGCGCACGCAGGTCCTGATGGACATCGCGAACCAGTCCGGCGGACTGGTCATCGGCACGGGTGATCTTTCTGAGCTTGCGCTCGGCTGGGCGACGTATAACGGCGACCATATGTCCATGTACGCGGTCAACTGCTCGGTTCCCAAAACGCTGGTGCGCTACATCGTGCAGTATGAGGCCGGGAGCAGCGCGCCCGCGCTGCGGGAGGTGCTGCTGGACATTCTTGATACGCCCGTTTCGCCGGAGCTTCTGCCCGCGGACGAGAACGGACAGATCGCGCAGAAGACAGAGGATCTCGTCGGCCCGTATGAGCTGCATGATTTCTTCCTGTACCATCTGCTGCGCTTCGGCTCACGGCCGCGCAAGCTGTTCCGGATGGCGAAATACGCGTATGGCGGCAGGTATCCGGACGACGTGATCCGGCACTGGCTGAAAACGTTCTGCCGCCGGTTCTTCCAGCAGCAGTTCAAGCGCTCGTGCATCCCGGACGGCCCGAAGGTCGGCTCCGTGACGCTCAGCCCCAGAGGCGACTGGCGTATGCCGTCGGACGCGTCGGGCAGTCTCTGGCTGGAGGAAGCGGAAAGCTGTAAGTTGCTGCGGTTTTCCAGGATTTCCGGTTGACAAGCATCCCGCCGCGTGCTATGATGTCTTCAGCAAGTTAAAGGAGTTTTATTCTTATGTTCTCGACTGTTTTCGCATCCTACTATTACTTTACTGTCGTCAGATAGTAAGGTCAATTTGTGATGCGCAAAAGAGAGTAAGTTTTGATGCGGCACAGAATTGACTGTGCCGCATTTTTTATTGTTGATTGGAGGTCACCAACATGATTGTGGTTCTGAAGCACAACGTTCCCGAGGAAAAGAGAAATCAGCTCATCAACTGGCTCAAGGCGCAGGGTCTTGACGTGCATCCGTCTCTGGGCGAATACCAGACGGTCCTTGGCCTTGTCGGCGATACGAGCCGTCTGGATATGTCTCTGCTGGAAAGTCTGGAGATCGTCGACTCCGTCAAGCGGGTCACCGATCCCTTCAAATGCTGCAACCGCAAGTTCCACCCGGACGACACCGTCGTGTCAGTCGGCGATGCAAAGTTCGGCGGCGGGCATTTCGCCATGATCGCGGGCCCGTGCTCCGTTGAATCGGAGGAGCAGATCGTCTATGTCGCCAAGGCCGTCAAGGCCGCGGGCGCGCAGCTGCTGCGCGGCGGCGCGTTCAAGCCGCGCACCTCGCCGTATGACTTCCAGGGCCTGCACGAGCAGGGCCTGCGCCTTCTCGAGATTGCCAAGCAGGAGACGGGGCTGCCCATCGTGACGGAGCTGATGAACATCAAGCACCTGCCGCTGTTTGAGAACGTCGACGTCATTCAGATCGGCGCGCGCAACATGCAGAATTATGATCTTCTGAAGGAGATGGGCTCGGTCAAAAAGCCGATCCTTCTCAAGCGCGGCCTTGCCAACACGCTCAAGGAGCTGCTGATGAGCGCGGAATATATCATGGCCAGCGGCAATGGCAATGTCATTCTCTGCGAGCGCGGCATCCGCACGTTTGACGATTACACCAGAAATACGCTCGATCTGGCGGCTGTTCCGATGCTGCACGAGCTGTCGCACCTGCCGGTCATCGTCGACCCCAGTCACTCTACAGGCATCAACCGGCTCGTGCCGCCGATGACGCTGGCTGCTGCTGCCTGCGGGGCCGACGGCGTGATTGTCGAGGTACACAATGACCCCATCCACGCCCTGTGCGACGGCGCGCAGTCTCTGACCTGTGAGCAGTTTGCAGAGGTCGCGCGGAAGGTACGCGCGGTGCGCGAGACGGTGGCGGAATGACGGTCGGGATCGTGGGTCTGGGCCTCATCGGAGGCTCGTTTGCAAAGGCGTATCACGCTGCTGGTTGGACGGTGTACGGCTATGATGTGGACGAAAGTATGCTTGCCTTCGCGCAGCTGGCGGATGCGGTGAACGCGCCGCTTACGATGGAGAACATCGGCACGTGCGATCTGGTGCTTCTGTGCGTGCGGCCGCTTGCCGCGATCGACTATCTGCGTTCTGCCGCGCCGCATATCGGAAGCAGGCCCGTCGTGATCGACTGCTGCGGCACGAAGCGCGTGATCTGCGCGGCGGCGTTCCCGCTGGCGGAGCAGTACCGGTTTACCTATCTCGGCGGACATCCGATGGCCGGTACGCAGTATTCCGGGTTCGGCCACGCGCGTGCGAATCTGTACCACAACGCGCCGATGGTCATCGTGCCGCCGGATTTTGACAATATCGAGCTGCTTGCCCGCGCACAGGAGCTGCTGCGCCCGGCGGGCTTCGGCAGCTACTCCGTCACGACGGCGGAGAAGCACGACGAAATGATCGCGTTTACCTCGCAGATGGCGCATCTTGTCTCGAACGCGTATATCAAAAGCCCGACGGCAAGGGCGCACAAGGGCTTTTCCGCCGGAAGCTATAAGGACATGACCCGCGTGGCGTGGCTGAACGCGCCGATGTGGTCGGAGCTGTTCCTGGAAAACCGGGACAATATGCTCCATGAGCTGGACTGTCTGATGGACCGGCTGATGGAATACCGCGCCGCGATCGCGGAAGACGACGCGGCAGCGCTGACGCAGCTGCTCGAGGACGGCAAAAAACGCAAGGAGGAGGTCGACGGACGATGAACACAGTCACGGTCTCCGCCTCAAGACGGTACGACATTCTGATCGAGCGCGGGCTGCTGCGCCGCGCGGGCGAACTGGTGCGCGGCGTGACGAGCGCAGGCACGGTCATGCTTGTCTCGGATGATTCCGTATGGCCTTTGTATGGCGAAACGGTGCAGAAAAGCCTTGTGGACGCCGGTTTTTCCGTGTGCCGGTTTGTGTTTCCGCATGGGGAGGGCTCCAAGTGCGCGAAGACGTATCTGGCGCTTCTCGACGCGCTGTGTGAAAACCGGCTGACGCGGGCGGACGCGGCCCTCGCGCTGGGCGGCGGCGTAGTGGGTGATCTGACGGGCTTTGCGGCCTCCACCTATCTGCGCGGCATCGGCTTCATCCAGATCCCGACGACGCTGCTGGCCATGGTCGATTCCTCCGTCGGCGGCAAGACAGCCATCGATCTGCCTGCCGGAAAAAATCTGGCCGGGACGTTCTATCAGCGTGGCTCGTGCTCTGCGACCCAGCCTGTCTGGATTCCCTGCCGGACGAAATTTTCCGCGACGGCTGCGCGGAGGTCATCAAATACGCGGTGCTTGGAAACGCGCCGTTTTTCGAGGAGCTGAACCGCACGCCGCCGCATGCGCAGCTGGAGCATATCATCGAAACGTGCGTGCGGATGAAGCGCGATATTGTTGCGCAGGATGAATTTGACCGCGGACAGCGGCAGCTTCTGAATCTCGGCCATACCTTCGGCCATGGGATCGAGGCGTGCAGCGGCTTTGCCGTCAGCCACGGCTCCGCCGTCGCCATCGGCATGGCGATGATCGTGCGGTCGGCTGCACAGCTTGGCCTCTGCACCGCCGGGACGCGGGACGCGGTGCTGGCGCTGCTGCGGCAGTACGGCCTGCCGGTCGACTGCGCATATCCGGTCGAACAGATGCTTGGAACGATTCTACACGACAAGAAAGCCTCCGGCGGCTCGATCAATCTGATCGTTCCAACGGCTGTCGGAAGCTGCGAAATACGAAAGACCCCTGCCTCCGAAATTTCCGACTGGCTGAGGGCCGGAGGTGCGAAATGACGCGGACGGTAGCTCCCGGCCCGCGCACGGGCGCGGTTCAGATTCCGGCCTCCAAATCGCAGGCGCACCGGATGCTCATCTGCGCGGCGCTCTCCAAAGCGCCGTCCCGGCTGGTTCTGGACGGCTTCAGCGCGGATATTGAGGCGACGGTGCAGTGTCTGGAAGCACTCGGCGCGCAGCTTACGCAGGAAACGGCTGGGCTGTTGATCGCCCCAATCGGAGCACGCCCCGCAAATGCAAAGCTTGACGTGGGCGAAAGCGGGTCGACGCTGCGGTTTCTGCTGCCGGTGCTGGGAGCACTCGGTATTCGGGCAGAGATTCAGATGCATGGGCGGCTCCCGGAGCGGCCTTTGTCCCCGTTGTGGGAGGTTCTGGAGGCGCATGGGATGCAGCTGCAGCGGGACGGGGCCGTTCTGCATACGGACGGACAGCTATGCGCGGGAGACTATTCCCTGCCCGGCAATGTTTCCTCGCAGTTTATTTCCGGGCTTTTGTTCGCGCTGCCGCTTCTGAGCGGAAACAGCACGCTGACGGTCACGGGCGCGCTCCAATCGGCACGCTACGTCGCCATGACGGAGCAGACGCTTGCGGCGGCGGGGATTTTTACAAAAAAGGATGGCCAAGTCTGGCAGATCGACAGCGGGCAGCGCTATGCCGCGCCTGCCGTGCAGACAGTCGAGGGCGACTGGTCGAACGCGGCGTTTTTCCTGTGCATGGGCGCGCTGTCTGCAACAGGCGTGACCGTGGCGGGGTTGAATCCCGCGTCTTTGCAGGCGGACCGGGCCATTACGGAGCTTTTGACGCGCTTCGGCGCGGAGCTGACTGTCTCCGGACAGACTGTTACCGTGCGGCGCGGCGCGCTGCACGGGATCACGCTGGACGCCGGGCCGATCCCTGATCTGATCCCGGTCGTTTCGTGCCTTGCCGCGCTCTGCGAGGGCGAAACGCGGATCATAAATGCGGCGCGGCTGCGGCTGAAGGAATCTGACCGTCTGCAAACGACGGCGGCATTGATTTCCGCGCTCGGCGGCAGCGCGCGGGAGCTGCCGGACGGGCTGGTCATCTCTGGCCGCGCACGCCTTTCCGGCGGCACGGGCGGACGCCTGCGGCGACCACCGCATCGCAATGAGCGCCGCCATGGCCGCCTGCGGCTGCGAGGGTCCGGTCACGGTACTGGGAAGCGAATGCGTCGCGAAGTCCTATCCCGCATTCTGGGAGGATTTTGCTTCTTTGAGGGAGGATGCAGTATGAGCAGCGTGTATACCGGAAATCTGACCGTCTCCATCTTCGGCCAATCCCACGCGCCCGCCATCGGCGTCACGGTCGACGGGCTGCCCGCCGGGCTGCCGGTCGATCCGGATGAATTGCAGCGGTTTTTGAGCCGCCGTGCGCCCGGGCAGAACGCGTGGTCGACGCCGCGCAGAGAGGCCGACGCGCCGGAATTTTTATGCGGGCTGAAAAACGGAAAACCTGCGGCGCGCCGCTCACGGCCATCATCCGCAACACCAACACACGCTCCGGCGATTATGAAAATTTGAAGGATATCCCCCGCCCCGGCCACGCGGACTACACCGCGCAGGTCAAATTCGGCGGCGCGCAGGACGTAAGCGGCGGCGGGCACTTTTCCGGACGGCTGACCGCGCCGCTGTGCATTGCGGGCGGCGTCTGTATGCAGCTGCTGGAACGCGAAGGCATTTCCATCCGCGCGCGCATTTTGTCCATCGGGCACGCCACGGACAGCGCGCCGTTTGACGCACCAGTCGCGGAAAAGCCGTTCCCGGCTGTTTCCGAAGATGCGGCAGCGGCCATGCAGGCGGAGATCGCGCAGGCAAAGGCGGACGGGGATTCCGTCGGCGGCGTGGTCGAATGCGTGGTAGAGGGCTTGCCCGCGGGCATTGGCGAGCCGATGTTCGGCGGGCTGGAAAATCTGATCGCGCGCGCCGTGTTCGCCATTCCGGCGGTCAAGGGCGTGGAGTTCGGCGCAGGCTTTGCCGCCGCACGGCTGCGGGGCAGCGAACATAACGACGCGTTCCGCGTACAGGATGGGCGTATTGTGACGGAAACGAACAACTGCGGCGGCATTCTGGGCGGGATTTCGACCGGGATGCCGGTCGTGTTCCGCGCCGCGTTCAAGCCGACGCCGTCCATTTCCCGCCAGCAGAACTCCGTCAGTCTTTCGCGGATGGAAAACACGACGCTTGTGATCCACGGGCGGCACGACCCGTGCATCGTCGCCGCGGGCCGTCCCGTGCGTGGAGGCTGCGGCAGCGATCGCCGTACTGGACGCGTGGATGGGAAGAAAGAAGGAGCTTGGATATGCATTCTGAAACACTGCGCTGCGGACTGCTGGGCCGGACGCTTGGTCACAGCTACTCCCCCGCCATCCACGCACAGCTTGCGGGCTATTCCTATCTTTTATATGAAAAGGAGCCGGAGGAGCTGGAGGGCTTTCTGCGCTCCGGGGAATTTGACGGTCTGAATGTCACGATTCCTTATAAAAAAGCGGTCATCCCCTACTGCGCGGAGCTGTCTGACACGGCCCGCGCCATCGGTGCGGTCAACACCATCGTCCGCAGGCCGGACGGAACGCTCTGGGGCGGCAACACGGACGCTTACGGCTTTTCCATGCTGGTACAGTCCAGCGGCGCGGAGGTGCGCGGCAAAAAGGCGCTCGTCTTCGGCAGCGGCGGCGCGTCGGCGACGGCGCAGTATGTCCTGCGGCAGATGGGCGCGCGGGAGGTCGTTGTCATCTCGCGGCACGGGGAGGACAATTATGAGAATCTTGACCGGCACACGGACGCGGAAATCGCCGTAAACGCAACGCCGCTCGGTATGTATCCGAACACCGGTGTCTCGCCGGTCGATTTAAGCCGGTTCCCGAAGCTGGAAGCCGCGCTGGACGTGATTTACAATCCCGCGCGCACGGAATTTCTGCTGCAGGCGGAGCAGCTCGGCCTCAAGCGGGCAAACGGGCTTCTGATGCTTACCGCGCAGGCAAAGAAAAGCTGCGAGGCGTTCCTCGGCGCACCGATTGCAGACGAACGCATTGCCGCGATCACAAAATCGCTGGCCGCGCAGATGCAGAACGTGGTTCTCATCGGTATGCCGGGCAGCGGCAAGACGACGATCGGTACGCGGCTGGCCGCGCAGCTGGGCCGCACGTTCCTGGACGCGGACACCGTACTCGAGCAGAAGGCCGGGATGAATATCCCGGAGATTTTTCGGCTTGAGGGTGAGGATGGCTTCCGGCAGCGGGAGACAGCGGTGCTGGCGGAGCTGGGCAAGCGCTCCGGGCTGGTCATCGCTACGGGCGGCGGCTGCGTGACAAGGCCGGAAAATTACCCGCTGCTGCACCAGAACGGAACGATCTTCTGCCTGACGCGCGATTTGAGCCGCCTTCCCATCAGCGGGCGGCCCGTCTCGCAGGCGCTCGGCGCGGAGGAGCTTTACCGGCGCAGAAAGCCGCTGTATGAAAAATTTGCGGACGCTATGATCGACAACGACCGCACAGTAGAGGATGCTGTGCGGCAGATTTTGGAGGTGCTTGGATGAAGCTGCTGATATTGAACGGGCCGAATCTCAACCTGCTCGGCCTGCGGGAGCCGGATATTTACGGGCGGCAGAATTACGCCGCGCTGGTGCGCTTCTGCGAGGATACGTGCCGCGAAGCGGATATCTCCTGCAAGGTCTTCCAGTCCAACCACGAGGGCGCGCTGGTCGATGAAATTCAGGCGGCCTACGGCGTGTTTGACGGCATTGTCATCAACCCGGCGGCCTATACGCACACGAGCGTTGCGATTCTGGATGCGCTGAAGGCTGTCGCACTTCCGGCGGTCGAGGTGCATCTGTCCGACGTGACGAAGCGCGAGAAGTTCCGGCAGATCTCCTATGCCCGCCTGGCCTGCGTGAAGACCTACATGGGCCTCGGCTTCGAGGGCTACCGGCAGGCCATTCTGTTTTTGAAAGAATATCTGAATAAAAATTCAGATTAGATCATTTATCATGCATCAGGCAGCCCGTGTGGGCTGCCTGATTTTTCGCCTTAATATGCAGGAATCCAGTTTGCTGTCTTTCATCAAAATGAATCAAATCTTTCTTGATTGTTCATATATTTCAGGTTTATACTAATTTTTGAAGGATTTCCGTTGAAAATACGAATTTCTTGAAAAAATTTTTCTCGAAATGACAAATTGCATCTTGAAAAATGCACTTTGATGTATTATACTTTCACACAGCAAATCAATTCAGGAGGGAATAGATATGAAAAAGATTCTTGCATTGCTTCTCGCGGCTGTCCTCGTTCTGGGCATGGCCGCGTGTGCCGCTTCTCCCGCGGCTCCCACGCAGACGACGTCCGATACGGCTTCTGACGCATCCGATACACCTGCTTCCAACGCTGAAACGCCTGCAGCATCCGCCGGCGCCAAGCTGCGCTTCGTCACCGGCGGCGAATCCGGCACGTACTACGCCTTCGGCTCCGTCATTGCCCAGCACGCGACGAACAACGCGGGCGTTGACATTGTCGGTCTGGTCGGCAACGGCTCCCAGTCGAATATTTTTGAGCTGGAAGACGGCAACGCGGAGCTGGCCTTCTGCCAGTCCGACGTGATGGCCTACGCCTACGACGGCACGAACCTGTTTGCCGACACCGGCGCTGTCAGCTGCTTCTCCACGGTCGCCGCGCTCTACACCGAGCAGGTGCAGATCGTCACGACCGATCCTGAGATCAAGTCTGTTGACGATCTCAAGGGCAAAAACGTCTCCATCGGCGCGGCCGGTTCCGGCGTGTATTTCAACGCCATGGATGTGCTCGGTGCTTACGGTCTGACGGAGGCCGACATCAACCCGACGTACCAGTCCTTCGGCGACAGCGCGGATTCCCTGAAAAACGGCCAGATCGACGCGGCTTCATCGTTGCGGGTGCTCCGACAACGGCAGTCACTGACCTTGCGACGACCAAGGACGTCTATCTTGTCTCGCTCGATGATGAGCACGTCGACAAGCTGCTTGCCTCTTCCCCGTACTACACCAAGGTCACCATCAGCAAGGATGTTTACGGTCTTGATTCTGACACCATCACCGTCGCCGTCAGCGCGGTTGTCCTCGCCCGCGACGATGTTTCCGAGGACGCCATCTACAAGCTGGTCGCTGATATCTTCGACAACGCCGCCAGTCTCACCGACACCCACGCCAAGTACGCGGAGGTCAGCACCGAGTTCGGCGCTTCCGTTACCTCCGTCCCCTATCATCCGGGCGCGGCCAAGTATTTCGCGGAAAAGGGCTTTGACGTTCCCACCAAGTAGCTTAACGCGTACTTTACGCATAGCAGCAACTACGGCAGGGCTTCCCTGCCGTAGTTGTCGTACAAAAGAAGAAGGAGAGATGCATCTTGTCCAAGAATCCTGACAAGACCACCCCCGCGACCGCAAACGCCGGTACAGAGCAGAATATCGCCGCCGACGTTGATGAGGTCATGCGCAAATATGACCGCGAATCCAACACCCGCATCTGGTCCGGCTGGCGCGCCATTATCATTAAGGTCTTTATGGCGTGCTTCGCCGTGTACTGCATCTGCATGACGCTGTTTTCCACGGCCATGCCGGAGATCCGGCTGCCGCTGTTCATGGGCTTTATCATCCTTGCGGGCTTTCTGAACTTCCCGGCCAGCAAGCATCACGTGCGGCCCAACTATCTGCCGTGGTACGACATTCTCCTGATGCTCGTCGGCGCGGCCTGCTTTTTCTACTTTGCACGCAACGCCATGACGATGATCCGACTTGCCACCCGCATCCAGCCCATTCATGTGGTCATCGGCTGCATCGGCATTCTGGTTCTGGTCGAGCTTTGCCGCCGCTGCGTGGGTCTGCCGATCCTTGTGGTGGCCGGGCTTCTGGTCGTCTACGCGTTCTATAATCAGCTGAGCTATGGCGCAAGCTTTTATAAGGCCCTGCAGAACATCATCTACAAGCTGTTCTACACGACCAGCGGCGTGATCGGCACGCCGGTCAGCGTGTGCTATACCTACATTGTGCTGTTCATCATCTTCGGCGCGTTTCTGGAGCGCACCGGCATTGCGAATTTCTTTATTTCGTTCGCAAACCGGCTCGCGGGCTGGTCTTCCGGCGGCCCGGCAAAGGTCGCGGTCATTTCCTCCGCGCTGTGCGGCATGGTATCCGGCTCCTCGGTCGGCAATACGGTCACGACCGGCTCGTTCACCATCCCGATGATGAAAAAAACCGGCTACAAGCCGGAGTTCGCTGGCGCAGTCGAGGCGGCTGCCTCGACCGGCGGCCAGATCATGCCGCCGATCATGGGCGCAGCAGCATTCCTGATGGCGGAGTACATCGGCATTCCGTATGCGCAGGTCGCAGTCAAGGCCATCCTGCCCGCGATCTTGTATTTCACCGGCATTTTCATCTCCGTGCATCTGGAGGCGAAAAAGCTCGGCCTGAACGGCATTCCGCGCGATCAACTGCCCAAGTGGCGGCTTCTGGCCCGCGATTGCTATCTGATCCTACCGCTGATCCTGCTGGTCTGGCTCGTGTCCTCCGGTGCGAAGACGATGTCGCACTCCGCCGCGTATTCCATTCTTGCGGCCATCGCGGTCGCCTTGTCAACTTCTTCATGCTCCGCCTGCAAAGCGCGCAGACGCGCACGTTCCGCACCGTCGGCAAGGCCGCGCTCGGCGCAGCCGGCGATTCCGCGAACTCCGTCTTTGATTCTCTGGAAGCAGGCGCGAAGGGCGCCATTACCGTCGCGGTCGCCTGTGCGATGGCCGGTATCATCGCGGGCTGCATCACCGTCACCGGCCTCGCCTCGATCCTCATCAATGCCGTTGTGCAGCTGGCTGGCAATGCAACGTTTATCGGCCTGATCCTGACCATGATCTGCTGCATCATCCTCGGCATGGGCGTTCCCACGACCGCGAACTACTGCATCATGGCCTCCACGTGCGCGCCGATCCTCATCAAGATGGGCTACCCGCTCGTCGCCGCGCATTTCTTCGTGTTCTACTTCGGCATCGTCGCGGATATCACGCCGCCGGTCGCGCTGGCGGCCTACGCAGGCTCCGCCATCGCGAAATCGAACCCCATGAAGACCGGCATCAACGCGACCAAGCTCGCCATCGCGGCCTTTATCGTCCCGTTCATCTTCGCGTATAACCCGCAGATGCTGTTCGAGAACGTCACAAGCGTGTTTCAGGTCATTCAGATCGTGATTACGGCGCTTCTCGGCATTTTCGCTGTCGCCGCCGGTCTGGAGGGCTATATCCTCCGGACGATGCACTGGCCGCTGCGCGTGCTTGCGGTGATCGGCGGACTGACGCTGCTGATCCCGGGCACCGTCTCGGATCTGATCGGCCTTGTGATCGTCGCGGGGATCATCGCGCTGCAGATCGTGCAGAACAAAAAGGCTGCGCGTGAGACTGCGTAGGCTTTGGACAAACAGGCCCATCTGCCCCTTGCAAAAGTCTGCTGAATTGGATATAATACAGGCAAAGGCATGGATAATTTTTGCAAACAGGAGGTCAGAATATGAACTGCAAGGTCAAACAGTGCTGCGCGGCGCTGGCTGCGCGGAAGCTTGCCGAGCATGATCCCGCTGTCGTGGAGATCACGCGCGGCGGAAAGAACAAATCGCATCACGTGCTCCGGAAGTCAGACATGAAAAAGGTCGGTTTGATCGCGGGCGGCGCGTTCGTCGCGCTCACAGCGCTGAACGTGTACAGCCACTATAAAGTGCATCAGGCTATTGCAGACCGTAAGGTCAAAAAGCAGCTCGCCCCGCTGCGCGAGGAACTTGACGCGCTCCGCACGGAAAACGAAGCGCTCCGTCAGGCGCTGGCTGAGATCAAGCCCCGCCAGCAGGAAACGGCAGCAGAGGCGCAGCCGCAGGCACCGGGATCTGACACATAACAAAATGCGGCCCACGCAGCAAAGGCGGGTAGTCATAAGACAGTTTCATTCCCGGCAGTAATGTCTGCCGGGAATGTTATTGCATATATTAAATCCACACGATAGAATTAAACAAAGCGATAAGTCGGAATGATAAGGTAGGTAAGGTCTAACATGCCAACGATTCAGTTAAAGGCGATGACGCGAAAACTATGTCACGAACTGTACAAGCATTGGGCGAATGATGCGTCTATCTATATGGATATGCACCTGTTTCAGCCCTATGTTTATGACGAAGCTGCGGTAAATCGATATTTTGACATGAAGGGGCAGGACGCTTCACGCAGACTGTTTGCGATCATGCTTGGGGATAAGGTGATCGGGGAATTGCAATTGAAGCAGATCGACCATGATAAAAAAGAATGTTCCCTGAGTATCCATATGCAAAACGATGCGATGAAGGGAAAGGGATACGGAACGCAGGCAGAACGTTTGGCGGTAAAAATTGCCTTTGACGAGCTGGGAATGGCTGCGGTAAACGCAGATACCATTAGGAAAAACACCCGGAGTCAGCATGTGCTGGAAAAGATAGGCTTTCGCTTTGTCGGAGAAGATGAAACATTCAAATACTACCGTATCGAGCAGTAAACTCCAATTTGCCGAACTGATAAAGGGCACGTCTATACACCTTTCGGTGTACCGTGCGAGCATCCCTTGCCTCTCCCTTTGGGAGAGGTGGCCGAGCGCAGCGAGGACGGAGAGGGTAAACAATGACCATACCA
>ENA-OQCO01000975-OQCO01000975.1-human-gut-metagenome-genome-assembly--contig:-NODE-975-length-12728-cov-1.523530_pt1 | contig 12728 bp, 12 predicted proteins | sample MGYA00242500_ERZ504582 | MGnify/ENA primary metagenome ERZ504582 (study PRJEB26092, sample SAMD00036346) | human gut metagenome | host: Homo sapiens | study: EMG produced TPA metagenomics assembly of...
GTTGAGTTATACGTTGAATGATACGAAGCCGCCGGCCCGCGCTTTCGTTGTCATGGCGCGTCACACATGACGGTAATGGAATTTCCGATCTTTTGTCACGAACATATACACGCTCACCCCCAGCGCGGCAAGCTCGGCGGCCGTGACGGCCAGCCAGATGCCATCCATTCCCATGAGCGCCGGCAGTGCGAAGACCGCCGCCACCTGAAACAACAGGGTGCGCAAAAAGGAGATGAGGGCGCTCGTCACACCGTCGCCCAGCGCGGTAAAGAAGGACGACGCATAGACGTTGAAGCCCATGATGAGGAAGCTCAGCGCATAGAGCCGGAAGGCGTGGGTGGTCAGTGTTAGCAGCCCGGCATCGTAGCCCACGAAGATGCGGGCCACATGCGGGATGAGGAACATCGAACCAATGGTCATGACGACGGCCACCACACCGATGAGGCGGAAGCTCATGGAATAAAGGTTGTGGACCTCCCGGTGATTGCGGGCACCGTAGTGGTAGCTGACGATGGGGGCGCTGCCGACGGCATAACCCACGAAGACGGCCACAAAGAGGAAGGCCGCATACATGATGACCCCGTAGGCCGCCACGCCGTCCTCGCCCGCAAAGCGGAGGAGCTGGTAATTGTAGAGGATGTTGACCAGCGACATGGAGAGGTTGGTCATCAGCTCCGACGAGCCGTTGATGCAGGCATTCCGCAGAACGCGGCCATGGAACTTCGTCCGGCTCAGATGCAGGCGGCTGGTGTTGTTCCGGTCCAGGAAATAGAACACCGGCAGCAGGCCGCCGACGATCTGGCTGAGGAAGGTCGCGACCGCGGCACCCTCAACGCCCCAGCGGAGCACCCCCACCAGAACGACGTCCAGCACCATGTTGGTGCAGCCCGCACCCACGGTGAAGGCAAAGCCAGGTGGGGCTTTTCGGCCGTGACGAAGAAGCTCTGGAACATGTTCTGCAAGATAAAGGTCGGCACACTGACCAGCAGGATGCGGCCATACCGCAGCGCATAGTCCAGCATCTCCCCCTTTGCGCCCAGCAGCTCCGCCACCGGCTCAATGATGACCAGACCAACGGCGCTGAACACGATGCCCGCTGCAAGGGCCGAACTGAGGAAGAGGCTGAAAAGTTCGTCCGCCTTTTTTCCATCGCCCTCGCCCAGCGTGATGCCCACGATGGCGCTGCCGCCGGTGCCCAGCATAAAGCCGACGCTGCCGATGAGCATGGGCAGCGGCATGATGAGGTTGACCGCCGCAAAGGCCGTCTTGCCCACGAAGTTCGAGACGCACAGGCCGTCCACGATGCCGTAGATGGAGGTGAACAGCATGGTGCCGATGCAGGGCAGCACGAACCGGATCAGCCGGGAATAGGTAAAGTGATCGGACAATTGGATGGGGTGCTTTGGCATGAGATCTCCTTTTTACATCATCCCGCCGGGGCGCCAGCCGGTGCAGTAGCGGGCATAATCGCGGTCGGCCTGCTTGACGTAGAGGACGAGTTCTTCCTTCCCCTCTTTGTTTTTCATCGTGCGGACCTTGGTGGGCAGGCTCTGGCGCTGGAGCAGCTCCAGTTCGTCGTTCAGCTCGTCCTCGTTGTCAAAGGTGTCGAGCTTGGTCCAGTGGGTGGCAAACAGCCAGAATTTTGCAAGGGTATCGCTCATGGTTCAGTCTCCTTCTCCGGCGCGGGCTGCGGGGCCGTCAGCCGGTAAAACGGCGCGATGGCGTTGGCGTCGCATGGCGCACGATGGAATAGGTGATGTCGCAATAGGGCTGGATGGCCGTGCTCTTCTCGACGGTGGAGATGAGCAGGACCTGCAATTGCAAACGGCGGAACAGCTCCATCATGGGGCGGATGCGGTCGCTGGTCATCTTGCTGAAGGCCTCGTCCAGCAGGACCAGACGGATGCTGTTCTCGCTCTTCTGATAAATTTGCAGCAGCGAAGCGCAGATGGCCACATAGAACGGGGCCTGATTCTCGCCGCCGGAGGAATCGCGGCTGACACGGGACAGATACGCCTGCTGGCCGGAGACCGTGTTCGTGACCTTGATGTCGTAGTCCAGATAGGTGCGGTAATCCACATAGTCGGACAGGGTGGCACCGGAGGTGCTGCGGCCCTCCTGCCGGGCGCGGGTGTTCTCGTCCACGTCGGCCATGATCTTTTCCATCAGCTCATCCACCTGCCGCTCGTAGACGGGGTCGGCCGTGGCGGCGAGGTTGTCCAGCGAGTCGGTGTCGGTCATCTGCTGGTTGCCCTTGTCCACGATGACCTGATAGAACGCGGCCAGCTGCGGGTCGCGGCTGGGTTCCAGCTCGAAGCGGTAGACCTCTTCGCCGTAGGTCAGCTGCTCCATCACCTTGTTCAGCTCCCGGAACTGGCGGCGGGCGTTGAAGATGTCGTCCTTCATCCGGAAGAGGATGTCTTTCCGGAAGCGGTCCTTGCAGTCGCGCTGGGCCTGGTCCAGGCGGGCGGCGTAGCGCTCCAGGTCGATGCGGACGAGGCTCTCGTGCTGGGCGCGGTACTGCTCGATGCCCGCAAGGCCCAGCGGATAATCGCAGACGTACCGCTCGTTGTACGCCTTCTGGGCCGGTTCCAGCGTGGCGGTGAGATAGCTTTGCAGGGTGTCGTCCAGCTTGGTCTGCGCTTTTTCGGCCGTCTGGGCAGCGGCGCGGGCTGTGCGGCCCCCGGTCATGAGGCCCTTTTTGCGCCTCCTGCGCCAGCGGCTCCAGCAGCGGATATTTTTCAAAGAAGGTCTGGGCCGCCCCGGCGCTCTGCTGCGCTGCGGCCACGGCCCGGCCCTGCTCTGCCGCGCAGGAAGCCAGCTGCTTTTCGCAGACGCGGATATCGCCGCCTGCCTGTTCCACCGCCTTGCGGGCAGCTTCCCAGGCGGCTTCGCGGGTCTCCTCTTCCCGATACAGCTCCTGCAGCAGCGGGTTCTCCCGGCAGTCGGCCAGCTTCTGGGCCTGTGCCTCATAGTCGGCCTTGGCGGCAGCAAGGGCGTCCCGGCCCTCCCACAGCCCGGCCAGCGTTTCCAGTGCGCGGCCGCGCAGGATGTTCTGGTACTGGTCGTAGGCCGTTTTCAGCGACCGTTCGGCCTGCACGGCCTCGCGGCGTCGTTCACCGAGGCCCGTCAGCTCCTCTTCCAGCGCACCGGCGCGGGCGCGGCGGGCGTCCAGACCGATGTACCGCTGGGCCGGCGCAGGCGTTCCAGCCGGAACGGATGGTGGCGCAGCAGGTCACGGGTGGCGCTGTCCGGGAAGTGTTCCAGCGTGTCCGGCGTCTCGCAGCAGACGATGCGGCGGAGGATAGTGTCCGCATACTGTGCGGCCAGCGGGTTCTCGCTCTCCACCTGAGCGGCAAGGCTGTCAGCCGGGCGGGTCTCCGCGCGGCGGTTGGCAGTGCGGATGCCCGGCGTATCCAGCAGGCTGATGGGGCCCGACCGTTTCGCCCAGCGCCACAAAGGCGCTCTTGGCGGCGGCGTAGTGGTTGGGCGGAACAAGAATATCAAACCGGCGGTCGCCGAGGCAGGCTTCCACGCAGTCCTGCCAGCTCTCATCGGCTACGTTCAGCAGCTCACAGAAGATCTTTGCGTCCGGCGTCATGCCCCGGCTCTTCAGCTCGGCGTTGACGGCATCGCGGACTCTGGTGGCGGCATCGCCGTGGGGGTAGACCCACTTGCCGCCCGAAACCGCGTCCAGCTCGGCGCGCTTTTCTTCCTGCGCGCGGGCCAGGTCGGCGGCGTTCTGCCGCGCGGCAAAATACTGCTCTTCCAGCGGCTTTTCGAGCCGGTCCAGCGCTTCGGTCAGCGCGGGCAGCTGTTCCGCGGTCAGAGCGACCGGCCAGAGCGCCTTTTCGACCCCGAAGCCGCTGCGGGCCAGCACCGTCAGCAGGTTCGTGACGGCATCCGCCGTCTGTTCCAGCGCCGCCACCTTCCGGGCGGCGGCATCCAGTGCGGTCTTCCTGCGGGCCAGTTCCTCGGTCATGGCGTCCAGCGCACGGCCCTCGCCGCTGGCCGAAGCTGCCCCATGGGCGGCAGATAGGCCCGGCGGGCTTCTGCCTCGGCGTTCTTGGCCGCTTCATAGGCGGCGTTCCGCTCGGCCAGCTGGCGGCGTCCGGCGTCGAGATGCCCCTGCCAGACGGCGTCTTCTCCGGCGTCGGCCTCGGCGCGGGCCAGCAGGGCCGCGCCCCGGTTGACCAGGGCGTCCGTCTCTCTGGATGCGGCTTCCCGGCCGTATTCCACGATCTGTTCCAGCGCGGCGGCGCGGGTCTGCGCCTCGGCCAGCACGGCGTGGAGGTTTTCCAGCTCCACCCGGTCACCCTGCAGCGCGTCCAGATCCAGTTCCGGCTGGGGCAGGATGTATTGATACAGAAATTCCCGGAAGTTCGGGATCTCGTCCATGCTGGTGCCCATCTGGAACACCTCATTGAACTTTTTGCCCAGCGGGCTGGACGCGCGGCCGATGCCCAGCGCACGGCAGATGCGGTCCCGCGCCTCACTGGGGCTGCGGGTATAGGAGAGCCGGCCCACGGCGGGCTTGAAATCTTCTCTGGCGCTGGGGGCCCCGGTGCGCGGGTCGAGGAAGGGCAGCTTTTCCAGCGTGATGCCATCCTCGGAGATGTACCAGGTCTGGTCGCCGGGGTGGAGCTCCTGCATGGGCCCCTCGGACTCGACGCGCACCGCGATGACGAAGGGCGTCCGCTTGGCGCTGTCCCAGAACTCGGCACCGATATAGGCCACCGTCCGGCCGGGGCGGCGGTAGGCGTTCTCGCCGCGCTGCTTGGCGTGGACGGAGCCTTGCAGGGTGCGGCCGCTCTTTTTATTGCCCAGGGCATTGAAATTGCGGTTGGTGGTCAGGCAGTAGCGGATGGCGTCCAGAATGGTGGTCTTGCCCACGGCGTTGACGCCGATCATATAGGTCAGGCGGGCACAGTCGAAGGTGACGTTCTCAAAGTTGTGCCAGTTGATGAGTTTCAGGCGTTTTATTCGATCATTCTTCATCCTCCGCACTGGATTCGCCCTCCGGGCGTTCGTACAGGGCCAGCTCGTTCCGGGTGCGGCTGCTCTCGGCAGCGGCATCGGCGAGGTCGGCATCCGGCAGCGCCAGCAGCACGGTCGGGAAGACCTCGATGCGGCTGTCCAGCCCGGTCAGACGGCCCACGGGCCGGGCCAGATTATACCGGCGCAGGGTGCGCAGCAGCTTTTCCAGCGTGAGCTGGTCCAGCCGCCGGGGCAGGTTCATTTTTTGCAGTTCGGCCTGCACTTCTTCCACCGTAACCAGAACCTGGTCTGCACTGGCCGAGAGGCTCTCCCGCTTTTGCAGGTAGAGCAGGCGCAGCACCAGCAGCAGGATGCTCTCGTATTTCAGCAGCCGGGCCTGGCTGCCCTCGTGCTCGTTGACGAGCGCCGCCGCCTGCAGCGGGGCCGGGTAGAGCAGGACTGCATAGCCCAGCGGCGCGAACACGGCCCGCACCTCGTTCAGGTGGTCCTGCACATAGAGATACTTCGACCGCTGGTCCTCCACGCCGCCCAGCAGAAAGCAGTGGCTGAGCAGATAGTTTGCGGTCTCTTCCAGCAGTTTATTCGTTTCGGCCATGGGGTTCCTCCTTGCGGGGCATCAGGATAAATTCTTCGAACCGGAAGCCGCCCCGCTCGACCCACTTCCCGGTCCGTTCGATGTCATACGTCCCGCCGCGGCGACTGCGAGTAGGTGTGCAGGCCGATGATGCGGGCAAAGTCGCTGGGATATTCGTCGGCCAGCGTGGACGCCGCCACCTGCCTGCGGGCGGCAAGGGCCTGCTGCGCCAGCAGGGCCACGTTCTCTTCGGTCACGGCCATCCGGGCGTATTCCAGCAGGAGCTGCTGCTCCTTTTGCAGCTGTTCCGGGTCCAGCGTTCCGGTCTCCACCGGCCTGAGCGGCACCTCGCTGCGGGGCGCGGCGGGCGGGTAGAGCGGCTTTTCGCCGAAGACCTGCACCGGGTAAAGGTGCAGACGCTTTGCCACCGGGCCGTCATCCGGTTCGAACAACTGGTCCGGCGTCTTGATCTCCTCGGCATAGCGGCGGAGCAGCGCCGTGACGCTGCCCTGCGCCGAGCGGTCGCTCAGCAGCAGGAACTGCGCCCGCTGCACGGCCCGCTTGCGGTAGCGGATGTGGCTGGCGTCGATCTGCTTCATCAGGCCACTCATCTCTTCCAGCGCATCCCGCTGCTTCTGGATGAGGGCCCGCACCGCCGGGGCGGCCTCGTTCGGCGCACAGCGCTCCACGCGGGCATAATCCAGCGCCAGCTGCGGCAGATAGTTTGCCTCGCAGTCGTCCAGCCCCTCTTCGAGGTAGGCGCGGTAGTTGAACAGGTTGTCGCTGGTCTTGAACCGGTGGTACGCTGCCGCAACGACCTTTTCCTCGTACTGGTCAAACAGCTCCAGCACCTCCTGCGGGGTGCGGTTGCGGGTGAGCCGGTCGATGTAGTGGCCGATGGAGGCATTGAGCGCACGGAGCGACTTGTTCAGCGCTTCGAGGTCGGACGCGACCTCCCGCAGGACATTCTCGTAGGGGCTCTTCTCCTCCCCGATGCCCCGCAGCAGCTGCCAGGCCTTGTACAGCTTGCCGGTATAGGTGACGACGCGCGGGTTCAGGATCTCTTCCAGCGCTTCCAGCAGAGGCGTCACCTCCGGCACAAAGACCAGCGAAGGTTCTTCCTCGTAGCTGCCGGGCTGCTCTTCCAGCCAGCCGGTGCGCCGCAGCCGCAGCAGAAAGCCCAGTGCCAGCAGATGCGGGTCGCGGGTGGGCTGCTCGGCCTCGTCTCCGGCGTCGTCGGCGTCCAGCGCCAGCGGCTTTGCCAGCGCCGCAAAGTAATCCTCCGCGCGGGAGACGGCTTCGGCGCGGGAGATGCTGTAATCCGCCGTGTGGCGGCACTCCTCCCACAGCAGCAGGAGCAGCTCGGCATAAAACGCCCGGTTCGGCCCCGCCAGCGGGCGGAACAGACGCGGGGAGACCAGTTCAAACAGCTGCATCAAAAGATCCTTTCTTTCGCAAATTTCCGCCTCTATTGTACCACAAAAAACAGGCCCTCTCAACCGGTGGCCGGGCGCATCTTCCGGAACGATCTGCACACGAGCCGCCGCAGGCTGTGAAAATTCGTCCCGAATTTACACAATTTCACCACGATTTTGTGTTATGCTTCTTATAAAGAAATGGAAAAGGCATCGCAGGCTGAACTCCCACTCAACACAATGCCCCCCGGAATGCAGGCTTCCGGGGGGCTTCGTGTTTATTCGGGGCTTTACAGTTCCTGATATGCGCTCATCATAGCGGGGATGAACTGCTTTTTGCGGCTGACGACGCCGGGCAGGGTCCAGCTGCCGTCTTCGGCAGGCTGGGTCTCAAAGCCGTCCGACAGCACCTCGGCGGCATAGCGTCCTTCGCAGATGACGACGCTCTCCTCCTTGGGCACATCGGTCAGCAGCATATAGATATCCTCCACATTCTGCTTGTTGCGAGCCTCTTCGAGGTAGGGTTTGAGCAATTTTTCGGCGGCCAGCAGGTTCTTGCGGGTCATGTAGCTGCCCTGCGCCACGCCGAAGCGGATATCGCCGCACATGAAGACCTTGAAGTCCTGCAAAAAGACCTCTTCGGGGGTCTTGCCGTCCAGTTTTTCACCGGCTTCGAACATTTCGGTGGAAAACTCGTCGATGTCCACACCGGCGATCTGGGCCAGACGCCTGGCCGCCGCCACATCCACCGGGGTGCAGGTGGGGCTGCGGAAGACCAGCGTATCCGACAGGATGGCCGCCAGCAGAAGACCGGCGGTCTGGGCCGGGATCTCCACGCCGTTCTCGTCGTACATCTGGGTGATGATGGTTGCAGTGCAGCCCACCGGCTGATTGCGGAAGTAGACCGGACCGCTGGTCTCCAGACTGCCGATGCGGTGATGGTCGATGATCTCCAGGATCTCCGCCTGGTCGAAGCCCTCCACGGCCTGGGTGGCCTCGTTGTGGTCCACCAGGATGATGCGGCGCTTGCGCAGGGCGATGATGTTGCGGCGGCTGACCATGCCGCAGTATTTGCCCTCTTCATCGAGGATGGGGAAATAGCGGTGGCGCACCTTGGCCATGACGCGCATGACATCCGCCACCGGCGTGACGAGGGTGAACTTCAGGATGTCTTCGCGGGTCATATAATAGGAGATGGGGGCGCACTGGCTGATGAGTTTGCCGGCCGCGTAGGTATCGTAGGGGGTCGTCATGATGGCGACGCCCATTTCGTCGGCGATGCGCTGGATGGTGTGGCCCACCTTGGAGCCGTTGCAGATGATGAGGAGGGAGGCCTCCTTCTCAATGGCGCACAGCTGGCTCTCGTACCGGTTGGTCAGGATGACGATGTCGCCCTTTTCCACATTGCTTTCCAGCATTTCGGGGGTGGCGGTGCCGATCTTGATGTGGCCGGTGGTGCAGACGGCGTTCTCGTCGCCCACCACCATGGTGCCGCCCAGCGTTTCGAGGATGTTCCGGAAGCTGGTCTGGTTCTTGGCCAGAACGCCGGTGTCGAAGACGTCCATGTTGGCGGTCGCGATGTCCTTGACCGTGATGATGCCCTCCAGATCGTTTTCTTCGCTGGTGATGGGCAGGGTGTCGATCTTCTGGTCGCGCATGATCTCCCACGCACGGCGCAGGCTGGTGGCACCGGGGATGCCGGGCATCTCGCGGTAATCCACATCCCGGATCTTCGGGTTGACGTCGGTGCACATGCGGGGCGGGGTCACGCCGAACTTTTTCAGGACGAACTCGGTCTCCTGGTTCATCCGGCCCGCGCGGCGCGCCTCGCAGACAAGGTCGCTGGTCTTGTTTTTCAGTTCCGCATACGCAATGGCGGAGCAGATGGAGTCGGTGTCCGGGTTGCGGTGCCCGATGACCACGACTTTATGGGCTGCCTTTGGCATAATCTTTCCTCTCTCTATGGAATCGTTCATTCATTTACCTTCTTCTGTGCTGCACACAGAAGTCCAGTTTCATTCTATCACATCCCACCGCAGGGGTAAAGGGAACCGACGGCACTTTGTTTCTTAAAATTTTGCGAGAATCTTGGATACAACATCTTGATTTTCCTGCGATTCCGCGTTATGCTTAGTTCCATGACATCCCAGAGCAAGAGGAGGAACTATGACAACCACAACAACCAAGCCGCTGTTTACCCGCAAACAGCTCATCGCCCTGCTGCTGCCGCTGATCGCCGAGCAGGCGCTCAGCGTGACCATCGGTCTGGCCGATACCCTGATGGTCTCTTCGGTCGGCGAAGCGGCCGTGTCGGGCGTCAGCCTGGTGGACTCATTCAATGTCCTGATGATCCAGCTGCTCAGCGCGCTTGCCACCGGCGGTGCCGTCGTCGCCAGCCAGTACATCGGCCACCGGGAACCGAAGAACGCCAAGGCCGCCGCCGCCCAGATCCTGTTCATCATGATCTCGCTCAGCACCGTGGTCGCCGCCGTGGTAGCGGTGGGGCGGCACGGCATCCTGCGGGGCATCTTCGGCTCCATTGACGCCGACGTCATGCGCTACGCCGAGACGTATTTCCTGCTCTCGGCGCTGAGCTATCCCTTCATCGGTGTGTACAACGCCGGTGCTGCGCTCTTCCGCGCACAGGGCAACAGCAAGATCAGCATGCTGTCCAGTCTGGTGATGAACGTGGTGAACATCGGCGGCAACGCCGTGCTCATCTTCTACTTTAAGATGGGCGTCATGGGTGCCGCGCTGGCCAGCCTTGTCTCCCGGATGATCGCCTGCTTTGCAGTCATCTACCTGCTGGAAAAGCCCGGCTGCCTGCTCCGCATCGAGCACCTGACCGACCTGAAGCCCGACCTGCCCCTCATCCGCCGCATCCTGCGGGTGGGCATCCCGGCCGGCATCGAGAACGGCATGTTCCAGATCGGCAAACTGTCGGTCTCCAGCCTGACGTCCACCCTCGGCACCTCGGCCATTGCGGCCAATGCCGTGGCGGGCAACATCACCACCTTCCTGAATGTTCCGGCCAACGCGGTCGGCATGGCGGTGCTCACCGTCATCGGCCAGTGCCTGGGTGCAGGCGAAAAAGAGCAGGCCAAACACTACGCCCGCCGCTTCCTGCTGGTGGCCTATGCAGGTGCCTGGATCATGAACCTGTCGGCCTTCTTCTTCCTGAACCGCATCACCCTGTCCTGGTTCAACCTCTCCCCGGAATCCAACGCCATGGCGCTGCAGGTGATGGTCTGGTTCAATATCATCTCGCTGTTCATCTGGCCGTCCAGCTTCACCCTGCCCAACATCCTCCGCGCCGCCGGCGACGCCACCTTCACAATGACGGTCAGCGTCTTCTCCATGTGGGTGTTCCGGGTGGGCTTCTGCTACCTGATGGTCCTGGGCCTGCATCAGGGCAATCTGCTCAGCATCTGGGGCGGCATGTTCCTGGACTGGCTGTTCCGCTCCCTCTTCTTTGCCATCCGCTTCTTCAAGGGGAGCTGGCTGGAAAAGAAAGTCATCTGAGCCTGTGCTTCCGGATTGCTTTCCTGCCCGAAAACGTGTAGAATAGAAAGCAGGAAACGATTGGATGAAAAGGAGGCGCTCTGATGAAACATTCCCTGACCGCATTTTTGCTCACGCTGGCACTGTTCTGCTGCCTGCTGACCGGCTGCGGCCCGACGCCCGATGTTCCGGGCGGCAGCGAAGGCAGCAACGGCTCTTCTTCGGGCAGCACCAACTCCGGCACCAAACCCGATGACTCAAACAGCGGCGGAGTCTCCGCCCCGAAATTGCAGCCGTCCATTGTGATGGAATCGTTCAGTGCCTATCACGATGCAGCCGGTGCGGACGTTGCGCGTTGTGTTTTCCGGGCGACCAACCCCAATACGGCATACAGCGTTTCCCGTGCACGTGTCGACCTCACCCTGAAGGATGCTGCCGGAAATGTGCAGGAGACCACATATTTCATGCTTCAGACCATCGCACCGGGCGATACAGTCCGCTTTGCCTATACCTACAAATGCAAGAAGGGCGTTCCGGCCAGCGCGACATGCACACAGCCCAGCACGACCGCTTCCAGCTTCCAGCCTTCTGCGGAGGCTGTCCGTTCTTCCGACCTTCATGCTGTCGTAACGGGCCATTCCACGACTTCCGGGCTGAATTATACGGTCATTTCCGGCACGGTGCGCAATCTGAGCAAATACACCTGCAACCGCACCCGTGTATCGGTCATTCTGAAAAAGAACGGCAAAGTCGTTTCTTCTGACTTTGTCCTGCTTACGACTCCCATTCCATCCGGAAAGGAAAGCTCTTTCTTCATTTCCCACGCCAGCGATATCGGCTTCGACCCCGCTGAGACCGAAGTCGTTGCCATCCCCTGGTAATATCTGTTTTCCCGACCAGCCGCGCAAGCGGCTGGTTTTTTTGTGCCCTTTTGCAGGAAGATCCGGTTCTGGATCGTATTCCTTTCAGAGAGGGCGGTTCCGGAGCCGTTCTCCCCCCCTCGAATTTCCCATGTCGCACAAATTTTTCACAGATATTTTAGAGAAGTTGTCCTGTTTAGGGCTTGTTTTTGCGCGATGACCGGCGTATAATGATACGCTGCTAAGAACTTTAAGAAGGCTCTGCCTTCCAACTCCAAGCAAAGGAAGTGTGTTCCATGCGAAACTGGTTTTCCCGCCATCCCATCTGGTTCATGGCGTTCTATCTCGTGTTTTATCTCTCGGTGTTCCACTGGCTCGAAGTCAACATCACCGTGCCGGAAGTCTGGGTCCACTGCCATCTGGATGACCTCATCCCCTTCTGCAAGTATGCCGTCATCCCCTATCTGGCGTGGTTCATCTGGATCCCGTTCACCCTGTTCTATCTGCTGTGGAAGGCCCCGCGCGCGGACTTCTGGCGGCTCTGCCTGCCGCTCTTTGCGGGCATGACCATCGCGCTGGCGGTCTATGTCATCCTCCCCAACGGGCTGGACCTCCGCCCCTACCGCGTCTACGGTTCGGACATCTTCGCCCGGATCGTCCGTCAGCTCTACTCCACCGACACTGCCACCAATGTCTGCCCGTCCATCCATGTCTTCAACTCGGTCACTCTGATGATGGCCTACTACCGCAGCCGCATCTTTGAAACGCCGGGCCGCCGCTGGATGCGGCCCGCCTCCGCCGTGCTCTGCGTTTCCATCATCGCGTCCACGGTTCTGCTCAAGCAGCACAGCTGCATTGATGTATTGCTGGGCATCCTACTGGCCATGGTTCTGGATACGGCCATGACCGCACTGGAACGCAGCGATGCAAGAGCTTGCAGCGGCCTCCGAATCTGTACGGAAAAACACCCATGCCGGCGCTGGCATGGGTGTTTTTGCATTTTGGGGCATTACGGAGCCGGGGCAGTGAACTCTTTCAGGTGCGCTGTATCCAGCTCTTCGGCATCTTTGGCCGCCGGGGTGTAGGAAATGTTCAGATATTTCAGAGCCGTATCGTTCGCCAGCAATCTTTTGCAGGTTTCCGTATCAAACGTGATGTTGTTGGTCAGGTCCAGCCAGATCAGCTGCGGCATCTGGGTCAGGGGGGTATAATCCATGTCCTTGTAGTTTTCCTTTTCGGCCTCAGAGAGGGACATACTCAGATACTGCACACTGCTTCCCGCCAGCGGGGCAAAGCTGTCGATCTCCGGCCCTTGGCACAGCTGCAGAAAGCTCAGATTTTCCATCTGCTTCAGCGGTTCCAGCGAACCGATCCGGGTCA
>ENA-OQCO01000976-OQCO01000976.1-human-gut-metagenome-genome-assembly--contig:-NODE-976-length-12723-cov-3.113687_pt1 | contig 12723 bp, 14 predicted proteins | sample MGYA00242500_ERZ504582 | MGnify/ENA primary metagenome ERZ504582 (study PRJEB26092, sample SAMD00036346) | human gut metagenome | host: Homo sapiens | study: EMG produced TPA metagenomics assembly of...
TTTTAAAAGCCGTGTTCTTGTCTTTATTAATTATCTTTATTTAGTATGGCGATGATTTACTATGGTCATAGTAATGGAGAAACTAAAGTTGTCTTGGATAAGGCGATAAGAATTTGTATGGAGTGTATTGGAATTGGATAGAATTAAAAATATTATAAATGGTAGTACAAAAAAAGATAAATATAAAATAAGAGATCGTTTTAGGCATTTATTTCAATCCATTTGGTTTTTAATTACTAATTCTTACTTTGAAGGGTTTAAGACTGGTAAAATCTACGGTGGGAATTTAAAGAAAATTTGTGTTCCGGGTATGAATTGTTATTCATGCCCGGGAGCAAAAGGTTCTTGTCCAATAGGATCACTACAGGCAGTAATTGGAAATTCAAAATATAAGATTAGTTATTATATAGTTGGGATTTTGTGTTTTATAGGAGCATTGGTGGGAAGATTTGTTTGTGGATGGCTGTGTCCATTTGGATTGATTCAAGATTTGCTACACAAGATTCCCTTTTTTAAAAAAGTTGAAACATTTAAGTTTGATAAACATTTGAGAAAATTGAAATACATAATATTACTTGTATTTGTAATAATATTACCTTTATTTTTGGTTGATATTTTAGGTCAGGGTTCGCCGTATTTTTGTAAACTTATTTGTCCGATTGGTATGCTGGAAGGAGGATTACCACTTGTTTTATTAAATAAAAGTATGAGAAGTGCGATAGGTTTCTTGTATTATTGGAAAGGAATCATTCTAATAGTTACTTTGTTACTTTCTATAATTATATATAGACCTTTTTGTAAATATATATGTCCACTTGGAGCTATTTACTCAATTTTTAACCCTATTTCAATATTTAGATATAGATTGGAGAAGGATAAATGTATTAATTGTGGAAAATGTAAAAAAGTTTGCCAAATGAACATAGATCCAGTTGAGAATTGCAATCATCTGGAGTGTATCAGATGTGGACGATGTAAAAATGCTTGTCCAGTGGATGCAATTAGTTATGGAGTAAGAAAATAGAGAGGAGTAGTTAGGAAAGTGATAAAAAATGCTATAGCATATATTACAAGAAAGAGAAATAGAACTTTAATAATTTTTATCATAATAACTATAGTTCTTTCTTGCTTGTATTCTTGTTTAACAATAATGAAATCAAGTAATGAAATAGAAAAGGCTATATATGAAAGTTCTAATTCTTCAATATCAATAACAAAAAAAGATGGTAAATATTTTAATGTTAATCAATTTAAAGATATTGAAAAATTAAAAGAAATTGAAGAAAAAATAATTCAATATGATGGATTAGCGAAACTAAAAGATGCTAAAGTAGTTAGTGGAGAACAAAGAATAAATAGAGAAGATTTATCTGACGAATTTAAGAATGTTGTTTCACTCGAAGCTACAAATAATACTAAAAGAAATATTTTGTTTAGTAGTGGAGTATTTACAATTAAAGAAGGTAAAAATATAGAAGAAAATGATAAGAATTCAATTATTGTTCATGAAGAATTTGCTAAACAAAACAATCTAAAATTAGGTGATGAAGTTGATCTTGAATTACTAGATATTGAAAAAAGTGGAAAAATAAAAAGTCATAAATTTAAAATTATAGGGAGCTTTTCTGGTAAAAAACAGGAAACATATACAGGATTATCTTCTGATTTTAGTGAAAATATGGTGTTTGTAGATTATTCAACAAGCCAAGAGATATTAAATAAATCAGAAAATAAATAAAATCGCAAATAAAAATCTTAATGTATTCTGGTAGTGCAGAATCTACAGACTTAGCCTTAAACAAATTGAAAGAGCTTAAAATTGATGAGTCAAAGTATTTTGTTGAAAAAGATTCTAAGGCGTTTGAAGAGTCTTTAGAGTCAGTGAGTGGAATAAAACATATAATAAAAATAATGACTTATTCTATTATGTTAGGTGGGATGGTTGTTCTTTCATTAATCTTGATTCTATGGTTAAGAGAAAGAATTTATGAAATAGGTATATTTTTATCTATTGGAACATCTAAGATACAAATTATAATGCAATTTATATTCGAGTTAATATTCATATCGATACCAAGTATAATATCTTCCTTATTTTTAGGAAATGTATTACTAAAAGTAATTGTAGATGGATTCATTAACTCAGAGGACTCAATGATTTCCGGTGGAAGTTTAATAAATAATAGTAGTTTTATGTTAAATATAACAACACTTGGACAAAGTTATTTAATATTAATAAGTATTATTGTTTTATCAGTTGTATTTGCTTCTTCATTAATATTAATCAAGAAGCCTAAAGAAATATTATCAAAAATAGGTTAGGAGAAAATAATGGATATATTAGAAATAAAGAATGTAGCATATAGTTATGCAAATTCTAAAGAAAAAGTTTTGTCAGGAGTAAATCAAAAATTTGAACTTGGGAAGTTTTATGCGATAGTAGGAAAGTCAGGAACAGGAAAATCTACACTTCTTTCCTTGCTTGCTGGACTTGATAAACCTCAAACAGGAAAAATATTGTTTAAGAATGAAGATATACAAAAGAAAGGATATAGTAATCATAGAAAAAATAATATATCTTTAGTATTTCAAAACTATAATTTAATAGATTATTTATCACCAATTGAAAATATTCGATTAGTAAATAAATCAGCAGATGAAAGTATCTTGTTTGAACTAGGTTTAGATAAAAAACAAATAAAAAGAAATGTTATGAAATTATCTGGTGGACAGCAACAAAGAGTAGCTATTGCTAGAGCATTGGTATCAGATGCTCCAATAATACTAGCTGATGAGCCTACTGGTAATCTAGACAGTGTTACTGCTGGAGAAATAATTAATATATTAAAGACATTAGCTAAAGATAGAAATAAATGTGTAATAGTTGTAACACATAGTAAGGAAGTAGCAGATTCTGCGGATATCATTTTAGAACTAAGTGGTAAAAAGTTGAAAAAAGTAAATAAAATGAATTTGGAGGTTGAATAATGATAAAAAATGCATTTGCTTATGTAACTAGAAAAAGCTTAAAATCATTAGTTATTATATTAGTTATTTTATCTATGTCAACTTTAAGTCTCATTAGTTTATCTATTAAAGATGCTACGGACAGAGCTTCAAAAGAAACATTTGCTAATATAACAAATAGTTTTTCTATGGAGATAAATAGACAAGTAAATCCAGGAACACCTAGAGGTGGGGGAAATGTAAAAGGTGAAGATATTAAAAAGATATCTCAAACAGATAGTATAGACTCCTATGTAAAAAGAATAAACAGTGTTGCAGATTTAGTTGATTATGATATTATTGAAACTCAAGAGACTCTTGCGAATCAATCACCTGAAAGAGCGAAGAATTTTAAAAGAACAGTTATGTTAACTGGGGTTAACGACTCATCAAAAGAAACAAAATTTGTATCAGAAGCATATAAATTAGTAGAAGGAAAGCATTTAGAAAATGGAGAATAAAAATAAAATCTTAATGCATAAAGATTTAGCTGAAAAAAATAATCTTAAAGTTGGAGATAAGATAAAAATAAAATCTAATTTATTTGATGCTGATAATGAGAAAGGTGCAGATGAAACAGTAGAAGTAGAAATTAAAGGTCTATTCGATGGGCATAATAGCGGTGGAGTAAGTGCAGCACAAGAACTATACGAAAATACATTAATCACTGATGTTCATACAGCTGCTAAAGTTTATGGTAATACAGAAGATACAGCTGTATACCAAGATGCAACATTCTTTGTAAAAGGTGATAAGAATGTTGATAGTGTAATAAAAGATCTTGGGAAATTAGATATAAATTGGAGAGAATATAATTTGATTAAAAGTTCATCAAATTACCCTGCATTACAACAATCTATATCAGGTATCTACTCAATTTCAAATAAATTATTTGTTGGCGCATTAATATTTGCAGGAGTTGTAGTTTCATTATTATTATTCTTATGGATGAATGCTAGAAAGAAAGAAATAGCAGTATTACTATCATTAGGTATATCAAAATTAGAAATTTTTGGTCAATTCCTAATTGAGATGGTATTTATATCAATCCCCGCATTCGTTGGTTCTTATTTCTTAGCTCAATATACAGCTGATAAGCTTGGGAATAATATATTGAATAAGGTTACTGGTGATATAGCTAAACAAATAGCTAGACAATCTGCATCTAGCCAATTAGGTGGTGGGGCAGAAGCTGAAGGATTTAACAAGACATTATCAAGTTTAGATATAAATGTATTACCTAAATTCATAATTTATGTAGTTATATTTATGAGTTTAGTATTTCTTGTATCATTGATTATTTCTTCATTCAATATATTAAGAAGGAATCCAAAAGAATTATTAATTGACAATAATTAAAATTTTCGGTGCTTTTTAGCACCAAAAATTTTTTTGCTTTTAAATATCAAATAATATGCTGTATAATATAAGTGTATAGGCTTAAGTGGAGGTATATATGAAAATATTAACTGTTGAAGATGATAATATGATAAGAGAGGGAATAAGTGAATATCTTTCAGAATTTGGATATACTGTTATTCAAGCTAAAGATGGAAGAGAAGCCTTGTCAAAATTTAATAGCGATATAAATTTGGTTATCTTAGACATTCAGATACCTTTTATAAATGGTTTAGAAGTGTTGAAAGAAATTAGAAAGAAAAGCAATTTACCAATTCTAATCTTGACTGCATTTAGTGATGAAGAATATAAAATTGATGCATTTACTAATTTAGTAGACGGATATGTAGAAAAGCCATTTTCATTGCCGGTCTTAAAGGCTAGAATAGATGCTTTAATTAAGAAGAATTATGGACATTTAGAGAAGTTTGAATATAAGGATCTATCGGTTAATTTTAATAGCTATACAGCTAAAATAAATGGTGAAGAAATAGATGTAAATGCAAAAGAACTAGAAGTATTAAAATGTTTATTGGATAATAATGGACAAGTGTTAACAAGAATGCAAATTATTGATTATGTATGGAAAGATAGCGAAGAAATTCCTTATGATCGAGTAATAGATGTATATATAAAAGAACTTAGAAAAAAATTACAATTAGACTGTATAACTACTATAAGAAATGTAGGATATAAATTGGAGAGAAAATGAAAAAATTAAAGATATTTCCAAAAATGTTCATACAAATATTTTCTGTTCTTGGAATAATAATTATATTAGTTCATTCATTAGTTTTTTTTATCTTTCCTAAAACATATTTGGAGACGAGAAAAGAAAAGATTCATAATATGGCAAATGAAATTTCTAGCAATATGAATGGAAAAGAAATAAAATATATAGAACAAACTTTGGAGCTTTATTCTAAGAGTAGTGAAATAAAAGCATTTATAAAAGAAAAAAATAATAAGAATGCAATACAAATCAAAGATAATATAAATGTTAGTTTAGAAAGTGATAGTAATTCTTTGATAATTGAAGAAAGAGAAATAAAGCTTAATGATGGTAAAAAAACAAATCTACAATTTGTTTCTACAGCTGATATGCAAAAAGATGCGAAAGATTTAAGCCTTAAATTTTTACCATATTCTTTATTAATATCAATTTTATTTTCTGCTATTATTTCTTTAATTTATGCAAAATCAATAAAAAATAATATACAAGAAATAAAAATTGTTACTGATAAAATGATGAAACTTGATAAAAAAACGCGTTTAAAAGTTAGCTCTAATGATGAAGTTGGAGAATTAAAACAACAAATTAATGATTTGTATTCTACTTTATTAAGAACAATTGACGATTTGGAATTTAAAAATAAAGAAATTTTAAAATTAGAAAAGTTAAAATATGACTTTTTTAAAGGTGCATCCCATGAACTTAAAACTCCTCTTGCTAGTCTTAAAATAATACTGGAAAACATGAAATACAATATTGGAAAATATAAAGAAAGAGATATTTATATTAATGAATGTATTGAAATCGTTGATAGTTTAACAAAAAATATTTCTCAAATATTATCAGTTCATTCTATAGAAAATTTGAATAATGATGAAGAATATTTGAAAATAAATGATACATTAGAAGACATATTAAAAAAGTATGAAATATTAGCAAATCAAAAGAAACTAACTGTCAATAATTATATATTAGATGAGAATGTTTATATAGGAAAACAGCTTTAAAGATTATTCTATCTAATTTGATTAGTAATGCGGTAAAATATACTGATGTAAATGGGGTAATTAATATTGGGATAGTTAATGATTGGTTATATATAGAGAATTCATACGGTAACAATAAAATTTCGAATATGGATAAAATATTTGATGTTAAATTTGATTTAAATAAGGAAAATAGTAATGGATTAGGTTTATATATTGTAAGTAATATTCTGAATAATTACAATATAGAATATAAAGCATTGCAGGATGAAGAATTTTTTATCTTTAAAATTAAAATATTTTCTTAAACAAGACATAATTTTGCAATAGTTATTGAAAAATAGAGACTTTAATTACAAAGTATCTCTATTTTTTATACAAAATTTATAAAGAAGGAGAATTGAATACACGTTGTGATATGTTTTTGCGATATTCAGAAGGCGATATTCCTTTTGTCTTTTGAAAAACACGGCTAAAATACAGAGGATTGTCATAACCAATAATCTGTGCGATTTCATTGATATTATATTGTGTATTTTGAAGTAATGCCTCTGCAGTATATATTCTTTTTTTTAGAATATACTGTTTTGGTGTAATCCCAGTGTATAATTTAAAATTACGGATAAACCAACTAGTACTAAAATGATTTTCTTTGGCATAATCATCAATATTAATTGGTTCATTATAATGTTCACAAAAGTAAGAGATTGCGTTATCTATTTCTTCGAAAGCATGTGAATTATCAGAATTGAGAGATGATTTAAAATGTCGCTGAAGTCTGATAAAAATCTGTCGTAAATATATTTCAAGCATTTCTTCATAACCATCTTGGCACATTTGCAATTCTTTTATCATAGAACGAAACAGATTTTGATATTCTGCACCGGATCCACAGTGAAAAACTTTTTTATTAGTAAGTCCATAAGAACGAAGCAGGTTCGTGACATTGTTTCCAGTAAAGTGAACCCAGTAAACTTCAGTTTGATCTTTTGCGTAATATTCGTATTTTGTGGTTCTTTTGGACGATATAGAACCATATGACCAGCATGAACAATAGTTTCTTCATCATTGTTATCAAAATGAAAATGTGCTTTTCCAGCAGCAATATAGATTAATTGAAAATCTAGTCTACCACGAGGTCGCCATGTGGGGAGTTTGGGACGTGTATATAATTTATAAGTTCCACACATAGTTATGACAAGAGGTTTGGATTTGTCTTTTCGGTCAATGGTTGAATTGTTTAGATATGCATTATTTGTATACATTATAGCTCCTTACATATAGAATGAATCGAAAATATGAAAGATCGATGCAAAAATTCACTTATATTTACTATATGATTTTACCATTTTACAGCTATACTGTCTATTTTAATTTGAAATGATAAAAAATATTTTTATATTTATGCAAATTTGATAGAATTTCAATGAAAGTTCAAAAAAGTGTATGTTAAAAATAATAAAAAACAAAAAAATATATACATTTTTTTGTTGATAGTGTTGTTTTGTGTATGTTTTGAATAATTTATGAAATGGTCTTTGACAATAATTATATATATACTATGTATAAAGAAATTGAGAAAACATTATGGTAAATGAAAGGAGAAATTTTTACATGGAAGAGAGGAAATACCTAAAATGGTATAACAAAGTGGGTTATGGATCAGGCGATATTGCAGGAAATGTTGTATATGCATTTCTGACATCTTTTGTAATGATTTATTTGACAGACACCATAGGCTTAAATGCAGGTATTGTCGGTACATTAATTGCTGTATCGAAATTATTTGATGGTGTATCAGATATTTTCTTTGGTTCTATGATTGACAGAACAAAGAGCAAGATGGGAAAAGCCAGACCATGGATGTTTTATGGATTCTTTGGATGTGCTGTAACATTGTTTGGTGTATTTGCTATTCCAACCAGTCTGGGCAAGACTGCACAGTATGCATGGTTCTTTATTGCATACACATTATTAAACGCAGTATTCTACACAGCAAATAATATTGCTTATGCAGCATTGACATCGCTTGTAACAAAGAATGCGAAAGAGCGTGTTGAAATGGGTTCATTTAGATTTATGTTCTCATTTGGTACCAATCTTTTGATTCAGTCCATCACATTTGGACTTGTAGCATCATTTGGCGGTGGGGCAGCAGCATGGAGAATTGTAGCAATCATATACTGTATCGTTGGTATCATATCAAATACATTGTCATGCTTTTCGGTTAAGGAACTTTCTGATGCGGAGCTTAGAGATGGAAAAGAGGAAGAAGACAGTAAGCTTACATTGGCAGAAACATTTAAGCTACTTATATCTAATAAATATTTTGTCATGATTTGCGTTGTATATATTCTTCAGCAGTTAAGAGCAGCTATGCTTAGCGTTGGAACTTACTTTATGACGTATGTGCTTTTTAATCAGAAACTCTTCGGTGTATTCTCGTGGGCAATTAATATTCCATTGATTATAGCACTTGCTATCACACCTACATTGGTTGCAAAAGCAAGAGGAATGTACAAGCTTAATAAGTACAGCTATGTATTTGCTACAATCTGTCGTTTGGGAATTGTTGTAGCTGGATATTTAGGAAGCATTCCTCTTATGTTAGTGTTTACCGTATTAACATCTCTTGGTGAAGGACCTTGGCAAGGTGATGTTGGAGCAGTTATCGCAAACTGTTCAGAGCATACATATCTTAAGACTGGTAAGAGAATTGATGGGTCTATGTTTTCGTGTACATCTTTTGGTACAAAGCTTGGTGGTGGTATTGGTGTAGCACTTTCAGGATGGTTACTGGATGCAAGCGGATATGTTAATAATGTAGCTGTTCAGTCAGCAAGCTGTATCAGTATGATGAATGTTATGTACTTGTGGTTACCATTTGCGTTTGATTTGATTATCACAATCATTCTTTCATTCATGAATATTGAAGGTGCAAACGAACAGTTAAAAGAAAGTATGGAATAAAGAAATAGCCTCCAGAGTGAATATTTACTTTTGGGGCTAAATGTAAAATTAGAAAGCGAGGTATGAAAATGAACGCAGATATCAGATGGATTGATAATCCGGAAATATTCAGAGTGAATCAGATTGCAGCACATAGCGATCATGACTATTTCACAAATTATGAAGCGTTGAACAGCAATTCACACAACTTAATACAGTCATTAAATGGACAGTGGAAATTTTGTTTTAGCAGAAATGCGATGAGCAGACCGGCTGATTTTTATAAAGAGGATTATGATATATCATATTTTGATAAGATTATGGTTCCGGGTCATATTGAGCTTGCCGGTTATGATCAGATTCGTTATATCAATACCCTGTATCCTTGGGAAGGTAAGACCTACAGAAGGGGTGCTTACAGTATAGAGAGTGCAGGAGATGGAACAGGAATGTTCAGCGAAGCTGAGTATAATCCGGTTGGTTCTTATATTAAAAAATTTGACTTGGATAAGGAGCTTTGTGGTAAGAGAGTTAGACTGTTCTTTGAAGGTGTGGAGCAGGCGATGTATGTATGGTTGAACGGTGAATTTATAGGCTATGCAGAAGACAGCTTTACACCATCCGAATTTGATCTGACACCATATATCAGGGAAAAGGATAATGTGCTTGCAGTTGAGATTCACAAGATGTGCAGTGCAGCATTCTTAGAGGATCAGGATTTCTTCCGCTTCTTCGGTATCTTCCGAAATGTATCTCTTAGAGCACTTCCGGAAGCACATGTGGAGGATATGTGGTTGAATCCGGTGCTGAATGAGGATAATGTGAGCGGAACATTAAATACAAATATTCGTGTATCTGCTACAGAAAATCAGGATGTGTGTGCACGGATTATATTAAAAAATGTGGATGACCAGGTTATCTTAGAAAGAAATATTGAATTAGAAGATAAAGATGGAGACTTTGTTGGCAGCATATCAGACGATATCAAAGACATTAAAAAGTGGGATAATCATACGCCATATCTTTACAAGGCTTACATCGAATTATTAAAAGCAGATGGAGAAATCATAGAAGTTGTTCCGTACAGAATTGGATTTAGAAGAATTGAAATCAAGAACAAGGTAATGCTTTTAAATGGAGAACGACTGATTATCAATGGTGTTAACAGACATGAGTGGAATCCAAAAACCGGAAGATGCATCGGTTTGGAGGATATGGTTTCTGATATAAACTGTATGACAAGAAACAACATCAATGCAGTAAGAACCTGCCATTATCCGGATCAAATTCCGTGGTATTACATGTGTGATGATGCTGGAATCTATGTGATGGCGGAGACAAACTTAGAGAGTCATGGCTCATGGCAGAAGCTTGGTGCGGTTGAGCCGTCAGTCAATATCCCAGGATCCATTTCACAGTGGAGAGAGGTTGTAGTAGATAGAGCCAGAACAAATTATGAGACGTTTAAGAATCATACATCTATTCTTTTCTGGTCACTTGGAAATGAATCCTATGCAGGTGATGATATTAAGGCTATGAATACTTACTTTAAGGAGAGACAGGATGGAAGACTAGTTCATTATGAAGGCTCCTTCTATACAAGACAGTATGAGGATACCATATCTGATGTAGAAAGTCGTATGTATGCAAAGCCTTATGAGATAAGGGAATATCTGAGCAACCATCCGAAGAAGCCATATCTTCTTTGCGAGTATATGCATGATATGGGAAACTCCTTAGGAGGATTTGATTCTTATATTAAACTGATTGATGAATTTGAAATGTATCAGGGTGGATTCATATGGGATTTTATTGATCAAGCAATTTTAGTAAAAGATCATGTAACAGGAAAAGAAGTTCTACGCTATGGAGGAGACTTTGATGACAGGCCATCAGACTACGAATTCTCAGGAAATGGAATCGTATTTGCTGATCGAAAAGAAAAACCAGCAATGCAGGAAGTGAGGTATTACTATGGCTTATACAGATAAAAGCAAATTGAGAGTTGTATATGGTGATTATACACTTGGTGTACATGGCAAAGAATTTAATTATATATTTTCTTATGCACAAGGTGGATTAGAATCTATAGTAAAAAATGGATATGAATGGTTATATCGCTGTCCAAAGCCTACTTTTTGGAGAGCCTTGACAGATAATGATCGAGGAAGTAAATTTCATATTAAGAGTGGAAGCTGGCTTTCAGCCGATATGTTTATCGATTGTAAAGATGTTCAGGTTTTTATGGATGGTGAAGTACAAAAAATATATGCACCAGATAATAATAGTTATGAAGGAGATGTTTCAGCTGATGAGATCAGGGTTCAATATACTTATGAAACAATCAATACTCCTTCTACAACGGTTGTTGTAACATATACGGTAGATATTACAGGAAAAATTCAGGTGAATGTGCATTATAATGGTGTTAAAGGATTACCTGAATTCCCAGTCTTTGGTATGAGGTTTGTTATGCAACGTTGGCAGATAAATATTTATATAAAGGATTATCAGGAGAAACTTATCCAGATAGAAAAGCAGGAGCAATAGAAGGAGTCTATGAAGTTTCTGATTTGAGCCTAACACCATATCTTGTTCCACAGGAATGTGGTATGAGAATGGATACAGAATGGGTAGATATTGTAAGACATACGAGTCTCGATAATAGCAGGACAGATTATTCATCTCAAACACTTCGTATTGAGAAAAAAGATGAGCCATTTGCTTTTTCATGCTTACCTTATACAGCATCTGAAATTGAAAATGCATTGCATCATGAAGAATTGCCACCAGCAAGAAGAACGATTCTTTGTATTTATGGAGCAGTTCGAGGTGTTGGAGGCATTGACAGTTGGGGCAGCAATGTAGAAGATGAATATTGTATCAGTGCAGAAGAAGATATAGATTATTCATTTACTATCTGTTAAGCAAAGTAGGGACACATATGAATGTTAAGATTACTAGAGATTGGATAAAAAGCTTTTTTGATTAGGACCAACGGTAGATTTAGTCGGTAAACTCATTAAATCACGAAGTGTTATCGAGAGAAGTGCAACATAGATTATAAAGAACAGTTGCAAAAAAAATCAATATAATAAAGATAAAATTTGTTTAATATGCATATTTTGTCTTTATATATATAAACAACTCAAATATTTTTATTATGCCTTGAACATTTTGTTCAGGGCATTTTTAATGAAGACGATAGATAACCGAAAAAAATGATTAAAAGAAATTTTTAACCTGAATCATTAATATATCATAATTTTTTATTTGCAATAGTAATTTCTGGGGGATAGTTTGCAAAACTAACTTCTGGCTTTGACTTAAATGGACTGGAATTTAGTTTTGCAATTCAACAAAGAATTTTAAAGAAAAAGAGTTAGAAGAATCTTTAGAGAAAGTTGGAATATCTGGGACATAAGGTTTGCGAATTAAGTGGTGGAGAACAACAAAGAATAGCAATTGCAAGAACGATGTTAAAACCATGAAAGATTATACTTGCAGATGAACCAACGGGAAATCTTGATACAAGCAATAAGGAAAAAATTACTCATTAAGACAAATATGCATTAATTAGTTAAAAACTTGACATTAAAATATAAACATATTATAATTACTATACAATTAAAATAAAAAACTTCAGGGCTA
>ENA-OQCO01000977-OQCO01000977.1-human-gut-metagenome-genome-assembly--contig:-NODE-977-length-12720-cov-0.951957_pt1 | contig 12720 bp, 15 predicted proteins | sample MGYA00242500_ERZ504582 | MGnify/ENA primary metagenome ERZ504582 (study PRJEB26092, sample SAMD00036346) | human gut metagenome | host: Homo sapiens | study: EMG produced TPA metagenomics assembly of...
TAAGTAAAAAAGCCCTTTCTTTTTTATTCAGTAATATTAAAATACTGATAATCAATCCTATTATTCCAAGAATTATTGCGGAAATAATTAAATTAGTCCAGGAGCCCTTCGGCAAAATAATATTAACTAAATAGAACACTATTATCAAGCCTATTGACGAAATTATAGTCATTATTACTTGAGGGAAAAATTTATTCCACTTATATCCTAAATACTTGGCTGTTACAGGCAATGTAAAAATCATATTTCTAATTAAATTACATAAAGTACTTACACCGGCAACGGCATAGATACCAAAATTTGTAAATTTAATAAAAAATATAGTTATACATGTTGAACATACTCCGCTTACAATCATAGCGATGGCATTAGGCTTCACTTTATTAACAGTTGTAAATACATTAAACAGCATCTGCGTACCGCTTGTAAACATATATCCAAGTATAGACAATATAGATAATATCTGCAATAGTTTGGCGTCCTGAGACGGAACCCATAATTTAAAAAATTCTTCTCCTAAAACAACAACAATAGCAATCGGAATCGTTAAAATTATTGAAGTTATTTTCATTGCCCTTCCAATATCGTTAAGAACCGCCTCCTTATTATCGCTTGCATAATTTATCGTCAGTTCGGGAGCAAATGCATTCCTAATCGACGATGAAAGCTGCTGCATATAATTAGGAATTATTTTAGAGAGTGATAGAATACCCATATTTGTAGCGCCTAAAAACAGGTTGCATATTACAAGGTCCAAACCGCTTAATAACATATTTCCGACGTTTGATATAGCATTCCAAATTCCTGAACCAACTAATTCTACAATCGCTTTCTTACTGCATTTTATTTTCCTTTTTAATTTCAGCTCTGGAGTCAGCTTATGAGTATTATAGCAATTTGCAGTTAAATTAATAACAGTAAGAATAGTAGCCGCAATTCCTACATAATAAACCTTGGGGGAAAAAACCATAAAAATAAGTATTAAAAACGCACATCTTACAATTGACGCAATCATCTGAGGAATATATGAACGATCTAAACGATTGGTAACATATGTTCCGCAATCCCAGTTAGGCAGTCCGGTAGTTTATAAAAAAATTAAAAAGACAAAACTAAATAATAATTTTACATCAGTTATTATATTTTGAGGTACATTTATAATATTTTCCAGTCTTGCAATAAAATAAATTGCGGGAATAATTAAAACGGCTACAATAATTAAATTTCCCCAAAAAACGGAATTATAATATAAATTGGCCTTTTTGTAATTCTTTTTCACATATGATATTGCTATAAATCTTGCAGCCATGCTGTTTAAAGCGGTTACTATAAGTTGAGCATACGTCACAAAATTATTAGCGAGCGTAACAAAGCCGTTGGCTTCAACACCAATATTTTTACTATAAACGGAGACAGCCAAAAATTAATAATAATATTAGTAGCCAAAACCATAAGGCTGCAAATCAAATTTATTATTGTTTTTTTATTTGAACTCATATGTTCCTATCCTATTAATTTTTTTGCTTTGCTTTTGCATTTTCCGAAAAAATGACGATAAGGATGATACCCAAGCTTACGTATATCTGTTTTATAAACCATTTCAATTCAGCAGGTAAATTATTATAATTTAAATTTTTCCTCATTGTCTTTTGTATTTCTGAATAAACGCTGCTTTTCCTATATTCAGGTATATTTTTTTTATCATAAAACAATTTATGAAAACTTTTTAGCTGCTTATAATTATAATTTAAATCATAATTTTCCGCAGATGCTCCTTCAGCAATTAACTCCAGTATTGTCCTCCAGCATTTTTCACACTGACAGCAGTTTTTTCCGCCGGTTGATTTCCAGCATACTCTCAGCGGAACCTTTATTCCATTTTTGTTAGAAAACTCTACTATATTATGAACTTTATCCTGACGGCTGAATTCATAGCCGTCATGTACTACACAAGAACCTGCGAACTTAACAAAATTATCAATTGTAGGATCAGACGCACATGTTATTTTACCTTTATCGGCAGCAGTAAAGGACGAAGCAAAATATACCGTTTTTTTCTTTTTTACATAGCAAACCGGCGCGGCATGTGCGATTATTCCGATTCCATGCTGAAAACCGTGCCACCACATATCACAGCTTGCTTCTACTTTTTTATTTAATATATCCGGATTAATAAAACGTCTGAAAGCTGATTTTATCGTCACAAACTCAACGTCAAACTGTGAAGCAGTCTGCCGGATATGATTATAAACATTTTTCCAGCCTTCTTCATCTTCAAACGTTATATCCGCTCCCCAAACGGTTAACAAGGTCGGTTTTTCATCTATATGATTAACCAATGTATTAAACGCGTCTACTCCTCCGCTGAAAAATGAAACAGCGCCTTTATTATCTTTTGACTGTTGTCTTCAATATTTTCTGCATGAATATTACCTTTAAATTCAAGCATGGGATACATATCTTCATATCCTTTTTTAAATTCAGGTATACTTTCTAAAAAGGTTTTATCGCAGACTTCAAGATACACATCGGCGTCATATACCATACAATGGGAAGTATATTACATAAAAAAGGTATTACTGCAATTCCAAACGGTATATTTGAAATATTACAGCTATATTCAACAAAAAAATTCTCTGATAAATTAAAGGCTTCGCTCCATTCACCGGAAATTTCATAAACATATTTTATTGTGCGTTCTGATATAACAGGCTGAAAAATCTTTATAACGTTTTTCATTCTTAGACTCCTTTGACAAAGTATTTCATTATTCAAACCTTTTCAAAACCTCGGCAAGCTTTGAAAAATTTTGCCTAAATTCTTCTATGTTGAATTTATTTTCTTGAATTTTTTATTTTTATCATTTCAACAACGTTGTTTATGTCTCTTGAATCAGAAACAAATACCACGTTAGAATCCTTCAGCCATGTGTTATATAGGTTGCCTACCTTACCGGTACTATTGTCGAGCGCTATGCATGGAGTTCCGGTAATAACGCTGAAAATCATACCGTGAAGTCTGTCCGTTATAACTAACTCTGATTTTTTAAATTCACTCCAAAGTTTATTTAATCCCTCAAGCTGAAATTCATATTTATTTGCATAATCCCTGCTGTATGTGTCGATATACTTTATATTCTTTTCATATTTCTCAGAAGCCTCTGTAATAGCTTTAATCAAATTGCCTGCTTCTGAATTTTTTTCCTTATCATGTCTGAGACAAAAAAGTATACCATTTCTTTCTGCGTCCAAAATATCAGGCTTATAGGATAATACGATATCAGGAACCAGGTAGCCCTCGCAATTGGGAAAAATTTTTTCCCTGATTAATTCACTGTATTTTTCACGGGTAAATATTACAAGATTTTTATGTGACTGATAAATATTTCTTGCCTTTTGTAAGGCTTTTGATTCTTCTGAATAATCAATGGACTGAGGAAAATTATAATTTTAGCCTTTTTGAGTTGTTTAACAGCTAATAATCTTATACTCTCCTGAAATGGGTATAAAATACCCATATTCCCTCCTCCATGAATAATACATAAATTATGACGCTTATTAGTTAATAATTTCAAACTAATCAAATTTCTGTGGCATTCATATTCTGGTATTAAAACAATTTTTCTATTTGGAAAAAGATCCGATATATAATTTACCTCTGCGGCAGCGATAGCCTGATCTCCTATGTTTCCATGCTCCGGTACTCCATATATAAATATAGTGTTTTCATCATATTCGTCATACTTTGCCTTATTCATAAAATATCCGCTAATAAGCGTTTTGATATATTTAATTTTTCTCTTGATTTTTTTTAGAAAAATAACTATATTAGGACTAAAATAATTTAAAATTGCTTTTATCCTTAATTTTTTATTAATCAAACGCAACACATTAAGCTTAAAAAATTTTCTGTATTCTCTTATAAGCTTTTTCATCATAACTTTATCATGCGCAGAATAACACATTAGCCAATAAGGCGGCATATCCTGAATGTATCCTGCTTTTACAGAATTCATAATCTCATTATTATTAGAGCTCTTATAATATTCAAAGGTTTGAATATAATGTTCAAACCAGCATTCAATACGAAAACGATTATATTGACATCGTGTTATACTTCCGACTCTTTCGCTGACATAATAAAGCTTTGCATTTGTTACTGATAGATTACCGGCAAGCTCATAAAGCTTATACATTATAGGCATATCCTCATGAAGCCTTCCCTTTGGAAATCTAATATCTTTAAATAAATCCCTTTTGTAAATTTTCGCCCATGCCATTATATGAAAGTTCTCTTTCGACGCATATAAATCCATTAATGCATCATGACTGCTACATAATTTGCTTTCATAGCTTAATATTTTATTGCAAAACGATTCATAGCTTTGTATTGTTTCCCTCACAAATCTGCATTCAGAGATATCCGCATCATATTTTAACGCGTCTTTTATTAAAATTTCATAATGCTGTGGATGTAAAAAATCATCACTATCAACAAATCCCAAGTAATCGCCTTTAGCAATGTCTATACCTACATTTCTCGCGTCAGACAATCCGCCGTTTTTCTTATGAATAACCTTTATTCTGTTATCCTTGATAGCAACTTCATCGCATATTTTACCGCTGTTATCTGTTGAACCATCATCAACAAGTATTATTTCAAGATTTTTATATGTCTGGTTAATAATTGAAAGAACACATTTTTCAACATATTCTTCTACATTATAAACCGGAACAATTACACTAATCAGCTTTTCCATTTATCTTATAACTCTCCCATTGCCGCCGTTATTTATTAAGCTCTCAACTTCGCTTAGCGTTACTCTGTTGAAATCTCCCTCTATCGTATGCTTAAGACAACTGGCCGCAGAAGCAAATTCAATTGCTTCCTGATTTTCTTTTCCTGTAATTAAGCTGTATATAATGCCGGCTGTAAAACTGTCTCCCCCGCCAACTCTGTCTACAATCTGAATATCATAGGATCGTGAGAAAAATGATTGTTTCCGCTCGGCGTCATAAAGCATACCGCTCCATCCGTTTCTACTGGCAGAATAACTTTCACGTAAGGTAAATGCCGCATACTTACAGCCGTAACGACTGCAAATTGTTTCAGCAACTTCTATATAACCATTTTTATTAAGCTTTCCCGATTCAATATCAGTATCCTTTGATTTTATCCCCAAAACTTTATCAGCGTCTTCTTCATTGGCTATGCAAACGTCTACATAAGGCATTAAGCGATTCATTACGTTCTTAGCCTTTTCGCTTGACCAAAGGCTGCTTCGGAAGTTAAGATCGCATGACACAGTAATACCATTTGATTTTGCAATTTTACATGCTTCAAGACAAATATCCGCGAGATTATCTGATAAGGCCGGATTAATGCCTGTCCAGTGAAACCAATTAATATTCTTGAATATATTTATCCAGTCATATTCATTCTTCTGAGATAACGAAACGGCAGAATATTTTCTGTCATATATAACCTTTGAAGGGCGCTGCGAGGCTCCTTTTTCCAGATAATATAATCCCATTCTTCCGTTTCCAAAAAACACCTTTGAAGTATCCACACCAAAATAACGAAGTGAATTAACCGCCGCTTTTCCTATATCATTATCAGGAAGCTTGGTTATAAACATCGAGTTTATTCCGAAATTAGACAGCGATACGGCCACATTAGCTTCGCCTCCGCAAAAGGTGGCCTCTAAAGAATCCTTTTGCAACAATCGCGTATACCCTGGCGCAGCCAAGCGTAAAAGTAATTCACCGAACAATAAAACTTTCATTATATAAATACTCCTATTGTATATGAATATATTTCTCTGACGTAATCAATCTGATTTTTACATTTTCATTAAACTTCTTAAGAACATCGCTGATCCCTCTGATTTAATGCGTCAAGCACAGCATTCTTTGAAATATATGCCATATCCTTTACAGCATAGTTTTCTTCGGTTTCGTGAGAATAACCGTCAAATCCAGCTAATAGTATTTCTTTTACATCGCTATCCATAAGCAGCTTAACGCACATTAACCCTGCGTTGTCTTTAACCATATCAGTATCATTGAGCAAATCATGGTATTAACCTGAAGATAAATCTGATCAGCTGAAATATTTGAAGTAATTATTAATTTTTGTTTTAAGTCTTTATCAATACTGCTAAATCTTCTTAAATTACTGATAAAAATATAATCCGTTTTAATTTGATTATAATTATGATTTATACTTATTACTATTGTATTGTTGTCAATACAACGCAGTATTTTATCGGTCTCTTCAACCGAGCTTCTTCCGGGAGCAATTAATATAATCCTTTTTCCCTTGATCTTATCTTTGAATTCTGATAGCCGCGCTTCCTGTATACCTCGCGGTTCATATAACGCATATATAATTCTTCTATATATTCTTTATCGAATTCTACACTTTTCTCCGAGTCCATCATATCAAATATTTCATTAATATTTTCAACAGTAAGTGTTTTCTTATCATCAAGATAGCTTGCATAATTCGGATGTGCATTGTGTGACGCTGAAATATAATTAGGCAATGAATATCCCCAATAATTTTTCTGATAAAAGCCATTTATAATATCGTCAATTATTTTAAGAAGAGGTTTAATATTATATTCAGTTCCACAATTATCATTTAAATACTCTACAAAAAGCTCTGTATTTAAATTACCTGCTCCCCTTCCCATACCATAAACAGAAGAATCAATAATTAAATTTCTATTTGTCTGTATATTAACAAGCTCCTGGGCGTTTGAAAATGCAAGCTGCATATTATTATGTGAATGAAAACCAATCCAAATATTCTCATTTAAGTTGTGTTCTACCATATAAAATAATCTTGTCAGACTTTTCTTTTTCATCATTCCAAAGCTGTCAACAATGTAAAACGCATACGGTCCAATTTTGTTAGCATAATTTATCAGCCTTAAAAATTCTTCGTCCGTATAGCTTAACGATACCATTGCCTGAATAAATACCTTATAACCCTTAGATTTAATTTTTTCACATAAATCTAAAGCCTCCGACATATCCTTTTTATGAAACGCTACTCTTATACCGTCAATTGATGATCCATCATAATTCGGCAATAAATTTATATCATATTCTCCATAGTTTACCATTGCAACAAAAAGCTTACCGTCCCTTTTGTCGGGTATAACAGACGATAGTTCCTTAAGATCAGTAAATTTTGTGACGTTTTTATTATATTTTACCTTATCGGTTAAAAATCCGCATTCTATTATTTCAACATTTGATTTAATTAATCCGGAAATAATATCCTTCGTATTTTCAAATCCAAAGTCCCATAAATTACAATATCCGCCGTCTCTTAACGTACAGTCTAAAATATGAACTCTATTCATATCAATCCTCCAGAAATCATTCTAATATAATATGATTATAAATTGCGTCCGCTATTTTAAAATCTTCAGGTTCATCAATATCAATTGATTCTATTTCACCTACCTCAACAAGAAAAGGCTTTTGTCCTATTCTTCTGTTCAGATTTGTTATTATATTTGATTTGTATATATAAAACCCGCTTGTTTCTTCAAACAACGGAGGTAAATCTTGCGTTCGGGGAATATTATCCAACTCATAGTTAAAAGGCCTTCCGTCTTTCCATAAAAAATCCTGAAGCTTCTTTACCGCAAATGACGAATCGAAATCGCCTGACAAAACAGCCTCTAAGCCTTTTTTTATACTTGATGATTTTATAAAAGGAGCGGTTGTATGCGTCATAACATATATGTCCGAAGGAATTTCTCTCGCAAAAGCCTGTAAAACCTCATTCATTTTAGTAGAATCCTGATCTAAATCTTCAGAACGTTTCAGATAATTGACACCTTCAGGAATGTATTTTTTTATATCTGGATTACTGCAATAAACATATACTTCTTCTATTTCATTTATTTTTAAAAGAGTCGATAATATATACCAGCACAGCGGCTTGCCATTCTAAATACATTTTGTATTCTTTTGAGGCAAACGTCTGTTATTTAATTTCATTGGAACTACAGCGGTTACTTTCATATAAATCTTCCTTATTATATCATTTTAATTTTCAAGCGCTTCATTAATTGAAGCTGTTTTAATTTGAATTTATTAACGACTTTTCTGAACAGTTTTCAGAATTATATTTTTATTATTGCAAATATCATTCAAATACTCATAGCCCTTAAACAATAAATACTGATCAAAAAAAACCTTAGACATATTCCAATGCTTAAGCAAACCGTTAATCTCATTTTCTGTATTATCGTTACCGTACGCATGCATATCTTTATTTTTCTGATTTAAAGCGCAATTTATTGTCGCTACTATACCGTAGAATCACAGCCTAACAAATATATCTCGTTGAAACCCATGTATATTGCTACAATTATACAATATTGTACAACAGTAGTAAATGAAGGAATAATAGAACATATATCAAATTCATCAAGTTTAAAAGCTTCAAATGGTATGCCGTTTATCAAATAATTAATATTAAGCTTTTCATCCAGCTTATTATCCTTTATAAATTTTAAAGCGGAAATAGGAACAAAGCATTCTGCATTTTCTTCAGACATTAATGAATAATTTTTCATTATATCATTCATATTATATTTCATGTCTTTTCTTAAATTAAAAAAAGCGTCATCTATCCAAAAATGATAGTTTGTTTTGGCATTTTTAAAATCCTTAACCTTGCAAAAATTATTAACGGAGAAAACAATTTCATTTGATAATAAAGCTAAATCTACATCCTTTAATGAGGGACCGTTTCCCAATATAAAACATCTTTGATTTTTGTGAATATCCTTAAATCTATTATTATTATTTATTTTATATTTTATATTATCATCAATTTTAGCAAAATCGCTTAATATTTTATTTTTACGTAAGCTATTATATCTTTTTTCGCCTAATATGCTTTTAATAATATGCTTTAAATAAATATACAATTAACATCATCCTAACCTTCAAACCAGATCAAATCCATTTGATCTGAATATTTTTCAATAATTCCTCGGGTACGTCTGAAATCTGTATATAACCTAATTTCCTATAAAACTTTATTGCTCTATGATTATTAGTAGATACACACCATATTACTCTTTTTATATTTAAATCTTCATGTGCGATCCGAATTATTTCATTCATACCAAATGAAGCGAAATTTTTTCCCATTGCTGTTCTTCTGACTGTAATGGCAAATTCTGCAAAGCTATCAATATAATTAATATTTTTTAACGAAACTGTACCCATATATTCATCATTATCATCTGTTATGGCCATATGGATATTTTTTTTATCTGATAAACTGGATGAAATAAAAGAAACACAATCATCCTCAGTTTTATTTCTGAAATCTGTTTTTAAATGCATAGTAACGCTTTCGTCATGCATCCATTCCAACATTAGCAATGCGTCCTTTATTTTTAGTTTCCGTAATTTCATATTACCATCCATTTCATTATTCTCAAAAATAATCAGTTGAATTTATTTACCGTTTCAATAACATGACTTATTTGATCTTCAGTCATACCATAAAATATAGGTAAACTAAGCTCCGTAAGACTTAATTCTTCCGCAATCGGAAGTTCGCCCTTTTTAATATTCAAATCTTTATAACATTCCTGCAAATGGATTGCGGTAGGATAATGCATATTTGTAACAATGTTATTTTTTCCGAGAAATTCTGAAAGTTCATCTCTGCGGTCTGAACGGACTGCAAATATATGCCAAACCGGTTCTGCCCCTTCAATTACATGTGGAAGAACAATTGAAGGATTTTTTATTTCATTGATATACCTTGACGCAATTCTTTTTCTTTCCTGATTCATACGATTTAAATGTAACAGCTTAACTGACAAAAAAGCAGCCTGCATTTCATCCAATCTTGAATTACTTCCCTTATAAATATGATGATATTTATAATCCGAGCCGTAATTTCCCAATGCTTTAACCTTGTCCGCAATATCCTCAGAATTAGTTACAACTGCGCCGGCATCACCGAGAGCTCCGAGATTTTTTCCGGGATAAAAGCTAAATCCCGCCGCGTCTCCAAAACTTCCGATTATCTTATGTTTATATGTTGCTCCGTGAGCCTGTGCACAATCCTCTATAATATACAAATTATTTTTTTGGCAATCTCTATTATCTTATCCATATCGGCCGGTTGGCCATATAAATGCACAGGCATAATTGCCTTGGTATTCTTTGTAATTTTCTCTTCTATTTTTAATGGATCAATATTATATGTTTTAATATCCGGTTCAACAAAAACCGGTGTAGCTCCCGCGTATGTTACGGCCAAAGCAGTAGCAATAAACGTATTTGAAGGTATAATTACTTCATCGCCTGTTTTAATATCAAGCGCTTTTAACGCTAACATCAAAGCGTCAAGTCCGTTGCCTGTTCCTATACAGTATTTAGAATCGCAATATTCAGCAAACTTCGATTCAAAATCCCTGTCCTCTTTTCCGTCTATATACCAGCTACTGCATAATACCCTGTCAAAGGCTGCTCTGAGTTCTTTATCCAGTTCCCGCTCCATTGGTTTAAAGCTGACAAACGGTACGTTCATTACGGCTTCTCCTTACTATTTACCATTTTTATAAATTCGTCATAATCTCGAATATAATCCGATTCATCGTATAAATCCGACGCTAATACAAGCAATACTGCGTCGGGAGAAAAATCATACATTTCTCTCCACATATCATTAGATATGTACAATCCTTCGTATGGTTTTTCCAGTGGAACAATTTTCTTTTCAAAACCGTTATCCAAAAGAATTTTACATGTCCCATGAATACAGATTAATATTTGCTCCAGCGATTTGTGTGCGTGAAAACCTCTTCTTACGCCTTCTCCTGTTTCATACATGTAATACACGCGCTTGATTTCAAATGGTATATCAATAAACTCTTCAAGCGCAACCAACTGTCCGCGGTCATCGCCGTGAGGCTGAAACACATATTTAACTACCTGCATATTTTAATTCCCCTTATTATTTTTTGACTTCATCCTATTATACAAACCATATATAAACACATTTTTATAATTAAATATACTTTTCATATCATTTGTTTTGTACGCTAATATTTCTGGAATAATTTTTTCAATATTATAAAACTGCTTCTGTATTTGAAAAAGATAATAAACTCATTTTCTTATAATCTTCATATGAACTATTCATAACCTTTGAAATCAAAGAATACGCATCATCCTTACAACTTTCATCTACAGTATTATAATGAACATCTTCATAAAATAAAACATTTTGCTTTATTTTCAAGAGTATTATATCCAACTGCTATCGATGGTTTATATTTTAAACTCGAATCAATAACAGTTGTTCCCATACCTATAAATAATTTACATTCTAATATTTTATTGTTTAATTCGTCATAAGGTATCCAACTTGTCAATAATATTCTCTTTTTTACACTTTCGTCCAAAGAGTCGATAAACGATTTTATTTTATCAATATCTGGTCCATCTGAAACTATTTCTAAATATATATCAGGAAATTCAGAACATAATTTATCAAAATCTTTTATTAATCCCATAAAATAACCTTTAAAAGGAAATATTGCTCTTCCAGCTGTAAGAATTTTATTACTTTTATAACTTTTTTCAATAATTTCTTCATAATTCTCGATTTTTTCACAATACATTGGTAACCACCATATTGGGAATACAACATCATCATTTAAATCATTATATTTTCTTGTACTTTTAGCGGTTATATGATCCATCATAACTAATGACTTATTATCAATTATATCTATTAAAATATTTTTATAATATTTTGTTATAAATGCATTTAAAATACCTTTATGACTTTTACTTCCTGATTCTAATGTATCAGGGTGAATACAATATAGTACATTATAAAAAAACATAGATCCTTTATATTTTACATATTCAATATCCAAATATGCATCTCTTGTAAAACATATAACTTTTAAATTATTATCATCTAATTTTTTTAATATTTCATAACAATCTAAATAATTTTTTGTCTTAAAAGAGAATATGGGTATATTAAGATCTTCAAACATTTTAATAGTGAAATTATCATTTTTATCATTTGTCATTAATGCGCATGATATATCATGTTCCTTAAACCATTTGCATATTCTAAATTTTAATGTTTGTGAGCCACCTGCTCCTCCTAATGAATCATAAAATATAATCATTATATTTTCACTTTCCTTTTATAATATATAATCAATAGCTAAAGTCATTTTCATTTATAATAATTCAGCTGATTTTATATATTTTGTTCTATAATATATAAAATGTCAGCATCTTTATAACTATTTCTATATTTAAAATAATATATAGCTTCAATAATAAATGGATAAAATATAAAAGAAAAAAATCCATTATCTATAAAGTTTACTGCTGAAAGTACGATTATTGCAGCTAAATAATATCCATTATTTCGTTTATATGCCCCTTTCGTAATAGATATAAATATCATAAATATAGGGACAAGAATAATAACACCATATCTTGCAATTGAATAATAATAACCATTATCAAGTGTAAGAATAATTTTTTGAAAATATTCAGTTGTCATAAAATTTATAACCTTGAATTCTTGATATTGATAGTATAACCAACACATATGAATTCTATTGTTAAAAAAATCATTAAATGTAATCGCTATCGACGAATTTATGCTATATAAATATAATAATAATAAATG